>Ga0209572_1000508_pt1 | contig 54937 bp, 49 predicted proteins | sample EBPBio232012_DNA_FD_185867 | JGI IMG/M metagenome (GOLD analysis project Ga0209572, IMG submission 185867) | Wastewater treatment Type I Accumulibacter community from EBPR Bioreactor in Madison, WI, USA - Reactor 1_1/23/2012_ DNA (SPAdes)... | ecosystem: Engineered > Bioreactor > EBPR >...
GCCCCGATCACCCGGCCCCGCGCACCCTGCCCCTTCTTGTGTCGCTCGCCTGCCTGGGCATGCTGGGCGCTGCGCAGGCGCAGCCAGGGCCGCAGGCCCATGCCACGCTGCCGACGGTGGTGGTCAGCAGCACCCAGAACAACCTGCTGGCCGACGACCTGCCGCTGAGCGCCGACGTCATCGAGGGCCAGAACCTGAGCGACCAGCAGACCCGCACCCTGCGCCAGGCGCTGCAGGATCTGCCCAACACCTCGGTGCGCAGCTCGCCCACGCGCCTGGCCGTCAGTGCCGGCTCGGCGGCATTTGCGCGCGACGGCAACATGGGCATCAACATCCGCGGCCTGGGCGGCAACCGGGTGTTGATGACGGTGGACGGCATACGCATGCCGCGCAGCTATGTGTCGCGCGCCGCCATGTTCGACCGCGAATACCTGTCGCTGGAGCTGTTCAAGCGCGTGGACGTGATCCGCGGCCCGGCCTCGGCACAGTACGGTGGCGATGGCATGGCCGGCGTGGTGAACTTCGTCACGCACGACCCGATGGACTTTCTCAAGACCGAGGAAGGCCAGGCGCCCAGGACCCTGGGCGGGCGCGTGGCCGCAGGCTGGAGCGAGGATGACCATGGCTACTACGCCGCCGGCACCGTTGCCGCCAAGGCCAGCGACAGCCTGCAATGGATGCTGACGGCCACGGGCCGCCAGTCCCACGCACTGGACAACATGGGCAGCAACGACGCGCCCAATAGCACCCGCACCCGCCCAGACCCCACGGACAACCGCGACGCATCGGTGCTCGGCAAGGTGGTGCTGCGCCCGAGCAAGCTGCAGCGCCATGTCTTCACCTTCGAGCACACGCGCAAGACATCGGACATCGACCTGCTCTCCAGCCGCGCCGCCGGCGCGCCGGCCAGGCCCACCGATGTCCTCGATGAGCACGCCGACACACGCATCGAGCGCGACCGGCTGACCTGGGACGCGCGCTTTGGCGTCAACACCGACTGGGCCGACCACCTGCGCACGGTGGTGGCCATGCAGGACTCCAGCTCCCGCCGAGTGGGTAACAGCTTTTTGCGCAACGGTGTACACCGGGTGCGCGACAACCGCTACAAAGAGCATAGCTGGCAACTGGGTCTTCAGGCCGACAAGGTGCTGCGCCACGGCGACTGGTCACACCGCATCGTCTATGGCCTGGACCATGTGCGCAGCAAAATCACCAACCTGTACGACGGCCAGGCCCCGCTGCCGCCCGAGAGCTTTCCGCTCAAGCGCTTTCCCGACACGCGCCAGACCAGCAGCGGGCTGTACCTGCAGGACGAGACGGTGTATGGCGACTGGACCATCACCCCCGGCCTGCGCATAGACCACTTCGCCATCGACGTGACCAGCCAGAACCTGTACTACCCGCCTGCCCCCCAGCCCGGCAAGTCGCTGTCGGGCTCCGCAGCCCTGCCCAAGCTGGGCGTGCTGTACCGTGCCACTCCCGCATGGAGCATTTTTGGCCAGTACGCCACGGGCTACCGCGCGCCCGAGGCGGGCCAGGTGAATGACCGCTTCGAGGCCGTGGCCCTGGGCGTGACCAACATCATCATCGCCAACCCCGACCTCAAGCCCGAGCGCAGCCGCGGGGTTGAGCTGGGCGTGCGCGGGCGCTTCGACCGCCTGAGCCTGGATCTGGTCGGCTTTGCCAACCGCTACTCCAACCTCATCGAAGACGCCCGCCTGATCCAGAAAACCGCCACGCAGCAGACCTTCCAGGCCGTGAACATCGCGCGCGCGCGCATCCACGGCTTCGAGCTCAAGGGCGGCTACGACTGGGGCAGCGTCGGCCCCGGGCGACTGCACAACACCTTCGCCTATGGCCAGGCACGGGGTACCGACAAGACCACCGACCAGCCGCTGAACTCCATCACCCCGATGCAGATTGCCCTGGGCCTGCGCTACGACACCGCGCCCTGGAGCGTGTACGCCGACCTGCGCCACTACGCGGCCAAGAAGGACAAGGACATCGACCTGGTCTCCATCGGCAACAACAAGGCCGGCACCACCCAATTTGCCACGCCATCTGCCACCACGCTCGACCTGGGTGCGCAATGGCGCATCACCAAGGCCGTGCGCGTCAACCTGGCACTGAACAACCTCACCAACCGCAAATACTGGATCTGGCCCGACGTCTATGGCCAGCCGGCCGCGTCCACCACCATCGACGCCTACACCCAGCCAGGGCGCAACGCGCGCGTATCGCTGGTGGCCGATTTCTGACGTCGCTCCCGGGCATTGGCGCCCAATTGACCCGGGCTACTCGGACATGACAAAGCGGTAGCCCACGCCGGCTTCGGTCAGTAGGTGGCGCGGGCACGACGGGTCGGCCTCGATCTTCTTACGCAGATTGGCCATGTGCACGCGCACGTAGTGCGTGTCTTCGCTGTGGCCCGGGCCCCAGATGGCCTGCAGCAGTTGCAAATGCGCCAGCACGCGCCCGCCATGCTGGGCCAGATGCACCAGCAGGCGGTATTCGATGGGGGTCAGGTGCAGTGCGTCGCCCGCGCGCGTGACGCTGCGCTTGACCAGATCCACCACCACGTCGCCAAAGGCAATGCGCGGCGCGCCATCGGCGGTGCGATCCTGCCAGCGGCGCAGCTGCGCGCGCACGGGCGCCAGCAGCTCGCCGGCGCCAAAGGGCTTGACCAGGTAGTCGTCGGCCCCGGCGTCCAGCGCGGCGATCTTGTCCTCTTCGCTGCTGCGCGCCGACAGCACGATCACCGGCGCCTGTGACCAGGCGCGCAGGTCGCGGATCAGGTCGATGCCGTCGCCATCGGGCAGGCCCAGGTCCAGCACCAGCATGTCGGGGCGGCGCGTGCCGGCCTCGATCAGGCCGCGCTCAAGGCTGGCGGCCTCGAACACCTCGTAGCCCTCGGCGGCCAGGGTCAGGCGCACGAAGCGGCGGATATTGGCCTCGTCCTCGACGATCAGGATGCGTGGTTCGTTCAAGGCATCGCATTGTCGGGCAGCACTGCCGCCTGGCTGCCATCGTCCTGCGGCGGCTCGCCGCGCGGCAAGGTGATGACGAAGCGCGCGCCCGCCACGCGCCCAGCGACGACGCGGTTCTCGCCATGCATGCGGCCGCCGTGGGCCTGCACGATGGCGCGGCAGATCGCCAGGCCCAGGCCCACGCCGGGCGCGGCGGCCTCCTTGCTGCCGCGCTCAAACTTGTCAAACACCGCTTCTTCTCTGCCGGGCGGCAGGCCGGGGCCGTCGTCGTCCACGGTGATGCGCACAGCATCGCCCTGCAGTTCGGCGGCAATCTGTAGCGGCGTGGCCGCCGGCGTGTACTTGACGGCGTTTTCCAGCAGGTTCACCAGCACGCACTCGAACAGGGCCGCGTCCAGGTGCAGCAGCGGCACCTCGGGGGCCAGGCGCACCGCCACGTCGCGGCCCTGCAAACTCGGCGCGCAGGCCGCCAGCGCGCTGCCCACCACCTCCTCCAGCGGCTGCCACTGCCGGCGCAGCTGCACGCTACCCGATTCCAGCCGCCCCATGTCCAGCAGGTTGTTCACCAGCACGCTCATGCGCAGCGACGAGGCGCGGATGGCCTGCGCGATCTCGGCCTACTCGCCGCTCAGGGCGGGCTGCGTCAGCGCCAGGGTATCGGCCAGGCCCACCATGGCCGCCAGCGGCGTGCGCAGGTCGTGCGAGATGGCGGCCAGCAGCGAGTTGCGCAGCCGCTCGGACTCCATCTGCACCGTGGTGCTCTGCGCCACCTGGATGTAGTGAATGCGTTCCAGCGATATCGCCAGCAGCGAGGCGCAGGTATCGAGCAACTGGCGTTGATCGGGCGTGAGCAGCGTGGCCTGGGTCGGCAGCACGGCCAGCACGCCACGCAGGCGCATGGGCGCCTTCAGGGGCAGCATCAGCGCAGCGCTGGAGGCCAAAGTGTCGGTGCCACGCCCGGCCGCCTCGCCCTTGTCAAAGCACCATTGGGCGACGGCCATGTCCACCTCGGCGCTGGCGCCCGGCTGCAGGCGCAGGTGGTTGGCGTCGTCGGCCACCAGCAGCGCGCTGCGCGCGCCCAGCTCGGCCTGCAGAAAACGCGCGCCAATCTCGGCCACCTGCTCCGCGGCCAGCGCCGCCGACAGCTCGCGCGCCATCTGGTAGAGCCCACGCACGCGCCCCTCGCGCTCGGTGGCCGCATGGGCCTGGGCGCGCAGGCCGGCGGTGAGCTGGCCGATCACCAGCGCCACCACCAGCATCACGGCAAAGGTGATGAGGTATTGCACGTCGCTGACGTTAAAGGACATGCGCGGCGGCACGAAGAAAAAGTCGAACATGGCCACGCCCAGCAGCGCCGCCAGCGTGGCCGGCCCGCGCCCATAGAGCAGCGCCACGCCCACCACCGACAGCAGGAACAGCATGACGATGTTGGTCAGCTCCAGCACGCCGTGCAGCGCCCCGGCCAGCAGCGCCGCCAGGGCGCAGGCCGCCACAGCGGCGGCGTAGCCCGGCCAGTGCGGCTTTCTGGCCGGGGTGTCGGCCGCGCGCTGGCGCCCAGGCGCCTTCTTGGGCAGTGGCACCTGCAGCATGTCCATGTCCGGCGTCAGGTCGGCCAGGCGCTCGGTCATCGACGGGCGCCAGATCCAGGGCCAGCGCCTGCGCCCCTGGCGCCGCCCCAGCACCAGGCGCGAGAGGTTGTGTTCGCGCGCATAGCGCACCAGCGCCTGCGCCACGCCTATGCCCGTGGGCGTGGCCGTACGCGCGCCCAGGTCTTGCGCCAGTTTCAGCGCGCGCAGCGCCTGCTGGCGCGCCGCCGGATCGACCCGCTGCTGCGCCGGCGCATCGACGAACACCGCATGCCAGGGCAGATCGGACTGCGTGGCCAGGCGCGCCGTGCTGCGCACCACCGCCTCGCCGCCTTCACCCGGGCCGATGCAGGCCAGCAGCGCATCGCGCGTGGCCCACACCGGCTGGCCCAGGGCGCCGCCCTGGGCCGCGCGGCGCCAGTCCTGCATCTGCGTGTCCACCCGGTCGGCGGTGCGGCGCAGCGCCAGCTCGCGCAGCGCGATCAAATTGCCCTAGCGAAAGAAGTTGGCCGCCGCCTGCTGCGCCTGCTCCGGGATATAGACCTTGCCCGCGGCCAGGCGCGCCAGCAGCTCATCGGGCGGCAGATCCACCACCACCACCTCCTCCTCGGCGGCGTCGAACAGGGTGTCGGGCACCGTCTCCCAGACGCGCACGCCGGTGATGCCGCCGACCACGTCGTTCAGGCTCTCCAGGTGCTGCACGTTCATCGTGCTCCAGACGTCGATGCCGGCGGCCAGCAGCTCCTCCACATCCTGCCAGCGCTTGGGGTGGCGCGAGCCCGGGGCGTTGCTGTGCGCCAGCTCGTCGAGCAGCACCAGCGGCGCCTCGGCCTCGGCACCACCTGCACCACCCGCGTGCGCGGCGCCAAAGGCCAGCGCGGCGTCCAGGTCGAACTCCTTGAGCACGCGATCGCGGTAGGGCACCTCCTTGAGCGCCAACAGCGGCAGACCGGCCAGCAGCGCCTCGGTCTCGGCGCGGCCGTGGGTTTCCACCAGACCCACGACCAGCGCCACCCCCTGCTGCTGCGCCACATGGGCGGCGGCCAACATGGCGTAGGTCTTGCCCACGCCGGCCGATGCGCCAAAGAAAATCTTCAAACGCCCGCGCCGCGCCTGCGCCTCCTGCTGCTGCACGCGCGCCAGCAGTGCGTCGGGGTCGGGGCGCAGGTCGTCGGCGTCAACAGGGTGGGTGCTGGTCATGGTCTATGGTATGCGCGACTTCATTGCCTGCGCGGGCATCGCTGCGCCTGCGCACCAGCCAGCGCGCCAGCGCCAGCGGCAGCACGACCACCGCCAGCGCCAATGCGGCGGCCAGCATGTCACGCCAGCTCTGCATATCCATGGCACGCTCCTTTTCACTATTTGTTTAATAGCTGCTGACGCTTACTACACAAGGCCAAATGCCGAAACAAGCACATCAATCAGCTTGATGCCGACAAAGGGCACGGCCAGCCCGCCCAGGCCGTAGATCAGCAGATTGCGCCGCAAGAGCGCAGCTGCGGGGGCGGCGCGGTACTTCACGCCCTTGAGCGCCAGCGGAATCAAGAACACGATGATGAGCGCGTTGAAGATCACCACCGACAAGATGGCCGAGGACGGGCTGGCCAGATCCATGACGTTGAGCGCGGCCAGCTGCGGGTAGGTGCCGATGAAGGCCGCCGGGATGATGGCGAAGTACTTGGCGACGTCGTTGGCGATGCTGAAGGTGGTGAGCGAGCCGCGCGTCATCAGCATCTGCTTGCCGGTCTCGACGATCTCGATCAGCTTGGTGGGGTTGCTGTCCAGGTCCACCATGTTGCCGGCCTCTTTTGCCGCCTGGGTGCCGGTGTCCATGGCCACGGCCACGTCGGCCTGGGCCAGCGCCGGGGCGTCGTTGGTGCCGTCGCCCGTCATGGCCACCAGCTGGCCGCGCGCCTGGTAGTCGCGGATCAGCGCCAGCTTGGCTTCGGGCGTGGCCTCGGCCAGGAAATCATCGACACCGGCCTCGGCGGCGATGGCCGCGGCGGTGAGGCGGTTGTCGCCGGTGATCATCACCGTCTTGATGCCCATGCGGCGCAGCTCGGCAAAGCGCTCCTTGATGCCGCCCTTGACGATGTCCTTGAGCTCCACCACGCCCAGCGCACGCGCGCCTTCGGCCACCACCAGCGGCGTGGCGCCCCGGCGCGAGACCTCCTCGACGGCCTGTTGCAGCTCGGCCGGAAAACTGCCGCCCAGCGACTCGACATGGCGGCGCACGGCATCAAACTCGCCCTTGCGGATCACGCGCCCGCCCGCCAGATCGACACCGCTCATGCGCGTCTGCGCCGTGAAGTGCACAAACTGCGCGCCCAGCTTTTCCACCTCGCGCTCGCGCAGGTTGAACTTTTGCTTGGCCAGCACGACGATGCTGCGGCCCTCGGGCGTTTCGTCGGCCAGCGAGGCGAGTTGCGCCGCATCCGCCAGCTGCTGCTCGCTCACGCCGCGCGCCGGGATGAAGTGGCTGGCCTGGCGGTTGCCCAGGGTGATGGTGCCGGTCTTGTCCAGCAGCAGCACATCCACGTCGCCGGCGGCCTCGACCGCGCGGCCCGAGGTGGCGATCACATTGGCCTGCATCATGCGGCTCATGCCGGCCACGCCGATGGCCGACAGCAGGCCGCCGATGGTCGTCGGTATCAGGCACACCAAGAGCGCCACCAGCACCGTCATGCTGACCACGCTGCCCGTACCGGCCTGGTCCACGGCAAAGCTGGAGTACGGCCACAGCGTGACGATGACCAGCAGGAAGACCAAGGTCAGGCCCACCAGCAGGATGGTGAGCGCGATCTCGTTGGGCGTCTTTTTGCGGCTGGCGTTCTCCACCATGGCGATCATGCGATCGACGAAGGTCTCGCCCGGGTTCGCCGCCACGCGCAGCACGATCCAGTCCGACAGCACGCGCGTGCCGCCGGTCACCGCCGAAAAATCCCCGCCCGACTCGCGGATCACCGGCGCCGATTCGCCGGTGATGGCCGACTCGTCCACCGATGCCACGCCGTCGATCACCTCGCCGTCGGCCGGGATCACGTCGCCGGCCTCGACCAGCACGATGTCGCCCTTGCGCAGGCTGTCGGCCTCCAGGGGCGTCCAACTCAGCTCGCTGCGTGCGTGCGCGGCTTCGTAGGGGCCGGCCTTGAGCTTCTTCGCCCAGGTCTGTTTTTTCAGCCCACGCAAGGACGCGGCCTGCGCCTTGCTGCGCCCCTCGGCCAGCGCCTCGGCAAAGTTGGCGAACAGCACGGTGAACCACAGCCACAGCGCAATCGCCAGGATGAAGCCGGCCGGCGCCTCGCCTTCGCCGCCCAGTGCCTGCACGAAGAGGATGCTGGTGAGGATGGAGCCCAGATAGACCACGAACATCACCGGGTTGCGCCACTGCGCGCGGGGACTGAGCTTGCGCAGCGCATCGCGCAGCGCCTGGCCGGCCAGGTCGCGATCGAACAGCGGCAGCGTTTTCTTGTCGTTCATGTTCACTCCTTGCCGGCCTTGAGGGCATCGAGCGCCAGGTTCAGGCGCAGCACGTTCACGCGCGGCTCGCCCAACAGGCCGAGCACACGCCCTTCGGTGTGCTGCTGCACCAGCTGCTGCGCCCGTGCCACAGCCAGGCCACGCGCCTGAGCCACGCGCGCGGCTTGCAGCTGCGCGTTGGCCAGCGAGATATGGGGGTCAAGCCCCGAGGCCGAGGCCGTCACCGCATCCACCGGCACGCTGGCGTCCTGAGCCAAGCCATTGGCCTGGCGATAAGCGGCCACGCGCTGCTGCACGTTGGCGATCAGCGCCGGATTCGTCGGCCCCTGGTTGCTGCCCAGCGACGCGGCGGCGTTGTAGGGCGCGGCCACGCTCTTGCTGGCGTCTTGCGCATCGGGCGCGGTGGTGGCGCTGGGGCGCGGGTGAAAGTAGGCCGCGCCCTCAAACCATTGGCCGATGAGGGCGGAGCCGACCACCGCGCCGCCGCGCTCGATCAGGCTGCCATTGGCTTGATGGGGCAGCAGCAGCTGCGCCACACCGGTGGTGGCCAGCGGATAGGCCACACCGGTGATGAGCAGCACGAACAAGGCGCCACGCACGCAAGGCCCCAGCAAGCCCTGCAGCGGCGAGGCCGTGGCCGGCAGCGCTGGGACGGAAATAGGTACGGTATTCATGAAGCTTCTCCCTGATCGCCTTGCGGACAAGCTAACGTTTTCGATAGCACGCCACGCTTGTGTGGCGCCGGTCTTAACTCCCTCGCCCCCTTGGGGGAGAGGGTGGGGGTGAGGGGGTAATTGGGAGCCGTGCCCACCGCTACACCCCTCACCCCTGCCCTCTCCCGCCAGCGGGAGAGGGAGAAACAGCCGAAAAGCCATGCTGATGCCGCCGAACACGCTATAAAAAACGAATGCATCCTCAATCCCTGTTCAGGGTTGCAGCATCTGCAGCTGCTCCACCACCGGACCCAAGGCCGGGGCCGGCAAAAAGGTCAGGCCGCCGACCACCAGCACCACGAACACCAAGAGGCCCATGAACAGCGGCGTGGCCGTAGGGAAGGTGCCCGGGCCATCAGCCACGGTCTTCTTGGCCGCCAGCGACCCGGCCACGGCCAGCATGGGCAACAGCGTCAGGTAGCGGCCCACCAGCATGGCCAGGCCTATGGTGGTGTTGAAGAAGGGCGTGTTGGCATTCAACCCGGCAAAGGCCGAGCCGTTGTTGGCCGTGCCCGAGGTGTAGGCGTAGAGCACCTCCGAAAAGCCGTGCGCGCCGGGGTTGGCCAGGCTCGCCACCGTATCGGGCCACAGGCTGGCCAGCGCCGTAAAACCCAGGATGGAGGCCGGGTGCGCCAGCACCGACAGCATCACCAGCTTGATCTCGCGCGCCTCGATCTTTTTGCCCAAAAATTCGGGCGTGCGGCCGATCATCATGCCGGCCAGAAACACGGTGAGGATGGCGTACTGGATCAGGTTGATGAGGCCCACGCCGTCGCCGCCGAAGACGCAGTTGAGCATCATCTGCGCCAGCGGCACGAAGCCGCCCATGGGCGTGAGCGAGTCGTGCATGGCGTTGACCGAGCCGGTGGTGGCCGCCGTGGTCGTCGCCACGAACAGCGCCGTGTCGGCAATGCCAAAGCGCAGCTCCTTGCCCTCCAGGTTGCCGCCGGGCTGCGCGCTGCTCATGACCTGATCGGCCCCGGCGCGCGCCAGCAGCGGGTTGCCCGCCTGCTCGGCGCCAAAGACCAGCGCCAGAAAGCCGATGAACATCACCAGGAAGGCGCCGAAGAACACCCAACCCTGCTTCCTGCGCGCCAGCATCAGCCCAAAGGTCACCGTCAGCGCCGACGGAATCAGCAGCATGGATAGGATGTGCAGCACATTGCTCAAAGGCGTCGGGTTCTCGAACGGGTGCGCGGCGTTCATGCTGAAGAAACCGCCGCCGTTGGTGCCGATGTGCTTGATGGTCTCGAAGCTGGCCACCGGGCCCAGAATGATTTGCTGCTGCGCGCCTTCGAGCGTGGTCGCCACCACATCGCTGGCCAGGGTCTGCGGCATGCCCTGCCAGACATAGACCAGCGCCATGACAAAGCACAGCGGCAGCATCACGCGCCACAGCACGCGCATGAAGTCCACCCAGTAGTTGCCCATGTCCTGGCTGCTGGCGCGCGCCAGCGCCCGGATGAAGCCGCCCGCTGCCGCCACGCCCGCCGTGGCGCCGCAGAACATCAGAAACGTGATGGCCAGCATCTGCGTGGCGTTGGACAGGCTGCCCTCGCCGCCATAGGACTGCCAGTTGGTGTTGGTGATGAAGGAGGCCGCGGTGTTGAAGGCCAGATCGGGCGCCTGCGCCGCGTTGCCCAGATCGTTCAGCGGCAGCCAGCCCTGCAGGCGCAGCAGCAGATAACCCAGCAGCATCATGGCGGCGTTGGACAGCAGCAGCGCCAGGCCGTAGCGCGCCCAGCCCATGCGCTCGGCCAGGTCCACGCCCAGGGCGCGGTAGGACAGGCGCTCCACGGCCCAATGCCCGCTGCCCTCAAAGCAGCGCGCCAGCCAGTGGCCCATGAGCAGCGCCAGCCCGGTCATGAGGGCCAGCACCAGGGTGAATTCGAGGGTGATGAGTTCCATGGCACCCCCTCACAGCCGCCGCAGGGCGAGCACCAGTGCCGCCGTGGCGCAGAAGAACAGGGCCGACAGGCCGATGAACAGAAGGTCTTGCACAGGGCGCCTCCGGTTCAAAAGTTCTCGGGCCGCAGCAAGGCGTAGCCCAGGTACACGAAGAGCCCCAGCGCCAAGGCGCCGGCCAGGGCATGGATCAGGGTCAGGCCGGTCATGCGCCCTCCCCGCGGCCCCGTTGGCAGGGCATTGCATTCGTCATTTCCACCTCCTTCAAGTCAATGAAGGCATCGTAGAAATGGGCGCCTCAAGGCGTGGCAAAGATTCGTGGGGTGGGCATCAAGAAAGTATCAAGAGCCCGAAATCACCGGCGACTGCCAACGGCTCACCGCCACCCCCAGTTGATGCGCCAAGTCCACCAGGGTCTGGCCGACATCCTGCTGCAGCTTCAGCGCCAGCAGGCCATCGGCGCGTGTGCGGCCCTGGTTGATGGCCACCACCGGCAGGCCGCGATCGACCGCCGCCTGCACGAAGCGAAAGCCCGAATACACCATCAGCGACGACCCGGCGACGAGCACGGCGTCGGCTCGCGCCAGCGCCGCATGGGCCGCTTCGACACGCTCGCGCGGCACGTTCTCGCCAAAGAACACCACGTCGGGCTTGAGCAAACCGGTGCCGCATTGCGCGCAATCTGGCACGTCGAAGCCGGAAAAGTCGCGCCCCTCCAGATCGGCGTCGCCATCGGGCGCGGCCCCCGCGCGCAGCGCCGCCCAGGCGGGGTTGCGCCGCAGCAGCTCGGCCTGCAGGGCAGCGCGTGGACTGCGCGCATGGCAATGCATGCAGCGCACGGTGTCGATGCGGCCATGCAGATCCAGCGTGCGCTGGCTGCCCGCTGCATGGTGCAGGCCATCCACGTTCTGGGTCAGCAGCAGCTCGACGCGGCCCGCGCCCTCAAGGGCCGCCAGCGCCTGGTGCGCCGCACCGGGCCGCGCGCCAGCCATCACCGGCCAGCCCAGCAGGCTGCGCGCCCAGTAGCGCCGGCGCGTGGCCGCGTCGCCCATGAAGGCCTGGTAGTTGACGGGCTGCGGGCGCTTCCAGGCGCCATTGGCATCGCGGTAGTCGGGAATGCCGGCCGCCGTGCTGCAGCCCGCGCCGGTGATCACGAACAGGCGCGGGTGGCGTTGCACGAAGGCGTGCAGCGCCTGCAGCGGCGCGCCGCCCTCACTCCATGCCGGGGGCGATGCTTTCGGCATAGTCGTACACGGCCTCCAGAATCTGCTGGCCGCGCTCGTCGGCCTCGGCACCGAGCTGGTCCAGGCGCTCGAACAGCGCATCAAAGCTCAGGCCGCCGCCCTCGCCCTCCACCAGCCGGGCCTGGCGGTGCGCCTCCCAGCGCTCCTGGTCTTCGGGCGTCAGGGTCTGCGGAAAGTTGCGCGCCCGGTAGCGCCAGACCAGCTCGGCCAGGCGGCCATCGTCAAAGCCGGTGCCATCGCGCGCCAGCTCTTCGGGCGGCAGCGTGCGCAGGCGATTCAGGCGGCGTCTGTCCTCGTTGCCCACGAAGCCACCGTACAGATCCTGCTCCACGTCGGACGTGGCCTCGCGCGGCCGCTGGAAGACCTCGGCCCAGATGGCGCTCATGTCGGGCAGCTCGCGCGCGGCCTGGGCGTGGCGCGCGGCCTGCGCCAGATCCATGCGCCAGCGCTCGGCCATGGCCGGGGACAGCGTGTTCAGATTGCCCACCACCATGGGCGACTTGTTCAGGTGCACGCTTTTCAAAGGCAGTCGCGTCACGCCCTCGGGCAGATCGGCCTGGCGCGTGAACAGGCGTTGGCGGATCTCGTCGGGCTGCAAGGTCGCCAGCTCGGTGGGATCATTCGCCAGGTCCCAGGCCAGCAGCTCGTTCTTGTTCGTCGGGTGGCTGGCAAGCGGCCACATCACGGCCAGGCAGCCGCGCTCGGCCGCGAACATGCCCGAGACATGCAGAAAGGGCCGCGCCGTCTGCGCCGTGGCCGGCAGGCGCAGCTCGGCGGCCACGCGCTCCTTCTTGTGCAACGACAGCGCGTAGTCGAACAGCTTGGGGTTGTGCTGGCGCACGAGCCGCGCCAGAGCAATCGTTGCCCGCACGTCCGACAGCGCATCGTGCGCGGCCTCATGCGCCAGGCCGTTGGCCTTTGTCAGATGCTCCAGTCTGAAGCTGGGTTTGCCATCGACCATGGGCCAGTGGATGCCGTCCGGGCGCAGCGCGTAGCACATGCGCACGACATCCAGCAAGTCCCAGCGCCCGCACTGGTTCTGCCACTCGCGCGCATAGGGGTCGATGAGGTTGCGCCAGAACATGTGGCGCGTGATCTCGTCGTCAAAGCGTATGGTGTTGTAGCCCACGCCTATGGTGCCGGGCAGGGCCAGCTCGGCCTCGATGCGCTCGGCAAACTCATGCTCTGGCAGGCCCTTTTGCAGGCACAGCTGGGGCGTGATGCCGGTGATCAGGCACGACTGCGGGTCGGGCAGGTAGTCGTTCGCCGGCCGGCAGTAAATCATCAGCGGAGCGCCGATCTCGTTCAGGTCGGCATCGGTGCGAATGGCGGCAAACTGCGCCGGGCGGTCGCGGCGCGTGTCGGTGCCAAAGGTTTCGTAGTCGTGCCAGACGAAGGTGTGCATGAGGCTTGGGGGTTGCAGGCGGAAACAATGCCCGGAGTATGCATGGCCCGCGGCGGCACAATCGCCGCATGCGTTTTCTGTTTCTTCCCGCCGCCATCAGCCTGGCGTTGATCACTGGCTGTGCCAGCACCACGGCCCCCAATCAGCCCTCCGCTTCCGCCCCCGCCGCCGTCCCCGTGCCCCCGACGCCACCCGTCGTGCCGGCGCCTGATGCCACGCCCGCCACCGCCGGCACCAGCGACCTGGCGCGCACCATCGCCGGTTTTCACGCCTGGCTGCGCAGCTTCGCCCAGGAGGCCCGGGCCGCCGGCATCAGCCAGCAGACCGTGGACGCCACGCTGGCCCAGGCCCGGTGGCAGCCGCGCGTGGTGGAGCTCGACCGCGCCCAGCCCGAATTCACGCGCACGCCCTGGGCCTACCTCGACAGCGCGGTATCGCCCCAGCGCGTGGCCCAGGGGCGCGAGCAGCGCCGCCTGCATGCCGCGGCGCTGGACGCCGCCGAGCAGCGCCACGGCGTGCCCGCCGGCATCATCACGGCCATCTGGGGCATGGAGAGCAACTACGGCGGCAACTTCGGCAGCTTCTCGGCCGTGGATGCGCTGGCCACGCTGGCCTATGACGGCCGGCGCCGCGACTGGGCACGCGGCGAACTGCTGGCCGCCCTGCGCATCGTGGACCGGGGCGACATCGCGGCCGATGCGCTCGTCGGCTCCTGGGCCGGCGCCATGGGCCACACGCAGTTCCTGCCCTCGGTGTACCTGGCCCATGCGGTGGATGCCGACGGCGACGGGCGGCGCGACATCTGGGGCAGCGTGCCGGATGTGCTGGCCTCCACGGCCAACTTTCTGGCGCACTCGGGCTGGCAGGCAGGCCAGCCCTGGGGTGTGGAGGTGCGCCTGCCACCGGGCTTTGACTACGCGCGCACCGAGCTGAACGTGCGCCAGGACAGCCAGGCCTGGGCTCTTGATGGCGTGCGCGCCGTGGACGGCCAGCCGCTGCCCGCGCTGCCCAATGCCGCCATCGTCACGCCCGCCGGCGCCAGCGGCCCGGCCATCCTGGTGGGGCCCAACTTTGGCGCCCTGCTGCGCTACAACAACTCGGTCAACTACGCGCTGGCCGTGGGCCTGCTGGCGCGCCAGATCGACGGCGGGGACGGCCTGCTCACGCCCTGGCCGCGCGACCTGCCCGCGCTCTCGCGCGGCGAGATCAAGGTGCTGCAGCAGGCATTGAACGACCGCGGTTTTGGCGCCGGCGCGGTCGACGGCGTGCTGGGCCCGGCCACGCGCGCGGGCGTGCGCCGCCTGCAGCAAAGCCTGGGCCTGCCGGCCGATGGCTTTGCCACGCCGCAGCTGCTCGAACGCCTGCAGGCGCCGTGAGCAGCAACTGAAAATACTATTTTTTTGATAGCTACTTGCGCTTGTCCATAAAGCGCCAGAGGCATATTTCTTTCAAGAAAACATCATCCAAGGCCGCGTCCCTCGCCCGCCTCCTCATGGGTGACGCCGTCGCGTATGTGGTAGATGCGCTTGAAGGTGGGGATGATTTTTTCATCGTGCGTGACCACGATCACGGCCGTCTGCAGCTGCTGTGCCATGTCGTTCAGGATGCGGATCACCGCCATGGCGCGCTGTGAATCCAGCGGCGCCGTGGGCTCATCGGCCAGGATGACCGGGGGGCGATTGACCAGGCCGCGCGCGATGGCCACGCGCTGCTGCTCGCCGCCCGACAGCTGCGACGGCATGGCGCGCGCGCGGTGCTGCACGTCCAACGCGGTGAGCAGCTCCAGCGCGCGCCGGCGCGCCTCGTCGTTGGGCACGCCGGCCAGCATGGGCAGCAGGGCCACGTTGTCGGTGGCGTCCAGGAACGGGATCAGGTAGGGCGCCTGGAACACGAAGCCGATCTGGTCGCGGCGCAACGCGCCCAGGTCGCGTACCCGCCAGCCCTCGTCGTAGATCACCTGGTCGTCCAGCGTCATGCGCCCCGATGTGGGGTCTATGACCGCGCCCAGGCATTTGAGCAGCGTGCTCTTGCCCGAGCCCGAGGGGCCGATCAGCCCCACCACCTCGCCGGGCGCGACCTGCATGTTCACGTCCTTGAGCGCCCAAAATGCCGTGTCGCCCGAGCCATAGCGCTTGCTCAGGCGCTCTATGCGTATGCCCTGCCGGTTCATGGCCTCACCCTATGGCCTCGGCAGGGTCAACCCGCAGCGCCACGCGTATCGCCACCACGCTGGCCAGCACGCAGATCGCCAGCACAGCGGCAAAGCCCGCGGCCGTGTCGAACGGCACCAGCAGCACATATTTGGGGAACAGCGGCGCAGCAAAGGTGGCCGTGATCTTGCCCACGACAAAACCGATCAGGCCCAGCACCAGCGCCTGCTGCACGATCATCGCGGCAATGGTGCGGTTCTTCGTGCCGATCAGCTTGAGCACGGCGATCTCGCGGATCTTGTCCATGGTCAGCGTGTAGATCAGAAACGCCACGATGGCCGCGCTGACCAGCGCCAATATCACCAGAAACATGCCGATCTGCCGGGCCGAGGTAGCGATCAGCTTGCCCACCAGAATGCCCTCCATCTGCGCGCGGTCGTACACGGTGAGGCGCTTCCAGCGACGGATAGGCTCGGCCACCTGCTGCGCCGTGAATTCGGGCGCTATGCGCACCAGCACGGCGTTGACATAGCTGTTGCTGGTCTGCGAGGCAATCACCGCGTCCAGCAAGTCCGGCACGGCCGGGCGGTTGAAGGCCGGGTTGGCCTCGGTGCGGCGGCGCTGCATCAGGATGGCGTCGTTGTCCTTCAGAAACTGCGCCTCCTGTGCGTCCTTCAGCGGTATGAACACCATCGGGTCGCCGCTGGAGGACACCATGCGCCGCGTGAGCCCCACCACGGTGTAGTGGTTGCGGCGGATCTTCAGCCGATCGCCCAGGCGCGCGCCGCTGGCCAGGTCGGCCACGGCCTCGTAGTGGCCACGCGTGATCTGCCGCCCGGCCACCAGCTGCGGCGGCCAGCCGGGCTCGCCGGAGCCGCCGGGGCTGATGCCCACCACCATGGCGCGCACGTCCTGCTCGCCCAGGCCCACCTGCATGGTCAGGTAGGTGATGTTGGCCGCCTGCACCACGCCGGGCATGGCGCGTATGCCACGCCACAGGTCGTCGGGCACGCTGGACGATTCGGCATACGGGCCCAGGGTATCCCTTTGCACCACCCACAGGTCGGCGCCGCTGTTGTCCAGCAGTACCCGGCCGTCTTCCACCATGCCGCGGTAGACGCCGGCCATGGTCAGCGTCACGCCGATCAAGAGGCCCAGGCCTATGCCGGTGAAGACGAACTTGCCCCAGGTGTGCAGGATGTCGCGCCCGGCCAGGCTGATCATGGCGCCACCCCGGCAATGCGCTCGACCACATGCACGCGGCTCTTGGCGGTGAGCGCCTTTTCGCTGTAGAGCACGATGGAATCGCCCACGGCCAGGCCATCCAGCACCTGCACCTGGCCGTCCAGGTCGGCGCGGCCCAGGCGCACGGGGGCAAAGGCCAGCGCGCCATCAGTGATCTTCCACACGCCGCGCTGGCCGGCCACGGTGCGCAGGGCGGCATTGGGGATGGTGGGCGATTCGGGCAGGGCCGGCAGGCGCACGGTGAGCTCGGCCAGCTCGCCAATCGGCGGCAGCGGCTCGGGCAGCGCATCAAAGACGATTTTTGCCAACAGCTCCTCGGTCACGGCATCGGCCAACGGTTCGGTGCGCAGCACGCGCGCGGCCAGCGGCTGGCCGGGGCGCGAGCGCAGCGCCACCTCGGCCGGCAGGCCCGCCGCCAGGCCCTGGGCGCTGATCTGGTCAAAGCGCGCGTCCACCCACAGGCTGGCCGGGTCGATGAGCCTGACCACCGCCTGGCCCGCCACCACCGTGGTGCCGGGGTCGGCGTCGCGCGCGGCCACCAGGCCGGCCACGGGGGCCAGCAGGCGCAGGTTGCCGCGCTGGGCGCGCAGCGCCTGCAACTCGGCGCGCAGGCGGCTGGCGTCCTCGCGCGCGCCGGCCAGGGCGGCATCGGCCACGGCCAGCTCCTGCTGGCGCGTGGCGTAGCTTTCCTCGCTGGACACACGCACCGACACCAGCTGCTCGTAGCGCCGCGCCTGGCTCTGCGCAAAGATTTGCCGGGCCTGGGCCTGGCGCAGGCCGGCCTCGGCGCTCAGGATGGCGGCCTGGGCGGCGCGCATGCGCTCGTCCAAGTCCACCGCGTCCATCTCGCCCAGCAGCTGGCCGGCGCGCACCCGGTCGCCCACATGCACGTCCAGGCGCTGCAGGCGCCCGGCCACCGTCGGGCCTATCTTGTAGAGGTAGCGCACCTGCACCGTGCCTATGCCCGCCAGCGCCGGCGCCACGGCGCGCGACTGCACCGTGGTCAGCGTCACGGCCACGGGCGCCAGCGGCCCGGAGCGCAGCGCCACATACACAAACAGCAGCAGCAAAGGCACGATGACGGCAATCAACGCCAGCGTGCGGCGCTGCAGGCTGGGCAGCTTCATGGCTGCCTCCTGATGCCGCGCAGGTAGATGGCGAAGACCCCCGGCGCGTCCTGGCGCATGCGCGCCACGTCGCCGGCCAGCAGCGACTGCATCACCAGCCCCTGCACCGTGCCTATGAAGAGCACGGCGGCGGCCGGCACGTCCAGCGCCGCGTCCAGCTCGCCCTGGGCCTTGCCGGCCTCCAGCAGCCGGCGCAGGCGCTCGCCGTACTGCTGAATCAGCGTCTGCACCATCTGCTTGGCTACCGTCTGGCCCGGCCGCTGCAGTTCGCCAAAGATCAGGCGCGGCACGCCCGGGCGCTCGCTGACGAAACCGATATGCGCCATGAACACCGCCTGCAAGGCCGCCGTGGGCGACGCCGCCTGCCCCGCCGCCTTGTCCAGGCGCAGCAGCAGGCGCTCGGCCACCCAGGTCATCACCGCCTGCAGGATGGCGTCCTTGCTCGGGAAATGCCGGAACAGCGCGCCCTGCGTCAACCCCATGTGCTGGGCGATGGCCGTGGTCGTGATGTCGCTGGGGTTTTGCTGCGCGGCCAGATCGACCACCGCCTCCACCGTGGCGCTGCGCCGCTCATCGGCCGGCAGGTATTTGGCTTGTTCGTTCATGATCGCTCAGCGAAAGAAAGTAATTTACTACTATCTTATCGACAAAACCGTGCGATGCAACCATGATGCAGATTCGCGCACATCACCAAAGAGGCTTGCCATGACCTCCCTTGCCGTCACAGCCCTCCAGTACCGGCAGAACCCGCCCGATGTCGAGGGCCAGGGGCCGTTTCGCTACCGGCTGCTGGCCGAGGGCGATTCATGGATGGACAAGAGCGGGCCGGCCCTGGGCGCCCTGCCCCAGTTTTTGGCCGAGGAGATGAACCGGCAAAGGCAGTCCGTGCTCATCATCAACATCTCCACGGCGGGCGACACCCTGCGCCGCATCACGCATGTGATGCAAGGCGAGTTCGGCTGGTGGCTGGATCAGTTCCGCTACGACGGCATTCTGTTGAGTGCTGGCGGCAACGATTTCATCGACGCGGCGCGCGACCCCGACCCGGGCCGGGGCATCCTGCGCGACATGGCGGGCCAGGCTCTGCCCGGCGATGGCTATGACTGCGTGAACCAGCAGGCGCTGGCCAAGCTGATCGGTCGCTACCTGAAGCCGAACTTTGCCACCGTCTACGGCGCCATCCGCAGCCACCCGCTGAATGCGGCCACGCCGATTTTCCTCAACAGCTACGACACGCCGACGGCGCGCAACGCGCCGGCCGCGCCACCCGCCACCTCGGGCAGCAGGGGCGACTGGGCCAACGAGATACACCCGAACAAGTCGGGCTGGAGGAAACTGGCCAGGGTGTGGGCGCAAGAACTGGCCAGCAGGCTGTCTTGATTACTATATTTTTAATAGCTGCTGGCGCATATACTACGGGCGCTTGAGCCATATTTGATCAAAATCCGAGATGCAGCCATGAAAAAACCCGCAGGGCCTGGCTGCGGGTTTTTTGGGGCAAGGCCGGGGCGGAGGGTCAATCCGCCGTCGCTTCTTCGGGCTCGGCCGGTTCGGACTTCGCGCCGCGATCGCGCTTGGGCAGCGGCTGGATGTCCAGCAGCACCTCGTCGGTCTGCACGCCCTGCTCGTCCGTCTTGTGCTCTATGTCGACCGTCAGGCGCCCGCCCTCGGTCAGGCGGCCGAACAGCAGTTCGTCGGCCAGGGCCTTGCGTATCATGTCCTGGATAAGGCGCTGCATGGGGCGTGCGCCCATGAGGGGATCGAAGCCCTTCTTGGCCAGGTGCTTGCGCAGTTGGTCGTTGAAGGCGACCTCGACCTTCTTCTCGGCCAGCTGCGTCTCCAGCTGCAGCAAGAACTTGTCCACCACGCGCAGGATGACCTGCTCGTCCAGCGGCTTGAAGCTGACGATGGCGTCCAGCCGGTTGCGGAACTCGGGCGTGAACAATCGCTTGATGTCACCCATCTCATCGCCCGCCTGGCGCGGGTTGGTGAAACCGATGGTGGCCTTGTTCATGGTCTCGGCGCCGGCATTCGTCGTCATGATGACGATGACGTTGCGAAAGTCCGCCTTGCGCCCGTTGTTGTCCGTCAGCGTGCCGTGGTCCATGACCTGCAGCAGCACGTTGAAGATGTCCGGGTGGGCCTTCTCGATCTCGTCGAGCAGCAGCACGGAATGCGGCTTCTTGGTGATGGCCTCGGTCAGGAGGCCACCCTGGTCGAAGCCCACGTAGCCCGGAGGCGCCCCGATCAGGCGGCTCACGGCATGGCGCTCCATGTACTCCGACATGTCAAAGCGGATCAGATCCACGCCCATGATGTAGGCCAGCTGGCGCGCGGCCTCGGTCTTGCCGACGCCGGTGGGGCCGCTGAACAGGAACGAGCCGATCGGCTTGTCGCCCTTGCCCAGGCCCGAGCGCGCCATCTTCACGCTGGCGGCCAGCACCTCCAGTGCCTTGTCCTGGCCAAACACCACGCTCTTCAGGTCGCGCTCCAGCGTCTGCAGCTTGCCGCGGTCGTCGTTGCTGACGTTGGCGGGCGGGATGCGGGCTATTTTTGCAACGATTTCCTCGATCTCGCTCTTGCCGATGGTTTTCTTGCGCTTGGATGGCGCAAGAATGCGCTGCGCCGCGCCAGCCTCGTCGATGACGTCGATGGCCTTGTCGGGCAGGTGCCGGTCGTTGATGTACTTGGCCGACAGCTCGGCCGCGGCCTGCAGCGCGGCAGCGGCGTACTTCACGCTGTGGTGCTCCTCAAAGCGGGTTTTCAGGCCCTTGAGGATGTCGATGGTCTCGGCCACCGTGGGTTCGACCACGTCGATCTTCTGGAAACGCCGCGACAACGCTGCGTCTTTTTCGAAGATGCCTCGGTATTCGGTGAAGGTGGTTGCGCCAATGCACTTGAGCGCGCCCGAGCTGAGTGCCGGCTTGAGCAGGTTGCTCGCGTCCAGCGTTCCGCCCGACGCGGCGCCCGCGCCGATCAGCGTGTGGATCTCGTCGATGAACAAGATGGCGTTGGGCTTGTCCTTGAGGCTCTTGAGCACGCCTTTCAGGCGCTGCTCGAAGTCGCCACGGTACTTGGTGCCCGCCAGCAGCGCGCCCATGTCCAGCGAATACACGATGGCCTCGGCCAGGATCTCGGGCACCGTGCCTTCGGTGATTCTCCAGGCCAGGCCTTCCGCAATGGCCGTCTTGCCCACGCCGGCTTCACCTACCAGCAGCGGGTTGTTCTTGCGCCGGCGGCACAGGATCTGGATGGTGCGCTCGACCTCGTAGTCGCGCCCGATCAGCGGGTCGATCCTGCCGTCTTTCGCGGCCTGGTTGAGGTTTTGCGTGTACTGCTCCAGCGGCGAGGCCTTCTCGCCGCGCTCGCCCTGGGCCGCCTCTTCGCTCTCGGCCTGTCCCTCGGGCTTGGGCGGCTCGGGCGGCTCGCCCTTCTTGATGCCGTGGGCGATGTAGTTCACTACATCCAGGCGCGTCACACCCTGCTGGTGCAGGTAGTACACGGCGTGCGAATCCTTCTCGCCAAAGATGGCCACGAGCACGTTGGCGCCCGTGACTTCCTTCTTGCCGTTGCCGGTGGACTGCACGTGCATGATGGCGCGCTGGATGACGCGCTGGAAACCCAGCGTGGGCTGGGTGTCCACCTCGTCGGTGCCGGCCACCTGGGGGGTGTTGTCCTTGATGAAATTCGTCAGCGATGCACGCAGGTCATCGATGTTGGCCGCGCAGGCGCGCAGCACCTCGGCGGCGCTGGGGTTGTCCAGCAGCGCCAGCAGCAGGTGCTCCACGGTAATGAACTCGTGGCGCTGCTGGCGGGCCTCGACGAAGGCCATGTGCAAGCTGACTTCCAGTTCTTGGGCAATCATGTGAGAACTCCTATGTGCTTGCGTGGTAAGGGTGACTTTAGATCGGGGGCAAAGGCCATTTATTCAACAGGCTATTCAATCGGCTCGCTCAGGCATTGCAGCGGGTGGCCAGCCTTGTGCGCCGCGTCCAGCACCTGCTCCACCTTGGTGGCGGCCACGTCGCGCGTATACACGCCGCAGATGCCTTTGCCGTCCAGGTGGATCTTGAGCATGATCTGCGTGGCGGCCTCGCGATCCTTGTTGAAAAACTCCTGCAGCACGACGACCACGAACTCCATCGGCGTGTAGTCGTCGTTGAGCATGACCACCTGGTACATCTGTGGCGGCTTGGTCTTCTGGGTACGCCGCTCGAGCACGACCGAGCCGCCGTCGTCCCTGGCGGGCAGACGTGGCGCGGGCGCGGACTTAGGGGGTTTGGTTGCCATGTGTTTCATTCTAGTGCGCCATGTGTTCGCGCAGCAGTCCCAGTAACTGGTACCAATGCCGGCCTTTTCAAGCGCTCTCGTACACCACGCTGATATTGCTGCTACCGGCCTGCGCGCCCCAGGCGGCCAGAGCCGCGTCGCTGGGAAAGAAGCGGCTGGCCTCGCCCAGTTGCAACTCGGCGTCCGCGGCACCACTCGCCCCCTGGCAATGCACGCCCATGCGCACGCGCAGGCCATGCACCAGCATCTCGCCTTGGTCGGTTTCCTCGCGTCGCGGGGGAAATTCACGCACCAGGGCCGCCACGTCGGGCCTGGTGCCGCCATTGGCGCCCACCAGCAGGTAGCGGCCAAAGCGTGCGCGCGCCGCGCCCAGGTCCCAGACCTGCTGCACCTTCAGGCGCAGCCCGCCGCTGAAGTGATCGAGCTGCAGCCGCCCGCTCAAGACCACAAACTCGTCGTCCTTGAGCATGGCGCCGCTGGCGGCGATCACCGCCTCGTCCGCCGAGGCCTCGATCACCGCCGACTTGTCGTCGATCTTGAACAGCGCCAGCTTGCCGCGCTGGCCATTGATCTGGCGCGAGTCGCTGACGATGCCGGCCAGCACCTGGGTCTCGCGGCTGTCGCCCAGCTCGGCAATCGGCGTGCGCACAAAGCGCCGCACCTCCTGCTGCACCTCGTCGAACAGATGGCCCGAGAGGTAGAAGCCGACCGCCGTCTTTTCCTGCATCAGGCGCTCCTTGATGCCCCAGGGCGTGGCGTCGGCCAGATCGGGCTCCTGGGTGCTGGAGCCCACGGCGTCCTCGCCCATCATGTCGAACAACCCCCCCTGGTTGGCGTTGGCCAGTTGCGCTGCGGCAAAGTCAAATGCGCGGTCTATGGACGCCACCAGCGCCGCACGGTTGAGCTGCAGCGCGTCGAAGGCGCCGGCCTTGATCAGCGCCTCCACCGTGCGCTTGTTGATGCGCGCCCTGTCCACGCGCACGCAGAAGTCGAACAAGCTCTTGAACGGCCCGTGGTCGCCGCCGCGCGGCCCCTCGCCACGGCCCTCACGCGCGGCAATGATGGCCTCTATGGCCTGCTGGCCCGTGCCCTTGACGGCGCCCAGGCCGTAGCGGATGACCTTGTCGGTCACGGGCTCGAAGCGGTACCTGCCGCGGTTGATGTCCGGCGGCTCGAAGCTGATGCCGAAATGCTTGACCGCATCCTCGTACAGCACCTTGAGCTTGTCGGTGTCGTCCATTTCCACCGTCATGTTGGCGCAGAAGAACTCGGCCGTGAAGTGCACCTTGAGCCAGCCCGTGTGGTAGGCCAGCAGCGAATAGGCGGCGGCATGCGACTTGTTGAAGCCGTAGCCGGCAAACTTCTCCATCAGGTCGAAGACCTCGTCGGCCTTGTCCTGGCTGATGCCCTTCTCTGCCGCGCCCTTGCGGAAGATGATGCGGTGCTCGGCCATTTCCTCGGGCTTTTTCTTGCCCATGGCGCGGCGCAACATGTCGGCGCCGCCCAGGCTGTAGCCGCCCAGCACCTGGGCGGTCTGCATCACCTGCTCCTGGTAGACCATGATGCCGTAGGTCTCGGCCAGCACGGGCTCGACCAGCGGGTGCGGGTACTCCACCACCTCCTTGCCGTGCTTGCGGTTCACGAAGCTGGGAATCAGGTCCATGGGGCCCGGGCGGTACAGGGCGTTCAGGGCAATCAGGTCTTCCAGGCGGCTGGGGCGGGCCTCTTTCAGCATGCCCTGCATGCCGCGGCTTTCAAACTGGAACACCGCCTCGGTCTTGCCGTCGGAGAACAGCCGGTAGGTGGGCGCGTCATCCAGCGGGATGTCCTCGAAGGCAAAGTTCTCCTGGCCTTTGTGGCGCTGCTGTATGAATTCGCGTGCAATCTCCAGGATGGTGAGCGTCGCCAGGCCCAGAAAGTCGAACTTGACCAGGCCTATGGCCTCGACATCGTCCTTGTCGTACTGGCTCACGGCCGACTCGCTGCCTGGCTGCTGGTAGAGCGGGCAAAAATCGGTCAGCTTGCCCGGTGCAATCAGCACGCCGCCGGCGTGCATGCCGATGTTGCGCGTCATGCCCTCGAGCTGCTGCGCCATCTCGATGATGGTGCGCACATCCTCCTCGTTGCGCACGCGCTCATACAGCTGGGGTTCGAGCTCCAGCGCGTAGTTGTTCTTGTCGCCTTCCTTCTTGGGCTCGGGCGGGTAGGCCAGGGTGTAGGTCTGACCGGGCTTGCCGGGCACCAATTTTGAAATGCCGTCGCAGAAGGTGTAGCTCATGTCCATGACGCGGCCCACGTCGCGGATGGCCGCCTTGGCGGCCATGGTGCCGAAGGTGGCGATCTGGCTCACGGCATTCTTGCCGTACTTGTCCTTCACATAGTCGATCACCCGGTCGCGGTTGGACTGGCAGAAGTCGATGTCGAAGTCGGGCATGGACACCCGCTCGGGGTTCAAAAACCGCTCGAACAGCAGGTTGTACTGCAGCGGGTCCAGATCCGTGATCTTCAGCGCATAGGCCACCAGCGAGCCCGCGCCCGAGCCACGGCCGGGGCCCACCGGGCAACCGTTGGCCTTGGCCCACTGGATGAAGTCGCCCACGATGAGGAAGTAGCCCGGAAAGCCCATCTTCAGAATGGTGCCCAGCTCGAACTCCAGCCGTTCCTCGTAGCGCGGACGCTGCTTTTCGCGCTCGGCCTCCTGGGGGAAAAGGTGCAGCAGGCGCTCCTTGAGGCCCTCGAACGAGGCGTAGCGGAAATACTCATCGATCGGCATGCCATTGGGCGTGGGAAAGTCGGGCAGCTGCGGCTTGCCCAGCACCAGCGTGAGGTTGCAGCGCTTGGCGATCTCCAGCGTGTTGGCAATGGCCGAGGGCAGGTCGGCAAACAGCGCCTGCATCTCGGCGCTGCTCTTGAAGTACTGCTCGCGCGTGAAACGGCGCACGCGCCGCTGGTTGGCCAGGATCTCGCCCTCGGCGATGCACACGCGCGCCTCATGCGCCTCGTAACCATCGGCCTGGCCAAACTGCACTGGGTGCGTGGCCACCACCGGCAGCTGCAGCCGCGCCGCCAGCTGCACGGCGGCGGTGACATGGGCCTCGTCATCGGCACGGCCGGCGCGCTGCAACTCGATGTAAAAACGATGTGGAAAAACACCCGCCAGGCGCAGGGCCAGCGCCGCCGCGCCGGCTTCGTCGCCACGCATCAGCGCCTGGCCCACGGGGCCGGCCTGGGCGCCGGCCAGCGCGATCAGGCCGGCATGGAGCTCCTGCAGCCAGTCCCAGGTACACAGCGGCAGGTTCTTCACGACACCCCGCGTCCAGGCGCGTGCCAGCAGCTCGGACAGGTTCAGGTAGCCCTGGCGGTTCTGCACCAGCAGCAGCAGGCGCGCGGGCGGCGCGCCGGCCTCGCCTTCCAAGTAGACCTCGGCGCCCAGAATGGGCTTGACCCCCTTGCCACGCCCTTCCTTGTAGAACTTGATGGCGCCAAAGAGGTTGTTCAGGTCGGTAATCGCCAGGGCGGGCTGCCCATCCTTGGCAGCGGCCTTGACGACCTCGTCGATGCGGGTGGTTCCGTCCACGACGGAAAATTCGGTATGCAGGCGCAGGTGAACAAACATGCCGGCATTGTAGGAATGCGGGCTTGGCCTCGTGCTCCGGCAGGTCGGGCGGCTTACTTACAATGCCGGGTTGCGGGTACCGCGCGGTCTTGTCTCCCGACAGGGTTGCCACCCATGCCATTCATTCATCCCGAGAGCTGCCGTCATGCCGCGTTTTCCTCTATCTTTGTTGTCTGCCCTGCTGGCCGCCGGCCTTTTGGCCGCCTGCGCCAGCCCCAACGAAGACAAAACCGCCGGCTGGAGCACGGACAAAATCTACGCCGAGGCGCGCGATGAACTCAACGGCGGCGCGTATGACAAGGCCGTGCCGCTGCTGGAAAAGCTCGAAGGCCGCGCCGCCGGAACGCCACTGGCCCAGCAGGCGCAGCTGGAAAAAGCCTACGCCCAGTACAAGGGTGGCGAAAAGGCCCAGGCCGTGGCCACGCTGGATCGCTTCATGAAGCTGCACCCGGCAAGCCCCGCCTTCGACTACGCGCTGTACCTGAAGGGTCTGGTCAACTTCAATGAAAACCTGGGTCTGTTCTCCTGGCTGTCACGCCAGGACCTGTCCGAGCGCGACCAGAAGGCTGCCAAGGATTCGTTCGAATCCTTCCGCGAGCTGGCGACGCGCTTTCCCGAGTCGCGCTACACGCCGGATGCGCGCCTGCGCATGACCTACATCATCAACTCGCTGGCGCAGTACGAGGTGCATGTCGCCCGCTACTACTACGAGCGCGGCGCCTATGTGGCGGCCGTGGGCCGGGCGCAAAGCGCGATTGCGGACTACAAGGACGTGCCCGCGACCGAGGAGGCGCTGTACATCCTGGTGCGTTCCTACGACGCCCTGGGCATGACGCAGTTGCGCGACGACGCGCGCCGTGTGCTGGAAGCCTCGTACCCGAACAGCAGCCTGCCCAAGGCAGGCTTCAAGGGCACGGACAACCCGTGGTGGAAGTTCTGGTAAACACCGCCAGCGCCGCATCAAACTCTTCTTGCGACCGCAGCCTGCGCATGGCGGGCAGGGCCCGCAGCAGGCGCTTGCCATAACCCATGCGCAGCAGCCGCTGGTCGGCCACAACCAGCACACCGGTATCGCTTTCGCTGCGTATCAGGCGGCCGGCGCCCTGCTTGAGGGCCAGCGCCGCCGCAGGCAAGGCATCGTCACGAAATGGGCTGCGCCCCTGCTGTTTGAGGCGCCGCCCCCGCGCCTGCACCAGCGGATCACCGGAGGACGGGAACGGCAGCTTGTCGATCACCAGAAGCTGCAGCGCCTGGCCCGGCACGTCAAACCCCTCCCAGAAGCTGGCCGAGCCAACCAGCACATGGCCCACAGCATCCGCCGGCGCACGAAAGCATTCCATGATCTGCCGCTTGGGCGCCTGGCCCTGCACCAGCACCTCGATGCCACCACCGACCGCCAGGCGCTGCTGCAGCACGCCGGCCATGACCTGCAGCGCACGCAGGCTGGTGGTCAGCACCAGCGTGCGCCCGCCCAGGCGCGTCGCCGCATCCGCCACCCAATGGGCCAGCTGCTCGCTGTGCGCGGGATCCGTGGCGGCGGGCAGCTGGGGCGGCACATAGAGCGCGGCCTGGCGCGCATAGTCGAACGGGCTGTCCAGACGCAGCGTGCGTGCGCCATCCATGCCGCAGGCCTCGGTGAACCAGCTCAGTTGTGCGTCATCACCCAGCGTGGCCGACGTGAACACCCAGGTACGCCTGTGCACCGCCGATGGCGGTGAATGATCGTCCCAGGCACCCGGCTCGGCCGACGGGCCTTGCCACAGGGCGCGCAGCGCGGGGGCGACATCCAGCGGCACCTCGCTCAACCGCAGCTGGCCCGCCCAATCCAGCCAGCGCACGCCATCGGCAGTGCTTGGAGCGGAAAACTGCGCCAGCCGTGCCAGCAAGCCCACCGTGCGTTCATGCAGATGTTCCAGGTCGGGAGCCAGCGCCGTCACGCCATCCAGCCCCGCCAGGATGCCGCGCAGGACGCCCACTGCACGCGCCATTGCGCCATCCCACGCCGTGGCATCCACGCCATCGGGCGCCGCACCCACCCAGGCCACCCGCCCGGGCACGACACCCGCAGCACTATCGGCCACAAGCAGGTGCAACTCTCGCGTCGCCTGGCGCAGCAAGGCGCCGAGCCCCTGCCAGTCCGCCAATCCCCGCGCATGGCGCAGGCCGCTGACGAGCAGGTCCTGCGCCAGATCGTGCAGCTGGCCGGTGCCCAACTGTGCGCCCAGGAACTGGCTGGCGGTCTCGGCCAGTTGATGGGCCTCGTCAAAAACCACCACACCCGAGTTGGGCAACAGTTGCGCCACGCCCGATTCGCGCACGGCCTGGTCGGCAAAGAACAGGTGGTGGTTGATCACCAGCACATCGGCCGCCAGGGCCGTGCGTCGCGCCTGGTACACATGGCAGTCGGCAAAGCGTGGGCAGTCCTGGCCCAGACAGTTGTCGCGCGTTGACGTAACCAGCCCCAGGAGCGGCGAGCGCTCATCCAGCCCGGGCAACTCCGCGAGGTCGCCGCTCTGCGTGCCCTGGGCCCACAGCTCGATGCGCGCCAATTCTTGCGCCTGGGCCGGGGCCAGCACCGGGTTGTATCGTGCCTGCTGCAGGCGTTGGTGGCACAGGTAGCTGGCCCGCCCCTTGAGCAAGGCCGTACACAGCGGCAGTGCCAGGGCGCGCAGCAACAGCGGCAGGTCACGGCCATACAGCTGATCCTGCAGCGCCTTGGTGGCCGTGGAGACCACCACCCGCTCACCGCTGAGCAGGGCAGGCACCAGGTAGGCAAAGGTCTTGCCGACGCCGGTGCCGGCCTCCACCACCAGCGGGGCGTGGTCTTCGATGGCCTCTGCCACCGCCTGCGCCATGGCCGTCTGCTCGGCGCGCGGCCGAAAATGCGGCTGCGCGCGCGCCAGCGGCCCATCGGCCGCGAACGCGCCGGCGACGAGATCACTCAAGGACATGCGAGAAACGGAACCCGGACGGCATGGCGTTGATAATAATGGGCTCCCAGCCGCCACCGCCCCCCGCGGGCGCCCCAGCGCCCAACCGCAGCCCATGACCAAAGCGTTCCGCCTCATTGCTTCGACCGGCATCCACAAGGGTGACCGCGACTACCAGCAGGATCAGGTCGCCCTGCTCTCGCATCCGCGCTACAATGGCTGTGTGCTGGCGGTGGTGGCCGATGGCATGGGTGGACGCAGCGGCGGGCGCAAGGCCTCGGATCAGGTGATGATGACCGCGCGCCAGCTGTTCGAGCGCTATTGCCCCGACACCGACGACGCCAGCAGCCTGCTTGAGCACATCGTGCACGAGTCGCATATCGTCATTCGCCTCACGGCCATATCGGCCGAGCAGGAGCCGCACAGCACGGTGGCCGCCTTTTTGATCAACCCGCGCGGAGACTGCCATTGGGCGCATGCCGGGGATTCACGCATTTACCACTTCCAGGGCGGGCGGCTGCTCTACCGCACGGCGGATCATTCCTATGTCCAAGCCCTGGTCGATCGCGGCGAGCTGACCGAGGCCGAGGCCAGCAACCACCCGCACTCCAACATCCTCATAGGCTGCCTGGGCTCGGAAAGCGACCCGCCCGTGACCATGCATCTGATCTCCCAGCTGCAGCCGGGCGATGTGCTGCTGGCCTGCAGCGATGGCGTGTGGCATTACTTTTCGCCGGCCGAACTGGCCTCGGTGCTGGAGTCGCTGACACCGCGCGAGGCCACCGAGTTCCTGATCGACAAGGCCCGCTCCCGCGCGCGTGGCGGTGGCGACAACCTGTCGCTGGTGGTGGTGAGGATCGAGGCCCTGGCAGACGAGAAGAAGCTTCCCCCCCTGGTGGCGCCGCTGACGCTCTCGGCCTGATCAGGGGGCAGGCAGCGGGGCCGGTGGCTTGCGCCCCGATGCCTGTGCCTGGGCCTTGTCGCGCTCATGCTGCTCGCGCCGCTCACGCGCCTTTTGCTGCTTCGCGTCGTAGCGTGCGCGTGATTCCGATGCGCGCTGCGCCTCGGCCTGCTGGCGCTCCTGCTGCTCTTGCGCCTGCTGCGCGGCGCGGTGCTGCTGCTCGGCGGCGCGCTGCTGGGCCTGCTGCGCGCGCGTTTGCGCATTGCCGCGCTCCGTGGCGCGCATCGGCGGCGGTTTTTCTCCCGACTGCAGGTTCTGCCGCTGCTCCTGCTGCCGCTCCTCGATGGAGCGGCGCCGCTCGGCGGCCTTTTCCCGGCGCTCTTCGTCGTTGATTTGCAGCTCCTGGCGGCGCAGCCGATTCTCGGCCTCGCGCACCCTGGCGCGGACCTGGTTCAGGCAGTCATGCACGGCAAACTGCTGGTAGCAGGCCGCCTCATCGCTGCTGCGCCCGGCCTGCAGGGCCTGGCGCTCGGCCTGTATCTGCGCGCGCCGCAATTCGCGCTGCTGCTGTGGCCCGGCGGCAGTGCCGGAAGCCGCATCCTGCGCCAGAGTGAGGCCGGGCAATGCCAGCAGCGCGGCCAGGCACAGAAGCACCCTCAGGGAATGACGGGCATGGATGGGCATCAGGTCAGTCCGGTATCGACGACACGCCGCTCAAGCTGCAGGTATTCCTTGGACTGCATCTCGTTGAGGCGCGAGACCGTGCGCGGAAACTCGTGCGCCAGCGGGCCGTCGGTATACAAGTCCTCGGGCGGCACCGCCGCCGAAATGATGAGCTTGACGCGTCTGTCGTACAACACGTCCACCAGCCAGGTGAAGCGCCTTGCCGGCGAGGCCATGTTGACCGGCATATGCGGCACGTTCGACAGCAGCACGGTGTGGAACTGGCTGGCCAGCTCCAGATAGTCGTTCTGCGAGCGCGGGCCCATGCACAGTTCGCGAAAGTCGAACCACACCACGCCGCCGGCCTTGCGCAGGGCGTGGATCTCGCGCGCCTCTATGCGCAGCACCGGATCTTCGTCATGCACCTCCGCCAGCTGGTCGAAGGTTTGCGCCATCTCGGCGTCGGCCTGCGGCCCCAGCGGGCAGTGGTAGAGCCTGGCGTTCTCCAGCGTGCGGCGGCGGTAGTCGGTACCGTTGTCGACATTCACCACCTCCATGCGCTCGTTCAAGAGCGCAATCGCCGGCAGGATGCGGTCGCGGTGCAGGCCGTCGGGGTAGAGCTCGTCCGGCTTGAAGTTGGAGGTGGTGACAAAGCCCACGCCGTTTTCGAACAACGCCACCAGCAGGCGATGCAGGATCATGGCGTCGGTCACGTCCGCTACGTGAAATTCATCGAAGCAAATCAGCTTGTAGCGCTTGGCGATGTTGGCGCCCAGGGCGTCCAGCGGGTTTTGCGTGCCCTGCAGGCTGGCGAGCTCGCGGTGCACCTCGCGCATGAACTCGTGAAAGTGCAGGCGCACCTTGCGTTTCAGGGGCACCGCGTTGAAGAAGCAATCCATGAGAAAGCTCTTGCCCCGCCCGACGCCGCCGTACATGTAGACGCCCTTGGGAATGTCGGGGTGGTTGATGAGCTTCTTCAAACTGTTGGAGCGCTTGGCCTTGTAGCGGCTCCATTCGTCGGCGCAGCGCTCCAGCGCATCGATGGCGCGCAGCTGCGCCGGGTCGCTTGCAAATCCCTTGGCGGCCAGCTCCGCCTCGTACGCCTGCCTGACTGTCACCGCATTCTCCGTATACTGCAAAAATAATAGCTGCTAGCGCTTGATAGTTAAGCGCTAGCAGCTATTTTCACCTAAATTTTACTTAGAAATTCAGGGTGCGCTTGTCCACCGCCAGGGCGGCTTCCTTGGTGGCCTCGCTCAAAGAGGGGTGGGCGTGGCAAATGCGGGCGATGTCCTCGGCGCTGGCCTTGAACTCCATCGCCACCACGGCCTCGGCGATCAGCTCGGACGCCATGGGGCCGACGATGTGCACGCCGAGGATTTCGTCGGTCGCCGCATCGGCCAGGAACTTGACGAAACCGGTGGTGTCGCCCAGGGCGCGCGCGCGGCCGTTGGCCAGGAAGGGAAAGCTGCCGGCCTTGTACTTGACGCCGTCGGCTTTGAGTTGCTGCTCGGTGCGGCCGACCCAGGCGATCTCGGGGCTGGTGTAGATGACCCAGGGGATGGTGTTGAAGTTGACATGGCCGTGCTGGCCCGCCATGCGCTCGGCCACGGCCACGCCTTCTTCCTCGGCCTTGTGCGCCAGCATGGGGCCACGCACCACGTCGCCCACGGCCCAGACGCCGGGCAGATTCGTCCGGCAATCGCCATCGACCACGATCGCGCCGCGCTCGTCCAGCTGCAGGCCCACGGCCTCGGCATTCAGGCCGATCGTGTTGGGTACGCGGCCAATGGAGACGATGAGCTTGTCCACGTCGAGCTTTTGCGCTTCGCCCTTGGCATTGGTGTAGGCGACGGACACACCCTTCTTGCCGTTCTTCACCTCGCCAATCTTCACACCCAGCTCGATCTTCAGGCCCTGCTTGTCAAAGGCCTTCTTGGCCTCCTTGGCGACCTGCTCGTCGACCGCGCCCAGGAAGGTCGGCAGGCCTTCGAGCACCGTCACGTCGGCGCCCAGGCGGCGCCAGACGCTGCCCATCTCCAGGCCGATGACGCCCGAACCCACCACGCCGAGCTTCTTGGGCACGGCGCCAATAGCCAGCGCGCCGTCGTTGGACAGCACGTTGACCTCGTCGAACTCCACGCCGGGCAGCGCACGGGCGTTGGAGCCGGTGGCGACGATGATCTGCTTGGCGGTCAGCAGATCTTCGGTCTTGCCGGCCACCTTGATCTCGTAGCCGCCTTCAACGGCCTTGACGAACGAGCCGCGGCCGTGGAAGAAGCTGACCTTGTTCTTCTTGAACAGGTAGAGGATGCCGTCGTTGTTCTGCTTCACCACGGTGTCCTTGCGGCCGATCATGGTGGCCACGTCCATCGTCACCTTGCCGGTGCTGATACCGTGCTCGGCAAAATGCTTGTTGGCGTGCTCGAAATGCTCGCTCGACTGCAGCAGCGCCTTGGACGGGATGCAGCCCACGTTGGTGCAGGTGCCACCGGGCGCGGGACCGCCCTTGTCGTTGGTCCAGGCGTCGATACAGGCGACGTTCATGCCCAACTGGGCGGCGCGGATGGCGGCGATATAGCCGCCGGGACCGGCGCCGATGACGACAACGTCAAATTGTTTGCTCATGGTGTGAATTCTTGAAAAAGAGTTGAAAAAACCCACCGCTGGGCTGGGCCGAGGGTGGGTTTCAGGAGGCCTTGAATTACAGGTCGAACAAGAGACGCGAGGGGTCTTCCAGCGCGTCCTTCATCGCCACCAGGCCCAGCACGGCCTCGCGGCCGTCGATGATGCGGTGGTCATACGACATGGCCAGGTAGTTCATCGGGCGCACCACGACCTGGCCGTTTTCGACCACGGCGCGATCCTTGGTGGCATGCACGCCCAGGATGGCCGACTGCGGCGGGTTGATGATGGGCGTGGACATCATCGAGCCGAAGGTGCCGCCGTTGGAAATCGAGAAGGTGCCGCCGGTCATCTCCTCGATGCCCAGCTTGCCCTCGGCGGCCTTCTTGCCGAATTCGGCAATCTTCTTCTCAATGTCGGCAAAGCTCATCTGGTCAGCATTGCGCAGAATCGGCACCACCAGGCCGCGCGGGCTGCCCACGGCGATGCCGATGTCGAAGTAGCCGTGATAGACGATGTCGTTGCCGTCAACGGAAGCGTTCAGCACCGGGAATTTCTTCAGGGCGTGCACGGCGGCCTTGACGAAGAAGGACATGAAGCCGATCTTCACGCCGTGTTCCTTGGTGAAGGCGTCCTGGAACTTCTTGCGCATCTCCATCACCGGGGCCATGTTCACTTCGTTGAAGGTGGTCAGGATGGCGTTGGTGGACTGCGACTGCAGCAGGCGCTCGGCCACGCGGGCGCGCAGGCGGCTCATGGGCACGCGCTGCTCTGGGCGATCGCCCAGGTTCAGGCCGCCAGCAGGCGCTGCCACCTGCGGCAGTGCCTTGGTGGGCACGCCGGTGGGGATGACGGCGGCGGTGGACTTGACGCCACCGGCGACGGCGGCCAGGGCGTCGCCCTTGGTCACGCGGCCATCCTTGCCGGAGCCTGCCACCTGGGCGGCAGACAGATTGGCCTCGGCCAGGATCTTGGCGGCGGCGGGCATGGCCACGTCGCCCTTGTTGCCGCCAGCGGCAGCCGGCGCTGCGGCGGCCGCGGGTGCTGCGGCTGCGGCAGGAGCGGCAGCAGGGGCCGCAGCGGCTGCGCCGGCCTTGCCTTCGGTATCGATCTTGGCGATGACCTGCTCGGAGACCACCGTGCCACCATCGCCGACCACATGCTCGGCCATCACGCCGGCGGCCGGGGCGGGCACTTCGAGCACCACCTTGTCGGTCTCGATCTCGATCAGGATCTCATCCTGGGCGACGGCCTCGCCGGGCTTTTTCTTCCACTGCAGCAGCGTGGCCTCGGCCACGGATTCGGACAGCTGGGGAACCTTCACTTCTACGATTGCCATTTTGAATTCCGTTATGTGTTGTGCGTTGTACGGTGGATGGGCGTTGTGCCGGCGTTGCGCACAACGCCCATCGCACAACGCTCAACCTGTGAGCCTTACTTGGTCAGAACGAACCCCTTGAGCTTGGCGAAGGCCGCCTCGATCAGGCTCTTTTGCTGATCCTGGTGCAGGTGCGCGTAACCCACGGCCGGCGAGGCCGAAGCGGCGCGGCCGGCGTAGCCGAGCTTCTGGCCGTCTTGCATGTTCTCGTGGATGTTGTGCTGGATGAAGAACCAGGCGCCCTGGTTCTGCGGCTCGTCCTGGCACCACACGATGTCAGTGGCGTTGGGGTACTTCTTGAGCTCGGCGGCAAAGGCCTTGTGCGGGAAGGGGTAGAGCTGCTCGACGCGGATGATGGCCACATCACTGCGCTCAGCCTCTGTGCGCTTCTTCACCAGGTCGTAGTACACCTTGCCAGAGCAGGCAATGACGCGCTTGACCTTGTCGGCCTTCTTGGCAATGTTCGCATCCTGCTCAACCAGCACGGTCTGGAAACCGCCCTTGGTGAACTCCGACAGCGGCGAGGTCGCGTCCTTGTTACGCAGCAGGCTCTTGGGCGTCATGATGACCAGGGGCTTGCGCAGGTTGCGCACCATCTGGCGGCGCAGCACATGGAAGATCTGGCTGGCCGTGGTCGGCTGCACGATCTGCATGTTGGCGTCGGCTGCCAGCTGCATGAAGCGCTCCAGGCGTGCCGAGGAATGCTCGGGGCCCTGGCCCTCGTAGCCATGCGGCAGCATCAGCGTCAGGCCGTTGATGCGACCCCATTTCACCTCGCCGGAGGCGATGAACTGGTCGATCACCACCTGCGCACCGTTGGCGAAGTCGCCGAACTGCGCCTCCCAGATCACCAGCGTGTTGGGGTCATTAGACGCGTAGCCGTATTCAAACGCCAGCACCGCCTCTTCGGACAGGATGGAGTCGATGACGACGAACGGTGCCTGATTCTCGGCCACGTTCTGCAGCGGCACATAGGTGCCCTCGTCCCACTTCTCACGCTTCTGGTCGTGGATAACGGCGTGGCGGTGCGTGAAGGTACCGCGCCCGCTGTCCTCACCCGACAGGCGGATAGGATAGCCCGAAGCCACCAGCGAGGCAAAGGCCATGTGCTCGCCCATGCCCCAGTCCACATTCATCTCGCCCCGGCCCATGGCGGCGCGATCGTCGTAGACCTTCTTCACCAGCATGTGCGGCGTGACGCTGTCGGGGATGGTGGTGATCTTCTCGGCCAAGCGCTTCCACTCGGTCAGCGGAATGGCGGTGTCGCCCGCGTCGGTCCAGGCCTTGCCCAGGAAGGGGCTCCAGTCGACGGCGTACTTGCTCTTGAAATTGGTCAGCACCGGATCGACCGTGTGCTTGCCCGCGTCCATAGCGGCGCGATAGGCCTTCACCATGTCGTCGCCCAGGCTCTCACCGAAGCCCTGCGCGGCCAGCTTGTCGGCGTAGAGCTTGCGCGTGCCGGGGTGCTGGGCAATCTTCTTGTACATCAGCGGCTGGGTGAGCATGGGCGTGTCCTGCTCGTTGTGGCCCAGCTTGCGGTAGCAGATGATGTCAATCACCACGTCCTTGGAGAACTCCATGCGGAATTCCAGGGCCAGCTGCACGGCCAGGCACACGGCCTCAGGGTCGTCGCCATTCACGTGCAGCACGGGCGACTCGATCATCTTCACGATGTCGGTGCAGTACAGCGTGGAGCGCAGGTCGCGTGGGTCGCTGGTGGTGAAACCGATCTGGTTGTTGATGATGATGTGCACCGTGCCGCCCGTGGTGTAGCCACGTGTCTCGGACAGGGCCAGGGTTTCCTGGTTCACGCCCTGGCCGGCGAAGGCGGCATCGCCGTGCACCAGCACCGGCAGCACCTGCTTGCCCTTGGGGTCATCGCGGCGATCCATGCGCGAGCGCACCGAGCCCTCGACCACGGGGTTGACGATTTCCAGGTGCGAGGGGTTGAAGGCCAGCGACAGATGCACCGGACCGCCAGGGGTGGAGACGTCAGAGCTGAAGCCCTGGTGGTACTTCACGTCACCGGCGGGCAGGTCCTCGGGCGCGGTGTGCTCGAACTCGGCGAACAGATCGGCGGGCATCTTGCCCAAGGTGTTGACCAGCACGTTCAGGCGGCCGCGGTGGGCCATGCCGATCACCACTTCCTGCACGCCCTTGGCACCGGCAGCGTTGATCAGCTCGTCCATGGCGGCGATGAAGGACTCCCCGCCCTCGAGCGAAAACCGTTTCTGGCCGACGTATTTGGTGTGCAGGAAACGCTCCAGGCCTTCGGCAGCGGTGAGGCGGTCCAGGATGCGCTTCTTCTTCTCGGCATTGAAGGCCGGCTTGCTGCGGATCGACTCCAGCTTTTGCTGCCACCAGCGTTTCTGGTTCTGGTCGGAAGCGTACATGTACTCCGAGCCAATCGTGCCGCAATAGGTTTCGCGCAGCGCGTTGATCAGCTCGCGCAGCGACAGGCTTTCCTTGCCGAAGAAGGTGTTGCCAACGTTGAAAACGGTTTCCTGGTCAGCATCCGTGAAACCGTAGAACGAGGGCTCCAGCTCGGGGATGTTCGGACGCTCGGTACGCTTCAGGGGGTCGAGATCGGCCCAGCGCTGGCCCACGTTGCGGTAGGCGGCAATGAGCTGCTGCACGGCTACGCGCTTGCGGCCCATTTCGGTGTCGGCGCCGGTGGCCACCACGACCTGGGTGCCGCCTTGCTTGGCACGCTCGGCAAAGGCGTTGATGACGGGCAGGTGCGGTACATCGCGCGCGTCGCTGCCGTCGGCAGCGGGCACATGTTGCAGTGCGTCAAAGTATTCGCGCCAGGAATCTGGCACGCTACCCGGATTGGCCAGGTAGTTTTCGTACATCTCCTCGACATAGGGCGCGTTGCCGCCGAAGAGATAGGTGTTGCCTTGGTAGGCTTGGTAAACGGACGTTGTCTCACTCATGTTGGCGCTGACCTTCGACTCCCTGCAGGAGGCTTTAGCTGGTTGAGAAACCTTCCGCGTCACGGCTGAACCGGTTGGCGGATGCGACTGTGGCTTGGAAGGGCCTGAATGCGGGCGCTATTGTGCCATTGAACGCCTTGCAGCTGCCTTGCAATCGCCGGGCCGGCTTGGCTTATTCCATTTCCAAATCATTCGTGCCTGGGCGCGAAGCCGCAGACAGTGCTGCAGCACGGCAAGGCGAAGCAACAACGACACGGGTGATTTAGAAATGGAATTACATTGTGAGCCCGCTCACTTTGGAGCGTGTTTGCGACCCCCGCCGCCCCACATGCACCCGCCATTGCTCCAGAACCGCACCCTGCTGCTGTTGCTCACCATCGTCACGCTGGCCTTTGGCACCATCCTCTGGCCGCTCAATGGCGCCATTTTCTGGGGAGTGGTGCTGGCCATTCTGTTCAGCCCGTTGCACCGCCGCTTGCAGCGGCGCATGCCACGGCGGCGCAACCTGGCGGCCTTCGTCACGCTGTGCATCTGCCTGGTGATCGTCATCCTGCCCATGGCGCTCATAGGACTGTCGCTGGTGCAGGAGGCCAGCGTGGCCTATGAGCGGGTGCGCTCCGGGCAGCTGAATTACGGCGCCTACCTGCAGCAGATGCTGGCCGCCCTGCCCGCCTGGGTGCTGGAGCTGCTGGACCGCTTTCACCTCACCTCCATGGCCGAGCTGCAGGCGCGCCTGACGGCCTTTGGCGCCCAGGCCAGCCAGTTCCTGGCCACCAAGGCGCTGGACCTGGGGCAGAACACGCTGCAGTTCGTCGTCAGCTTTGGCGTCATGCTGTACCTGCTGTTCTTCTTGCTGCGCGACGGGCGGGCACTGGCGGCGCGCATCCGCGAGGCGATTCCGCTGGACGCCGAGCACAAGGATCAGCTGGCGCAGAAGTTCACCACCGTGATCCGTGCCACGGTCAAGGGCAACATCGTCGTCGCCGCCTCGCAGGGCGCGCTGGGCGGACTGATCTTCTGGCTGCTGGACATACAGGGGCCGGTGATGTGGGGCGTGCTGATGGCCTTTCTGTCGCTGCTGCCGGCCGTGGGCGCCAGCCTGATCTGGGGCCCGGTCGCCATCTACTTCCTGGCCACCGGCGCCACCGGCCAGGCCGCCATCCTCACGGCCTACGGCATCGGCGTCATCGGCCTGGTGGACAACCTGCTGCGCCCGCTGCTGGTGGGCAAGGACACCAAGATGCCGGACTACGTGGTACTGATCTCCACGCTGGGCGGCATGGCGCTGTTTGGCCTGACCGGCTTCGTCATCGGCCCCGTGATTGCCGCCCTGTTCATGGCCACCTGGGGCTTGTTTGCCCCCGCCGGGGACTCACATAGCTCCCAAAAGTAGAGCTACTCGCGCTTATCCATAAAGCGCTTGAAGCCAAAGATATTCAAAATTCATCGCCCACTCATTCGGGCTCTATGCCCGCGGCCTTGATGACCTTGCCCCATTTCTGGGTCTCGGCGGCCTGGAATTTGGCGAGCTCCTCGGGCGTGGTGGTCCAGGCTTCGGAGCCGGCGTTGGTGAAGAACGACCTGGCGGCCTCGCTTTTCGTGGCGTGGGCCAGCAGCTCGTTCAGGCGCGCCACCACCGGCGCGGGCGTGCCGGCGGGCACGTAGGCGGCAAACCAGTAACCCATGTCGTAGCCCTTCACGCCAGCCTCGGCGATGGTGGGTACGTCGGGCAGCTGGGCGCCGCGCTTTTGCGTGGAGTAGCCCAGGGCGCGCAGCTTGCCGGCCTTGATCTGCGGCACGCCGGTAGAGGTGTCGGTGATCATCATGTCGATCTGCCCGCCCAGCAGGTCGGTAATCGCCAGCGGGTTGCTCTTGTAGGGCACATGCAGGATGTCCACATCGGCCAGCTGCTTGAGCATCTCGCCGGCCATGCGGCTCGATGAGCTGCCGCTGCCAAAGCTGAGCTTGCCGGGGTTCTTCTTGGCAAAGGCCAGCAGCTCGGCCACGCTTTTGTAGGGCGCGCCAGCATTCACCACCAGCACCTGCCCACCCTTGCCCAGGCCGGTGACGGGCGCGAAGTCTTTCACCGGGTCGTAGGACAGCTTTTTGTACAGGTGCTCGTTGGCAGCGTGCGTGGTGTTGGTGGTGATGAGCACGGTGTAGCCGTCGGCTGGCGCCTTGGCCGCCGCCTGGGCGGCGATCATGCCGCTGGCGCCGGCCTTGTTGTCCACCACCACGGGCTGCTTGGTGTCGGTGGTGACCGACTGGCCCAGGGCGCGCGCCAGCTGGTCGGTGGCGCTGCCGGCGGCAAACGGCACGATGAAGGTGATGGCCTTGGCCGGATAGGCCGGTGCCTGCGCGCTGGCCGGGCCGGCCGCGGCGCATGCCAGCGTGGCGGCAACGATAGCCAGTGCGCGGCGGCGGTGCATGGATGGGTTCATGTTTGTCTCCTGGGTTTGCTGTGTTGAAAATCGAAAAATGGCTTACCGGGGGCCAGCCAGGTGCTGCACCAGCGCCGCTGGCACCTGCACCGGCAGATCGAGCAGCAAGAAGGACAGGGCCTTGCCATGGCTGTCGACGTTCAGCGCGTCGTTGACGCCGCCGTCGAGCACGCCGTCGAGCACGAAGTTCATGGCCTGCAGCTTGGGCAACACATGGCGCGTGACCTGGCTGGGCCGTCGCTCTGCAAACTGGCGCGCCACGGCCTCTTCGGTGACTTGATCGACCAGCACATCCCAGAGCGCGGGGTGCCAGGCGATGACGCTGATGTTGGAGCGATTGCCCTTGTCGCCCGTACGGCCGTGGGCCAGGCGGTGCAGGGGAACGGTGAGAACGGTATCGGTCATGGTTATTGCACCTTTCAATCCAGCAGCGTGAAACCGGTGGTGACGGCCGCGCGCGGCACCAGGCAGGACACCGTGCCCAGGCGCGGCCGCATGGCGGTGCGCACGCCGCCGCCGCCGGCCGGACCGCAGCAGTACAGCGCCGTCACCTCGCGCACCAGGCGCTGGGCGCTGGCGTGCTCGGTGTGTTGCAGCGCCACGCGCAGGCGCACGTCGCGCGCATCGCCGGGCGCCTGGGCAGCCAGCCAGCGCCCGGCGTCGTCGCCGAACACGCTGGCCACGCCTATCAGGTCGATGCGCAGCGGCGCTACGCCCGCCAGGCGCTCGCGCAGCACCTCGCCGGCCAGGCGGGCGCGGGCCTCGGCGCGGGCCCCGGCGTAGGAGATTTCGCCCTCGGCGAACCAGCCGGACTCGAAGCACACATTCACCTTGAGTGTGGGCGTGCGCGCATGGCCGCGCACGCCGTCCAGGCGCACGCGGTCGGTGCCGGCCTGCGCCACATGGGCGCCGGTGATGTCGGCCACCACGTCGGGCGTCAGGTAGGCGGCCGGGTCGTGCAGCTCATACAGCAGCTGCTCCTTGACGGTGCGCTCGTCCACGCGCCCGCCCGTGCCGGCCGGCTTGGTGATGCTGCAGTGGCCGTCGGCGTCGATCTCGGCAATGGGGTAGCCCAGGCACGCCAGGCCTGCCACGTCCTTGTAGCCGGGGTCGGCAAAGTAGCCGCCCGTGACCTGGGCGCCGCATTCGAGCAGATGGCCGGCCATGGTGGCGCGCGCCAGGCGGTCCCAGTCGTCCAGCTGCCAGCCGTAGTGCGCCAGCGCCGGGCCGACCACCAGGGACGGGTCGGCCACGCGGCCGCAGACCACGATGTCGGCGCCCGCGCGCAGCGCGTCGGCAATGGGCTGCGCGCCTATGTAGGCGTTGGCGCTGACGATGGGCTGGGTGGGCATGTCGGCGCCCAGGGCCTGCGCCAGCAGGGCGCGGTGCTCGGGGCCGCTCAGGTCGTCGCCATGCACCACGGCCACGCGCGGGCGGCGCGCGCCCAGCTCCCGCGCCAGCTGCTGAATGCGCAGCGCCGCGCCATGCGGGTTGGCCGCGCCAAAGTTGCTCACGATGCGCACGCCATGGCGCAGACATTGCGCCAGCACGGGGCGCAGCAGGTCGTCCAGCAGCGGTTCGTAGCCGGCTTCGGGGTTGCCGCGGCGGGCGAGCTGGGCCAGCGCCAGCGTGCGCTCGGCCAGGGTCTCGAAGATCAGCACCGCGGGCCGGCCGCTGTCCACCAGGGCCTGCACCACGGGCGCGGCGGCGTCGGTGCGGTCGCCGGAAAAACCGGCCGCGCAGCCTACCAGCAGGGGGGAGTGATTCGCCATGGCCTGTCCTTCGCGTTGTCTCTGGCGTGCACTGTAGGCGGCCCGGGTTATTCTGTGAAATAGATTGTCAAGATCAATTCATCGGTAATTCAAATGAATATCTCCAGCCGCCAGATCGACGCCTTCCTGGCCCTGGCCGCGCAGCGCAACTTCACGCGCGCGGCGGCGCAGTGCCATTTGTCGCAGCCGGCCTTCAGCGCGCTCATCCGTGCGCTGGAGGACGCCCTGGGCCTGCGCCTGTTTGACCGCAGCACGCGCCATGTAGCTCTGACGGCCGAGGGCGAGAATTTCCACGCCAGCGCACTGCGCATACGCGCCGAGGTGGACGCGGCCCTGGCCAGCATGCGCGATGCGGCCCAGCTGCGGCGCGGGCGCGTGGCCATCGCGCTGCTGCCCTCGCTGGCCGCGGGCTGGCTGCCGGGGGTGCTGGCCGATTTCCACGCGCGCCACCCGGGCGTGGAGCTGGACATTGCGGATGTGCTGTCCGAGCCCTGCATGGAGCGCGTGGCCAGCGGCCGGGCCGACCTTGCCCTGGCGGCCATTCGCGCCGACACGCCCGAACTGCAGGCCGAACCCTTCTGCCAGGACGGTTTTCACCTGGTCTGCCGCGCGGATCACCCGCTTGCCACCCGCACCCTGCCCGCCGGCCCGGCGCAGCTGCGCGTGCTGGCCGAATGGCCCTTCATTCACCTGGCACGCCACAGCAGCGTGCGTCAGTACCTGGAGGCGGCCTTCCACCCCCAGGCCATGAACACCTTGATGGAGGTGGAGCAGCTGGCCACCGTGATGGGCATGGTGCGCGCCGGACTGGGCATCAGCGTCGTGCCCAGCCTGACGCTGTTTCACTTCCAGCAGCCCGATCTGCTCACGCGGCCGCTGGCCCTGCCCGGCCTGAGGCGGCAGATCTACCTGGTGCGCCGGCGCGACCGCAGCCTGTCGGTGGCGGCGCAGGCGCTGTACCAGCTGATGCTGCTGCAACGGCCACAAGATGCAGCATGAACTACAAAAACTATAGCTTATAGCGCACGCCTGTATTGCGTTGATGGCATATTTCACCTAAAACCAACCCCACATTGGAGAGTGGATTGGCACAGCCTGCGCCACGGTGCCACACTCAACCCATGGTCAGGTCGCCAGGAAGGAGCCCCATGAACCACCAAGACACCGTTTTCGCCTGCATCGACGGGCTGGCCACCACCCGTGCCGTGGTGGATGGCGCCTTCTGGGCGGCGGAGCGCCTGCAGGCCCCGATGGCCCTGCTGCACGCGCTGGAGCGGCCCGAGCCCATGCCGCCGGTGGGCGACTACAGCGGCGTCATCGGCATGGGCGCGCAGGACATGCTGCTCGAGCGCCTGAACACCCTGGACGAAGAGCGCACCCATGTCGCGCAGGAGGCCGCTCGGCGCATGCTGGACGAGGCCCAGGCGCGCGTGGATCAGACGCGCATACCGTCGCTGCAGGTGCTGCTGCGCCATGGCGAGCTGACGGATGTGCTGCTGGAGCACGAGGATGGCGCGCGCCTGTTCGTGCTCGGGCGCCAGCACCGCGCCACGGCGGCGCGCAAGCTGCGCCTGGATCACCGCGTGGAAAGCGTGATCCGCAACGTGCGCCAGCCGGTGATGGTGATGACCACGCCCGAGTTCACGCCGCCCGAGGGCTTCGTCGTCGCCTTCGACGGCAGCACCACCGCCCGCCGCGCCGTGGAGGCCGTGGCGCGCAGTCCGCTGCTGCGCGGCATGCCCAGCCTGCTGGCCATGGCCGGCGAGCCCACGCCGGAGATGCTGGAGCAGCTGCACGGCGCCCAGGCGCAGCTGCAGCAGGCAGGCTTTGCCATCGACACCCGGGTCGTGCCCGGCCTGCCCGAAGAGGCCCTGCCGGCCCTGCTGCAATCGCTGGGCAACATGCTGCTGGTGCTCGGCGCCTACGGGCATTCGCGCATCCGCCAGCTGATCGTGGGCAGCACCACCACGGCGCTGCTGCGGCTGTGCTCGGTGCCGGTGGTGGTGTTGCGCTAATTACTATCAAAACAATAGCTTTATGCACTTGATACATAAGCGCTAAAGCCATTTTTTATCCATAAACAACAAAGCGCCCTCGCGGGCGCTTTGTTGTTTCAGTCCGGCCGTCGGCCGACAGATCAGTGGAACTGCTCTTCTTCGGTGGAGCCGGTCAGCGCCTTGACGCTGGACGAGCCACCCTGGATCACGGTGGTCACGTCGTCGAAGTAACCCGCGCCCACTTCCTGCTGGTGCGACACGAAGGTGTAGCCCAGGTCGCGTGCGGCGAATTCGGGTTCCTGGATCATTTCCACGTAGTGACGCATGCCTTCGCCACGGGCGTAGGCGTGGGCGAACTTGAAGGTGTTGTACCAGTTGCTGTGGATGCCGGCCAGGGTGATGAACTGGTACTTGTAGCCCAGCGCCGCCAGGTCTTCCTGGAAGGAAGCGATCTGCTTGTCGTTGAGGTTCTTCTTCCAGTTGAACGACGGCGAGCAGTTGTACGACAGCAGCTTGCCGGGGCAGGCGGCGTGCATGGCCTGGGCGAACTCGCGGGCGAAGCCGATGTCCGGCACGCCGGTCTCGCACCACACCAGGTCGGCGTAGGGGGCGTAGGCCACGCCGCGGCTGATGGACTGCTCCAGGCCGTTACGCACGCGGTAGAAGCCTTCTTGCGTGCGCTCGCCGGTCAGGAAGGGCTTGTCGTTGGCGTCATGGTCGCTGGTGATCAGGTTGGCGGCCTCGGCGTCGGTGCGTGCCAGCACGATGGTGGGTACGCCCATCACGTCAGCGGCAAAGCGCGCGGCGATCAGCTTTTCGCAGGCTTCTTGCGTGGGCACCAGCACCTTGCCGCCCATGTGGCCGCACTTCTTCACGGCGGCCAGCTGATCTTCGAAGTGCACGCCGGCAGCGCCTGCGGCAATCATGTTCTTCATCAGCTCGAAGGCGTTGAGCACGCCACCGAAACCGGCTTCGGCGTCGGCCACGATGGGCAGGAAGTAGTCGATGAATTCCTTGTCGCCGGGGTTGATGCCGCGGCCCCACTGGATCTCGTCGGCGCGCTTGAAGGTGTTGTTGATGCGGCGCACCATGGTCGGCACCGAGTCATAGGCGTACAGGGACTGGTCGGGGTACATGGTTTCCGACGTGTTGCCGTCGGCTGCGACCTGCCAGCCCGACAGGTAGACGGCCTCCAGACCTGCCTTGGCCTGCTGCATGGCCTGGCCGGCGGTGATGGCGCCGAAGGCGTTCACATAGCCCTTCTTGGCGCCGCCGTTGACCTTCTCCCACAGCTTCTCGGCGCCGCGCTTGGCCAGCGTGTACTCGGGCTGCAGGCTGCCACGCAGGCGCACCACGTCAGCGGCGCTGTAGCCGCGCTTGACACCCTTCCAGCGCGGGTTGGTGGCCCAGTCCTTCTCCAGGGCGGCGATTTGTTGTTCACGGCTCAGTTGCGAGTTCAGCGAGTTCGACATGGTTGCTCTCCAAAAAAAGCTTGAGGAATCGGCGGGCTGCTATGCGCGGCCCTTGGACGCAATTCTATGTCTTCTATAAGACCAAAATTTGCTCTTATGTCTTATATAAGAGATAAATTTTTTCTTTATAAATCAACCATATAGATCACAAATATCTCAATGTAAAATTTTATTTCTCATATTGAGAAAAAATTCTGCGCTGCAGCAAGCGCGAAACTTCACAATGCAAAATCAAACTTCCGCATTGCAAAATAAGGCTGACAAGCCGTCGCAATCCATGCAGCCCCACTCCATCGCGGCACGCCCTGGCTTGTGCATGATGCGCGTCTTTGTGCATCAGTGACCCGAAGTGAACGCCCCCAGCCGCCCCATCGCCTATCTGTGTCTCGCTCTCAGCATGTCGCTGGTGGGCAGTTATGTGGCATTGTCCAAACCCCTGGCGGCCGCGTTCCCGGTACTGCTGCTGGCCTGGATGCGCTTTGGCATTGGCGCCCTGGCGATGCTGACCTGGCTGAAAAAACCTGCCGACGAGCCGCCCCTGACGCCGCAGACACGCGGCCTGCTGTTTCTGCAATCGCTGCTGGGCAATTTTTTGTTCACCGTGTGCATGATCTACGGGGTCAGCCTGACCAGCGCCACCTCGGCCGGGGTGATCATGGCCTGCATCCCCGCCTGCGTGGCGGTGATGAGCTGGCTGTTCCTGCGCGAGCGCGTGGCGCGGCGCACCTGGGTGGCCGTGGCCTGTGCGGTCATTGGCATTGCGCTGTTTTCACTATCCAAACCAGAGCACCCTGCGCAATCTGGATCGGCGCTGGAGCACGACAACGCCATATATCTGCAGTGGCTGGGCTACGCCCTGCTGCTGTGCGCCTCGGTGTGCGAGGGGGCCTATTCGGTGATTGGCAAGAAGCTCACGGGCGCCATGGGCCCCAAGCGCATCACGTCGCTGATCAACCTGTGGGGGTTCTTGCTGTCCATGCCGTTCGGCCTGTACCTTGCGTGGGGTTTTGACTTTGCGGCCGTGCCCTGGAGCATCTGGCTGCTGCTGCTGTTCTACGCCCTGGCCGCCTGCATGTGGACGGTGTGGCTGTGGATGACCGGCCTGCGCGCCGTGCCCGCGGCGCAGGGCGGCGTGTTCACCGTGCTGCTGCCGGTCAGCGCCGCGCTGGTCGGCGTGCTGGTGCTGGGCGAGCGCTTCACGCCGCTGCAGCTGCTGGCCTTTGGCCTGGCCCTGGCCAGCGTGGTGCTGGCCACCCTGCCCTCGCGGCTGGCGCTGCGCGTGGGGCGCGGCGCGGCCCGGCCGGATGACTGACTGTTCCTTGCCCCATCACAACACCAGGAGACCCCATGAGCAACGCACATGAACTCGTCACGCTGGCCGCCGATCTGGAGCGCATGCTCAAGCTGCGCACTCCGCCCATCGGCATGAAACTGCTGGAGTCCGCCGAGACGCTGCGGCAGATCCCCAAGCTGCGGCGCCCGCAGGCCATCCACACCATGGACCAGATCGTCGGCCAGGCCGCGCGCCTGGGCTGGACCATGGGCGTGCAGGCCGCTGACCTGGTGGGTGAGCAATGCCGCGCCGTCGTCGGCCTGGGCGGACAGGATGCCGACTGGTATTCGGGCCAGGCCATGACCGGCGTCTGGTTTGCCACCGTGGAGGACTCCGCGCGCCACCAGGCCGCGATGGACGTGGTGCCCGTGGGCCGCTACCAGGCGCTGGTGGTGGCGCCGCTGCAGCGCTGGCCGGACTTTGGCGCGGGCGCCGACGAACCCGACATCGCGCTGTTCTACGCCACGCCAGGCGCCATGATCTACTTCATCAACGGCCTGCAGTGGTCGGGCTATGAGCGCTTTGACTGGAGCGTCGTCGGCGAATCCTCCTGTGCCGACTCCTGGGGCCGCGCCCTGAAGACCGGCAAACCCAGCCTGTCCATCCCCTGCTTTGCCGAGCGCCGCTATGGCGGCGTGCTGGACGACGAGATGCTGATGGCGCTCAAGCCTGCCGATATCGCCAAGTCACTCGCCGGCATGCAGGCGCTGGCCAGGAACGGCCTGCGCTACCCGTTTGCCAGTTATGGCATCCAGCAGGACGCCAGGGCCGGCATGGGCGTGAGCTACCCGAAGAAAGAGGCCTGAACCCTGCTGGCCGGCGGACTGCCAACGGGTTTCACAACGCCTGCGAGCTGACCACGATGCCGTCGGCGTCGGCATACAGCCAGTCGCCCGGGCGCACCCACACACCCTGGATCTGCACCGCCACCTCGGCCAGGCCCTCGCCGCGCTTTTCGGTGGGCAGGGGCATCAGCGCCAGCGCGCGTATGCCCACCTGCTCGGCATTGAGCTCGGCCACGTCGCGCACGCAGCCGTTGACCACGATGCCGGTCCAGCCGTTGCGCGCCGCGCTGGCCGCCAGGTTGCCGCCCACCAGGGCGCGGCGCAGGGAGCCGCCGCCGTCCACCACCAGCACGCGGCCCCGGCCCGGGCTGTCCACCGCGGCCTTCACCAGGGTGTTGTCCTCGAAGCATTTCACGGTGCTGACCGGCCCGCTGAAGGCCGCCACGCCACCAAAACATTGGAATACGGGCGGCAGCACCCAGAAGCTGCCGCTGTCGTCGCCCTTGTGGGCGTCGCACATGTCACAGGTACTGAAGGCTGCTGAGGTCGTCATGGGGCAAGGTCTCTCTGATGATGAAGGGGCTGCGGCGGGCCGCGCGCGCATTATCGGGCGTGGCCGCCGGCGGTGACACGCAACAAATCGAGGCAAAAAAGAAACGATTTCCCTTGGAGCGGCGTTTTTTTCCCAGTAGCATCGCGCGAACCAGTAAAGCAGCAGACTTTCGCTGGCAATACTTATTCATTTCCAAGAGGACCGTACGACATGGCAACTGCTAAGACCGCCCCCGCAGCCCCGGCAAAGAAGCGCACCCCCAACGCCGCTTTCATGAAGCCCCTGACCCCCAGCCCCGCCCTGGCTGCCGTGGTCGGCGCCACGCCCCTGCCGCGCACGGAAATCATCAGCAAGCTGTGGGTTTACATCAAGGCCCACAACCTGCAGGACGCGGCCAACAAGCGCATGATCAACGCCGACGCCAAGCTCAAGGAAGTGTTCGGCAAGCCCCAGGTCTCGATGTTCGAGATGGCCGGCCTGATCGGCAAGCACGTCAAGTAAGGCCCGGGCACCAGGCCGCAGCGGTGCCAAGGCGACCGAGCTGCATAAAAACCGACCTCGCAATGGGTCGGTTTTTTTTCGTCCCCGCACGGCCAGCGTGTTGTCCGACATCACAGCAGGGATACAAATCGAGAATGCGATGGATTCGTATTTATAATCCGCCCATCGCTTTCATAGCCTGCCAGAACAGCCTGCACCATGATCGTCTGTGTTTGCCGCCGCGTATCCGACCGTGAGATTGCACGCCATGCGCGCGCGGGCATGAGCTTCGATGAGATCCAGTTCGAGCTCGGCGTGGCCACGCAATGCGGGCGCTGCGAAGACTGCGCACGCGACGTCGTGGCGCAGTGCTGCTCCTCGCAACCGGTGGCGGCCTTGTACAAGGAAGGCCTGCCGGGCGCCACTGGCGCGGGCTGCTGCGGCCAGCAAGGCGCGGCATGCGGCTGCGCCTGAGTCCGTTTGCCAGCGGGCTGTCGTTATATGCTCGGCCCGGTGCGCCCTGCACAAGCCGGCGCAGAGTTTCACGTCTTTTAGGCCTGTAGCCCTTGCTGGGCAAGCGCCTGCAGCTATCCATTTATGTCGCTTTCAGATCGCTATGCCCCGTCCACCGGACTGAGCCGCAACGCCGTGATTGCGCTGTCCGTCGTGACCCTGCATGTGGCGGCGCTATGGGCCTTGCAGTCCGGCCTGATGCGCAAGGCGGCGGAGATCATCATCCCGGCCGAGGTCTTGAGCGAATTCCTCACGCCCCAGCCGCCAGCCCCGCCCGCGCCACCGACACCACCTGCGCCGCCCCCGCCCAAGCCCGCGCCCCCGAAGCCGTCACCGACGCCGCCCAAGCCGCGCGTGGCCAAGCCGACACCCGCGCCCGAGCCCATGCCGGTGGCCATTGCCGACCCCACGCCGGCACCCGCCGCCCCCGTGGGCGTGGTCGAGCCACAACCTGCGGCAAAGCCCGTCGAGGCGCCCGTGGCCGCCGCCCCGGCGCCCGCGGCCCCGCCCGCTCCGGCCATCGTTCAGCCCAGCAGCGACGCCAGCCACCTGAACAACCCCAAGCCGGTCTACCCCGCCGTGAGCAAGCGCCTGGGCGAACAGGGCAAGATCGTGCTGCGCGTGCTGATCAGTGCCGACGGCATTCCGCAAAAGGTCGAGATCAAGCAGTCCAGCGGCTTCGAGCGCCTGGACCGCCAGGCCGTGGACACGGTCACGCGCTGGCGCTTCGTGCCCGGCACGCGCAACGGCGTGCCCGAGGCCATGTGGTACCTGCAACCCATCAACTTCGTTCTCCAACAATAGCCCCCGGGAGTTTTCATGGAATCGCAATTTGGCATCGCCAACGTCTGGATACAGGGGGATTTGGTCACCCGCGCCGTCGCCCTGCTGCTGCTGGGCATGTCGCTGGCCTCGTGGATCGTCATCCTCATTAAGGCGCTGGACATCATCAAATACCAGAAGCACGCCCGCCTGGCGCGCGACTTCTGGCACAGCGAGGACTTTGCCGCCGGCCTGACCAAGCTGGGCGCCGACCCGAGCAACCCGTTTCGCCACCTGGCACTGGAGGGGCGCGAGGCCACGGCACACCACCGCAACACCCAGGCGCATCTGCACGACAGCCTGGACGTGAGCGACTGGGTGACGCGCTGCCTGCGCAACTGCATCGACGAGTTCACCGCCCGTCTGCAATCGGGCCTGGCCATCCTGGCGTCGGTGGGCTCCACCGCACCCTTCATTGGCCTGTTCGGCACCGTCTGGGGCATCTACCACGCGCTGGTGGCCATTGGCGCCTCGGGCCAGTCCACCATTGACAAGGTAGCCGGCCCGATTGGCGAGGCGCTGATCATGACCGCCCTGGGCCTGGCCGTGGCCATCCCGGCGGTACTGGGCTACAACGCCCTGGTGCGCGGCAACAAGACCATTCTGGGCAGCCTGAACAGCTTTGCGCACGACCTGCACGCCTATTTCGTGACTGGCGCACGCGTGACCGTGCAAGGCGAAGGCGCGGCCCGCGTGCTGCCCATCAAGAAAGGCTGATGCGCCATGGCCTTCGGTACCCAGGACGACGCCGATGAGGTGATGAACGAGATCAACATGACGCCGCTGGTGGACGTCATGCTGGTGCTGCTCATCATCTTCATCATCACCGTGCCCGTCATGAAGCACGCCGTGCCGGTCGATCTGCCACGCGCCAGCAACGAGCGCGAGGTGATCAAGCCCGAGACCATACGCCTGTCGGTGACGGCGGACGGCAAGTACCACTGGAACGAAACCACCATCAGCGACGAGGAGCTGGAGCCACGCCTGCAGGCCGAGGCGCAGAAAGACCCACAGCCGGACCTGCACATCCGCGGCGACAAGGACGTGCGCTATGAACGCGTGGCCCAGGCCATGTCGGCCGCCCAGCGCGCCGGTGTGCGCAAGATCGGCTTTGTGACCGACCCGGCGCAATAAGCGCGGCAGCAGGCATCCGTTTGAAGCAAGAAGATACGAAATTCGGTACAAACAATGCTTGACATGTAATTACGAATCATTATCATTCAATAATCGCAACACAACGAGACAGTCCATGCAGCTCAGCCTGACCGCACACACCAGAGCACCGCGCTCACGCCTCTTTGCCCATGGTGACGTGGGTCGATCCGAAGTCTCGGAACATCTGCCGGCAGTTGTCACAGCACTGGACAGCAACAACCTGCTGCGCGGCCGCAAGGCGGTGACCATAGTGCACAACGGCGCCAGCTACCGTCTGCAGGCCACCAAGCTGGGCAAGCTGATACTGACCAAATAGTTTTCATCGTGGGGCGACTCGGGGACTTCGGTTCAAGGGTCGTTTTTGGCGAGCCAAGGGGCATGCCCGCATAGCCAAGCCTTTTTTCACACGCTGAGACAGACAAAAAAGCCGGCATCCAGCCGGCTTTTTCATGGGGCGAAGTTGTTTACAGAGCGATGGCCGCGATGCCGGCGCGTGCAATCTGCGCGTCCTCGCTGGACTTGACGCCGCTCACGCCCACGGCGCCCAGGCACTGACCGTCCTTCATGATGGGCACGCCGCCCTCGAGCATGCCCTGCACCGTGGGCGCGCTCAGAAACGAGGTACGGCCACCATTGATCACATCCTCGTAGCCCTTGCTCTCGCGGCGGCCCAGGGCGGCCGTGTGCGCCTTGGCCGGCGCGATGTGGGCGGAAATGGCGGGCGCACCATCCAGGCGCTGCAGCCACAGCAGGTGGCCGCCATCGTCCACGATGGCAATGGTCACGGCCCAGTGGTTCTTCAGCGCCTCGGCCTCTGCGGCAGCGGCGATGAGCTTCAGGTCGGCGAGTTCAAGCTCGGGCTTGGTTTTCATGAGAAAAATCCTGTAGAGATCAATGAGGGACGCGCGCCAGCCCACGGCAGGCGCGCAGCGTGTGGGGAGCATAGCGCCGCAAGCCCAGCACAATGAACCAATGCAAGGCAAATGAATCCGACCTTTTAGTACCAGACTGCCCGGCGCAGAAAAGGCGCCGTGCCGGGTATCTGGTGGGATGACACCCGCATGCCGCGGCACGCCACTAGAATGCGCCGTGCCGCCACCGTCGCAGGCCATTGCAGGAGAACACCAAGCTATGAACACACAAGTCACCCAGATCCGCACCGGCGGCTATGGCATATCGCAAGAAGAGCGCAACCGCGTGCTGCGCAACACCTACTGGCTGCTGGCGCTGAGCCTGCTGCCCACCGTGCTCGGCGCATGGCTGGGCGTGGCCACGGGCATCACCGAGTCGCTGCGCGGCGGGCTGGGGCTGATCGTCTTCCTTGGCGGCGCCTTCGGCTTCATGTTCGCCATCGAGAAGACCAAGAACTCGGCCGCCGGCGTGGCCGTGCTGCTGGGCTTCACCTTCTTCATGGGCCTGATGCTCTCGCGCATGATCGGCATGGTGCTGGGCTTCAAGAACGGCACCGACCTGATCATGACCGCCTTTGCCGGCACGGCCGGCGTGTTCTTCGTCATGGCCAGCCTGGCCACGGTGATCAAGCGCGACCTCTCGGGCATGGGCAAGTGGCTGTTCGTGGGCGCGCTGGTGCTGATGGTGGGCGCCATCGTCAACGTGTTCGTCGGCTCGTCGGCAGGCATGATGGCCATCTCGGTGGCCGCCATCGGCATCTTCAGTGCCTACATGCTGTATGACCTGAAGCAGATCCTGGACGGCGGCGAGACCAACTACATCAGCGCCACGCTGGCCCTGTACCTGGACTTGTTCAACGTGTTCCAGAGCCTGCTGGCCCTGCTGGGCATCATGGGCGGCGAGCGCGACTGACCGACAGCGCTCTTCCAGCCAAGAAAGGCCCCGGCTGCGCACCGGGGCTTTTTTCTTCGCGCCCTCAACTTATGGCCCAGGCTGCCGATATCAGGCATACATGCCACCCCTTAACCCCACCCACCGTCTTGCCCGCATCGCCCTGCTCGCCCTGGCGCTGCTGCCACTGGCGGGCTGCGAGATCCCCAGCCTGCCCCAGGATCCGCGCGTGGTTCAGCGCGAGGCCGAGGCCAAGGCCGTTGGCGGCGCCTGCCGCCATGCGCTGCGCGGGCTGGAGGACTGCTTCACCCTGAACCCCAAGGCGGCCAAGGCCCAGGTGTTTGCGGGCTGGAAGGAGATGGACCAGTACATGCGCGAGAACAAGCTCGAGGGCGCACCCTCGGTGCTCACGCAGTTGGAGCAAAAGCCGGCCGCCGCCCCTGCCCGCAGCCCCGAGGGTGATGAAGAAGACCCACCGCGCAGCTCGCGCAAGCGTGGTTAATGCTATTGTAAAAATAGCTATCCGCGCTTACCTGTAAAGCGCCAAAGCCAAAAAATGCCTGACTAGGCACATACCTCAGACTGGGCCGCGAACTCTCACCCCCACCCTCTCCCAGAGGGAGAGGGAGTAAAGCCGGCGCAACCGGTCGCCCTCGCCCCTTTGGGGAGAGGGAGGGGTGAGGGGCATCTGCGACATGTACATAGTCAGGAAAAAATGCCTGAGCAGCGGCATGTGCTGAGCATGCCACCCTCAGGCAAACAAACGCCCACCGTCAAACGCGTCAAACGGCCCGCTCGAACACCGCCATGCTCTCCACATGGGCCGTGTGCGGGAACATGTTGACCACGCCCGCCGCCGTGCAGCGGTAGCCCGCCTGGTGCACCAGCAGGCCGGCGTCGCGCGCCAGGGTGGCCGGGTTGCAGCTCACGTAGACGATGCGCCCGGGCGGCTGCCAGCCCTCGTGGCCGGCGGGCAGCGCGGGCGCGTCCTCGGCGCCCAGGCGCGCCTGGTGGATGTCGGCCAGGGCCTTGGACAGGGCAAAGGCACCCTCGCGCGGCGGATCGACCAGCCATTTGTCGGCCACGCCGTCGGCGATCAGCGTCTCCGGCGTCATCTCGAACAGGTTGCGCGCTACAAAATCAGTAGTTTCCAGCGCTTGCTCCTGCGGCCTTTGCGCCTGATTCAGCTTGTAATTCTCACGCGATCGTGCGACCAGTGCCTCACTGCCCTCCACGCCCAGCACCTCGCGCGCCTGCGTGGCAATGGGCAGCGTGAAATTGCCCAGGCCGCAGAACCAGTCGATCACGCGCTCATGCTTTTGCGCGTCCAGCAGGCGCAGCGCGCGCGTCACCAGCACGCGGTTGATGTGCGGATTGACCTGAGTGAAGTCCGTGGGCCTGAACGGCATGTTGATGCCGAAGTCCGGCAGGCCATAGGCCAGTTGCTCGCCCCCCTCGTCCAACAGGTGCACGGTGTCCGGCCCCTTGGGCTGCAGCCACCATTGCACGCCGTGCTGGGCGGCGAAGGCGCGCAGCTGATCCTTGTCGGCGTCGCACAGGGGCTCCAGGTGGCGCAGCACCAGGGCCGTGACACTGTCGCCGCAGGCCAGCTCGATCTGCGGGCAGGTGTCGCGCGCCGCCATGCTGCCGATCAGGGCGCGCAGCGGCATCAGCATGGCATCCACATGCGGCGGCAAAATCTTGCAGGTCTGCATGTCGGCGATATAGCGGCTCTTGCGCTCGTGAAAGCCGACCAGCACCACGCCCTTCTTGGCCACGTAGCGCACCGACAGGCGCGCGCGGTAGCGGTAGCCCCAGGTCGGGCCCTGGATGGGGCGCAATATCGTCTCGGCCTTGACCTTGGCCAGGTGCCAGAGGTTGTCCTCCAGCACGCGCTGCTTCATGGCCACCTGGGCACTGGCATCGAGGTGCTGCATCTTGCAGCCGCCGCAGGCGCCCGCGTGCAGGCCGAAATGCGGGCAGCCGGGGCGCACGCGCTGGCTCGACTCGCGGTGGATGGCGGTCAGGCTGGCCTGCTCCCAGTTGTTCTTCTTGCGGTGGGTGTTGGCGCTGACCAGCTCGGTGGGCAGGGCGCCGTCGATGAACACCACCTTGCCGTCCGGACGGCGCGCCACGCCCTGGGCGTCCATGTCCATGGAGGTGACTTCGAGCCAGCCGGGCGGCAGGTCGCGGGAGGGTTCTTGGGGTGCGGGAAAGTTGTCTGTGGGCTCACTCATGCCCGCAATTGTCTCAGGCTCGCCCCTTCCCTACGGGCGTGGGGCCGTGATTTTCAGCGGCGCTCACCAGCGTCGCGCCGTGCTGGCTTGCTGGCCGCGCGGGGCAGGTTGTGGATCTCCAGCTCGCAGCCGTTGGAGTCCAGCGAAAACACCAGCGTGCCCCCGGGCGCAATGCGCGGCACGGTCTCGTGCAGCGGGCGCGACATGTCCACCGGCGGCAGCTGCGAGCGGTAGATGATCTGCTTGTCTGCCCCATAGACGATGTAGCAGGCGGCCCAGCTGCCCTGGGCAAACAGGCCGGCCACCAGGGCTGCCGCGGCGGTCGCGGCCAGGCGAATGGCTGTCATGGTTGGCTACCTTCCCGTAGTCTGTTCAGGGGCGATTATTGCCCAG
>Ga0209572_1000510_pt1 | contig 54748 bp, 46 predicted proteins | sample EBPBio232012_DNA_FD_185867 | JGI IMG/M metagenome (GOLD analysis project Ga0209572, IMG submission 185867) | Wastewater treatment Type I Accumulibacter community from EBPR Bioreactor in Madison, WI, USA - Reactor 1_1/23/2012_ DNA (SPAdes)... | ecosystem: Engineered > Bioreactor > EBPR >...
ATACATGTTAGACCATTTGGGTTATACCTCTTCTTTTCAAAACAATTTCATGGCAGTTAATATTGGTTACTTACTAAACTTGACCGTCCCAAAATCTGGAGAAATTTCTAGAGCTCTAATTGTAAAAAAATACAATAACATCCCTTTCGACAAAGGATTTGGAACCATTGTAGCCGAAAGATTAATCGATATGATTTTTCTGTTGTTTTTTATGTTACTATCTGTTATTCTTCAGTTTAAAATAGTAAAAGCCTTTATTCTTGATAAAATCCCATTACACTTAATAATGTTGCTTTCAATTTTTGGATTTGTTTTTCTAGTAATTTTTATACTAATTTATAAATACTCTAAACTAAAAATTGTAGCCGTTTTTAAAGAAAAAATTTCTGGTTTGAAAGAAGGGTTGTTAAGTATCATTCACATGAAAGAAAAATGGAAGTACTTCTTTCAAACAATATTAATTTGGGTATCTTATTTAATCACCTATTATGTTGCTACAAAGGTAATTCCAGAAACCTCAACGCTCACATTTGAAGCTATTATAACTTGTTTTGTCGTTGGAAGTATCGCAATTGCATTTACTAATAGTGGCTTTGGTGCTTATCCATTTCTAACTTCAAAAGTATTATTGTTTTATGCTATTGCAGAACCTGCAGGAACAGCATTCGGATGGATAATTTGGACTTCTCAAATGTTATTAGTTTTGCTATTGGGATTGTTGTCATTTTTACTACTACCTATCCTAAATAGAAAATAATTTATTATATTGCTTGTTTTTAAAAACTTTCTTTAAGTCAATCAAAACAACCAAAATATGAAAAAAATTATTTTATTCTTATTAATGACACTTAGCTTTAGCGGTTTTGGTCAAAAATTAAAAGATAGTATCCTTTCAAAAAAATTAGATGCATATAGACATTTAACAATATCTCTTCCTCCTTCATACGATAGAGAAACTAAGAAAGTCTATCCTTTACTTTTTTTATTAGATGGTGATTATTTATTTGATCCTTTCCAAGGCGCCATAAGCTATGGTAATTACTGGGATGATTTGCCAGAAGTAATCATTGTAGGCTTAGCTCAAAATAGAGATAATGAGCGTGATTCAGATTGTACATTTGATGACAGCACAGGTTTACCTGAAGGAAAAGGTGAAAGTTTTTTCGAATTTATTGGAGGCGAACTTTTACCATTTCTACAAAATAAATATAGAATTTCTCCTTTCAAAATGATTGCAGGACATGATGTCACCGCTGGATACATGAATTTATTTTTATATAAAGACAATCCTTTATTCAATGCCTATATATCATTAAGTCCAGAACTTGCTACTGAAATGGAGGTAAGAGTTGCCGAACGATTAGGAACATTCAAACAAAATATGTTCTATTATCAATCCTCAGCTGATGGAGATATTAAGAAAATGAGAGCTAAGATTGCTACTTTAGACGAAAATATAAAAGCTGCTAACAATACTAGTCTAAACTACAAATTCGACGATTTTAAAGGAGCTTCTCACTATTCACTTGTTTTATATTCAATTCCAAGTGCTTTATATCAGTTTTTTGCTGCTTATCAACCTATCTCAACTTCTGAATTTCAAGAAAAAATTGTCAAATTGGAATCAGGTTATGTGGATTATCTAAAAAATAAGTATGAAATTTTAGAAAAAGCATTAGGAATTAAAATGAATATTCGCCTTAATGATTTCAAAGCTATTGAAGCGGCAATTCTTAAAAACAAAGCCTACAATGAATTTGAACTATTAGCACAACTTTCTAAAAAAATGTACCCAAAATCAATGCTTGGAGATTATCATATGGCAATGTTTTACGAAAATACTGGTGATATTAAAAATGCAGTAAGATATTACCAAAATGGTTTTCAAATGCAAGAAATTGGCGATTTAACCAAAGACATGATGCTTGGTAAAGCAGATGAATTAAGAGTACAAATTAAAAAGAAATAAATCTGAAATGTATTCAGAACAAGCAATACTAATATAAATGGCCAAAATCAAAACTTCTTTTTTCTGTCAGAATTGTGGTTCTCAATATGCTAAATGGCAAGGACAATGCAATGCTTGCAAGGAATGGAATACTATTGTTGAAGAAGTAATTCAAAAAGAAGAAAAATCAAGTTGGAAGCCAACATCTGAAGTCAAAAAAGCTCCAAAACCATTAAAAGTTACAGAAATTGATTCGTCTGAAGAAGTTCGAATGAACACACTTGATGGCGAATTAAATCGTGTTCTCGGTGGCGGAATTGTACCTGGTTCTTTGATTCTTCTTGGTGGCGAACCTGGAATTGGAAAAAGCACTTTGTTACTTCAAATATCTTTAAAATTACCTTACAAAACTTTGTATGTTTCAGGTGAAGAAAGTCAGAAGCAAATAAAAATGCGTGCCGAAAGAATTACACCCAATGGTGATAATTGCTATATTTTAACTGAAACTAAAACTCAAAATATCTTTCGTCAAATTCAAGAAATTGAGCCCGAAATTGTAATTATTGATTCCATTCAAACACTTCATACCGATTATATTGAATCTACCGCAGGAAGTATTTCGCAGATTAGAGAATGTACTGCAGAATTGATAAAATTTGCCAAAGAAACCAACGTTCCAGTAATTTTAATTGGACATATTACCAAAGATGGAACTATCGCTGGACCAAAAATATTGGAACATATGGTGGATACCGTTTTACAATTTGAAGGCGACAGAAATCACGTGTACCGAATTTTACGGAGTTTAAAAAACCGATTTGGTTCCACAGCCGAACTCGGAATTTATGAAATGCAAGGTTCCGGATTGAGAGAAGTTTCTAATCCATCTGAAATTTTACTTTCGCATCGTGAAGAAGAACTTTCTGGAACAGCCATTGCTTCAACACTTGAAGGAATGCGTCCGTTAATGATTGAAATTCAAGCACTGGTTTCAACCGCAGTTTATGGAACACCACAAAGAAGTACAACAGGTTATAATGCTAAAAGATTGAACATGCTTTTGGCAGTTTTAGAAAAACGCGCCGGTTTCAGACTAGGAACAAAAGATGTTTTCTTGAATGTAACTGGAGGAATATCGGTTGATGATCCTGCAATTGATTTGGCGGTTGTGGCTTCGATACTTTCGTCAAATGAAGATATCGCCGTTGGAAAAGACGTTTGCTTTGCTGGCGAAGTTGGTCTTTCGGGTGAAATTCGTCCTGTAAACAGAGTAGAACAACGCATTCAAGAAGCAGAAAAACTTGGTTTTGCAACTATTTTTGTTTCAAAATACAATAAACTTTCTACAAAATTTCCAGGAATAAAAGTGATTTTAGTATCTAAAATTGAAGAAGTTGTAGAACATCTTTTTGGATAATAATTTGGTTATCAATTACGTTATCTAAAAAACCAAACCATGAAACTAAAATTTATTTTCCCAATCTTCGCTGTTTTCTTTCTAATTTCTTGTTCAGAAAAAACAGATTATAATAAATTCATCAAGCTTCCTGAAGACCACAGATGGTTAAAATCAGATTCCAAAATTTTTGAATTTACCATTGACGATGACACAAAGTTATATGATGTTACCTTTGAGTTTAGTCATATTTATGATTATCAATTTGCAAGTGTTCCCATAAAAATTGATGTTAAAAATCCATCTGGTGAAGAAGAATTTCACAACATTGATTTCAATATAAAAGACAGCAAAGGCAAACCATTAGCAGATTGTGGTGGCGATATTTGTGACATGTCAATGAACGTTCTTGAAAAAACTAAACTCCTAAAAGGAAAATATCAAATAAAAGTAGGTCACGATTTTGATGGACCTTATCTTCCAAATGTTATTGGACTAGGAATTAAAGTAACACAATCAAAATAATTTTAATTGCTTCCCAACCTTTTCATAAAAATAGTACTCTTTGTATATATAACTAAATACCTAGTGCTATGAAAAAGAAATTTTCTTTAGAAATAAAAACCCCTTGCAGTGAAAACTTCGATAAAATGATTCCAAATTCGAATGGTTCATTTTGTAATTCTTGTGCTAAAAACGTAATTGATTTAAGCACAAAAACAAATTCGGAAGTAGCAAGATTTATAGCTGAAAATAAAAACAAAAGCATTTGTGCCCGATTGAAAACTTCGCAACTAGAAGAAGAATTTGAAATAAACGAAATTTCAAAAAGCAACAATTTTAAATATGCTGTTGCAGTTGCTGCATCAGTTTTATTAACTTCCAATGTTGTTGGTCAAGAAAAACAATCTGTAAAAACAGAACTTGGTTGTTCCGAACCTACTGGTTTTAAACATGGAAAAATTGCTTATCAAGAAGGAAAAATGGTTTCTTTTATTTTGAGTGGGAAAATTTTAGAAAAATCAACTAAAAAACCTTTGTCAAATAAAAAATATCCTGAGTTGCAAATTTTTGTTTCAGGTTCGAATGTTTCTGTAAAAGTAGATCCAAAAACTGGAGCCTATTCAATTCCTGTTTTACTAGACAAGAAAACTACAGAACTATTTATTACAATAAACTCAAGTGATTCAAGTTATTCTAAAAGTATAAAAATTGATTTATCAAAAATCAGAAATAATAGTCTAACTTTAAACCTGTCAATTGATTCAGAAACCGAAATGGAACATTATCAAATTATGGGAGGTTTGGGTGTGAATTATATTGACAATAAAAAAATGAAAAACTCATAAAATGAAAAAAGCACTCTTACTAACCTTACTAATTTCAGCAATTTCTTTTGCACAGAAACCTATTTTTACTTCGGCAAAAGTAAAATCAGCAACCGTTTATTTTAACGCTGCTGAACTGCAACAAACTACAACCGTAAATCTTCCTGTGGGAACAAGCGAAATCGTAATTAAAAATGTTGCTGATTACTTGAATGAAAACACAATTCAAATTGGCGCACCAAGTTCGGTGACGGTTTTATCAGTGCAATTCACTCAAAATTATATTTCAGAATATGAAATTGACGAAAGCAATCCTGCGATAAAAAAAGTGCGTGATAGTATTACTTTGGTTCAAAAAGAGATTAAGAAAATTCAAATTGAAACCTATTCGCACCAACAAACTATTGGTTTATTAGACAATAACCAAACAGTTGCCGGAGCTAATTCAGGATTAAGTGTAACCGAATTAATAAAATTGGTTGACTATTATAAAGCCAAAAGAACAGAATTAGACAACGCTATAGTTTCATTACAAGAAAAAGAAGCCAATTGGAACAAAAAACTTAAAGCTTTAAACGATAAATTAGTCATCAATACCCAAAAAGAAGACAAAACTTCTAAAGGAAAATTGGTACTTCAAGTGATGAACGAAATTGCAGGAAACGTAAATCTTGACATCAACTACATAACGAATTCTGCAACTTGGAATCCGTTTTATGATTTACGAGTAGACAATGTAAAAGATCCAATCAATATGATGTACAAAGCACAAGTTTCACAAACTACAGGCGTTGATTGGAAAAAAGTAAAACTAACTTTATCAAGTGGAAATCCGAATCAAAATAATCAAGCTCCGATATTGAGTTCTTGGTTTTTGAGATATGGAAATCCATACGATAAATATATGTATGAAAACAAATATAGTGTGACTAATCAGTTACAAGTAAGAGCAGCTGGTATAAAAGTTGGAGAAGATTTAAGTTTGAAATTTAGGGATACAACAGCAAGCTATGGAATTGACGAATTTAATGACAATTCTATATCAAGTTACACTTCCATCAACGAAAACCAACTAAACGTTTCTTTCGATATTGATATTCCTTATGACATTTTATCTAATGGAAAAGCACATTCTGTAGCGTTGAAAGAAATAAAATTACCTGCAACTTACAAATATTATGCAGCGCCAAGAGTCGATAAAGAAGCCTTTTTATTGGCAGAAATCAATGATTATTCTAAATACAATTTATTGCCTGGCGAAGCTAATATCATCTTTGAAGGTTTGTATGTGGGCAAAACAACTATCAATCCAAATCAAACGGCAGATACTTTAAATTTAAGTATGGGAAGAGATAAAAAAATCAATATCAAACGCGAAAAAGTAGTTGACAAAAGCGGTACTAAATTTTTATCTTCTTACAAAGAGCAAACGTTTACCTATGATTTAACGGTGAGAAACAACAAAAAAGAAGAAATTTTCATGTTGCTAAAAGATCAATATCCGTTGAGTACGGATAAAGAAGTTACAATAGAATTATTGGAAGACGGAAAAGCAAAAGTAAATACTGAAACTGGAATTCTAACATGGGAATTGAAACTCGCACCAAACGAAACTAAGAAAATCAGAATCAGTTATGAAGTGAAATATCCAAAGGATAAAGTAATCGATAATTTATAAGCATAACTAACTCAAGCAGAGAAAAAGCGTAAAGAATTTAAAACTCTTTGCGCTTTTTTGTTTTTTGTAAACTACTATAAATGAAATACTTTAGAAAAATTTCATTAAATTTACCCATACTAAACTAAATAACTATGAAAAAGATTTTAATTTTAGGTATGGTGTTTTTATTTTCTTCTGGTCATTCACAAATTATTACACTAAACCCAATTGCCACTGGATTTACAGACCCAGTTGAGATTACGCATGCTGGCGATACAAGATTATTTGTTGTTCAACAAGGCGGATTAATCCGTATTTTAAATACTAACGGAACTATAAATGCAACTCCTTTTCTAAATTTATCTACCATAATTAGTTCAGGTGGAGAAAGAGGTTTGCTTGGTTTAGCTTTTCATCCAAACTACGCGACAAATGGATTTTTCTTTGTTAATTATACCAATACCTCAGGAAATACAGTAATTGCTAGATATAGTGTAAGTGCAAATCCAAATATTGCAAACACAACAGGAACTATTTTAATGACTATAACTCAACCCTATGCAAATCACAATGGTGGAACCATAAAATTTGGACCTGATGGTTATTTATACATCGGAATGGGCGATGGCGGATTGAGCGGTGATCCTGGAAATAGAGCGCAAAACATCAATGAAAATTTAGGTAAAATGCTTCGAATTGATGTAAATTCAACCTCAGCGCCTTTTTACACAAGTCCTTCGACTAATCCTTATATTGGTGTGGCCGGAAATGACGAAATTTGGGCAATAGGTTTAAGAAATCCTTGGAAATTTTCATTCAATAGATTAAATGGCGATTTATGGATTGCAGATGTAGGTCAAAACGCAATCGAAGAAATTGATAAAGTAGCTAGTCCATTATCAAATACCGGAATTAATTTTGGATGGAGATGTTATGAAGGAAACTCAACTTACAACACGACAGGTTGTGCTGCTGCAAGTACAATGACATTTCCTTTTGCTCAATATTCTCGTTCTGGTGGCGCATGTTCTGTAACTGGGGGTTATTTTTATACTGGAACATTGTATCCAAATTTTCAAAATAAGTACTTCTTTACCGACTATTGTGATGATAAAATTAGAATGGTAAATAGCACTGGAGTAATTACTACAACAACCGCTTTTTATGGCAACAACTTTGTTACTTTTGGTGAAGACGTAAATGGTGAACTTTATATCGCTGGAATTTCGTCTGGAACAATTTTCAGATTACAAGATGCCTCCTTTGGTACTTTAGACTTTGAAAAAAGTGGTTTTTCTTTATATCCAAATCCGGCAAAAGAATTTTTTACTGTTAAAAGTTCTGATGAAAATTTAGCAACAAAAATCGATTTATTTGATCTTACAGGAAAATTACTTTTGACAAAAAAATTAGAAAACAGTCCTGAAAATACAATTGCAACAAATTCACTTTCTAAAGGAATGTATTTGGTTACTTTAGAGACTAAAAATGGAACGAGTTATACCACAAAATTGATTATCGAATAATATGATCGAACCATTTATCGTAACAACAATTACAATAAACGAAACAGGAATTTCTGTTTTTGCTGAAACTGATTTTGAGGTGCATCAACGTGGAGGAATGTTCTTAACCGAACAAATTGCATCCAAGAATTTCAGAATTAGGAAAAGTGATGTGGGTTACGAAACGGATTTTCATTTAAGTGGTGACCCAACTTTAATAATTATCTTAAAAGGAACTTTGAAAATTGAATTACAAAATGGCGAATTCAAAACATTTTCTGCAGGAAATTCATTCATTGCAAAAGACAATTTACCTGAAAATGTAGTTTTTGACAGCAAAATTCACGGACACAAAGCAAGTGTAATTGGCAATGAAACCCTAGAAGCAATTCATATTAAGTTGTAATCAAACTGAATACTGAATTAAGGTGCAGGATTTGGATGAATCTCTTGAATTCTTTCAATTTCAGATAAAATTTCTTTAGATAAAACCACTTCAAACGCATCAATGTTTTCCTTTAATTGTTGCAATGATGTTGCGCCAATAATTGTTGACAGAACAAAACTTTGTTGATGAACAAAAGCTTCGGCTAATTGAACTAAAGTTAATCCATTTGCTTCGGCTAAATCTTTGTATAATTTTGTTGCTTTAAAGCAATTTTCGTTGTTATATCTAGTAAAATTTGGAAACAATTTCAAACGAGAATTCTCAGGATATCCGTTCAAATATTTACCTGATAAAAATCCGAAAGCAAGAGGAGAATAAGCTAATAATCCAACATTTTCTCGCATACAAATTTCAGAAAGTCCTACTTCAAAAAGACGATTCAACAAAGAATACGGATTTTGAATGGTTGCAATTCTTGGTAAATTATGCTTTTCGCTTTCGTTTAAAAACTTCATTACACCATACGGATTTTCGTTAGAAACTCCAATATGTTTTATCTTTCCTTCTTTGATTAATCCATCATAAACTGATAAAACTTCAAAGAAATTGTCTTGCCATTTGGTATCCAATTCGGTAACACCACGTTTTCCAAACATATTCATTACACGTTCTGGCCAATGCATTTGATACAAATCGATGTAATCCGTTTGAAGATTTTTCAAACTCAATTCTACCGCTTCGTGAATACTTTTTTTAGAAAAATCTAACGGTTGACGAATGTATTCCATGCCACGATTTGGGCCTGCAATTTTAGTTGCTACAACCAATTTTTCTCTTTCAGAAGCGCCAATTTTATGCAACCAACTTCCAATATGTCGTTCCGTGCTTCCAAAGATTTGAGCATTGCCGCCAATTGGATACATTTCTGCAGTATCAAGAAAATTTATTCCTCTTTCAACGGCATAATCCAATTGTGAATGAGCTTCGGCTTCAGAATTTTGATTGCCAAAAGTCATTGTACCTAAACATATTTTACTGATTTTTATATCAGAATTTGGAAGTATAGTGTAGTTCATATTTATATTTTGAAAGTCCAAAGATACAAAGACAAAAAGCGATATAAAAAGAAAAAAGTTCAAAGAAATCTCTGAACTTTTACTTTTAACTTTTAAACATTAATAAACTTTTAAACCCTTTTAAAGTTCATTCAACATTTTAGAAATCTCGTCTAATTTTGGAGTTAAAATTATTTCAATTCTTCTGTTTTTTGCTTTTCCTTCTGGTGTGTCGTTGCTCATTAATGGTGCATATTCTCCTCTTCCGGCAGCAGTTAAATTGTCTTTTTTAACTCCTTTATTTTCTGAAAGAATATTTACAATAGCAGTTGCTCTTTTGGTAGATAAATCCCAATTGTTTTCTATTCCGCCACCAATATTTCCTAAAATTTTATCGTCATCTGTATGTCCTTCAATCAAAACTGAAATATCAGGATTATCGGCAAGCACTTTTCCTACAGCAACAACTGCTGTTTTTCCTTCAGCGCCAACTGCCCAACTTCCAGTTCCAAAAAGTAATTTATTTTCCATTGAAACATATACTTTTCCGTTTTTTTGTTCTACGGTCAATCCTTTTCCTTCAAATGCGTTTAATGCTTTTGAAAGTTTATCTTTAAGGGTTTTCATTGTAGCGTCTTTAGCCGCAATGTAGGCTTCTAATTCGCTCAAGCGTTTTGAACTTGCATCTAATTCAGCTTTCAATTTATTCAAACGTTCTTGCTCGGCAGCCATCGATTTTTCTTTAGCTTCTAGTTTCGCAAGTAATTCTCTGTTTTTATTGATATTAGCCGTCAAAGCTTCATTACTATCTTTTTCTAAAGCATTGTAGGATGCTTGAAGTGTTTTCAGGTTTTTATCCGAAGCGGTAAAATCAGCAAGAAGTTTATCACGTTCTGCTTTCAACTTATCATATTCCGATTGTAATTTAGATTTATCGGCTTCCAATTGGTTTTTGGATTTAGTTAAATCTTCATTACTATCGGCTAAACTTCTGTTTTCTTTTTTCAATTCGGCAAACTTGTTTTCCAAATCGTTGTATATTTTTTTAGAAACACACGATGTTGAAAGTGCCACAATCAATAATCCTAAGGAAATTCTTTTAATCATTTTAAATTTATTTTTTTGAATCGAATCAAAATTAAAGCATCAAATTGGTTTTTGGTCTATTGATTTTATTTGTTATTGACATTGTTATTGACAATTTTCTAATCAATCTCAACCACAATCGGGCAATGGTCAGAATGTTTGGCTTCAGGTAAAATTACAGCTCTTGTCATTCTGTCTTTTAAAGTTTCAGAAACTAAATTATAATCAATTCTCCAACCTTTATTGTTTCCTCTTGCTCCTGCGCGATAACTCCACCATGAATAATTGTGTGGTTCTTTATTGAAATGACGAAAACTATCTACAAATCCTGATTTCATAAAACCATCCAACCATTTTCTCTCTGATGGTAAAAATCCTGAAACCGTTGCATTTCTTATCGGATCATGAATATCAATGGCCTCGTGACAAATGTTGTAATCACCACAAATAATCAAATTTGGAACTTCTTTTTTCAAATGATTGATATAATTCTGAAACTCATCCATGTATTGAAATTTGAAATCCAATCTATCGATATTTGTCCCTGAAGGCAAATATAAACTCATAATGGAAACGTCGTCAAAATCTACTCTAAGATTTCTTCCTTCAAAATCCATGTGCTGAATTCCGGTTCCGTAAACTATATTTTTAGGTTCTGTTTTACACAAAATAGCAACTCCCGAATATCCTTTTTTCTCAGCAGGAAAATAATATTGATAAGGATAACCTACTGAAGCAATTTCAAGAACTGGAATTTGTTCTTCTTGGGCTTTAATTTCTTGTAAACAAATTACATCTGGATTTGCTTGTTGCAACCAATCTAAAAAACCTTTTGTTATTGCGGCTCGAATGCCATTTACATTATAGGATATGATTCTCATAATTGAATTTTATAGTTTTTCAAAAATAACCAAAAACCTGAAATCTATCGATAGATAAATCTAAATTATAAGTTTTGTTTAACCTTTTTTTGATTTCTGCATTTTTTCAAAAATCCATTCAAATAGAATTACTATCTTTGTTTCTTGCTCAATAAACAAATAACTGAATGGGTTTAGTCACTGCTAAAGAAGTTGCAAAAGCAATAAACGCTGATAAGTACGGAGTTTTCGGTACTTTTTCGGGTTGGTTGCTGATGAAAATTTTAAAAATTTCTACCTTAAATAAAATTTATGATAGAAATAAGCACATAAAAGACGTTGAGTTTTTGAATGCAATTCTAAACGATTTAGAAATTAAATTTGAAATCCCTGAAGAAGATTTTAAACGTCTTCCAAAAGATGGTGCTTACATTACTATTTCCAATCATCCACTTGGTGGAATTGACGGTATTTTGTTATTGAAATTGATGCTTGAAAAAGAACCCAATTTCAAAATTATTGCCAATTTTTTATTGCACAGAATTGAGCCAATGAAGCAATACATAATGCCGGTAAATCCGTTTGAAAATCATAAAGATGCTAAATCTAGCGTTATCGGAATTAAAGAAACGTTACGTCATTTGAGTGATGGAAAACCTTTGGGAATGTTTCCTGCTGGTGAAGTTTCTACATACAAAGATGGCAAATTAGTAGTTGATAAAGCTTGGGAAGAAGGTGCCATCAAAGTAATTAGAAAAGCTCAAGTTCCTGTTGTTCCAATATATTTTCATGCAAAAAATAGTCGATTATTTTATTTTTTATCCAAAATTGGCGGCACACTTAGAACAGCAAAATTACCTTCAGAATTATTTTCTCAAAAAGATAGAATTATTAAAGTTAGAATTGGGAAACCAATTTCTGTTGCCGAACAAAACGAATACCAATCAATTGATGAATATTCTGAATTCTTGAGAAAGAAGACTTATATGTTAGCAAATTCTTTCAATGAAGAAAGTAAATTGTTGACAGTTCCAAATTTAAAAACACCAAAAAGTCCAAAGAAAATTGTTACGCCTGCAAGTCAGGAAAAAATGATTGCTGAAGTGGAAGAATTGCGTAAAACCGATTCTAGATTTTTTCAAAGTAAGAACTATGAAGTGTTTTTTACAGAAGCCAATAAAATTCCAAATATTCTTCATGAAATTGGACGTTTAAGAGAAATCACTTTCCGTGAAGTTGGCGAAGGAACGAACGAGTCTATCGATTTAGATAAGTATGACAAGTATTATCATCACATGTTTTTGTGGGATGAAGAGGCAAAAAAAGTAGCTGGTGCTTATCGAATGGGTTTAGGTTCAGAGATTTTTCCTAAATATGGAATGGATGGTTTTTATTTAAATGATTTGTTCCGATTTGAAACTGAATTACACGATATGATGAAGAGTTCTATCGAAATGGGACGTGCTTTTATCGTAAAAGAATACCAACAAAAACCAATGCCTTTGTTCTTACTTTGGCGCGGAATTATTCATACAACCTTACGTTATCCTGAACATAAGTTTTTACTTGGTGGCGTGAGCATCAGTAATCAATTTACAGATTTTTCTAAATCGTTGATGATTGAGTTTATGAAATCCAATTATTACGATCCTTACATTGCGCAATATGTGCATCCTAAAAAGGAATTTAAAGTAAAATTGAAAGATGCCGATAAGGATTTTATCTTTGATGAAGCAGAAGCCGATTTGAATAAATTCGATAAAATCATCGACGAATTAGAACCTGGAAACTTAAGACTGCCAGTTTTAATCAAAAAATACATCAAGCAAAATGCACGCTTAGTTGCCTTCAATGTTGATCCTCTATTCAACAATGCTATTGATGGTTTAATGTACATAAGAATTGCCGATATTCCTGAAAGCACTATGAAACCTGTAATGGAAGAATTTCAAGCGGAGTTGGAGAGAAAATTGAGCGAGAAACAGGAGTAGTTCAGTGTTTAAAATTATAAAAAAAACTAAACTTTTCAGTTTAGCTTTTTTATTTATTCCACATTATTTTTAATCAAAACCTTATAATCTTCCCATTCTTTTTGGGTTAGGGTTTGTGTCTTTTTGTATTTCTTGCCTTTAAGATAATCTAAAATATATTTGGCTCTTGCTTCTGAATCAGGATGCGTTGAAATCCATTCTAGCGCATTTGGCATATCGTGATCCTGTGCTAACTCATACATAAAATCGGCCATTGGCTCAGGATTGATATCGGCTTCCAATAAATATTTAACACTTTCCATATCGGCTTCTTTTTCTAGCGTTCTGTCATAAGCTGTTGAAGATAATGTATTTAAAATTTCTTTTAAAATCGCTCCTCCTTTTCCACCTGTTGCAGCAGAAAGAATTACCGACAACCCAATTTCTTTAGAAAGTTTTTTCATCACGTGATTATTTTGAATATGGGCAATCTCATGACCTAAAACACCTTGCAATGCTTCTTGCTTTTTGCAATCTTCAATCAATCCTGTGTAAACCACCAAGTGATTATTAGGTAAAGCAAAAGCATTTACTTCGTCTTTATCAATAATATGTACTTTTAATGAATCACGTTCAATATTGTTGGCTTTACAAATTGGCAAAATCAATTTATCTAATGTTTTTACAATAGAATCATTAAGAATTATATCTTCTGTATCTTGAATTTGATCCCAAATTAAATCACCAATATTATTTTCGGCAGAAGCTGTTCTTTTTTCAATTTCGAATAAGGAAACAAAGTCAATTCTTGATAATCCGAAGAACATTCCGAAGAATAAAACAATAATAACTAATCCTTGAACTAACGTTTTATTTATCATTTGGCTTACAAATTAAATTAGTTAAACTTCCAAAAAACCATTGTTGTACATGAATTCCTTTTCTTGTTTGAACGGCACTATAAATGGTAGAAACAAACTCTAATAAATTGAAGAAAATTACCGTAAACAAATATGCAAAATAATAATTGGTAGGGTTTTTTCCATCAAAAATTATAGAAATCGTCCACCAAAATCCAAAGCTATTCATACAAAGCAAAGCCATTTGAGAAAACAAGGCTTGCAGGCAATGCCAACGTACAAAGTAAGTGCCTTTTCTGTTGGCTAAATAGAAGAAAAAAGTTGCAAACAAATTGATTATTGGCAACGGCAAACCAGCAACTAATGCCACCAAAGACATCAAATAACTATTGGATGCTTTTTCAGATTCGTGTTCTGAAGGTTTGTAGGGAAAAGTAGTATCGTATATCATAATCCTTTATATATATTCCAAATCCAATTGAGAAGTACTAAAATAATTAAGGGAATTGCTATCCATTTTGTTCGAATAATTTCTTCTGTTTTTTTATACCAAAAATAGAAGGTATCTTTTTTTGCAATTACATCAAATAAAATCCAAACTGGCGCAATTACCATGAGTATAGCAACAATTATTCCGAAAGGATTCATTTGAAGTGAAGCGCCAAAATTTCCTTGTAGAAAAAGGTGAACCGCACGAGTTGTACCACAAGAAGGACAAGCATAACCTGTCACATTTTTAATAATACAAACTGTTAAATGAGAACTTTCGGAATAATTTATTTTATAAAAAAGATAGGCTAAGCCAAAAAAACAAGCTATAAAAATAATAGCATATAACTTGTTTTTGGTCATAGTCTAGTATAACGAATTTTGGAATGTTTCCATGTTTTTCTCACGAGTTGCACCCATGATTAAAAACCAATCGATAATTGCCCAAATTCCTAATCCACCACAAGTTAATAGTTTACCTATTCCCATTCCTGTATCACCAATCATGAATCTATCGATTCCTAATTGACCTCCAAGTAATGAAACAATGATACTTGTTGTTGGATCTTTAAATTGTAGGGTTTGAACCATTCCCCATTTTGAATCATCAAGAGTTAATAATTTTTCTCTTACTGCCATTAAATGATGTGCTTCAAAAAATTTTGAATTACTCATCATAAACATATCTACTTTACTTGATTCCATAATTTTTGTTTTGTTGGTTATTGTTATTGATTTTTAATTTTACTAAAATATAAAATTTTAATAATAAGACGAACAATTAATATAAAAGTTACTAAAAAAGTTATCCTTTATAATATTTGATGATTTTATCGACAATAGTCTGCGCTAATTTTTCATGACTTTCAAAGGTCCAGCCAGCAATATGTGGCGTAAGAAGGACTTTTTCTGAATCTAATAAATATTGGAATGCTATTGGTTTTTCAGTGTCTATAAATAAGTTTTCAAACGAAAGTTTTTCATATTCTAAAACGTCTAAACCTGCGCCAAGTATTTTACCTGATTCTAATGCAGTTACTAAATCGGCAGTTACTACATTTTTCCCTCTTGAGGTGTTGATAAACCAAAATGGTTTTGAAAACGAATTAATAAATTCTGAATTTACCATTTTATCGGTTTCTGGTGTCCATGGAAGGTGTAAACTCAAAACATCAGCTTGTTTTTGAAGTTCTTGCAATGAAACTTGAGTAGCATTTTCATCGGAAACATTTTCTAAAATATCGTGACATAGGACTTTTACATCAAATCCACGAAGTTTTTTGGCAAATGATTTTCCCATATTTCCATAACCAATGATTCCTACGGTTTTACCTTCTAGTTCATAACCACGATTGCCTTCGCGAATCCATTTTCCTTCACGAACTAATTTATCGGCACGATTTAATTTATTCATCAACGACAATAACATTCCTAATGCATGTTCACCTACTGCATTGCTATTTCCTTCTGGAGCTGCGATTAAGTGAACTCCTTTTTCGATAGCATAATCACAATCGATGCTTTCTAAACCTGCACCAACTCTTGCAATAAAATATAAATTGGTTGCTTTATCAAGAAACGTTTTATCGATTTTGAATCGCGAGCGAATTACAATTCCGTTATAGTTTTGGATTTTGGCTTCGACTTCTTCTTTGGTCGAAGTGAAATCTTCTTCGTTAGTGAAACCTGCTTCTTGAAGTTGATTCCATAATAACGGATGATTGCTGTCGATATGTAGGATTTTAATAGTTTCGAGTTTCAAAGTTTCGAGTTTCAGGTTAATGCAAATTTGATGGTTAAAGATAAACATTTTTGGAAAACAGAAACAAAAGGAAAAGACAAATACAACCTAGCCCTGATGAAAGGGAATCTCGTCTTTTGGGACGAGATGGAAAGGTAGCAGGAAAATGGTTTATAAATAATGCCCAAGCCATTCGCTTCTAAAACCCTAAAATCAACTTAGCGATTGAAAAGTAAATTAGGATTCCGCAAATATCGTTACTTGTAGTAATAAATGGACCTGTGGCAAGTGCTGGATCGATTCCGAATTTGTCGAGAATAAGTGGAATTGATGTGCCAATTAAAGATGCAATAATGATTACGGAAACTAAGGCAATGGTCACAATTATGCCGATTTTTGACTCAACACCAAGTAGAAAATGACTTCCTACAAATAATAAGGTTGCAAGAATCAATCCGTTGAATAAACTCAATGAGATTTCTTTTAACAATCGATTAAATATGGTTCCGCTAATGGTGTGATTTGCCAAACCTTGAACAATAATCGCTGATGATTGAACGCCAACATTTCCTGCCATTGCGGCAATTAGTGGTGTAAAAAAGAATAATTCTTTGTGAAATTGCATTGCGCCTTGAAAACTTTCGAGCAATGTTACACTAACAAATCCTCCGAAAAGTGCCAAAACTAGCCATGGTAAACGTGCTTTAGTAAGTTCGATGATGCTATCATCAGCTTCAACGTCTTGCGAGATACCTGCTGCTAATTGGTAATCCTTGTCGGCCTCTTCCTTAATAACGTCAACGATGTCATCGATGGTAATTCGACCAACCAATCGTCCCATTTCATCAACCACTGGAATGGCTTCCAAATCGTATTTCTGCATGATTCGTGCCACCTCAACATTAGAAGCATTAACACGAACAGAATCTACTTTTTTGATATAAACATCACTAATCATGGTTTTAGTTGATGTTGTCAATAAATCTTTTAAAGACAATCTTCCTTTAAGACGATTTTCATCATCAACGACATAGATTGAATGAACGCGAGTTACATTTTCAGCTTGAATACGCATTTCTTTTACGCAAGTTAGTACGTTCCAATTTTCATTAACTTTTACTAACTCTTTTCCCATCAAACCTCCAGCTGTATCTTCGTCGTAGCGCAATAAATCGACAATGTCTTTAGCATGCTCAACGTCTTCAAGCTCCGAAATTACTTCTTCTTTTTTGCTTTGCGAAAGTTCTGCGATAATGTCGGCAGCGTCATCCGTATCTAATTCATCTAACTCTTCGGCAATTTCTTTGGCAGAAAGTCCGCGAAGGATTTTTTCACGAACATCGTCTTCAAGTTCGGTTAGAATTTCAGCAGTAATTTCGCTATCTAATATTTTGAAAATATAGATGGCTTCATCGGTTTCTAACTCATCAAAAATTTCGGCAATATCAGCATGGTGCAAGTCGTTCAACAAAATTTCCAACTCATGGTCGTTCTTTTGATGAATTAATTGCTCTATTTGAACTAAAAGTTCTTTGCTGATTTTAAACTGCATTGGCCTCTATTTTTTGTGTAAGTTCAATAAATTGTTCTACCGATAATTGCTCTGGTCGGAGGTCAAAGATAGTATCTTCTCTTAAATTATCGGACAAATTTAATGATTTTAAGCTATTGCGCATGGTTTTTCTTCGCTGTTGAAATGCCGTTTTTACAACAGTAAACAACAACTTTTCACTACAAGGCAAGGAATAATTTTCTTTTCTACGCATACGCATCACGCCCGATTTTACTTTTGGTGGCGGATCAAAAACAGTTTCATCAACGGTAAAAAGATATTCTACATCATAAAATGCTTGGGCTAAAACCGATAGAATTCCATAGACTTTACTTCCTTTTTTAGAGCAAATTCGTTCGGCAACTTCTTTTTGAAACATTCCCGAAAACTCTGGAATTTGATTGCGATATTCTAAAGTTCGAAAGACAATTTGTGTAGAAATATTGTAAGGAAAATTTCCGATGATTGCGAATTGCTTTCCGTCAAAAACTTCGTTGATATTGTATTTCAAGAAATCTTTAGAAATGATTTTGTCTTTCAGTTTTGGATAATTGGCATCCAAGTACGTTACCGATTCAGTATCGATTTCAATAACATAAGTTGTAATTGGTTTTTCCAATAAATATTTTGTCAAAACACCCATTCCTGGACCGATTTCTAATATATCATCATAGCCTTCAAGATTTAATGTGTCGGCAATGGCTTTAGCGATAGATTCGTCTTTTAAGAAATGTTGTCCGAGGTGTTTTTTTGCTTTTACTTTTTCCATGTTGTTTGCCACGAAGGCGCTAAGTCACTAAGGTTTTTATTTTAAAGAAAAATTATCATTCTTACAGATAAATAAAGTTATAAATTCTACGTCTTTCCCGCGCAGGCGGGAATCCATTTTTACAAAATTACTTAATCATACCAATCAATTGCTAAATCTTTCCAATCTTGATTTTCTTCTTCAATTAAATTTATTTTTCATTGTCGGTTCCATTTTTTTAATTGCTTTTCTCTTGCAATTGCATCTTTAATAAATCCAAATGCTTCAAAATAAACCAATTTGTCAACATTGTATTTTGAAGTAAAACCCGGATTGATTTTATTCTTATGTTCAAAAACTCTTCTTTCTAAATCATTAGTAACTCCTATGTAGAGTGTTCCGTTTTTTTGACTTGCCAAAATATAAATGTAATACTGATTTAAGTTGTTATACATATCTCTCTATTTTGGATTTCCGCCTGCGCGGAAAAGACGCAGCATAATCTAAAAACTAATTCGTATGAAAAAACTCTGAGATCATTTCTAACTCCGTTCTGAAAGCTAACATTTTGTCTCCAAAAAGTCGTGCTCCTTCTTCTCTCAGTCGTGGAGCATCTTCGTCGTAATAGCGTTGCAAAGTTTCCTTACTATCAGTAGTGTACTGAATGGCGTAGGTTGTTCCTCCCATTTCTTCTTCAACCAAAACTTTTACTAATCTTGCTGACGAAAATTTTCCTGTGGCAAGAACGTCGTTTATGTGTTTGGTTTGCATCCAATTCATCCACTGATTGTGGACGCTTTCATGAATATTTACTGTTACATTATATAATATCATATGATAATAAATTGCTGTTTTTAATTAATGCTATCTAAATACTAAATTGAATCGCCTCGAAGTTTCCTGTATTTTTTCTGCGAAGTTACATAGTGAATACTGTCTTCATGTTTAGTGATAACTTCTTCATATAGTGGTTTTGCCTTTTCAAAATCATTCAACTGATTGTAAATTTCGGCAGAATAAAATAAGGCTTCATCAATATAGATACATTCTTTAAAACTATCTAAAATCAACTTATAATTAGCCAACGCAGCATTAGTGTCTCCTAATTCCTCATAGATTTTTCCAATTCTTAATAAAGTTACTGGTTCAATAGCATCTCCTTTGTTTTCTTTTAAAATAGCTTGGAAAGCGATTAAGGCATCTTGCCTTTTTTCTTGATATAATAAAAAATCAGCGCGTGCAAATTTCTTTAAAGCCACTTGAGTAGAATCTTCTACAGTGTTATCCGAAATTAAAAGAAATAAATCTAAAGCGTCATTAGCAATCAATTGTGTTGATGCCGATTTTAAAACTTTCAATTGGTGTTCTGCCCATTTAAAGTCAGCTTTAAAATAACTAGTTTTGGCTGTTTTTAAGCTTGCTTCTTGTCCAATAGGACTATTATTAGCATCATTCTCAATTTGTGAATAATAAATTAAAGCTTGATTGAATTTTTCTTCAAACAATAAAATATCTGCCAACTCCATTTTAACTTCAGCCGCTTGATCTCTATTCAATGGCATTTCTAAAACGTTCTTCAAAATGACTTTTCCAGTTTCTGCATCTTTCATATTAAATGTCACAAAATGTGCTTTAATTTTCAAAAGAGATAATGAAAACGGACTAACACCAAACTCCTTTATCAAATTATCCAATTCAAGATTAATTGCAGGATAATCTTTGGGAAGCGCTTTATCAATTTTCATATCCATTAAATAGGAATGTGATTGAATTTGCAAATCCAAATCTTTAGTGTTTTCAAGAACAAAACCTAATATTTCTTTTGCTGCTTCTTGATCATTTTCTTCAATAGCGAGCTGACCTAAGTTGACAATATTTGAAAAAGATTCTGGATTTCTTTTGTAAATGGCTTTTTCTTGAATAAAAGCTTTTCCATACTCCTTTTGTTGAACATAAAACCAACTCAAAAATTCATTCCAAAAAATATCTTGATTTTTTTGAATTCTAACTAGTAGAGCTTTCTTTAAAGCATCGTTAAAATTTTCATCCGTTTCTTCTGTTGTAAAACGGGATAACTGATTTTGAATCATAATCAGATTTTGAGGATTGGTATATGCTTCTGTCAAGAACATATCAATCATCTTGTCTGTTTCACCTTTCTGACCATAAAGCAAAGCCATTTGGAAATTAAAATTGAATTTAGGCTCTAATGAAACAGCTGTTTGATAAGCCAATAAAGCATAATCTACCAAGGCTTTTCTATCAAAAACATAGGCTATTTGATACACCTCACTTGGATTCTTCTTAATTTTATCAATAGCTTGGTCGTAATACTTGTTGGCCTTTTCTTGATTTTTTTGGAGTTGATAATTATACCCTAATTCAACTAAGAAATTGCCTTGTTTGTATTTGTCTAATCGTTCTTGAATAGCTTTTTCTGCCTTATCAAATTGCTGTAACTGCTGATAACATTCTACTGCTTTCTGAAAATAATTGAAATTATTAGGCTGTGCTTTTAGCAATTCCTCATAACTTACCAATGCCTTTTCAAACTCACCTCTATCAAAGTAGTTTAGCGCCAATTGTTCGTTTTGAGAATGAACAAGTAGTGACAAGAATAAAAATAATAAAACAATGATTTTTTTCATTTAATAATCTATTTCAGAATCGGTAGTTAAATCTTCTAATTTTATTAGTTTTTCAATTTTAATGCTTTTCCAATTTGTTTTTGGATTACTTTCTTCAAATTCGTTCATTCCAGTAATTAATTGCTTCTTCTTTGATATAAAATTAATGCTTATGGATTGGCTTTCACCACTTGACCTATGGAAACTTGAAGAATCATATCCTATTAAAACAAAACTATTTTCTTGAAATCTAAATTTGTATGTTCTATCGGTTACAAACCAACTTCCACAACTTAACCAATAATGTAAGTCTATATTAAGAACGCCATTTTTAATTTCAATTCCGCCATTTTCCATAAATGGATCATCCAAACAAGGACTTTCTGAATCATCTTGCGAAGGAATAAATTTTTTATTGATACTTTTTAAAACGTATTTAGAATCTGTTTTAAATAAAACCAACAAAAACCTTGGATTGATATTTAATGTATCTTTTCCTAAACCTTCGTTTAAAATAATATTTTCTGTTGCAGTGTTTTCAATTACTAAAGCAACATCATTTATTTTATCTTTATTCAAATCGCCTTCCGCCTTTGCAATTACTTTCCATTTGTTAGGAACAAAATCAGCAATTAACTTTCCTTCACTAGGAATACTTGGATTGCTATTTTGTGAATTCACAATAGTAACAAAAGTCAAAAAGAATAAATATAATAATTGTTTCATCAAATACCTTTAAAAAACAATGTACTAAAGTAACACATTTTGTGCCAATTTAGTACATTATTTATGTAAGATTAACTTTTAGTTAATAATATCAAATCCTGTGTATTTGCGCAATACTTCTGGAACTACAATTCCTTCAGGTGTTTGATAATTTTCTAAAATTCCAGCTAGAACTCTTGGTAATGCTAACGAACTTCCGTTCAAGGTATGAGCCAGTTGGTTTTTTCCGTCTTTATCTTTAAATCTTAATTTCAAACGATTCGCTTGAAAAGTTTCAAAATTAGAAACTGATGAAATTTCTAACCATCTGTCTTGAGCCGTTGAAAACACTTCAAAATCGTAAGTTAATGCTGAAGCAAAACTCATATCACCACCGCAAAGACGTAAAATTCTATACGGCAATTTCAATTCACGCATAATATCTTTTACATGTTCTACCATTTCATCTAATGCTTCATACGATTTTTCTGGATGTTCCACACGTACTATTTCAACTTTATCAAATTGATGCAAACGATTCAAACCACGAACGTGTGCGCCATAAGAACCAGCTTCTCTTCGGAAACATGGTGTGTAACCTGTACATTTTACTGGTAATTCATTTTCAGATAAAATTACATCTCTAAAAATATTAGTTACTGGAACCTCTGCTGTTGGAATTAAATACAAATCATCTGTGGCATCATGATACATTTGACCATCTTTATCAGGCAATTGTCCAGTTCCATATGCTGAAGCTTCGTTTACTAAATGAGGCACTTGATATTCAAGATAACCTGCATCAGTATTTTTATCTAAGAAATAGGTAATTAAAGCACGTTGCAATTTTGCTCCTTTTCCTTTATAAACTGGAAATCCAGCACCTGTAATTTTATTTCCTAATTCAAAATCGATGATGTCATATTTTTTTACCAATTCCCAATGTGGTAAAGCGCCTTCATGCAATTTAGGAACATCACCTTCTTCAAAAACATTTAAGTTTTCTTCTGGAGTTTTTCCTTCAGGAACAATAGCTGCTGGAAGATTAGGTAATAAATATAGTTTCTGAGTGATTTCATTAGCTAAAGCATCCACTTTTTCAGATAACTCTTTTCCAAGTTCTCTCAATTGAACCGTTTTTTGCTTTAAAATTTCAGCTTTAGATTTCTCACCATTCTTCATCATTTCGCCAATATCTTTCGACAATTTATTGGATTCGGCAAGAGTATTTTCTAATTCAGCTTGAGAACTTCTTCTCAAATCATCTGTTTGAATAATTTCTTCCACTATGGCTTTGGCATCCATGTGTTTTTTGGCTAAAGCTTTTACAACTTTCTCTTGATTTTCTCTAATAAATGCTATCTGTAACATGACTAAAATTTTATAAGATTGCAAATTTAAGGAATTGATTTCTATTAATAGAATATTACAATGAGTTTCTATTATTGTATGTAAAGTCATCTGTTTTAAGAACTTAATTCTATTTTTAGTAAAACTTTACAAATTGTAAAACCAAATAATTACTATATTCGCAAAAAATTGTTAATTCAAATGAGAAAAACCTACTTACTTTTAAGCCTTTTTTTAGTTTTCTTTTCTTTCGCCCAAAAAGAACAAGAGGAACTAAATGAAATTGTTAATGCTGAAATGAAATCGGCTTCTAATCTTATGGCAGTTGCCGTAAATCCTAACACTCTTAATTACGATGTAACTTACCATAAATTAGAGTTAACAATAGATCCTGCTGTATATTTTATCTCTGGAAAAGTCACAACAACCTATACTGCTCTTGCCAATATGAATACCGTTACTTTCGATTTAGCAACAGAAATGGTAGTAACTTCTGTGAAAATTGGAACTAACAATTTAACGTTTGTACAAAACGCCTCAGACGAATTAATAATCACTTTGCCAAGTACTCAAACAACAGGAACTCCTGCAACAATTGAAATCATTTACTCAGGTGCACCACCAAGTGGCGGATTTGGTTCATTTGCAGCTACAGAGCATAACGGCACTCCAGTCCTTTGGACATTATCAGAACCATTTGGCGCTAGAGATTGGTGGCCGTGTAAACAAGATTTAAATGACAAAATTAATAGTATCGATGTGTTTATAACTGCTCCTTCTCAATATGTAGCTGTTGCTAACGGTTTAGAACAATCTCAAGTTATAAATGGTGCAAATAAAACAACTCATTTTCATCACAATTACCCAATTCCTGCTTACTTAATATGTATTGCAGCTACAGATTATACAGTTTACACACAAACTGCAGGAACAGCTCCTAATACTTTTCCTATAGTAAACTACATTTACCCTGAAACCTTTACTCCAACAGTTCAAACACAATTAGATCAAACTCCTCTAATAATGAACTTTTATAATACTACTTTTGAAATCTATCCTTTTCACAACGAAAAATACGGACATGCACAATTTGGCTGGGGTGGAGGAATGGAACACACTACAGTTTCTTTTATGAACAATTTTAGTAGAGGATTAATTGCTCACGAACTAGCTCATCAATGGTTTGGTGATAAAGTTACCTGTGGAAGCTGGAAAGACATTTGGTTGAATGAAGGTTTTGCAACATATCTTGCTTCTTTGGTAATTGAAAATTTCGATGGTAACGCTGCTTTCATTACCGACAAAACAAACATGATAAACAATATCACATCCCAACTAGGAGGAGCAGTTTACTTAACAGATACAGAGGCTTTAAATGTAGGACGTATTTTCAGCTCAAGGTTATCCTACAATAAAGGCGCAATGGTTTTAAACATGTTGCGACTAAAAATGGGTGATACAATGTTCTTTCAAGCTTTAAGAAATTATTTAGCCGACACCAATTTAGCTTACAAGTATGCAGTAACAAGCGATTTAAAATCTCATTTAGAAGCAGTTTACGGAAATAGCTTGACAGAATTTTTTAATGATTGGGTTTTCAATCAAGGATATCCAACTTACAACATTACTGCTCAAAATTGGGGTGCAGGGCAAGCTAAGATTACAGTAAGTCAAACACAATCTCATAGTAGTGTTTCATTCTTCGAAATGCCTATTCCAATAAGATTGACAGGTGCTGGAGGGCAAACATTTGAAACAATTTTAGAAAATACAACCAATAATCAAGAGTTCATCATATCGGTTCCATTTGCTATTACTGGCGCAAATTTCGACCCAGAGAAAGATATAATCTCTAAAAACAACACGATTACATTAGGTAATGAAAATTTCAATTTAGAAAAAGCTATTGTTCTTTACCCAAATCCTGTTTCAAATGAATTACACATACAAATACCAAGCAATATTTCTATAGAAAAAGTAACCATTTTCAATAATTTAGGACAAAAAGTTATCGAAAATAATACTGCCAATTTTTCTGTAAGCCAATTATCTTCTGGTGTACATTTCGTTCAAATTCAAACATCTGAAGGGACATTTCATAAAAAAATTATAAAAAATTAGACATAAACAACATATTTAGTAAAAAGTAAGGTGAAAACCTTACTTTTGCTTTTTTTAGAAACATTAGATTACAAGATTAAATGATACAAGTTGCACAAATTATTTTTATCCTTTCAGTATTAGTTATACTTCACGAGTTCGGTCACTACATTGCTGCAAAAATTTTTAAAGTAAGAGTTGAAAAATTCTACCTTTTTATGGATGCTGGTTTTTCCCTTGTAAAGAAAAAAATTGGAGAAACAGAATGGGGTATTGGGTGGTTACCAATTGGAGGATACGTGAAACTTTCAGGAATGATTGATGAAAGCATGGACACCGAACAAATGAAACAACCAGCACAACCATGGGAATTTCGTTCGAAACCTGCTTGGCAAAGATTAATAATTATGCTTGGAGGAATTATTGTAAATATTATTTTAGCAATAACGATTTATACCATAATGTTTTCTACTGTTGGACAGAAATATATAGCAACTGATGTGGTCCAAAAAAATGGACTAAGTTTTAGCCAAGTAGGAAAAGATGTAGGCTTTAAAAATGGAGACAAAATTGTTTCCGTAGACGGCGAACTAGTTCAAAACAAATTCAACAGATTAATTATTGACGTTCTTTTAAGTGATAAATTAATTGTAAATCGCGACGGACAAAACAAAGAAATTACTTTATCAGATGAAGATAAAGCAAAAATATTAGGTGCAGAAGGCAAAAACTTTATGGCTTCAAGAATTGAAGGATTTAAAATCGATTCTATTTTACCAAAATCAGGAGCGTTCAATGCGGGTTTAAAAGTAAACGACCAAATTATTTCAGTTGATAATAAAGAATTTAAATACTTTGACGAATTCTCAGAACTAATTTCTAATAAACCTAATGATTCAATTGCTCTAAAGGTTCAAAGAGAAAATCAAATTGTAAACCTTAAAGCTAAACTTGATAAAAACAGTAAATTAGGTTTTCTACCAGGTTTAAGTCTTACCACTAACAAAGAAAAATTTGAAGTAGTTAACAAACTTTCTTTTAGCAGTGCACTACCACAAGCTGTGAAAGAATCATGGGAATTACTTGTTTATAATGTAAAACAATTCAAACTAATTTTAAAACCAAAAACTCAAGCTTACAAACAAGTAAAAAGTCCAATTGGTATTGCAAGAATGCTACCAGACGAATGGAACTGGGAATTTATTTGGAGTTTTACAGCACTTTTTTCAATTGGTTTAGCATTCATGAACCTACTTCCAATTCCAGGATTAGATGGAGGACATGCTCTTTTCACTATTGTAGAAATGATTACAGGTAAAACTTTAAACGAAAAAACAGCGGGTTACGTTCAAACCTTTGGAATGATTATCTTACTGACTTTAATGGCTTTAACCTTTGGAAAAGACATTTATCAATTGGTAATGGATAAATTTTTTACAAATCATTAAAAAAATTATTCTTTTTTGTTTGCAAAAAATAAAAAACGCTTTATATTTGCAACCGCTTAGCAGATAAAAAATATCTTTTTATTCTTGATTAGCCACAAAAAAGTTCTTAAAAAAATTAAAATATACAGTTTCCTTCTTAGCTCAGTTGGTTAGAGCATCTGACTGTTAATCAGAGGGTCCTTGGTTCGAGCCCAAGAGAGGGAGCTTTTTAAAAGTCTAACAGAAATGTTAGACTTTTTTTGTTTAAAAAAACCCTATCAAATGTTTTCTGTTTATATTTTACATTCTATTAAACTCAATAAATTTTACATACGTTTTACCTCTCTGTAGAGGCTTTTTTATTCTTGCTAAACACCAATTTCTTTCAAATCATACCAAAAAATCGAATCCAAATTGGTAGCTATATCAAGATTTTTTGTGATATTTACTTTTTCTAACTATCAAATTCTTTTCATCATGAAGAAAATTCGTATTCCAATACTTTTGATTATAGTTGTGCTTTCTTTTGTTTGTTGCAAAAAAAGCAAACCAGAGATTGCAAATAATGAACTTATTGATGACCATCCTGCGTGGATTATGCAAAGCAACATCTATGAGGTTAATGTTAGACAATATACTCCAGAAGGCACTCTAAATGCTTTTGCTAAACATCTTGACCGACTCAAAGCAATGGGAGTGGAAACCATTTGGTTCATGCCAATAAATCCAATTAGTAAAGTAGATAGAAAAGGTTCTTTAGGAAGTTACTATGCTGTTTCCGATTTTACTTCTATTAATCCAGAATTTGGGACATTAGAAGACTTTAAAAATGTAGTGAAAGCAATTCATGATAGAGGAATGAAAGTAATAATTGACTGGGTTCCTAATCATACTGGAGCAGACCATCGTTGGTTAAAACAACATCCTGATTTTTATGTAAAAGACAGTACCGGAAAAGCCGCAGTAGCTTTTGATTGGGCTGATGTTAGACAATTAGATTTTAAAAATCCTGTCTTGCAAGATAGTATGGTAGCAGCTATGAAATTTTGGATTAAAGATACCGATATCGATGGTTACCGTTGTGATGTTGCCTGGAATGTTCCAGCTAATTTTTGGAAAAAATCTATTCCACAATTGAAAAAAATGAAGAATGTTTTTATGCTTGCCGAAGGTGATAGCACTTATCTTCCAAAAAGTGGTTTTGACGCAGTCTATCCTTGGCACATGTTCAAGATGATGGAAAAAGTGGCCAAAGGAAAAAGACCTGCGTTTAGTTTAGATAGCATCAACAAAGAAAATGAAACGCGTTATCCAAAGAATACTATCCAAATGTATTTCACTAGCAACCACGATGAAAACAGTTGGAATCATGCCGATTATGGAACTTTTCCAAATGACGTACATGCGCCTTTTGCCGTATTTACGCAAACAATGAAAAATTCGGTTCCACTTATTTACAGCGGACAAGAAGAACCTACTCTAAGAGCATTGAAGTTTTTTGACAAAGATCCGATGGAATTTAAAAATCTTAAAAGAGAGAAATTCTACAAAACTTTACTTCATCTAAGAAAAAGAAATATAGCACTCTCTGCAAATGCATCTTTCAAAAAAATTGATGTAGGAGATAAAAATGTAATTTATGCATACACCAGAGAAAAAGACAACAAAAAAATCCTTGTTATTTTAAATTTTTCGGATAAAGAGCAAAGTATCAAAATATCGGATAAATCACTATTAGGAAAAACTCACAACGTTTTTAGCGAAAAAGAAGAAACCTTAAGTAGTATTGAAAGAAAAATAAAACCTTGGGGTTATGAGGTTTATGAATACTAATAAATAGCTAATTTATATCAGAATGTAACATTTCATTCTAAATGATTACTAATAAATAGTTACTTATACTAAACAAACTAAAATTAAATTAAAATATGAAAAACATCAAAATCTCTCTTCTTGCAGCAACCGTGCTTTTAGCATCTTGTAGCAAAAAAGAAGAATTGGTATCAGGTATTACCAAAAAGAATATGGATACCTTAGTGAAACCTGGCGATAACTTCGACCGTTTCGTTAATGGAACTTGGGCTAAAAACAACAAAATTCCTGCAGATAAAGCATCGTATGGTGCTTTTGATATGCTGTATGACAAATCGCAAAAAGACGTTAAAGCTATCATTGAAGAAGCTTCTAAAGGAAGCTTTTCTGAAGGTTCAGACGAGCAAAAAATTGGAGATTACTACAGCTCTTATACAAATCGTAAAGACCGTGATGCTAAAGGCGTTACTCCTATTCAATCGGAATTAAAAGCTATTGATGCTATTGCGAATTATACGGACTTAGCAACTTATTTTGGAAAAGCTAACAGAACTGGAGTATCAATTCCTTTTTCAGTTGCTGTTACTGAAGATTTTAAAGATCCAAAAAAATACACTTTAATGACTTGGCAAGGTGGCTTAGGACTTCCTGAAAGAGAATACTACCTACAGAACGATGCCAAAATGTCGGACATTCGTAAGAAATATGTAGCGCATATCGAAAAAATGTGGCAACTAGTTGGATTACCAAATGGCGCTGAAAGTGCAGCTAAAGTTATGGCTTTAGAAACTACTTTGGCAACCAACCACATGAAAAAAGAAGACACTCGTAACACAGCAGCGCTTTACAACAAATATGCTTTAACCGATTTAAAATCGTTAATGCCAGATTTTGATTGGACTGCTATGTTAAAAAATGCAGGTGTTGCTAACGAAAAAAATATTGTAATTGCTCAAGTTGCTTACACGAAAAGCTTAAACAATATCATCAAAAATACACCTATTGATACTTGGAAAACGTATTTAAAATGGAGTTTAATTAATAACACTGCTGGTTATTTAAACACTGCTTTAGACAAACAAAACTTTGAATTCTACGGAAAAACATTGTACGGAACAGAACAACAAGAAGAAGATTGGAAAAGAGCGGTTAGCGCTGTAAATGGTGGTTTAGGCGAAATTGTTGGTAAAGTATATGTAAAAAAACACTTTACTCCAGAAGCTAAAGAACGCATGACAGCTATGGTAAAAAACCTACTTAAAGCATACGCAGCAAGCATCAAAGAATTAGATTGGATGAGTGCTAATACCAAAAAAGAAGCTCTTGCTAAAGTAGATAAATTCATGATTAAAATTGGATATCCAGACAAATGGAGAGACTACTCAGCTTTAAAAGTTGCTAAAAACGATTTGTACGGAAATGCAACTAGAGCTACCGAATTTGAATACAACCGTATGCTAAACAAATTAGGAAAACCTGTTGATAGAGGTGAATGGGGAATGAATCCTCAAACGGTGAATGCTTATTACAACCCTACGCTTAACGAAATTGTTTTTCCTGCGGCAATTCTTCAACCACCTTTCTTTAATTTAGCGGCTGATGATGCTGTAAATTATGGTGGAATTGGAGCTGTAATCGGACACGAAATCGGACACGGATTCGACGATCAAGGAAGTACTTTTGATGGTGAGGGTGTAATGAGAAATTGGTGGACTCCGCAAGATTTAACAGCATTTCAAACAAGAACAAAAGCGCTTGTTGACCAATACAACAGCTTTAAAGCATTCCCAGATTTAAACCTTAACGGAAGTTTTACTCTTGGTGAAAACATTGGTGACTTAGGTGGATTGAGCATCGCTCTAAAAGCTTACAAAATGTCATTAAACGGAAAAGAAGCTCCTAAAATGGACGGTTACACAGGAATTCAAAGAGTATTCCTTGGTTGGGGACAAGTTTGGTTAGACAAAACTCGTGAAGAGGCATTGCGAAATCAAGTAGCTAGTGATCCTCATTCGCCTGCTAAATTTAGAATTAATGGTGTCGTTAGAAACATCCCAGAATTCTACGAAGCATTCAACGTAAAAGCAACAGATTCACTTTATTTAGCTCCAGAAAAAAGAGTTAAAATTTGGTAATCAAATTCAAATCAATAATCAAACCCAGCAGCAATGTTGGGTTTTTTTAGCTTTAAATTCTGATAGAGAAATTTAAAAAATCTTAACAAATAAATTCACTATTTTTGTTTTGCAAACACTTCAACACAATTAAAAAATGAAAAAATCAATTCTAATAATGGCTTTGGCACTCCCAATTACACTAATGAGTCAAAACAAAATGCAATATCCAACTACAAAAAAAGGTCAAGTAACCGATACTTATTTCGATACAAAAGTAGCCGATCCTTATCGTTGGCTTGAAGACGATAGGTCGGAAGAAACTGGTTCGTGGGTAAAAGAACAAAACCGTCTTACTTACGATTATCTTAGTAAAATCCCATATCGTGATGCCCTAAAATCAAGACTTGAAAAACTATGGAATTACGAAAAAATAAGCGCTCCTTTCAAAGAAGGTAACTTTACGTATTACTATAAAAACAATGGACTTCAAAACCAATCGGTGCTTTATAGAAAAGATGCCAAAGGTGAAGAAAGCGTATTTCTTGACCCAAATACTTTTTCTAAAGACGGAACCTCATCGCTAGGTGGCGTCGATTTCTCTGAAGACGGCTCTAAAGTAGCTTACTCTATTTCTGAAGGTGGTAGTGATTGGAGAAAAGTAATCGTTATGGATGCCGTTACCAAAAAAATATTGGAACCAACTCTAGAAGATATTAAATTCAGTGGCGTGTCTTGGAAAGGAAACGAAGGCTTTTATTATTCAAGTTATGACAAACCTGATGGAAGCGAACTTTCGGCAAAAACCGACCAACACAAATTGTATTACCACAAAGTAGGAACACGTCAAAAAGACGATAAAGTAATTTTTGGCTTAGACCAAAAAAGAAGATATGTTGGTGGTTATGTAACAGAAGACAATCATTATTTGGTAATTTCTGCTTCTACTTCTACATACGGAAATGAATTGTACATTCAAGATTTAACCAAACCAAATAGTAAGATAGTAACTATTGTAGATAATTTCAATAGTGATAATTCTATCATTGACAATCAAGGTTCTAAATTATTTATTGCTACCGATTTAAATGCACCAAACACACGCGTTGTAACAGTTGATGTTAGCAATCCGAAGCCTGAAAATTGGAAAGACCTTATTCCAGAAACCGAGAACGTTCTTAATGTTTCAACAGGAAGTGGTTATCTTTTTGCTAACTACATGATTGATGCTGTTTCGGCAATCAAACAATACGATTATTCTGGAAAATTAGTAAGAAACATCCAATTGCCGGGAATAGGAACAGCTGGAGGTTTTGGTGGTAAAAAAACGGAAAAGGTACTTTATTACTCTTTTACAAATTATACGACGCCAGGCTCAACGTATTCATTTGACCCAAAATCTGGTGATTCTAAAGTATATCAAACACCAAAAATTGATTTCAATTCCAACGATTACGAATCAAAACAAGTGTTTTATACTTCCAAAGATGGAACTAAAATCCCAATGATTATTACCCACAAGAAAGGATTAAAATTGGATGGTAAAAATCCAACTATTCTTTATGGATATGGGGGTTTTAATATTAGTTTGACGCCAAGTTTTAGTATTTCAAATGCCGTTTGGATGGAAAATGGTGGTATTTATGCTGTAGCCAACCTTCGTGGTGGTGGCGAATACGGAAAAAAATGGCACGTAGCCGGAACTAAAATGCAAAAACAAAATGTATTCAACGATTTTATTGCTGCTTCAGAATATCTAATCTCAGAAAAATATACTTCTTCCGATTTCCTAGCCATTCGTGGTGGTTCTAATGGCGGATTACTTGTTGGCGCAACCATGACGCAAAGACCAGATTTAATGAAAGTAGCACTACCAGCAGTTGGTGTAATGGACATGTTACGTTACCACACTTTTACTGCAGGAGCAGGTTGGGCATACGATTATGGAACAGCCGAAGACAGTAAAGAAATGTTCGAATACATTAAAGGCTATTCACCTGTACACAATGTTAAACCAAATACCAAATATCCTGCAACTATGGTAACCACAGGCGACCATGATGACAGAGTAGTTCCGGCACACAGTTTCAAATTTGCTGCCGAGTTGCAAGACAAACAAGCTGGAGACAACCCAACATTAATAAGAATAGACATAAACGCCGGACACGGAGCTGGAAAATCTGTAGCAGCATCCATCCAAGAAAGTGTAGATATTATGGCATTCACACTATACAATATGGGAATAACAAAACTTCCTTAATTAGTATTCAGTAATCAGTGTTCAGTATTTATGTTAACTGAACACTGATAAAACTAAATGTCTTTTTTAGATTTCTCCTCCTCTGGAGGAGTGGCTGAAAGCCGAGGTGGCTTTTGATTTTCTTAGATATAGCACTAAAAATGAAATTAATTACACTAACTTAGTGCTCAACACTGAACACTGAACACTGAACACTGAACACTGAACACTGAAAACTGAAAACTGAAAACTGAACACTGAAAACTACTCCTTCTTAGGCAAAGGCGCACCAACAGCAACAGAACAAACATGTCCTTCTTGACCGTGTGGTGGATTCATTCCAGGAGCCGTTTCAACAGGAGCTGCAATGGTTGCAGGTAGGTTATTATTTGTAGTTGTAATTGTAGCACCATTTTGAGTTACTGTACCAGGTGTTGAACCTGCAGAAGTTATTGTTGCCGATTGCGTTGAAGCCGTTGTAGTTTTGGCTGGAGCCGAATTCAATGGAGCACCAACAGCAACATCACAACGATGTCCTGGTTGACCATGCGCCGGATTCATTCCTTTTCCAACTTTTACTGGTTGAGCCGTTGTTGGCGCTACCATGCCATTTGGTGTAGTCATCATAGGCGCGCCAGGTTGTGCAGCAGCAGTTGAAGACGTTGTAGGCTCAGCAGTTGGTCCTTTAAAATCATCCGAAAAGGCAGAGGTTTCTGGATTAGTTGAAACTACATTGGTTTCCTCTTCCTGCTTACAAGAAACAAATCCTAAAGCCACTAAAACTATACATGATATTATCTTATTCATATGTAAATATTTATTGTTTTTTTAAGGTCATATGGAATCGCTTTATCTTAATTGACGTTTGCAAGCAAACGAGTTTGTTTATGGCGATTTCATAACAATTCTTTTTTTTGATAACTTCAAATATACAAGTTTTATAAAACAAAACAATAAACTGGCTGTCATTTTAAAAAATTCTAATCGTTACTCCAACTAAAAAATCACTACATTTATACCACCTAAAATAATACTATGTCTGTCGCCAAATACACGCTGCTGCTTTTGTCATTACTTGTACTTACCTCAAGTTGCAACCAATCGCAGTCTAAGGAAAATAAGCCATCAAAAGCCAAAGTAGATTCTGCCAAAGTAGCCAAAGTCATCACCTTAGATACGGTCGATTTCAAAAAGAGAATGGTCGCATTAAGTAATGGCGATACCACTGGAAAATGGCCAGTAAAAACCGTACATCCTTTGCCTGGAGCGCTATTGCCTTACAAACGCATTATCGCTTTTTACGGAAACCTCTATTCTAAACGAATGGGAATATTAGGCGAACTTCCTAAAACAGAAATGCTCAACAAACTAAAAGAGGAAGTAGCACTTTGGAAAGCAGCCGATTCTACGGTAGAAACTGTACCTGCGTTGCATTATATTGCTGTTACCGCTCAAGGCAAAAATGGTAGCGGTAGCAACTACCGACTAAGAATGCCGTTCAAACAAATTGATACCGTGATGGCTTGGGCAAAAGAAATTGACGCCTTAGTTTTTCTAGACGTTCAAGTGGGACACAGCACTGTTAAAGAAGAAATTGCAACACTAACCGATTATTTAAAACTTCCCAACGTTCACTTAGGCATTGATCCCGAATTTTCTATGAAAGGTGGCGAAGTTCCTGGTGCCAAAATTGGAACCATGTCGGCAACCGATATCAATGATGCTATAGATTTTCTTACCACTTTGGTTACAGAAAACAACCTACCACCAAAAGTATTAGTAGTGCACCGCTTTACCAAAAAAATGATTACCGACTACGACCAAATAAAACCAACCGCGCAAGTACAAGTAGTAATTGACATGGACGGTTTTGGCAGCAAAGAACTAAAAAAAGCTACTTGGATGCGAACCATCTACCCAGAACCAGTGCAATTCACAGGCTTCAAACTCTTCTACAAAAACGACAACGAAGGCAACGCCACAATGTACACACCACAAGAATTACTACAATTCACACCAAAACCGATTTATATACAATATCAATAAAAAATACTTCCTCAACATTCTCTTCCTCTGGACGAGTGTCCGAAGGACGAGGTGGAAAACACTGCCTTTTTAAAAACCTCTGACGAAAGTTGGAGGTTTTTTTTGTTTCCAATTAATAAATTTTTATCCAATTTTTTTTGATATTTATAGGTTTTTTTGTATAATAGAACTTTTTTTATATTTACTTTTGTTGATAATAAAATTTTTTTATGTCGAAAAATCTAACCTACATTGACCTTTTTGCCGGATGTGGTGGGCTTTCTCTAGGTTTACACCAATCAGGATGGAAGGGACTTTTCGCTATTGAAAAAAACCCAGACGCATTTAAAACTCTTCAATACAACCTTATAAATAACAAAGACCATTTTAATTGGCCAAATTGGTTACCTCAAGGTTCACACGATATAAATGAAGTTCTTTTTAAATATTCTAAGAATTTAGAAAAACTAAAAGGAAAAGTTACTATGATTGCTGGTGGGCCACCTTGTCAGGGTTTTTCTATGGCAGGAAAAAGAAACGAATATGACCTTAGAAATGATTTAATTAACTCCTATATAAATTTTGTTAAAGCTGTTGAACCCAAAATAATTTTCTTTGAAAATGTGAAAGGTTTTACAATGGAATTTAAAAAGAATAAAGAAAAAGGCATTGCCTACTCTTCAATTGTTACAAAAAGATTAGATGAAGCTGGTTACTTTGTAAAAGGTCAACTGGTTAATTTTGGCGAATATGGTGTTCCACAAAAAAGAACACGTTTTATTCTTGTTGGTATAAAAAAGGATTTAAAAAAAGCTACTCAAGAAAAAGTTGAAACATTCTTTTCGTTACTTGAAGCTAATAAATTTGACTTCTTAAAAACAAAAGGATTATCAATTGAAACTAATCTTCAAGATGCAATTTCTGATTTATTCAAGAAGAATGGATTAAAACCAACTCCAGATTCTCCAAATTTCGAATCAGGTATTTATGGTAAAGAAAAAAATAATTATCAAAAATTAATGCGCGAAGGAATCGAGGAAAAAATACCAAATAGCCATCGTTTCCCAAAACATTCTGCATTAATTTCTAAACGATTTGAAGATATTCTTGCTGTAACACATAACAGAAGAAATCTAGATTTAAGTAAAGAAGTTAGAGAACGTTTCAATATAAAAAAACATACCGTTATTCCTTTGAATGGATTAGACAAAAGTCCAACGATAACAACTTTACCCGACGATTATATTCATTATGAAGAACCACGAATTTTAACGGTTCGCGAATATGCTAGGATTCAATCGTTCCCAGATTGGTACATTTTTCAAGGAAAATATACTACAGGTGGAAAAAGAAGAACACAAGAAGTACCAAGATACACACAAATAGGAAATGCAATTCCACCGCTTTTTAGTGAGCAAAGTGGATTGGTTTTAAAACAACTTATTTAAATGGCTAAAGTAAGCTTTAGAACAAATGCAGAACTAAAGAGCATCATTGGTAAAGATTTAATTACCGATGATAATATTGCAGTTTTAGAACTTGTCAAAAATTCTTTCGATGCTGGCTCAAAGAAAGTTGATATAATTTTTGAGAATCTAATTCATAATACTGATTTAAAAGTATATAAAAAAAGTAATAACTCAAGAATTATTATTTCGGATTTTGGTAAAGGAATGTCACAATTTGACATTGAAAATAAGTGGTTAAATATTGCTTATTCTGAAAAAAAAGAAAAAAAGGAAGAATACGGGAGAACTCTTGCAGGCAATAAAGGAGTTGGGAGGTTTTCATGCGATAGATTGGGTAAATATTTAACAATTTATACAAAACAGAAGAATCAACAAAATTATATTCAACTATCAATAAATTGGATCGAATTCGAAAGAAAAGACGATATAAATTTAAACATACAGGATATTGAATTTGACCTTTTAGAAATATCTAAAGAAGATTTTAATCTTAAAACTACTATCCATCCTTTTGAATCAGGAACAGTTTTAGAAATATCTTCTTTAAGAGAAGAGTGGGACTATTACAAAATACTTTCATTAAAAAGGCAATTGGAACGATTAATCAATCCAAATCAAAACTATAGCTCTTTAAAATTTGATATAAATATTGTCGCTAAAGAATATTTAGAAGTTGAGGATAATATGCCTGATTATGAAAAAATTAATGGTGTTGTTAAAAATCAGATTTTTGAAAAGTTAAATTTTAAAGTTACAAGCATTCAATCAAAAATAACTTCAGATGGACAACATATCATAACAATCCTTAAAGACAGAGGAACAACAATTTTTACTTTAATTGAAAAAAACAGATTTGACCTATTAAAGAATATTAAGATTCATATTTACTATTTGAATCCATATTCAAAGGCTTATTTCACAAAGCAAACAGGTATAAGGTCAATTGATTTTGGTTCAATTTCACTTTTTATTAATGGCTTTAGAATTCCTCCTTATGGTGATAGTGGTGATGATTGGCTTAGTATGGAATTCCGAAAAGGACAAGGTAGAACCAGATATTTAGGAACTAGAGAAGTTATTGGTAGAATTGAAGTTAAAAATAATGATGATATTTCAATTGATGGCGATGACGATGTTTTTAAGATAATATCTAGTAGATCGGGGATTGTAAACAATGAGATTTTTAACCAATTAACAAAAAGCACAAGCCCATTTGGATATTATTATAAAACATTTAGAAGGCTTGAAAGATTTGTTGTAGAAGGAATAAACTGGGATAGCGTAAGTGAAAAAGATTTTAGTAAACTTGAAAAAGAAATTTTAAGTTCAAAATGGGATGAATCTAAAGAAAAGTACTCCGAAGACTCTTTAACAAGAAATAAAAGGATATACAATGTTGTCAACAACATAATCGATTCTAAAAAAGATGAACTAGTTAAATTGACAATAAATCAAAATTTTGTTTCTGACCTGATTGATGAACAAAAAACAAAGATTAATAATGAGCTAGAAAATATTGTAGAAAATATTAATAACAAAAATCTAACACCATTAGAACTTCAAGAGCTGTTAAAAAAATTAAATAATTCTAGAAATGAATTAGATGATTTTGAAAATACTATTGGAGTAAACCCAGAATTAAATAAACTAAAAGAAGAACTTGAAAACAACTTAAACATTTTTAAACTTCAAAAAGAAGAGTTAGAACTAAAACTAAAGGAAGCTGAAGATATTAGAAAGCAAGCTGAAGCTGAAGCAAAAATAATAGCTGATGAATTAGCTTTAGAAAAAGAGAAGAATACCTATTTATTGACCTCAAAAAGAACTTTAAGCGAAGATGCAAAAGGGCTAATACATAACGTCAAACAAACAAGTAAAAAATCTAGGCAAAATGCTCAAAGTTTATATGATGCCTTTATTGAAAATAATGTGAAACGCTCTCAGGCATTAAAATGGTTGAGTACAATTATATATAATTCAGATAAAGCCCTAAAAATTTCTAACTTGATTACAAGAGCTAACTTTAAGGCTAATTCTGATTATCAAGATGTAAATATTATCAAGTTTATAGAACAATATCTAGACTTGTACAATGTTATGTTTGAAGATAATGACATTAAATTTTCTATTGAATCTTCGGTTGAATCCTTTTGGAAAAGAATAAGTATTCTTGATATTTCTCTGGTAATTGATGATTTAATTTCAAACTCTTACAAAGCTAAAGCTGGTAATGTTAAAGTTTATATCTCTGAAAATGATAATTCAGATTTAGTTTTAATATTTTCTGATGATGGTATTGGGTTGGATTCTAAGTTTGATAAAAATAATGATGTGATTTTTGATTTAGGAATTACTACAACTGATGGTTCTGGTATTGGTCTAAATTATGTTAGAAATACTTTATCAAAGATGCAAGGTAAAATTAGGTTTATAGGTAACAACAAATTTTTAAAAGGAGCTTCATTTGAGGTAATTATTTCAAAATCTTATAAGTAATTATGGCTAAAAAACTATTATTAATTGATAACGAGGACTTGACAGAAACAATAACAACAATTGAAAACCTTTCTAAAGTTAAGGGGTTTGAAGTTAAATGTTACCCTTTATATGTTGGTCTTCCTGATGGAAATGATGTTGTTGATGAAAAAACGGGTAAAATAAAAATACCTTTGGTTTTTGAAAAACTTAAAAGATTATATGGAAATACGAGATTTAATTTAATCGCTTCAGATTTTAATTTAAATGAAGAAGACGGAATTGATGGAATTAAAATTTTAAGTAGTTTGGATTCTCAAGTTAACGTAAAAAACGCAAAACGAATTTTATACTCATCCCAATTAATTGATATAGTAGAAGATTATTTAAAAATATATAAAGATGATAACAATTTCGATGGAGCTTGGGGAAAATTCAAATCATTAATTAGACTAAATATTTTAGATTTTTTACTTAGGGATGATGTTGAAAAAAATATAGTTGAAAAAATTGAAAAGATAATTGAACAAGAAGACGATTTCATCCTTGGTGAATTATTAAACAATCCTGATTTAACATTTAATCCCAGTATTGAGATATATGAAGGATTGACATTTGCTGAAATTGCTGATAAAATTTTAGCAAATGACTCACAATCTGTAAAGTTTAAAAAGAAATTAATTCAACTTGCAATTTCAAATATTGGATATTTAAAAAATGAATAATAAAAAAATACATATTATTCACCCAAAAGATAAATCAACTGATTTTCTGAATTCAATAACTGAATATATTAAAAATAATACAAGTGTTGAAATAAATTTATTAAGACTTCATACAAAAGAAGAACATTCCCAGTTTTTCGAATTAATTCATTCTATAAATAATGATGAATTAATATTGTTTTTTGGACATGGTACTAGCAGTTGTTTAAGTGGAGCTATGACAAATGAGTTTGAAGCTCCAGAATTTATTACTGAAAAGCAACTTAAAATCTTTGAAAACAAGAATGTAATGATTTTATCTTGTAGATCCAATCAATATTTAAAATCTTATTTTAAAGACTGTAATCTCAATTCAGCTATTGGATTTCCAAACCTAATAACAGAACATAGTGAAATAGAACATCATGATGACCCTGAAAGGTTTGGTGATATTAGTCTTGAAGACATTGAATTGTTCAAAACTGCAATTGTTGAAATTGTTATGTTTTCATTAGAGGATTATATTCAAAACAGTTTGTCATTTCAACAATTTTTTAATCGTTTGAAATTAAGAATTAATAAAAGAATTATAAATTTATACAATAAAGTACCTAACAAAGGAAAACTTCCTCTTGGAAAGATGCTAAATGACATGGTTGATGGCTTAATTTATTTAAAAAAAATTTAGAATGGCAACCCGAAACCTCTGGACAAAAGAAGAGCTTATACTTGCTTTTAACTTATACTTAAAAATTCCATTTGCTAAAATTGGTAGTAAACATAAAGACATAATCCATTTAGCAAATCTAATTGGTAGAACACCAAATTCTATTGCTTTAAGGTTAGTGAATTTCGCAAGTGTTGACCCAGTTTTAAAAGCAAGAGGAATTAAAGGTATGGATGGTGGCACAAAAATAGTTCAACCAATTTGGGATGAGTTTTTCAATAATCAAGAAGAGTTAGTTTTTTTAAGCGAACAAATCCTTGCACAAAAAGAAAATACTTCCATAGAAAACAAATACCAAGAATTACTTTTTGACATCAAAGATTTAAAAGGCGAAATGGTTACTCGTGAAGTAAAAACAAGAGTAAATCAATCGGTATTTAGACAAATGGTTCTTGCAAACTACAATACAAAATGCGCTATAACTGGTATTGATATTCCTAAACTATTATTAGCAAGTCATATCGTTCCGTGGTCAAAAAACGAAAAAGAAAGATTAAACCCAGAAAACGGTATTTGCCTATCAGCTTTATACGACAAAGCTTTTGATAAAGGATTAATAGGAATTGATTTAGATTATAAAATCCTTTTATCTAAAGATTTAAAACCTAAAAAAGACACTGCTTTTTACCAACAACATTTTGCTCCAATTGAAAATAAAAAAATAACAGAAGCTATTAGTTATTTTCCAAGAAAAGATTTTCTACAATATCATTTAGATGTAGTTTTTGAAAAATAAACCTATCCTCTCTTCAACCAACCAGTCACACTAAACCTTCTTTCATTGGTAACTAAAACTTCGTGTTGGAGTTCGTCGCTTTTAAAGAAAACCGTTTTGCCTTGCATGGGTGCAATGGCTTGGTTTTTGGGTTTTTGGTGTATAAGGAGTTCGCCACCATCTTGGGTTTTCCAATGTGGGTTTAGGTAACTCACCATCGAGAATTGGCGTTTGTTGTCATCTTCAAATTGGTCTAAATGCGCTCGGTAAAAACTTCCAATTTCATACAACGAGTAATGAAACTCATAGCTTTTTATATTGGTAAAACAACTTTCGTTTAGGTACTCAATAAACGCTTCTATTTTTTCTAGAAACTCCGTTTCGTGGCGGTTGTTGTGGGCTTTGTCTAGCCAATAAATCTTGTCGTTTCTTATCAAATCGTCAAAAACCATTTTTCCGTCGTTGCCAACACCAGCCGTAATCATTTGTTGGTCGTCACTCAAAGCAAGCAAATTGGCTTTCAAATGATAACACAAATCATCACTCAAAAAATGATCAGCAATGCCTACTTTATCTGCAATATAACTCGCAATCAAGGTTTCAAAATTCGCATCCATACCACATTTCCCACACTTGATTAGACAAGATGCCGAAAGGTAGTGCTATAAAAACCAGTAAAGTCTTTATTTAACGTTTAGTACAAGAATTAACTCATAATTCATAATTCATAATTTATAACTAATACCTTAGTGTATGCGTAGTGTATGGCGAGTGTATCATTTATGTATGCCGAGTGTATGCTAGAAGTATGGATGAAGTATAGCAAAGGTATGGTTGTGGTACCCTTGATAAACTATCGAACAACTCAAAAATTAGCGCATTATCAAAATTACCCAATATAATTTTATTAATTTTAAAAAAAGAGCGTTATAACTCATTATTTAATAAAAATAAAACCACAACCCTATTTTTTTATTCAATTTAGAATTAAAATACTACTATTTTTATAATTTTACCCTATTATTTTTAGGGTACATTGTAAAAATAAATAAAAATGGGTTTAGAAAAACGTTGGATATCGGCTTTTGTAATTATTACTGTAGTAGCAGTGACAGGTTTGTTTTGGCAACACCAACCGCCAACTACCAATTTCAACGAAGCCAACACCATTAACTTTGCCGATGTAGCTTGGTTGCTAACCGCATCGTGCTTGGTTTTATTAATGACACCAGGATTATCTTTTTTCTATGGCGGTATGGTTGGTAAGAAAAACGTTATTTCTACCATGCTCAAAAGTTTCATCTGCCTTGGAGTCGTAAGTTTGCTATGGGTAACCGTAGGATTCAGTCTCTCCTTCGGAAGCCCAATAGGAATCAACCTCAACGGAACGTATTATGGTATTATAGGCAATCCACTAGATTTTGCCTTCTTCGATCAAGTAGAACTTTTGCCTCACAAGGCGTTAGGTTCTAGTATTCCTTTCATATTGTTTGCCCTTTTTCAAATGAAATTTGCTGTGATTACGCCTGCAATCATAACCGGCGCTTTAGCCGAGCGTATTCGCTTTATCTCTTTCCTCTTGTTTATTTGTTTGTTTACAGTTTGTATTTACGCACCGTTATGCCACATGATTTGGCATCCTCACGGCCTATTGGGTGGTTATTTCGGTGTAAAGGATTTCGCAGGAGGTACAGTGGTGCACATGAGCGCAGGTTTCGCAGCATTAGCAGGAGTCATTGTTTTGGGCAAAAGAAAAAACAGCGAACACATTCCAACCAACATTCCTTTCGTACTTCTAGGAACAGGATTGCTATGGTTTGGCTGGTTTGGTTTCAATGCAGGTTCGGCACTTGCAGCCAACGCTACAGCAGCGATGGCATTTGCAACAACAACAATCGCCTCAGCATCAGCCATGATGACGTGGGTATTTTTTGATAGATTAAACGGAAGAAAAGTTTCAGCACTCGGAGCTTGTATTGGTGCAGTAGTTGGTTTAGTAGTAATCACACCATCAGCTGGTTTCATAACCATTCCACAAAGTATCTTCTTCGGATTCATAGGCGCCATAGTTTCCAACAAAATGGTCTACTGGAAAAAGCTCAAACAAATAGACGACACACTAGACGTTTTCGCCTGTCACGGCGTAGGCGGAATTATGGGCATGATTCTAACAGCCATCTTCGCTCAAGGAGAAAACGCAAGCTTACTTCACGGCGGTTGGGGTGTTTTTGGTCATCACATGATGGCATTAGTTTTAGTATCAGCCTTCACCTTTGGCGGTGCTTATCTTTTATTCAAACTAACCAACCTCATCATTCCAATCCGCGTCACAGAAGAATCTGAAGATTTAGGGTTAGACTTATCTCAGCATGGTGAGAAGTTTTAATGATTTTTGCCGCAAAGACGCCAAGGCACGAAGGTCTTCTTAAATTTTCTTAGCATAAAAAATACATTCTTAAATCTTTGTGTAATAAAATACTTCATGGATTCGTGTCGAATAAACTTTGTGCCTTGGCGTCTTTGTGGCAAATAAACCTTGCATCTTAACATAAAAACTTTGTGCCTTATCATAAAAAAACTTTGTGTCTTAGCGTCTTTGTGGCAACTTTTTGTATTTTTATCAAAACAAATCCCATGAAAAAAATACTCTTCACACTAGCACTTATAACACAATTATCCTTTGCACAAGACAAGCAAGCAATAAACACCATGTTAGACAATTGGCACAAAGCAGCAGCCGACGTACAATTTGACAACTACTTCAGTTACCTTACCGACGATGCCATCTACATAGGAACCGATGCCACAGAAAACTGGAATAAAAAACAATTTCAAGCTTTTGCAAAACCCTATTTCGATAAAGGTCGCGCATGGAGTTTCACAGCATTAGAAAGAAACATCTACTTCTCTAAAGACGGAAAAACAGCTTGGTTTGACGAACTGTTAAACACCCAAATGAAAATTTGTAGAGGTTCAGGTGTATTAGTAAAAGTAAAAAACACTTGGAAAATAAAGCACTATGTTTTATCCATGACCATTCCCAACGACAATACCAACGATGTCATAAAAACAAAGGCGCCAATAGAAGATGCGCTGATTGAAAAACTAAAAACTAAAGTTCCTTAATTGGAACTTTTTTTATGCCCAATAAAACCAAAGCTTTTTTATTCTCGTACATGACTCTATAAACAAATCAAGAACGTCATGAAAATTAACAAAAAAGTAAAAATCGCTCTACTCAGTATTCTGGGAATCGGACTATTATTTTTTGCAATATTAGTCTATCACATAGCTAATGCTAGACCTATTGAAAATGCAACCATCCAAATCAGTCGAATCGATTTTGACAAACCATTTGATTCTATCGGAACGGTTGAAATAAGAGAAAAACTACACGCTATTAAAGGAGTAAAAAGTGACATTATTGTTAAAAACAATGTGGTGGTCTACTTTCACGACAACACCATAGCCAACTCAGAAAAAGTATACAACGAATTAATGAGTAAAGGAAATTATAAAGCAGAACGTTTTGTATTACCAGCCAATCTTGCCAACAAGCAAGTGTGTCCAGTAATCAAGAAAGATGGCTTGAGTTATAAGTTTACCAAATTAGTACAATCAATTTTTTAATTAATCTTTAAATATAAATGCTATGACTAAATTTTCAAAACTTGCACTTTGTGCATTGGTAATTGGAGCATCAGTGTTCACATCTTGTAGTGATGATGATGAAACACCAGCAGCTCCAGAGAAACCATCAATCTACGCTAGATTAGGTGGAACAACAATGGTAGCCGATCCAGATAATCCTGGACAAATGATTGAGCAAGGTCGTTTGAGCTACAGAAAAGTAGTAAATTCAACAGTTGGACTAATCGTTGCTGATGTTCAAAGTGGTGCTTCAGGTAACTTAGGCGCACATTTTTCTCCAGTACTAACAGAAGTTGGCGCCGGAAATACAACCAATTTAGCCATTCTAGTAGACAACTTAACCGATTTCTTCTCGTTCAATACAGGAGGAACAAACCCAGTAAATACTTACTCAGGTCTTAACATGGTTAATGCTCATAATCCAGCAACTAATCCAAGAATGGGTGTAAAATCTACTAATGCAAACTACGACAAATTTGTTGGATATGTAGGAGCTGCTGCCGTTGCCAACGGTGTGCCGGCTAACTCAGAATTATTCGCTGATGTTGTTGTTGTATTAGAATCTCTAAGAGCTCCAATTGTTCAACAATAGGATTTTTTTGTTTAGAGTTGAGCGCTACCTTGTTCTTGGGGTAGCGCTTTTTTTATTTATTATTTTTGCTTTTTCAAGTTTTCCAACATTTCAACTGTCATGTTTTCTATGTTGAAATCGTTGCTCCAACCCCAATCTTCTCTTGCAGAAGTGTCATCAATAGAAGCAGGCCAACTATCAGCAATCTTCTGACGGAAATCTGGATTATAATCTATGGTAAAATTAGGATAGTGTTTCTTAATCTCTTCAGCAATTTCTTTTGGAGTAAAACTCATCGCCGATAAATTATAAGAAGAACGAATTTTAATCTTTTCTGCATCAGCTTGCATAATGCTAACGGTTGCTTTAATCGCATCATCCATATACATCATTGGCAAAGCAGTATCTTCTGAAAGAAACGAAGTGAACGAACCTTTTTCAATGGCTTTGTGATAAATATCTACCGCATAATCTGTAGTTCCACCACCTGGTTCAGTTGTCCAACTTATTAATCCTGGATAACGAATACTTCTTACATCAACGCCATATTGATGGTGGTAATATTCACACCAACGCTCGCCAGTTTGTTTAGAAATTCCATAAACCGTTGTTGGTTCCATAATGGTATATTGTGGCGTATTGTCTCTTGGAGTTGTTGGTCCGAAAACCGCAATACTGGAAGGCCAAAATATCTTTTTTATTTTTCCAGCTTTCGCCAAATTCAATACGTGAAATAGTGAGTTCATATTCAAATCCCAAGCAAAAGCAGGATTCTTCTCAGCTGTAGCAGAAAGTAAAGCTGCCATTAAATAAACATCGGTAATCTGATATTGTTCAATCAAATGCTCAATCTGATTATAATCTAAAGCATTAACCACTTCAAAAATGCCATTGTTGACAATATCATTATTCAATTTTCGAATATCGGAAGCAATCACGTTGTCGTTTCCGTAAATACTTCTTAATTTGGTGGTTAACTCGGTACCTATTTGTCCACAAGCACCGATTATTAATATTTTAGTAGTCATAGTTTGTTTGTTTGTACTACAAAGATAACGTTTTCGTGAGAATAATGTTACAGTTTCCATTTGAAAAACAATTAGTGAACATTTATAAAACCTTTCACAAAATCTCTAAAACAAAACTCCTACTTTTGTACTTTTGTAATCAAACCCATTATTCTTCTAATGAAGTTATCATCGATATATCTAGTTTTCTTTATGTTAGTATTGGCATCGTGTCAAAACGATAACACTACACTGATTATTGAACAACAGAAAGAAGCTAAGAAAAAAGAAGTTATTTTCAATAACATCAACCGCGGATGGGTTTTTAATATTGCACCTGTAGAACCTATAACACAAAGCCGCATCAACAGTTGGATGGAATGGCGTAACTTTCTAACAGAAATCAATCAAAAACCAAAAAGTACCATTGGCGCTTTTCAGAAAAAATCGAAAGCGCTTTCTGTAAAAGTAATGGACTTAAACAACAATATTCCATTAGAATTCAATAAACCACAAGTTAAAGCCAGAATCGCAGTTGTAACAACCAAAATAAAATCGTTGGATTTATTCATTCACCTAAACCAAATTCCAGACGCAAAAGTTGTAAAACTTGTTGGCGAAATTAATATGGAAGTAGAATACCTTCAATTACAAATGGAAGAAATTGTGAAAAGAAGTCTTATACCAAGAGAAGATGGCGAACCAGATATTTTGAGTATGAAAGACTCAACAAGAGCTGTACCATCGACAAACATTGATCCCGATTTAGAATAATTTTGAGTAAAAATAACGTCATTTCTGTCTATCAAAAGTCGGCAAAAGTCCAACTTTTATCTAATGCTTTAGAGCAACGTGATTCCAAAATAAACGCAAAAGGTTTATTGGGTTCGGCGTTGTCTTTTGTAATTCAATCTACTTTTGAAAAAGCAGAACTACCTTTTCTTTTGTTGTTCAGCGATAAAGAAGAAGCGGCTTATTACCTCAACGATTTAGAGCAACTCATCAACGATCAAGATGTTTTGTTTTATCCAGGTTCGTACCGTCGTCCTTATCAAATTGATGAAACCGACAACGCCAATATTCTCCTTAGAGCCGAAGTTTTAAATAGAATTAATTCGCGTAAAAAACCAGCTATAATTGTTTCCTACGCCGAAGCCATTTTTGAAAAAGTAGTAACCAAAAAAGACCTTGATAAAAACACTTTAAAGATTTCAGTTAATGATAAAATCGCCATTGATTTCATCAACGAAGTGCTTTTTGAATACAATTTCAAAAGAGTAGATTTTGTCACAGAACCAGGAGAATTCTCGGTTCGTGGTGGAATTGTAGATGTTTTTTCTTTTTCAAATGATAATCCGTATCGAATAGAGTTTTTCGGAAATGAAGTAGATTCTATCAGAAGTTTTGATGTTGAAACACAATTGTCAATTGAAAAACTGAAGAAAATCTCCATCATTCCTAATGTAGAAAACAAGTTCTTCGAGGAAAACCGAGAAAGTTTCTTAGACTACATCGACCAGAAAACAGTGCTTTTCATTCAGAATACCGATTTACTTTGCCATCAATTAGACAAACTTTTTGCGAAAGCAACTGAAGTATTTGCCAAATTAGATGCAACCATAAAACATCTTGAACCTAAAGATTTATTTCTTAATCAAGAGCAATTTTTAAAGAAAGCCTTAAACTTTTCTGTTGTAGAATTGAGCAATGCGCCAACTTATAAAATTGATAAAACGATTGAATTTCATATTCAACCACAACCTTCCTTCAATAAGCAATTTGATTTATTGATGAACAATTTGGCAGAAAATCACTTCAACGGAATTAAGAATTATTTGTTTTGTTCCAATGAAAATCAAGCCAATCGTTTTCATGATATTTTTGAAGACATTGATGAAGAGAATCATGAAAGCGTTCGCAAGCAATATAAAACCGTAGTTTTTCCATTGTTTCAAGGATTTATTGATGAAGAAAACCAAATAGCTTGTTACACCGACCATCAAATATTTGAACGTTACCACAAATTCAATATTAAAAATGGTTATTCTAAGAAACAAACCATTACGCTAAAAGAACTGACTTCCTTGACCGTAGGCGATTATGTAACGCACATCGATCACGGAATTGGAAAGTTTGGAGGATTGCAAAAAATTCAGGTAGAAGGTAAAACACAAGAAGCTATAAAATTAGTTTACGCTGATAATGACATCGTTTATGTAAGCATTCATTCGCTGCATAAAATTTCTAAATACAACGGAAAAGACGGCGCACCACCAAAGATATACAAATTAGGAAGTGGCGCTTGGAAAGCCTTAAAACAAAAAACAAAAGCACGTGTAAAACATATTGCCTTCAACTTAATTCAGCTTTATGCAAAGCGAAGATTAGAAAAAGGATTTGCTTGCGCACCAGATAGTTATTTACAAAAAGAGTTGGAAAGTTCGTTCATTTATGAAGATACACCCGACCAAATTACAGCAACTCAAGACGTAAAAGCCGATATGGAAACCGATAGACCAATGGATAGATTAGTCTGTGGTGATGTTGGTTTTGGTAAAACGGAAGTTGCCATTAGAGCAGCATTTAAAGCAGTTGATAATGGAAAACAAGTGGCTGTTTTGGTTCCGACTACAATTTTGGCTTATCAACATTATCGTACTTTTTCTGAACGATTGAAAGACATGCCGGTTTCTGTAAATTATTTAAATCGTTTTAGAACCGCCAAAGAAAGAACCGAAACCATTAAAAATCTTGGCGAAGGAAGAGTTGACATCATCATTGGAACACATCAATTGGTAAACAAAGATGTAAAATTCAAAGATTTAGGATTGCTGATTATTGACGAAGAACAAAAATTTGGTGTAAACGTAAAAGACAAACTTAAAACAATTTCGGCCAATGTGGATACGTTGACTTTAACGGCGACTCCAATTCCGAGAACGTTGCAATTTTCTTTGATGGCTGCTCGAGATTTATCCGTAATTACAACGCCTCCACCCAATAGATATCCAATTGAAACGCATGTGGTTCGTTTTCACGAAGAGTTAATTCGCGATGCTATTTCGTATGAAATTCAAAGAAACGGTCAAGTGTTCTTTATCAACAACAGAATTGAAAACATCAAAGAAGTTGCCGGAATGATTCAACGATTGGTTCCAGATGCAAGAGTTGGAATTGGTCACGGACAATTAGATGGTAAAAAACTAGAAGAATTAATGCTGGCTTTCATGAATGGCGAATTTGATGTTTTAGTAGCCACAACGATTATTGAAAGTGGTTTGGATGTGCCAAATGCGAATACAATTTTCATTAATAATGCGAATAATTTTGGTTTGTCTGATTTGCATCAAATGCGTGGTCGTGTGGGAAGAAGTAATAAAAAAGCGTTTTGTTATTTCATCACGCCACCCTATTCTGCCATGACCGATGATGCTAGAAAACGTATTCATGCTTTAGAACAATTTTCAGAATTAGGAAGCGGATTTAACATTGCCATGAAAGATTTAGAAATTCGTGGTGCTGGAGATTTATTGGGTGGTGAACAAAGTGGTTTCATCAACGACATCGGATTTGATACCTATCAAAAAATCATGAACGAAGCTATTGAAGAGTTGAAAGAAAACGAATTCAAAGATTTGTATCCAACAGAAAACGACATCGAAACCAAAGAATACGTAAAAGATTTACAAATCGACACCGATTTTGAATTGCTTTTCCCAGACGAATACATTAATAATATTACTGAGCGTTTGAACTTATACAACGAATTGAGTTTGATTAAAAACGAAGAAGCCTTACAAGTATTCGAACAGAAATTAATCGACCGATTTGGAGCTTTACCTAAAGAAGCTAATGCCTTACTAAACAGCATCCGAATTAAATGGAAAGCAACTGCTATCGGAATCGAAAAATTAGTAATGAAACAAGGAAAAATGGTAGGTTATTTTGTAGGCGACCAACAAAGTGATTTCTACCAATCGAATCGTTTTATGAAAATGGTTCAGTTTGTTCAAATGAACAGCAGCCTATGCAAAATGAAAGAAAAAGAAACCAAAAACGGACTGCGTTTATTGTTGACTTTTGAAAATGTGAAAAGCATTAACAAAGCTTTGGAATTGATGAACAGAATATAAAATAAAAAGCCATCTAGACTAGATGGCTTTTTATTTATTCTAAAGATATTGTTATCTTCTTAGTACTTTGAAATTAGCTTCTTTATCGCCATCAAACTTCAATTTGAAGAAATAAGTTCCTTGTGCAAAAGCTGAAATATCAACATTAGTTGTAGTTTCATTCAAGTTTTTATCTAACAATAATTGTCCAGTAACATTATAAACTTGAATTTGATTGATAGCTGTTTTTGAATTAATTGTAACCTTTCCATTAGATGGATTTGGATAATAACTAAAATCAATATAATTGTTACTATTAGTATTTAATCTTGGAGAACAGGTAATGTTTGCAACAAACCCACTATCAATAACTCCTTGATCAGAATAAAACTTAACAGTTAAAGAACCGTCAACAGCAGTTGAAACAAACGGACCAGGAATATCAGTTCCAGTAGAACCGCCCGGATTCATCAATGGTGCCGCAGTTGAATTTCCATCATAAACATATAAATAATCATAATCTACCTCAAGTGAAAATGCCGAAAAGGTCAATACAATTTCATTGTTTGCAACATCTGGAATAATGGTTCTAACAACAGTTTCCATATTAGTATAATCTCCTGTTGCACCTCCTGAATCAGTAAATTGTATTCCACTACAGAAATTAGCTGCAGTTACAAAAATCAATTCTCTACCTCCAATTTCAAGACCAGCAGAACAACTTGGGCTTATTTCTGCCACATAGTATGAATTAGGATTTAAACCATTTACAACATAATTATTTGTGGTTACAGTAACCCAACTACCTGGTGTTCCTCCAAAAGGATATACTCTAACTTTCCAAGCAGTAAAAGTTCCGGAATCAATCCAACTAACAGTTGCAGTATCTGTCCCTACATTATTTATCGATATAGATGAAACAGTGTTGATACAAGTATTTATACAATCTGTACTCAAACAAGGGCCATTATTTACAGCTGTTAAAACGGCGTTTTTAGGCTGTGTACCAAATCCGTTACTGAATTTAATTCCCACACCACTAACTAAGTGACAATAACTCATTATAGTCCCTTTTGTAGTTGTTGAAGGAATAGTTAAAGGTGTAGTTCTACAAGAATAACCTTCTGCTGAAGAACCTAATGCAGACGATGCACAATTATCAATAGCTGTATTATTTCCGTTCCATGCACAAGAATGAGTGTGTCTAGAACCTAATAAGTGACCAAACTCATGAGTGATTACTTGAACAGTCCAAGAATATACTGGAATTGCTGGTGGTGTTGCTCCTGTATATGAAAAGTTAACATCAGAATAACTAAAATTATTTTGAGAGCACAAACCATTTATTCCAACTGCAACTCCTCCCAATCCTCCTGGATCAATTCCAACTAATTGTCCAACATCTCCATCAAAAATAGGTCTCACTTCATTGAACTTATACAAGTAAGCTGAAGAAGAAGTTCCTATTCCATCATAAGGGTCTTGAGTTGTCCAAATGAACATTGATTTCAATGATACTGTAATACCGTCAACAGCATAAAGTGATTTGACATTGTTAAAAACAGAAGTCATCCAGTTGGTAGTTGTAGTAGTATTATTTCCATTTGATTGAAATAAATTATAGTCAACTTCGAAATACATTGTAACACATCTTACACTATTGACATCTCTATTTGCGATTGTTGGTTCATCACTGTGAAGTAATTCATCATCTTTGAAAGAACATTCAAAACCACTTCCTACTTGCATTTTGGAATCGGAATAAACGATATAGTCATTAACATTATTCGTTTTGTCTAATTTTCCAATTACTAAATTATTTAGATCATCATTGGAGGCAACTCCATTTAGTTCATTAGGAAAGAAATTAAAAGATGCAACAGAATTGTAATCGCCTTTAACAATTCCACGATAGTGAACTCCTTTATCGTAAGCTATATTTTTTGCTTTATCGGTATCTACGTGAAATCCTTCTGCAAATAAATTTACCTTATATAAATCTAATTTTACAATAGACCCATTGTAAGGAATAGACAATTCTATAAATTCATATTTATTGGCAACGATTTCGTTAACTACAGTAGTTTTAATTGTTGCTAATGTGGCATCAGTGACAACATTATTCATGTTCTCATCTGGTTTATCTTGTGATGCTGTTAAAACCGTAAAGGGTTTAAAAACAACTCTCGATGCTTCTAATTCTTGAATCTTTTTCGCAACTTCATTCTGTGCAAACAAGAAAACAAAACTAAACAATGAGGCAATTGTAAAGATTTTTTTCATAGTATTTAAGGTAAAATTATGTGGTAAAGTTAATAAAAATGTAATTAGTTTATAATTACAGCAAAATAAATGTGTGATTTTTATAAATTGTTTAATCTTAGAAGTAAAAAAAAGCGTCTTCCAAATGTTCTATCTTCAACTCATTGTCTTCTTTATAAACCGAAATAATATCAAATCGAACTTCCAAATCTAAATCATTGGAAATCAAATATTCATTTACGGCTTTTACCAAAAGTTGTATTTTTTTTGGCTTTACAAAATCTTGAGGCAATCCAAACTCAAGTGAGGAACGAGTTTTTACCTCAACAATAGCAAGTGTATTTTCTTTTTGGGCAATGATATCAATTTCGGCTTTTTGGAACGTCCAATTAGTTTCAAGAATGTCATAGCCATTCTGTTGCAGAAAGTCTACAGCTAATTCTTCTCCTAATTTTCCTAAATCGTTGTGTTCTGCCATTTTTTAGATTGTTGGATTTTTTAGACTATTGGATTGTTGAATTTCTTTGAATGCTTTTTCTAAAAATCTAATAACCCAAAAATCTAACCATCTATTCAAAAACCACTTTACTCTCTAAATCGTTCACTTCCATTGTTACTTGCTTTCCAAAAATCAAGGCACGATTATCTGCCATGTGGCCGGCAGGAAAATTATAAATGACAGGAATATTGTAATTTTTAGTCACATCTTGAATAATTTCCATGGCATTTTTTCCCCAAGGGATTTCGTTGTCTTTCATTTTGGTCATTCCTCCCACAATGATTCCTTTCAAACTCTCAAGACAACCATTGCGTTTTAGATTCATCATCATTCTATCAATATGATATAAATATTCATCTAAATCTTCAATAAAAAGAATTTTATCTGAACAATCTATCGCCGATGGCGAACCAAACAAACTATATAAAATAGACAGATTTCCTCCAACTAATTCGCCTTTGGCAGTCCCGTATTTATTCATAAACTCGCATGGAACAGTATATTCTATAGGTTCGCCAAACAAAGCTTTTCTTAAAGTCTCTTTTGCTTCTTCGCTAGCTTTAGAACTCACAGGCATAATTCCGTGAATTGAGGCGAAACCCATTGTATTCAAATGACTATGTAAAACGGTTACATCACTAAATCCTACTATCCATTTTGGACTTTGTTTGAACTTAGTGAAATCTAATAAATCAATCATTCTAACGGTTCCATAACCACCACGAACACACCAAATAGCTTTAATATTTGGATTATCTAATTGTTCTTGAAAATCGGCTGCACGTTGTTCATCAGTTCCTGCTAATTGATTATTATCAAGACCAATAGTTGAACCAACTACTACTTCTAAACCCCAATTTTTTAACCAAGAGATAGCTGGCTTTAGATTGTCTTCAATGTTTTTACGAGCTGTTGCCACAATAGCAACCGTATCGCCTTTTTTTAAATTAGGTGGAAATATCATTTTTTTCTGTGCTTGAATATTTGAAACAAATAAAATTGTAACGATTAAAATACTAATTACTTTCTTCATTAAAGTTTAAAATCTTTAGGCAAATCTAATAATTTTTGTGCCAACCTAAACCAAATGTTATTCCTAATCCTACAAAAGAGGTTTTTGAAACATTACCATAAAATTTAAAACCAATGCTATTTGCAAAACTTGTGGGCTTTCCAACAGGAATCATCCCATAAATTCTAAAAGGTTCTTTTTTGGCATTGAACCATTTTATATTCAATTCAAATGGAAATCCAATGCTTTGGGTGTTATTATATTTTAAAACACCATTCGTATCATCAATCAAAAATTCTCTATCAACATAAGCAATTCCTGCTGAATAACTATAAGATAAATTATCTTCAACTATTCTTTTACCAAATAGTAATGCTTGTTCTCTAACACTTTCTATTTGTATATAATCAGGTAAAAATTGCGTTTCCTGTCGTCTGATTTTGGATAATTCTAAATATCGATAAGAAAATAAATTATTATTTCTTTGATAGTTTAAAGTTCCTCCACCTGTAACTCCTTTTGAACTTCCATTAGAATATCCTATTATAATTTCTCCAAA
>Ga0209572_1000512_pt1 | contig 54714 bp, 45 predicted proteins | sample EBPBio232012_DNA_FD_185867 | JGI IMG/M metagenome (GOLD analysis project Ga0209572, IMG submission 185867) | Wastewater treatment Type I Accumulibacter community from EBPR Bioreactor in Madison, WI, USA - Reactor 1_1/23/2012_ DNA (SPAdes)... | ecosystem: Engineered > Bioreactor > EBPR >...
CTATTTCAAACAACACACCTCCAAAATCAAAAATGATGTTTTTGATTTTTGCTTTATCAATAGTCATAAAAAGGGGAAATCAATAACGTTTAATCCAAGCGCTGCCGGTTCCTGAAGAACGAATGTTGGCCATCGCATTTTGGGCTTCAGCGGCTGAATCATAAAATCCATAAGCTACTAATTGCAAGCCACCACGTTTGCCGGCAAATGAAGCTTCGAAACCATTTTGTTTCAATTTGTCTAAGAAGCGCTCCGCATTTTGCTGATCCGCAAATGCTCCGCCAATAACGGCATAGCGGCCCTTGGCAACGCTTTTCTTCACCTCAACTGCGCCTTTGCCGTCTGCTTTGCTTGTTTTGTCTGCAACCGCAGGTTTGTTTTTTGCAATCAAAATTCCATCTTCCGAAAAAGCCAATTGCTCAAAATCAAAACGCACTTCCTCCTTATTGGTGGTATCATTAAGGTAGTTTTCCAATGGGCTTGTAGCTGCTTGCCACTCTTGCTCTTTAAAATTGGTAGTCTTATCAGGAGAGTAATTGGACTTTATTTTCTCTGTATGAAAAGGATTGAGCGATGCCAAATTGATATTGTCCAAATTAGACTTGTTGCTTGCCACCCAAATTCCTGCAACTACAAGTGGAACTGTAATAGCGGCTGCAACGCGCCACGCTATAGTTGTTTTGTGTGTATGAGGCTTCGCTTCTTCTATTGAGACAATCTTGTCCTCTGAAACAGGCATAACCACAGGCGTCAACTGAACAGGCCTTAAACCAAAAGAGCTCAGCAAATAATTCTCCTGTTCTTCAGGGATGAACTGTAAGCTTCCGCTTTTATCGTAAAAAAATGTTCCGATCCTTTCCCAGAAAACTCTTCCATCGCACTGCAAAGCACTTTGCCACTCTTGAACGGCAGCCGATACTTTTTCCTGCGCATCTTTATAAGAGATGTTGAGCAAACCGGACAAGTATGTAATCAAAAGGCCATCATTGTTTTTCAAATGGCGGTTGAAACCCACGTGTTTGGAAGGAGGGAAGATGAGGTGCGTTTGTTTATTGAGCTTTGCGGAGCGATAATTGGCAACCAAGCCCCCAAAACCGGGAACTACCACGCAATCATGCTCATACAATAAATCGGATATGAAATTCTCCAAACGCATTGGCGCAAATATACTTTGCTAAACAAGAAGGCACAAGCGAAAAGCCACGAGCGAAAAGGGAATGAAAAATATACCCATTACCCTTTTCGCTTATCGCTTATTCCTCAACACTTGTTTGCTTACTTTCACCGCCCCAATGTATCGCTTTGCACAAATCCTGTCCATTGTATTCCACCCGCTGTGGATGCCATTGATAATCTATTTGTCTGTAAGAACCATTGATCCTTACTACATAGCTCCTACACAGGCAGACTATTTCGTTTTTCTTCTCTTGGGGATTAACATTGTGGCACCTGCATTGAGCATGCTCATTATGATTAAGTATGGCCTGCTTAGCAGCATTGATCTTCGCGAACGTAAAGAACGTTTTGGTCCTTATTTGCTCGTGATATTCTATTATGTATTGTCATACACCATGCTGCGATGGAAAGGACCGTATCTCCCTCCATCTGTATTCAGCTTCTTTGTGTCAGTCATTTTCTCGCTGATTTGCAGCCTGATTATTAATATGTATTGGAAGATTTCGGTACACATGCTCGCCCAAGGCGGAGTGTTTGGGACGCTGTTGGCACTCAACGTTATCCACCCGAGTCTGGACTTTGTTTATCCGATGTTGGCCTTAATCATGGCGGCCATTACAGCCTATTCGAGGTTGTATCTTCATGCGCATACACCGGGACAAGTCTATGCAGGCTTTTGCCTTGGTACGGTGGTGAACTTTTTGGTTATTTCTAACCAACTGATGTTTTAGTCGACTTCAGATTTTCTTCCCAGCGCCAGGCATCAATGAGTGCCGTTTCAAGACTTAGTTCTGTTTTCCAACCTAATTCTTTGTTGGCTTTCGTTACATCTGCCCACACTTGTTCCACATCGCCTTCTCTTCTTGGGCCGATGGTGTAGTTCAATTTTTGACCGGAAACTTGCTCAAATGTCTTTACCACCTCCAGCACCGAGTTGCCAATGCCTTGGCCCAGATTAAACGCTTCACAACTATTGGAGTTTTTCTCCAGCCAATTCAAGGATTTTACGTGTGCTTTTGCTAAATCGGTTACATGGATAAAATCACGAATACATGTTCCGTCAGGAGTGGAGTAATCATCTCCAAAGATGGTTAGCTGCTTTCTTATTCCAATAGCAGTTTGTGTTATGTAAGGCACCAAGTTGTTAGGCACACCGTAAGGAAGCTCGCCAATAAGCCCTGATTTATGGGCACCTATCGGGTTGAAGTAGCGCAATAGGGCAACATTCAGTTGTTTATTAGCATAATGCGCATCGCGTAAGATGCGTTCACAAACTTGTTTAGTATATCCATAAGGCGATGCCGCATCCGGCAAGGCTGATTCTTCGCTTACCGGCAATTGAGATGGCTGGCCATAAACCGTACAACTGCTGCTGAACACAAGGTGCTCCACCTTGTAACGGTTCATCATTTCAAGCACATTGAGGAGCGAAACAACATTGTTCTGATAATATTTCAGAGGTTGCTCTACCGATTCGCCCACAGCTTTATAGGCAGCAAAATGGATCACAGCAAAAGGTTTTTCTTTTTCGAAAACCTCGCGCATCAGTTGCTTATCCGTACAGTCATATTTATAGAGGATAGGTTTGGTGCCGAGTATTTTCTCCAAACCCATCATAGCACTTTCATTGGTATTGGAAAAATTGTCCACGATAACCGGAACATATCCTTCTTTAACAAGTTCTACCACCGTATGAGCACCAATAAAACCTGCCCCGCCTGTTACTATGACCTTTTTTTCCATAAAACGAAATGACTACTACCCCAAAAAGGGCGCGGACGAAGGTAATACAAACCCCGCCAAACAAGGAAAGCAGAAAAATTTCAAAAATATTTTCAAAAAAATGAAACCATTACAGAACTGCACGGGTAAAAGCACCCAACCTAACTTTCAAATTTATGGATATCCATACCACCGCCTTGCGATACGACCTGTCGTATCTCAACCAAATCTTCCAGGGTAACCGGGAAATGATAAATAACATTATCAGTCTCTTTATCCAACAAGTTCCAGACTACATCAATGAGATGGAAGAGTGCGTTCGAAAGAACGAGCCACTTTCATTACATCCTCTTGCCCATAAAGCAAAGAGCTCTATTTCTATGCTCGGTATCAAAGACATGGAGACAGACATCCTGCAAATCGAGCAAGACAGCAAGCATCTGCGTAACCTTGACCGGCTTCCTTCGTTAGTAGCCAATGTGAAGCAGAATTACAGTTTTGTATTTGTACAACTAAAAGAATACTTGGAGCGACCCGCGCTTAGCGCCTGATCGTTCACATAACCGATATAGGGTGGAGGGCCGCCTGCACGAAGGGATTTATCCCGGAGGCAGGCGGTTTTTCTTTTTGGGAAATTCAAGATCTTCTCTTAAAAGACCACGTTACATAAAACACCGCCTCCACTTCTTGCGAAGACGAATAGCCCGTGGCTTTGCAACGCACCGTTTGTGCCTCGCCCGTTAAGATGGTTTGATGAATGGCCTCTTTTATTTTCTCACCATCTTCGAACCTAAACGTAGTGATGCCTGTTGCTTTTTTGGAAAACTCTGCTTCTAGATGTGCTACAAGCATAGCAATGCTCGGCTTGGCATTGCGTATATAATAAAGAGCAAGCATACCGCTACTCATCTCACCCGCCATCGCCAGTACCGCGAAGTAGGTAGAGCGAAAAGGATTTTGATTGAGCCATTTGTAGCGCACGGCTACTTCGCATTTCTTCTCATCAATAGATTTCAAACGGATGCCTGCCATAAATGCCATCGGCAACTTGGCAAGCAAAAACATGCGAAACAGAAAACGATTGTTGACCAGTTTTAGGAACGCAGTAGATTCCTTCTCGTGATTCTCGATATAAGTGTTGAGTAATTCTTGCGACATGGTTTTGTTTTCTCAACCGCAAAGAACGCAAAGTTTATTTCACCGCAAAGACGCAAAGGACGCAAAGCAAAAAAAATGCCTTGATATGATTTGTGAAAACTTTCGTGGTTAAAAAGCGAATCCCAAGACCCAAGACCCAAAACCCAAAACCCATAAACTGAGATACAACTTATGCCTTTTGATATAATCTATCGCCTCATCGGTGAGCAGGTAACGGTTGCTTTTTCCTGCAGCAATGTTCTTTCTTATTTGGGTGGAAGAAATTTCCATGCGTGGGGCTGCTATGATTTGTACATCATACTTGCCCCAGTCTATGGGCGATTCAGAAAGCGGTACATCGAGGCGCGGAAAAAATTTGACACGATAGTTTTTTAATATCCACTCGTATTCCTTCCATAGATGAAAGGTGGGCATGTTGTCTTCGCCCATGATGAGCGTGAAAGAATATTTCGGAAACGTATCCGACAATACTTGCAGCGTTTTGAAAGTATAAGAAGGCTTTTCCATCGCAAACTCGATGTCCGAAGCTTGGAGATACTTGCTGCCTTTTATAGAGAGCTTCACCATCTCGAGGCGATGCTCTTCGGGTGCAAGTTGAGAAGGTTCTTTGAGTGGATTGTGCGGACTTACTGCTAACCACACTTCATCGAGTTCGGTTTGGGTGGCGATGTATTCAGCAATAATCAGATGCCCTATGTGCACAGGATTGAAGGAGCCGAAGTACAAGCCTATCTTTTTCACTGCTTGAGAAATTGCAGAACATATTGCTTGGCATTTTCAAGCGCATGTTCCAAAGTATCGTTCACCAGAATCTTATCGAATTTATCCTCGAACGTCAATTCGTGTTGCGCCTTGGCGATACGCATGGCAATCTTCTCCGGTGTTTCTGTACTGCGATTGCGCAAGCGAAAGTTGAGTACTTCTATGCTTGGAGGTTTTACGAAAATGGCGAGGGCATCATTGCCAAATGCTTTTTTAAGATTCAAACCACCCACTACGTCCACATCAAAGATGACATGCTTGCCTTTTTGCCAGATGCTCTCTATCTCCGAACGAAGCGTGCCATAGAACTGGTCTTTATAAACTTCTTCCGATTCGATAAAATCACCGGCAGCTATTTTGTTTTTAAACTCTTCCACACTGATGAAGTGGTAGTCTTTGCCATCTACTTCATGCGTGCGTTTCTCACGCGTGGTGGCTGATATGGAAAAGGAAAGATTGAGCTCATCCATCCCAAGCAAGTGACGCACGATGGTGGTCTTGCCTGCCCCGCTGGGCGCTGAGAATATGATGGCTTTTCCTTTTGACATAGTTGCTGCGCAAAGAAAGCTTAGAGTACGTTGTTGATTTGCTCTTTTACTTTTTCTAATTCGTCTTTCATTTTCACCACCAGCTTTTGCATATCGGCATCATTCGCCTTACTGCCTATGGTGTTGATTTCTCTACCTATCTCTTGTGAGATGAAGCCAAGCTTTTTACCCGATGCCTCACCATTCAACTCATCGTTGAAGTGTTCGCAGTTTGTAAGCAAGCGCTGATGCTCTTCAGAAATATCCAGTCTTTCCAAGTAATAAATCAACTCTTGCTCAAAACGGTTCTGGTCCACTTTGTCCGGTGGAATTAACTCCTCGAGATTGTTGCGCAGTTTCTCACGCACTTTTTTATTGCGCTCTTCAATTGGTTTTTCTAATGCCTCTCTACAATCAAGTATCAACTTGATGCGCATGTCGAAGTCGTCTTTCAACTTCGCGCCTTCTATTTTGCGGTAGCTATCAAACCTTGCATACGCTTCTTTGATTATAGAAAAAAGACCGTTGTATTCGTCTTCATCCATCTCTTGAAACTCCGGTTTGAGCACATCCGGAATGCGAACGATGGCATTGAGAAAATCCGCATTGTTCATGCCTACGTTGTCGGCTACCTCTTTCAAGTCTTTGTAATAAGCCTCCATCAAAGGCTTGTTGAAGGCCATGCGTTTTTCTGCTTCCAGGCTTTCATAATAAACCAGCATATCGGCCTTGCCGCGTTGGATATTATCACTAAGCCATGAGCGCAACTCCAGTTCCTTCTCTCGGAAAGACCCGGGAATGCGCATGTTGAGATCAAGCAACTTGCTATTGAGCGAGCGCACCTCTACCGTAAACTTCTTATTTCCTACTGTTCCTTCGGCTTTGCCGAAGCCTGTCATCGAGCGGAGCATTGTATCTAGTTTCTTTTTGAATCTTTGAATGATTGAACTTTGAATCCTAAAGCGGCATATTTGCGTGTTTCTTCTTCGGCATGCTGTCCACTTTGTTTTCAAGCATCGCAAAAGCACGAATCAATTTCTCACGTGTTTGTGATGGCTGAATCACCTCATCGACATAGCCGCGGCTTGCCGCATTGTATGGATTGGCAAACAACTCAGCGTATTCTGCTTCTTTCTCTTTCCACTTTGTTTCTTTATTGGCGGCTTCGCTGATTTCTTTTTTGAAAATAATTTCAGCAGCGCCTTTTGCGCCCATGACCGCAATCTCTGCACTTGGCCAAGCGTAGTTCATATCTGCACCAATGTGTTTGGAGTTCATCACATCGTATGCACCGCCATAAGCTTTACGCGTAATCACTGTAACGCGCGGCACGGTTGCTTCGCTAAATGCATATAACAACTTCGCACCGTTGGAAATGATGCCGTTCCACTCTTGGTCGGTACCAGGCATAAAGCCCGGCACATCTTCAAACACGAGCAATGGAATATTAAATGAGTCACAGAAACGAACAAAGCGCGCAGCCTTGTTCGATGATTTTATATCTAAAGCACCCGCTAAGTAAGCGGGTTGGTTAGCAACAATACCAATGCTTCTTCCTGCTATGCGGGCAAAGCCCACTAATATGTTTTCTGCAAAATCCTTTTGTACTTCATACCACGAGCTTTCATCAATGACTTCTTTGATAACATCACGCATATCATAAGGTTGGTTTGGATTGTTGGGAACAATGCTATCCAATACCGGACGACTTTCATTACCGGAAGTGTATTCCAAACGCGGAGTTTCGTCTTCGCAGTTCTGCGGCATATAGCTCAACAGCGTGCGGATGTTTTTCAAACAAACAATATCATTTTCTGCAGTGAAATGCGTCACGCCACTTTTGGTAGAATGAGTAGATGCTCCACCCAATTCCTCACTCGTTACTTCTTCGTGTGTAACTGTTTTTACTACGTTGGGGCCGGTAACGAACATATAGCTCGTGTTCTCCACCATCATAATGAAGTCTGTTAAAGCAGGACTATAAACCGCACCGCCCGCACATGGCCCCATGATGGCACTGATTTGAGGCACTACACCACTTGCTTGCACATTGCGATAGAAAATATCGGCATAAGCACCAAGCGAAACCACACCTTCTTGAATGCGAGCACCACCGCTGTCATTAAGACCAATCACAGGAGTACCATTCTTCATGGCCAAGTCCATCACACGGCAAATCTTTTCGGCATGAGCCTCTGCAAGAGAACCACCAAGAACCGTAAAGTCTTGTGAGAAAACATAAACCAAACGACCGTTTACGGTTCCGTAGCCAGTCACCACACCATCGCCTAAGTAAACCTCTTTATCAAGACCGAAATTGGTGCTGCGGTGTGTTACCAATGCACCCAATTCTTCAAACGAATTCTCATCCAAAAGGAAATGAACGCGTTCGCGTGCAGTGAGCTTTCCTTTTTTGTGTTGTGATTCAATTCGCTTCTCACCACCACCCAATTTGGATTGGGCCAACTTATCTTCGAGTACCTGTAGTTTATCTTGCATAGACTTCTCTTCTTCTGGTTCCTTTTTTAAGGAAGGAGCGCAAATGTAGGGTGTTGAGTAGTTTCCTCTATAGCTTAATAAATAGTCTGATATATGTAAAGGAACGCGCGCACGCGAAAAGCCCATTTTGATGAATAAAAAAATTTGACGTGCCTCATTTAATAACACCGTTTCAACAAAGTTTTTAGACCGTTCTTTTTAAGCAATAAACAACCCTTTGTTGAGCCACGTTCTCATCTCAAACCGTGCCACGTATTTCGGTCATAATGGCGAATGGCGTACCCCGAATGGGGTATTGCTGAAAGAGAAAAGCTGTCTTTGCAGGGCATTGAAGATGGCAGTAAAATGTCATGTGGAAAACTCCGCTCCGTTGTCAATTCTTTCACCGAAAAACTTCCGCTCATTCGTTGAAATTTGACAGCATCAAACGGCAGAAAAGCTTCTCAACTTAAGTGGCTGAATCACCGATTGAAGGATTCGAAATCATCATTTGAAAACAAAATTTTCTTCCTGAAGATCTTAAAATCCGACCCCGAACAGTTTTATAACAACCCTTCCGATAATTTAAATCGGAAAAGTTTTTTTACCGATATGCATCCTGACCGATGCAGATTAAAAGATAATAAGCAATGGCAGTAGAAGAACCTATCCTAAAAGAGAATCCCGATCGTTTCGTGCTTTTCCCGATACAACACCATGATATATGGCATTTTTACAAGAAAAGCGAAGCCAACTTCTGGACAGCCGAGGAAATTGACCTTGAGGCGGATCTTGTGGATTGGAACAATAAGCTGAACGATGATGAGCGTCATTTTATTAAGCATGTGCTTGCCTTCTTCGCAGCCAGTGATGGTATCGTAAATGAAAACTTAGCAGAGAACTTCGTTCGTGAAGTACAATACACTGAGGCTAAGTTCTTCTACGGTTTCCAAATCATGATGGAAAACATCCACAGCGAGACCTATTCGTTGTTGATAGATATGTATATCAAAGACACTGCGGATAAGAATTACCTTTTCAAAGCCATCGACAATTTGGACTGTGTAAGAAAAAAGGCAGATTGGGCTTTGCGTTGGATTAAAAACGGCACTTTTGCTGAAAGACTTGTAGCCTTTGCGGCAGTAGAAGGTATCTTCTTCAGCGGTTCATTCTGCAGCATCTTTTGGTTGAAAAAGCGTGGCTTGATGCCGGGTCTTAGTTTCTCCAATGAGCTTATCAGTCGTGACGAAGGTTTGCACTGCGACTTTGCTTGCTTGCTTTACACCAAGCACATCGTTAACAAACTTCCAAAAGAAAAGATTCGCGAAATCATCGTGAATGCCGTAGAAATTGAGAAAGAATTCATCATTGACGCGCTACCGGTGAAATTGATTGGTATGAACAGCGACTTGATGGCCCAATACATAGAGTTCGTAGCCGACCGCCTTTTGGTGGAGCTGGGCAACGACAAAGTATTTAATGTGTCCAACCCATTCGACTTCATGGAGATGATTTCGCTGCAAGGCAAAACCAACTTCTTTGAAAAACGCGTGGGCGATTACCAAAAAGCAGGCATTATGGCCGACAAAGAGAAGCAAACTTTTTCTTTGGATGAGGATTTTTAATATTCACTTCTTCTCCATAAGCAGAGGAGCGAATGTGAATAATTGACCGCTAATTTTTCAAAACATCCTCACCCGATGTTATGAAAAAAATTACCTGAATAATTTTATTGCAATACCAATTGAACGAGGTTTTCGTTTGCCGAAATTGCCTCTAACAAATTGGAAAACAAGAAAAATACAAAACGTGTTTTTCTGTTAAAGAGATTAACCACCACCCTGTAGCAGGGTGGCTCCGGAAAGAAAAGGGAAACAATCCGGATGAACTAATTTTTTCCCGTTACAGCATTTCTAATACCCGAAAGAAGTATGTACGTTATTAAACGAGATGGACACAAGGAAAGTGTCAAATTCGACAAAATCACCGCCCGCGTTACCAAGTTGTGCTATGGTCTTAGCCCAATCGTAGATTCCGTAAAGATTGCCATGAAGGTAATCGAAGGAGTGTATGATGGCGTGACTACCAGCGAACTGGATAACCTTGCCGCTGAGATTGCCGCTACCAATACAACAGCGCATCCCGACTATGCTTTGCTGGCATCGCGCATCGCGGTGAGCAACCTGCATAAGAATACCAAGAAATCTTTCAGCCAGGTAATGAGCGACCTCTATTACTACGTTGATCCTAAGACAGGTGCGAACGCGGGTCTTTTAGCTGAAGATGTCTATAAAATCATAGTAGATAATGCGCCTCTTTTGGACAGCACTATTATCTATGACCGCGACTTCAATTTTGATTATTTCGGGTTCAAAACATTGGAGCGCTCTTACTTGTTGAAGTTGAACGGCAAAGTGGCCGAACGTCCTCAACAGTTGTTTATGCGTGTGGCAGTGGGCATTCACAAAGGAGATATTGCAGAAGTCATCAAGACTTATAATATGCTAAGCGAAGGTTGGTTCACACATGCAACACCGACCCTTTTCAATGCGGGTACGCCAAAGCCACAAATGAGCTCTTGTTTCTTGCTTCAAATGCAAAACGACTCCATTGATGGTATCTACAATACATTAAAACAAACCGCACTTATCTCGCAAAGTGCAGGCGGTGTTGGTCTTAGTATCCATAACATTCGTGCTAAAGGTTCATACATCAAAGGAACCAACGGCACCAGCAACGGTATTGTACCGATGTTGAAAGTGTTCAATGATACTGCTCGTTATGTGGATCAAGGCGGTGGAAAGCGCAAAGGTTCTTTCGCTATCTACTTGGAGCCATGGCACGCAGACGTATATGAGTTTTTGGATCTGAAAAAGAACCACGGAAAAGAAGAAGCACGTGCGCGTGACTTGTTCTACGCCTTGTGGATTCCTGACATGTTCATGAAACGTGTGAAAGAAAACGGTGAGTGGACATTGATGTGTCCTAACGAATGTCCAGGCCTTTCTGATTGCTGGGGTGCGGAGTTTGAGGCACTTTATACCAAATACGAAACTGAAGGAAAAGGCCGTGAGACGGTGAAGGCCCAAGACTTGTGGTTCAAAATCTTGGAATCGCAAATCGAAACGGGGACACCATACATGCTCTATAAAGATGCCGCTAACGGCAAGAGCAATCAACAAAACTTGGGTACTATCAAGAGTTCAAACCTTTGCACAGAAATCATTGAGTACACTGCTCCTGATGAGATTGCGGTTTGTAACCTTGGCTCTATTGCGTTGCCTAAATACGTTACCGATGGAAAATTTGACCACAACAAATTGTTTGAGGTAGCTTATCAGTTGACCATTAATTTGAACAAGATTATTGATACCAACTACTACCCTGTCCCGGAAACAAAGAAGAGCAATATGCGTCACCGTCCTATAGGTATTGGTGTGCAAGGATTGGCAGATGCTTTCATCTTGATGCGTTTTCCATTTGACAGCGCAGAGGCTAAGCAATTGAACAAAGAGATTTTTGAGACCATCTATTATGCTGCCTGCACGGCTTCTAAAGACTTGGCTAAGCGCGATGGTCATTACGAAACTTTCCCTGGTTCACCTGCTAGCAAAGGCATCCTTCAGTTTGATATGTGGGATGTAAAACCTACAGATCGCTGGGAGTGGGATATTTTGAAAGAAGAAATCAAAGAACACGGTATGCGTAACTCATTGCTTTTGGCTCCGATGCCAACGGCAAGCACCGCGCAAATCCTTGGCAACAACGAGTGTTTCGAGCCATACACCAGCAATATCTACACACGCAGAGTATTGGCAGGTGAGTATATCATCGTAAACAAACACCTCTTGAAAGACCTGGTGAGCCTTGGTATCTGGAATGAGGATTTGAAAAACAAACTCATTGCAGGCAACGGTTCTATCCAACACATCAACGAGATACCTGAGAACTTGAAAGCGCTATATAAAACAGCGTGGGAGCTTTCTCAAAAAGCCATCATCGAGATGTCGGCTGACCGTGGGGCGTATATCTGCCAAAGCCAATCGTTGAATGTATTTATGGAGAATGCCAACTTTGGTAAACTTTCATCCATGCATTTCTATGCTTGGGAAAAAGGCTTGAAAACAGGTATGTACTACTTGAGAACAAAAGCAGCTACGGATGCTATCAAGTTCACAGTAGAGAAAAAATATAAGGACGAAAGCATTGCCGCAGCGGCAGAGAACACAATGGCGGTGGCTACAGCAGCTGCCTATGCCACACCGAAAGTAGCAGGCTTTGCAACTGTTCCTCAGTTTGAGGTAAAGACCCAGGCTGAAATGAGTGATGAAGAAATTGCTCGTCAGGCGGCTGCATTGGCTTGTTCATTGGACAATCCGGATGCCTGCGAAATGTGCAGCGGTTAGAATATTGTCTTTTCATTGACGGAGAAGCATAGACTTCTTTCAAACCAAAGACGGTTTTGATTTATGAGATATACCCCGAACAGCAATGTTCGGGGTTTTGTTTTAAAGGAAGGTTAGAATTTCTCAATAGCGCCAAGGCCAAACAACGCGAAATCATACTTTACAGGATCCGAAGCATCCATTTTTCGCATCATGTCGTCAAGCTCTGCTACCGCCTTTTGGTCGTTTTGTGTGCGAAGGAGAATGCCAAGCTTGCGCGCAATATTTCCTGTATGTACATCCAACGGGATGGAAAGAACTGAAGGTGAAATCTTTTTCCAGATTCCAAAGTCCACTCCCTTTTTATCGCTGCGCACCATCCAGCGCAAGTACATATTCAATCGTTTGGCCGATGAACCTTCCACAGGGTCTGAGACATGCTTACGCGTTCTTGAAGGATGATTGATTTCGAAGAATATTTTTTTGAAATGAGAAATGCTTTGAGGCATGTCTCCATGTTGCTTTAAGCCCGAAACGAATACTTTTTCCAAACCTCCGTGCTTCGTGTAAATATGTTTTAATGCTTGAATGAAATAAGCAAAATCATCGGCATTGAACGTTCGATGGACAAAGCCTTGAGTTAACTTCAAGTCTTTGGCTTTATGATTTAAAACAAAATCATAAGGGCTTTCATCCATCATTTGCATCATGCGATTGGCGCTGGTGATTATGCTTTTACGATTGCCCCATGCAATGGTGGAAGCAAGAAAGCCGGCTATTTCGATGTCTTCTTTTTTATTAAAGCGATGTGGTATGGAAAGCGGGTCAGCCTCAATGAACGAAGGCGAATTATACAACTCCGCCTTTTCATCCAAGAATGATTTTAGCTCGTCAAAAGAAAGGTTAGTCATCAACAAGAAATTATTCTTCGCTGCCCATCATGGCATATTGCATAAGATTGGCACCCATGCGCAAAGCCTTGCTGCGGGCCTCTTCTGAGTCTTTGTGTACTTCTGGGTCTTCCCATCCATCACCAAGGTCACATTCAAAATCATAGAATAGTACGAGCCGTCCTTCCCACAACAAACCAAAACCTTGTGGCGCTTTTTTATCGTGTTCATGAATCTTGGGAAGACCATTTGGAAATTTATAGGCTTGATGATAGACAGGATGATTGAATGGAAGTTCTACCAACTCCAATTCAGGAAAAACTTTTTTCAACTCCTTGCGAACGAACTGATCCATACCGTAGTTATCGGATATGTGCAAGAAACCTCCGCCAATCAAGTAATTGCGAAGGTTGTTGGCATCATCGGCCGTAAACACCACGTTGCCATGCCCTGTCATGTGTATGAATGGATAATTGATAATATCCGGACTGCTCACATCTATATAAGGCACTTCGCGGTCAATGTTCATGGATAGATTTTTATTGACGAAATCCACCAGATTGGGCATTGCCGTGGGGTTGGAGTAATAGTCGCCACCGCCTTTGTATTTAAGTACCGCTACTTTATAGCTTGGAGGAGCTACCATAAATCCCATCAAGAAGGGAAGCAACAGCGCAACGAGAAGAATCTTTTTCATAGTGAAATAGGAATGTTCAAAGATAGATTGACATTGTATGAATCATTCGCAAGGCAGATAAAAGTGATGCAAAACTTTACAAACGCCACCAGTATTTTAGCCCCAAAAGAGAAAGATGAAAACCATAATACAAAGCAACGATGCACCTTCACCTATCGGGCCATACAGCCAAGCGGTGATGGCAGGCAATACCTTATTCATCAGCGGGCAAATAGCCATTGATCCCGCAACACAAGAGTACGTTCCGGCAGATGTTGAAACAGAAGCAAGGCTTGTGATGAAAAACCTTCAAGCGGTATTGAAAGCCGCAGGGATGGATTTCTCCAATGTTGTGAAGACTTCAATCTTTCTTAAAGACATGAATGACTTTGCAAAGGTGAATGTGATATATGGCAGTCACTTTGAAAAAGATTTTCCTGCACGCGAAACGGTGCAAGTTTCTGTATTACCTAAGAATTGTAAAGTGGAAATCTCAGCTGTTGCTTACAAGCAATAACTACTGCTTCACTAATGTATTAGTGAGGACTTTGGCTTCACCGGATGGAAGTGTGCATTCCGCTTTTATGGTGTAATTGCCCGATGCCAATTTCGAAATGTTGATAAGGTTTCCTCTTTTCATTTCATGTTGCAAGACGGATTTCCCTTTTTGATCATAGATAGTGATTCTTTTCAACTCACCTGATGGCAGACTAAGTTGAATAGAATCCTTTGCTGGATTAGGGTAGATGCCAAATGTGTTTTCACTTCGTACTTCTTGTATTTCAAAAGTGAGGCAGTCATATAAGAAATTGAACCCTGTGGCAAACTGTGTGGCCCATGCAGTTTCGTTATGCTGCCCGCCTTGTACTACAAGGTATCCAACATTGCTCTGAGGTACATCGGATGAGAGAAGGATATCGCGCATTTGTTGCATATTGGGCACAACGCTCGTGCCTTCTGCTGTTCCGCAAACCAGATAAACTTTAGAGTCGCTACTCAAAGGATGTTCTTCCACATAATCAAAAACTTCAGGGTTGAACCAAAACGCAGGTGAGAATACTCCTGCCTTTGAAAAGACATCGTTGTGTTTAGCAATGCCATACATTGATATCAAACCACCGAGCGAACTACCTGCAATGGCGGTGTGTTCACGTTCGGACTTTGTTCTGAAATGCTCATCTATAAAGGGCTTTAAGGTTTGCACAATGAACGCAAGATATTCATCGCCATCACCACCTTCGCTGTATTCCGCATTTACCCAAGGGGAGAGCTCGTCCATGCGTAAGGCTCCGCCATTGTCAATGCCAACCATGATGGCTTGTGCACATTCCTCGATGTTGTTTGAGGCCATTGTTTCATCTACTTGCCACTCGCCTATGAAAGATGTTGCTGCATCAAAAAGATTCTGACCATCGTGCATGTACACAACGGGGTAATACAATTCATTGGTAAAGTAGTTGGGCGGAAAGGAAATCCATATTCTGCGATGGCGCTTAAGTTCGGGCATAAAGAAGTTGCTGTCTAATATGCGAACATTGGGCGTCACCGTGTGATTGCCAGCAATGTCTTCCCAGCCTGTGATGGTCAGCTGTAATGTTTGTCCGTTTTGAAAAGTGGCTGTGCGGTCAGCTATGTAATTGCCCATCGCATTGCCCTCTACGTTGTCCCAATCGCCCCGTGTGAATTTGAAAGCTATCTCCTCGTCATTGGCTCCGGTCAATTGAATGCTCCACGTACTGCCGGATTGTGTAAGCTTAAATTCCTCGTTGTTCTCCGACCAATCATTGAAAGTGCCGGCTATGTATATATCATCAAATAGGGGAGTGAGCTGCGGTGTGGAAATGACCTCAATGGTCATCTGGCCATTCCCTTTTATACTGACCAATGCCGTAAGGCAAATGAAAATTGCCGATACAAAATATTTCATGACGAGCGTTGTTCCTTTTCTTTGGTGCAAAGTAAATCAATTACTCACGAATGAAGTTTTTAGCTATCTGTTCTTATTTGTGCGCATGTGCAGCACTGTTGTTCTGTCTGCTGGCTTGGATACTTGGATTTGAAGAAGGCGCGGTAAAAGAAACCGGTTTCGTGATAACGTTTACGCTCTTCTTGTTACCACCTATTTCTCAATTTTTCTATACCTATAGAACCTACGGTATGTTTTACATGAAGGAGTACAAAGAGACAAAATCGCTGGATGACTTTTTACTCAATGACATCGAATCCAATGAGAACATCGTTCAAACCAATTTTTGGATGAAGACATTTAGCCTTGTCAATTCCATTCTGCTGTGTTTGTTGTTCATAGCGGTTACCTATTTGTTCGGACAATTGATTCGCGAATTGAAGATGGTATCCATTGAGAAGAAAGAACACCTGGTTATCTGGCTGATACTTGTAGTATACCTCTTTTCGTTGCCCACCGTGGTTTACAACCTGCGCACCTTTAACTTGAAAAGGATAAAACCATAGCGCGTTTTCTTAAAGCACCGTTGTGTATGAAAACAACAAACGCCCATGCGCTGCGTTGTGCTTGCCTCTGTAATATTGCTTCTGTAAATAAACTTTGGAGATGATGATAAAGTATGCGCTTGCTCTTATGGTGACTATTACCACCTTGCTGTCTGCGGCACAGGTGCAAGAGTTCAGCGACAAATATCCTAACGGAAATAAACGCAGCGAGGGAAACTACCTGGCCGGTTTTGAAGATGGCGAGTGGAAATACTACTACGAAGATGGAAAGCTGCAAGAGGTAAGCCATTACAAGAAAGGCAAATTTCACGGCAGTGTGTTGCGCTATCATCCCAATGGTGCGCTGATGGTGGAAGGCTACTTCCGCGATGGAAAGCAGGACAGCATCCAACGCACTTTTACCAAAGAAGGTAAACTCATAGAAGAAGGTCTTTATGAAAAAGGGAAGAAGACCGGTAGATGGGTTTCATTTTTCCCAACAGGAGACACACTACAAGTGGAGCAATACAAGGACACGATGCGCTATGTGCTTTCCTATTACAGTGCTCCGAAGAAATCAACGGTGAAGAATGGCAACGGAGTGGTGGAGGAGTTTTATGCCACAGATAAATTGTTGCGCAGAACCAATTATTCCAAAGGACTTCCCAATGGGGAGTATGTAGAAAACTACTCAGGTGGTAGCCTGCGTTTGAAGGGCGCTTACAAAAACGGAAAGGAAGATGGTGAGTGGAAAGAACTCTATCCTTCAGGTAAACCGAAACGCATTAGCAACTATCAAGAAGGACTGCTACACGGTGCGTTTGAAGATTACAGTGCATTGAGTCAGCCTAAAGTGAGCGGCACTTACAACCTAGGTAAAAAGCAAGGGCTTTGGACTTGGTACATGGACGATGGCAAGAAGGACATGGAAGGAAATTTTGCCAACGACTTGCAACATGGCGAGTGGACCTACTACTACGGCAATGGCAACAAGCACTACTGGGGCAACTACACCAACGGGCTGATGGACGGCCACTGGCAATACCAATATTTTGAAGGACAAAAATGGCGCGAGGGCAGCTACTCCAAAGGCAAACGCGAAGGCAAGTGGAGCTATTGGTTTGAGAACGGCAAGCCTCTGATGGAAGGCAATTTCAAAAACGATAAAGAAGAAGGCGAGTGGAAGAGCTGGTATGAAGACGGTGCACAAAAAGACATTGGCCATTTTAAAAACGGAAAGATGGATGGCAAGTGGGCAGGCTTTTATCCTAACGGAGTGAAGAACTACGAAGGACAATGGACCACGCTGAGCGGCATGGATGCCTACAACAAGAAGTGGGCAGAGCAATACAAAACAACCTCCAGCGCACCTGCAACGGGCGATGTAAAGACCGGCAAATGGAGCTACTGGAGCGAACAAGGCCGTTTGGAAAAGATAGAAACCTACGACTCGCAAGGCGTGCGCAACGGACCGGCAGAAAACTACAACACCGCAGGAAAGCTTGAAAGCAAAGGAAGCTACAAAGCCGGCAAGCCCGATGGCAAGTGGGAATACTACTTCCCGCACGGTGCCTTGATGCGCGCGTGCTCTTATAAAGAGGGCAAGCTCAACGGCAAAAGCACCATCTACGGCAAGAACAACCGTGTGATAGAAGAAAGCAACTACAAGAACAACAAGCTCGATGGCACATACACCAGCTACGATGAGAAGACAGGCAAAGTGCTGCTAAAGCAAGTTTATGACGAAGGCAAAATAACCGAAGTGCTGGAAGGCAAGCCCGGAGCGAGGAAGTAAGTGATTGCTTCTCCATCTTCGCCTGTAGCCTAATATCTTATCATTTCTTCTGTATCCCTGTGCGTAAGGTGGAGGCGCAGGTGATTTCTTTTCACCGGTCAGTAACTGGGGGAGTGGATTCATCATCAAAAACAGAATTCAAAAATCAATCAAGCGGAACAAAAACACCCATGCTCCTAAGGGTGCTATGGGCCAATTTCATCCAAACGAGACAAAGCACGCGTCATACTGCGCCATTTAATCTGCAAATGATAACACGATGGCCCCAAACTCCGCCTCGCTTTCGGCATAGGTATGGGGTCGGCCTTCCAAACCGGCACAGGCATGGGAGATTACCATGGTTTAGTGGATGAAAAAGGCAGATTTTCAACTCAATCGTTGACGCGTTGCGTTGTTTGTTAAACATAAAATGCGTTCCCACTTAAATAAAATGTACTCCGCTACACAATTACTACTTCACGTAGAATATTTACTCTACTCCGTGATAAGTTTACTTTAATGCGTTATACAATTAATCATATCCGCACCACATTTAGTTGTGTGCGTTATAAATAAAATTGATTCCGCAAGAGATTTACTACGTTCCGTAAAAGATAAAACATATTGCGCATAATGCGCGATTGATTAAATGTGTATCGGATGATAGTAAATGTGCCGCGGGAAAGAGTAAATGTTCTGCGTTAAAGAGTAAATGTGCTGCGCGAAAGAGTAAATATGCTGCGTGTAGCAGTAAATGTATTACGCAAAGGAGTAAATGTGGTGCGGATATGATTAAATGTGATGCGGAATGTAGTAAATGTTGTGCGGATTATAGTAAATGTTTGTTTTTCATTTTTAGACCAAGCGCTAACCGCTCCAGCCACTTTCCAATCAGGTTAGAAAGTAGCCACATCAATATTTTCTGTAATAAAATGAACGAAAAGGGGCGGTTTTTGCCCCATTAATGGTGTGATTTCTTCAAAATCTGCGCATCGATACGTTCGAGTTCCATCCAATTCTGCACTGCTCGGACGCCTTTCAGCCCATAATGAAAGTGGATGTCAGCTGGTGAAAACCAAACCTTTCGCCCCACACTTTTTGATGGTTAGCTTTTAACCCCTCACTTCCCCGCACTTGCCTTCCACTGGCGGTGACCGGCAAGGCCGCAGTTGAGCCACTCGGTATAAGCGGCCACATCATCGTTGTACTTTCTTACCGGAGCAAGCAAGTCGCCCTCAGCCGAGATAATGGCGTACATCGGCTGGGAGTTGTTGTTGAAGGTTTCTGTTTGTAGGGTTGCCCATTTGTTGCCCACGGTTTTGATGCGCTTCTTGCGACCATCGCGCGTGGTATAAATGAATTGTTCTTCGGCCGGCAGCTCCACATCTTCATCCACATAAAGCGATACGATGATGAAGTCATTGTCTAGCAATGCACGCACGCTTTCCTCCGGCCATACTTTGTCTTCCATAGCACGGCAGTTTACACAAGCCCAACCCGTGAAGTCAATAAACAGAGGTTTGCCCTCCTCGCGTGCAGCTATATAACCTTCTTCCAGCGTATGGTAGATTTTGAAATCGGGTTTGTAGTCATAAATACTGTAGGACTTGGGCGGTGGAAAACCGCTGAGGAATTTAAACTTGTTCAAATCAGATGGCGGCATTACGCCCGGCACAAGGCGCAGCGTAAACAAAGCCACAACCACTGTTACACCAAGTTTAAACTTAGACATGCCTTTAGAGCCTTGTCCTTTTTTGAATTTGAAAATACCAAGCAGATACAACACCCATAGAACGCCTATCACTATCCAGGCCGCAAAGAATACTTCGCGTTTGATAACACCCCATTGTTGTACAAGGTCGGCCATGGAGAGGAACTTGATAGCCAATGCTACTTCTATAAAACCAAGCGATACTTTGAAGTCGTCCATCCATCCGCCACTCTTAGGCAGCTTCTTAAGCAAGCTGGGGAAGGCAGCAAACAAGCCAAACGGAAAGCCAAGACCAATGCCGAAGCCTATCATAGCCGCACTAATCTTAGTAGCTGGCAATGAAAGTTCAAGTCCAGCTAAAGAGTACAAACCTTGTGAACCTTGCCCATAAATGCTTCCTATAACACTCCCCAGTATAGGCCCCGTGCAAGAGAAAGAAACAATGGCCAGCGTAAGTGCCATAAAGAAGATACCGATGATACCGCCAATATCAGAGGCGCTATCTGCCTTGTTGGCAATACTGCTTGGTAAGGCTATCTCGTAATAACCAAAGAACGAAATGGCAAATACAATGAAGATGACAAAGAAGAATACATTGAGATAAACGTTGGTAGAGATAGTATTCAATATCTCGGGGTCCACATTCTTAGTAAGGTGAAAAGGAAGCGACAGCAAGAAGTAGATCAGCAAGATAAAGAAGCCGTACATGATAGCTTTTCTTTTTCCCTTATTGCCTTCAGAACCTTTGGTAAAGAAACTTACCGTAAGTGGTATCATGGGGAACACACAGGGCGTAAGCAATGCAAGCAATCCACCAAGCAGACCGAATACGAATATCATCCACAAGCTTTGGTTCTCCGGTGTTTCACCACAATCGTTTACAGGGTTCAAAAGATCCACACCTTTCATAATGAATGGGTCATCGTCCTTAGCCATTTCAATAGAGGCTTCACCACTTAGCGGGTCGTATTGATAGGCCTTGCCTTGTTTTAAATCGAACTTGAAGTGTACATCATCGCCCGGCATACAACCTTCATCGTTGCATATCATGTACTCTATAGTTCCTGTAATAACAGGTAGTTCGCTACCGGTAAGTTCTATGCGTTGTTTAAACTGTGGCGTGCCTTCGTGATAGTCCACATTCATCAGGAAGCCATCATCATACTTGCGCTGTGGTTTCGGCTCCGATGGTTTGCCAAGAAGTTGAAACTCTTTCGTTTCCATGAACTTGATGGCGGTTGGAATAGGCCCTTCGTTGCTTTCCAGTTGTTGGGCATAGATGTGCCAGCCTTTATCAATCGTTGCGGTTACTACCAACTCATATAGTTTGTCGCTTGTCTTCTCAATAGCAAAAGACCACTTGGTTGGATTGAGTAAACCGCTTTCAGAAGAGGTTGTTTGCTCTAAGGGTACTTCCGTTGCTGCAGGTACTTCTTGTGTAGCAGTTGTTTCTGTAGCGGCTGTTCCTTTAGGGGTAAATGACAATTCAAAAAGTTCCGGATCGGGGAAGATGCATTGCATTTCATCGCAAGCCATGTATTGCAATTCACCGGTAACCTTGAAAGTCTTCGCAGATTTTATTTTGATTTTTTGACGAAATGTTGCCTCGTTTTCAAAGTAGTTGAGATCGGCTTCAAACTGCGGATCATAGTGGCTGATGTATTTCCCTTCAGTGGTCTTTCCCGCCTTCTCATAGTCTTTCGATTTATCCAGCTTAATGCTGGTAGGTATTGGAGCTATATCCAATGGCTTTGGTGATACGGTCAACGCATACACGTGCCACTTGGCGTCAATGGTCGCTTTAGCCACTACCTCTGCTTCCGTTTCACTCAGTTGATTGATGGAGAATTTCCACTTAACCGGAGTAAGAATTTGTGCATGGGTATGAAAGGAGAATGCACTCCACAATACGAGCAGACTTAAAAGACCACGAAGTTTTAGAATCATATTTCTATGGTGAAAAATATACCTCACAAAAGTAGTCGCAGCCCATGCGGCCATTGGGGTGATAAAGGTAAATAATTGGATTTCCAAGCAAATGACGCGTTGGCTTATTTTAGGAAACCGCTATTACTTCTCTTACTCGATTATAAGCTTCTTTACTGCTTTGTTCATGCGATCTGTTATCTCTAAGAAGTAAGTGCCCGTTGGCAATTCATTCAAGTGAATGTATTGATTGAGACGCGAGTATTGATTGCTATAGCAAACCTTACCCACCACATCATAGATGGTCACTGCAACCACATCTTGCTCTGGTGAACTGATCAGTACGTACTCACGCGCGGGATTGGGGAACACACTGTAACGTATTGTTTCCTCATCATTCACCCCTATCGTGATATCGCCATTGAAAGAAACCGTGCCGTTGCCATTAGTAATCCACTGGTTGGGGTCCACCACAAAGCCTGTTATAGTACCTGGGCAATGGAACTGATGACTGGTAAGGTTGTCATCAATGAACAACCTTACGATGGTGTCGCCTTCTGCTCTTTGTACTTTTAATTCAAGCGGAGTTTTGTATAGCGGGTTAGTAGCAACATTAGTAGTTTGTGCTATTTCCAAAGCCACATTCGTTCCGTTAGAATTCCATGCAATGTTGAAGGTAGGTGCGCCACCTTTGTAATACCATTGGTTGAAGAAATCATCGAGCTCCATACCTGTGGTTGCTTCCATAGCATCGCGCAAGTCACTTCCAACTGCGGTTCCACCTCCAAACTCTTCAAGATAATTTCTTATACCTTCAAAGAAAAGGTCATCGTTATTGATATGGAAGCGCAAGGAGTTGATGACCATAGAACCCTTCTTATAATACAAGTTGGGGTTGCCAAATACAGTCAGAATACTTGTGGTATCCAAAGTCATTCCATAAACGCTGTTCATGGTGGTGTTGTCTGTAAAATGACTTATACGTGCCTGATTGCCTGCCACCGGGTTCGCAGCCATGAATTCATCATATACTGATTCGGCCCATGTGGCCAAGCCTTCACTGAGCATCACATCTTTCCATGATGAACAACCGGCATAGTTACCAAACCATTGGTGCGCTATTTCGTGTTCGTCCACACCACCGTTGGAGGCTATTAGCGTTTGGTTTTCTATACCACCGGAAAGATTCACTTTAGCAAAACCAAGTTTCTCATTGTAAAAAGGGTAGAGACCAAACTTGTCGCTATAGACTTGGAGAATGTCATGTGCCTCGGCAGGGGTATATCCATAGTAATTCAATAGCAAAGAATCGGTGCGGCCTATCGGATGCCAATAGTCGGTTATCTCTTCAAAAGAGGTAACTACAAACGCAATGAGGTAAAAGTTGATAGGGTATTTCGATTTCCATTCCCAACGTTTGTTTGCACCTAAGTCAACCACTTGATGCAACAGCCCATTGGCAACACCTCTGTCCGCTGCGGCAGTTGTTATGTAAAACCAAGATGAATCTGCAAGGTCATTCAAGCTTTGTTTACAAGGCCACCATGTATTAGAGTTATAAGGCGGACACGCAGAAAACTTACCCAAGTTACCACCGAAGAAACCAGAGTTATTCGCAAGGTTGGAAAGTGTTGGACTGCCGTGATAATAAACACGTGTTTCTATTTGTTGGTTTAGTAATAGGTCGTTTAAAAGGAGGACATTCAATTCTTGCCCGGTGTGCACAAACGGAGTGTTGATAAAAGCACCCCCTTCTACGGATACCTTGATAGAGTCAATGGTAAAGTTGGAAACAAGCTCTAACGAGAAAGTATCTAATGCATTCACTAAACATTTCGCACGCGTAAGCGCATTGCCTGAGATGGCATTGCTTGCTTTTTGTACATTCAAATCGAGCCAGTAGAAAGTAACATCGTACTTGTTCATCCGTGCGATGTGTGCGGGTGAAGAAACCCCCGCAAAAACATTTAGTTGAAAGAACAAGGCAATTGCAAGAAGGAGTGTATAGCGATAAGAATGCATCATAAACGCGATTGAATTTTTTTTAAAAAAGCCTGCCGAAATTAACCGACAGATAGAGATACCGGAAACGCAAAAAGGGGGATAGCTCGCAGTAGTTTTAACAGTAGATTTTTTTTTGATTTGGGCAATGGCTAGTGTGTCTTGGGAAATTCACGCGGCATGATGTGAATGGATGAATTATTTCTGAAGACCAAGTCCCTGTTATCCTATTTGGCTGCAATCCTATAATCCTCTTTTTAATGTCGGTCAAAGTCCACAGTTACTTGCTCCGTGGTTGGCACTGCTTGACAAGTAAGCACATAACCCTGATCTACTTCGCCAGGCTCCAGTGCGTAGTTGACGCGCATTGTGGCGGAGCCTTCAGACAAGTGCGCTCTGCATGTGCAGCACATACCACCCTTGCAACTAAATGGAATATCCATACCGCTTTTTTGCGCAGCATCTAAGATGGGAGTGCCATCCATGGGCATATAGAAATTGCTTTCTTGTCCGTCATAAACAACAGTTACTGCGCAGCGTTTACCGGTGTCAACAGGCTCTTGTTTTGGCGTTTCAGTTGCTTCAACTGGCTTTGCAGCCGGCTGACCGGGCGATGCAAAGAGCTCAAAGTGAATTTTATCAGGAGCAAGATTTTTCTCTTTCAAAAAATCGGTTACTAAACGAATCATCGGCTCAGGGCCACAAACAAAGGCTTCATCTACGGTATCAAGCTGAATAAATGTTTGAGTGAACTTGTCCAATTTAGCTCTGTCCAACATGCCGGAGAACAGGTCCACTTCATTGGGCTCATCGTCCAATACATGAAACAAACGGAAGCGACCGAGATAGGAGTCTTTCAAATCTTCTAACTGCTCGCGGAAGATGATGGAACTGAAAAGTCTATTGGCATAAACCATCGTCACAGTGCTTTTCGGTTCTTCTACCAAAACACTTTTCGCAATGGAAAGAATAGGGGTGATGCCACTACCACCTGCAAAGAGTAAATACTCTTTTTCATTTTCAGCATTGAGTGGTGTAGTGAACATCCCCATTGGGGTCATCACTTGCATTTCATCACCTGCTTGCAGGATGTTGTTTATCCAATTGGAAAATTTTCCGTAGCTCACGGCTTTGATAGCCACACGCAATTCGCCCTCGTGAATACCGCTGCATACCGAGTAAGACCTACGCACATCTTCGCCATCTATGGTTTGGCGCAGCGTAAGGTATTGCCCCTGCTTGAAACGATAGAGTTCTTTCAGTTCTTCAGGCACATCAAACGCAACGGAAACAGCATCTTTCGTTTCGCGTCTTACGTCTTTTACTTTTAGCGTGTGGAATTTGGGGCGCATAATCTTTCTCGAGGCCGTAAAAATAGCTGATACGCCCTTTCGGCCTTTTGCCGTAATCTTGCAAGTATCAATTTTTCATTGAAGATTAAAAATTGAAGATTTCTCACAAATGAATTTTCAATCTTCCGTCTTCAATTTTCAATAAAGTAAAAATGGAATCTCAAGAAGCATTGGACCGTTTTCAGCAATATGTGGAAGCGGAGAATAAAGTGGAAGCCAAAGACTGGATGCCAGCTAACTACCGCAAGCAGTTGGTGCGTCAGATAGCGCAACATGCGCACAGCGAGATTGTAGGCATGTTGCCCGAAGGCAATTGGATTACACGCGCGCCATCGCTGCGCAGAAAAACCATTCTTCTTTCTAAAGTGCAAGACGAGGCAGGTCATGGTCTATATCTATATAGTGCATGCGAAACATTGGGTGTTGATCGCGATACCCTTATCAATGAATTGCACATAGGCAAGGCGAAGTATTCTTCTATCTTCAATTATCCTACTACTTCGTGGGCGGATATGGGTGCTATTGGTTGGCTGGTGGATGGCGCAGCTATCGTGAATCAAGTTTCATTGCAACGCACAAGCTATGGCCCATATAGCCGCGCTATGGTTCGCATCTGCAAGGAGGAAAGTTTCCATCAGCGTCAGGGATATGAGATTATGATTTCGCTGGCGAAGAATGGTAATGAAGCGCAGAAGAAAATGGCACAAGATGCTTTCAACCGCTGGTGGTGGCCATCGCTGATGATGTTTGGCCCAAGCGATGCACACTCGCCTAACAGCGCGCAGAACATGGCTTGGAAAATCAAACGCCATAGCAATGATGAGCTGCGCCAAAAGTTTGTGGATATGACTGTGCCGCAAGCGGAATACTTAGGCTTGACAATTCCTGATAAAGATTTGAAATGGAACGAAGCCACTGGTCATTACGACTTTGGCGAGATAGACTGGACGGAGTTCAATGAAGTAGTTCGTGGTAATGGTCCGTGCAATAAGCAACGTATAGCCACACGCAAGAAAGCCTACGATGATGGCGCTTGGGTGCGCGAGGCAGCAATGGCTTATGCAGAAAAACAAAAAGCAAAAAAAGACGCGGCATAACGAGGTTTGGCTATTAGCCTTTGGCCCTTGGCTGTTAGCTTAAATGCTCGAACTCAGTTACGGCAATTTTCAATCGTCAACTCGGTTCACCCAATCCCTAAAGGCTAAAGGCCAATAGCCAAAGGCTTTTTCCGTAATTCATAATTCACAATTCATAATTAGAAAAGTGCTCACTTTCAATTTCAACCCTTTTCCTACACTTGAAACCGAACGACTCACGCTGGTGCGTGTAACCGAAGAACATACACAAATGCTTTATGATATGCGCACACTGGATGCAGTGATGCAATACATAGAGCGTCCGCGCCCTAAGAACTTGGAAGAGGCGGGGGAACTCGTTACGAAGATGAAAGGGCTTGTAGATAACAACGAGGGCATCAACTGGATGGTGTGCTTGAAAGAGAACGGGGTGGCTATCGGTAACATCGGTTTGTTTCGCACCATGCCGGAGCATCACCGCGCAGAGGTGGGCTATATGATGATGCCCGATTACTGGGGCAAAGGCCTGATGAGTGAAGCACTGCAAGCAGTTATCCAATACGGTTTTGAAGGAATGAAACTACACAGCATAGAGGCCAACATCAATCCGCTGAATAATAACTCTGCGAAAATTTTAGAACGCAACGGCTTTATAAGAGAGGCTTACTTCAAAGAGAATTACTACTGGGAAGGCGAGTTTCTGGATAGTGCCATCTATTCGTTACTCGCAAGCAACTGGAAGAAGTAAAGAGGTAAACCGTTAAAACGGTTTTTATAATATCGCCTTATAACATAGCCCACGGTTTAAACCGTGGGCTATAATTTTTTAATTCATATTCATCTGAGGCGGAATGGTATCAAATGCATCGGGGTATTTGAATTTGAACTTGCCATACATATCGCTGCTGTAATAGCCTACTTTATCAATGGCGAAGTCCACTTCTTTTTGACCCAGCCCATCGGCCTCGCGAAGTGCGATGACGAAGTACCACTCGGCTTTTTTGCAAACACCACAACCATACATGGCGTGCGCATATTCCAACAAATCATTTTGAATGCCGAGTTGATTGAGCGCTGTGGCTTTGAACAACGGTGACATTACCTGGAAGTAATACTTATCGGGATTCGTGGGGAAGTTGAACACATCTATCCAGATGGTGCTGTCTTTTATGCGCAGGTTCCAGCGGCCTTCTTTATCGCCACGGCAAAGGGCCGGGTCCACTTTCAGTTCGTAGATGCTGGCTTCTACCAGCGCACTTATTTCTGTATAGTTCACTTTTATAGTTGTGGTTGATGAGGGGTCAAAAATATTAAAGTGGATTATACGCGCAAATTATCGTTAGTGGAACGGCTTTGTCGGAGAAGCCTTTTAAGGTTGTTGGAGATTCTATGCAACCAATAAGCCTTTATTCCTTTTTATAAATTCTATCGTTTAACACCATGTACCGATCACCAACTTCTATGCTATCATAATCGTAAACTATAACTTCTGTGGCTTCGGATGGATATTGATTGATTACAAATTTGTCCTCACTTGATTTATTTCCAAAACGACTGAAGTAAAGAATATCATCTTTGATATACCAACCTCTCCTTTGCGTGTCTTGATTGTTACCATGATTATTCACGCCATACATAGAACCCCTTCCATTGTGTTGAATATACAAGTAATGAAATCCATCATTTTCTGAACGGTGAACCCAATCACCAATCATTTCAGGAGCCTCATCCCTCACGCACTCATACTTATTGCATGAGAACAAAATGAATACGGAAATAAACATGAGTAGCTTATTCATGAGCTTTCGTTTTACTAACTCACAAATCTACCACCCCCTCGCCACGCCCGCATTGTGCCTTTGCATGGCAGTATTGCGCACGCAGAGGTGCTTTCTTTCTTCGCTAAAACCAAGCGCTCCGGCAGTGGTGGCTTGGCGCGTACCCGCAGCAATGGTGAGGCCTTCCACTTGTTGCTCGCCTGCGGGTGAGGTGCTGTAATAAAAGATGAGTTCGCCCTCGGCATGTTTGCTGTGGCTGATGCACATCAGGCCGTCTTCGGCAGTGGTAGGGGTTTTGCGCAGCACCAGCTCTTTGGTACCACCGGGATTGATGATAATTCTATCGGGCGATTTCTCGCTGCGCTTGCCGCGGGCTTTGCGCAGCTCGCGCGCCAGTTGGTAGCGGTAGTGCAAGTCTTCGTTGCCGTATTTGAGCACACCCAGCAGCGTGTCCATCACCTGGCGCAGGTAGTTGCGCAGGTCTTGCATCTGCCGGTGCATCTTGGCGCGGTCGCGCTTGGTGGTTTCCATGGCATCGCGCGGGGCGGTGCGCAGGGCTTCAAAATTTTGCACGGCAGTGCCCATCTCATCCACCTGCGTGGCACTTACGCCATAGGGCGCTAGCAGAGTTTTGACCGCATCGGCCGTTTCCCACACCAGGTGGCTGTTTACGGTAAGCTGCGCATCGTTTTGGCGGGTCAATTTTTGGCGACTGCGCTGGATGCGCGCCACTATTTCCGCATCGGGGGCTATGTGCGTATGGTATTGCATGAGCGCACCGCTCACCAGTGGCAGCAGGGCTTGCAGCCGCTGGCGACCTACTTTCTTATTGGTAGATGCCCCTATGGCCGCATCGTCTAGGGAATAGAAAGCAAGCTCAAAGGCCGCAAAGCGCGCATCATACTCCGCCTTTTGTGCGGCAAAGGCAGGCAGGATGGCTGTAAGCTCGGCCTCATGGTCGGCAAAGTAGCCGCTCACCATTCTAAACATGTTCAGGTAATCGTTATCGAGGTCAGTCATGCGGTGAAAAATTTAAATTTCTAACCCAAAGATACCGAAGCCGAGTTGATTGTAAGAAATAAAATACATTCCGCTATAAATAAAATGTACTCCGCCATACAATTACTTGATTGCGCATCACATTTACTCATTTCCAATAGAAATTTACTCTACTCCGCGACACATAAAACTAAGTCCGCAATACATTTACTCTTGTCCGTATAAAATAAAATTGACTCCGTCTAACATTTACTATGTTCCGCATGAGATAAAATACTCTCCGTATTGTGCGCGATTAGTTAAATGAATAGCGGGTAAGAGTAAATGTGTTGCGGATTATAGTAAATGTTGTACGGAACATAGTAAATGTTAGACGGATACAATTAAACGTGTTGCGGATATGAGTAAATGTATTGCGGATTGAAGTAAATGTGGAGCGGAAGGGATTAAATGTGTTGCGGAAAGAATTTAATGTTGTGCGGGTTATAGTAAATGTTTGTTTTTCAGCTTTAGGCCAAACACTATCCACTCCGGCCACTTTCCAATCAGGTAAGGAAGTAGCCAAATGCCGCTTTTTTTAAATAAAATGAAGGAAAAAGAGCGCTTTTTACGCCATTAATAGCGCAATTTCTTCAAAATCCGCGCTTCCGTGCTCTCCATGTTGACGCTGCTCCCCGTCACCAAGATGCCTTTCAGCCCATCGTGCGAGCTGATGCCATACACCGTGGCCTCATCGGCAGGGTCCGTCTCGCCATCGTAGCGATAGACCTCATCTATCTCAAACTGGTCGTGCTCAAACCGGCCCGCATGGCAAGCGATGCAATTTTCTTCCAGGTTAAAATCCAACTCATAACCCTTCTCACGCAGCATATCTATCGATTCTGTAACGGTGGCATAAAAAACTTTGGGAGTGTGCTCGCTCATAACGGTAATTGTTTTCTGTTGACGTGTTCAAAGTTAGTCAAGCCGATGGAGTGCATCGTCATAAAGTTTCGGATAGATGCAATGGGGGTCGCACCTACGGAGCTCCCTTGTCATCCTCATAATATATTTCTACCAAATGAGACGTCCCTACGGGACTCCTATGTTGGAGCTCCTTTAGGAGCGTTTCATTTGGTAGTAATTGTAATTGCCTTTGCTATGGGAGCTCCGTAGGTGCGACCCCTTTCATCCAACCAACATCTATGTGCCTATGTGTTTAAATCATATACCCATGTGTTTTAATTTTTTCTGCCCCGCAAACTCAAATCCCTCGCCACTCAATCAATATGAATGAAGCACACGAGAGAAACGCCACATCTTCGGTGAAAAGAAAACGCTATGAAAAACTATTTACGCTTCCACCTTCTTTTCGTCACCCTTCTTCTTGTGGTCTTTTCAAGTTGTAAAAAAGAAAAAGACCAACCCGAGGATAACAACAATAACAACCTGCCCACCCTCAATGTATTTGGCTGCTTGCCACAACTGCGGCTGCAAGCCGATGCCAACCCCAGAGAGTCGTGGGAGTACAGCCCCGCTTTTCCCGGTGTGTTGGAGAATTATAAAATCTACAACACCACTACCGACCTGGTGCAGGAGAGCTACCGCTTCACCTATCAATACAATGCCGCATTGAACCAAGCCTTGGTGGATTCTATCTTCTTCTACTTTGGCGATTATCAGCAAGGCCAGCCTTTCTATGAAGCAAAAAAATTTCATTACGATTTTCTTACTCCAACTGAGTACAACATCATAGGTGCCGATGTCTATGCCAACGATGCCGGTTTCCCATCGGCCAAAGGTGCCTGGTATTTTGATTTTACCAACGAAGGCCTCGTGGAAGTAGCCGAGTACATAGATGATACCATCACAGCCTATGGCACCATTACGGACAATGTGCGCATCACCTATTTTTATAATGACGATGAAGCCGTAACCAGCATCAGCACCTATAACCACAACAACGTGCTGGTAGCAGAAGATACCTATGTGCCCAGCAATTACTATTGGCCCTCCACCTGGTGGGGCATTGTGCACCCGCAACTCAACTGGGGTATGCGCTATGCACCCTTGATGGGAACCTACTATGCACAAGGCTTCGGCACCCAAACCTACGAGTACCAATACCAAGTCAATGCAGATGATTACATACTTGAAAGCAGTTGGCTAAATGGAACCACGCCCGTCTTTACCGGACTATATACTTGGGAGTGTTATGAATAAAAGGACTACGTTTACATTGCAGTTGAACCATAAGATGATTACCATGAAAAAACTATTTACTACACTTTCACTTCTTGCCATCGCCTTTGTGATGCACGCGCAAGTCAACCCCACCCTCATCAAAGACATCATGCCCGGAGCCGAAGACAGCGATGTTCAAGAGGTAACACTCGTGGGTAATCGCATATTCTTTTGGGCCAATGATGGCGTGCATGGCATGGAGCTGTGGGTAAGCGATGCTACAGAGGCAGGTACTTATATGGTAAAAGATATTGCAGTAGGTGCGGCCTTCAGCCTCTGGAATCCGGAAGGAACCTACGCCACCAAAAGCCTCACCGATGTGGATGGCACCGCTTTCTTCTTTGCCAACGATGGCATCCACGGCTATGAACTTTGGAAAAGCGATGGCACCGAAGAAGGCACCGTGATGGTAAAAGACATTGGCCAAGACGATGAAGGCATCATGCCCAACAACGATGTCTATGCAGAGTGTATAGCCATAGATGGTATTCTCTACTTCGTGGCATACTCAGAGGGCAGTGGCCATGAAGTATGGCGCAGCGATGGCACAGAGGAAGGCACCTATATGCTGGGTGAAAGCATCAAGGGCGATAACTATACAACTTACCCGTGTAACCTTACCAATTCCGGTGGCAGTCTATGGTTTGGATTAAAAGCATTCAATCCCGTAGCCGGAATTTTTAGATACGATGGCCTAGACCTTGTGCAGGTCTCCAGTGCTATGCTCAGTAAAAACAACCAACAATCGCAAAACAACTTTGTATGGTACAATGACTATGTCTATTTCGCAGCAGGGGATGCTGCAAACAATATGCACGTATGGCGGAGTACCGGAGGTTCGGCTTCTGCGGAGTTATTCTTCCAAACCAATCCTACCGGTCAGAGCCGTCCGCATACCTTCTTGCCTATTGAAAGTGGCTTCATGTTCACTGCCGAAGGCGAAGACGATGAACAAGTTTTTATCAGTAACGGACTGGAAAACGGAACTGTGCCTTTAGAATTTTCAGATGGTAGTGTGGCTTATACTTCAAGCGGCAATTCACTTTCCGTTACCTACTTCCTACCGGTGAATGGGGGTTATTACTGGAACGGTGAAAATGGCCTGTGCTTCACCGATGGCACCAATGCCAATACGCGCCACGTGGCCAATTACAATTTTATCTATCACAATGCCGATTGGTATGACAACAAATCAACAGCTGTCGGCAGCCATGTGGTATTTGCAGAAGACAATCTCAATATAAAATCAGATGGCACTACAGCCGGCACCTCTATTGTCTGCGAAGATTGGCATGACTCCAACACGTTGGTTACGCTTGGCGATAAAGTCATCATGGTCACCCACCCCTTTGAAGACGATGCGATAGGGCAGGAGCTTTATTACATCGTTCCGGATTTTGAAGTAGCTGTAACAGAGGTGGAAAAGCAAAACCAATGGCTCATCTATCCCAATCCTAGCAAGGATGAAATAAGAATTGATGGATTGAATGGTAAATCCAATGTGTCTATCTATAACAACTTGGGCAGTCTTGTTAAGCAAGAACAAGTGAACGCTAACGAGTCCATAGTGCTGCCCCGTGGTTTATCCGCAGGTGTGTACAGCGTGAAGATTGAAAGCGAAACGATGATGGAAATGCATCAGTTCATCCTTGCTGATTAACCGAGCAATCGTTTAATCCAATTCAATTTGTTGTTTGTGTAGGGTGGGTACTTAAGGTTAGGCTCGCCCCATATAGCACGTTTAAGAATGGCCTTAGAATGTGAGAACGCATCAAAGCCATACTTGCTATGATAGTTTCCCATGCCGCTATTGCCAACGCCTCCAAACGGCAAGTTCTTGTTGCTGATGTGCATCAATGTGTCGTTGATGCACCCGCCACCAAAAGACACGTTGTTGAGGAATGCGTGTTGTTCGCTTTTATCATCACTGAATAAATAGGCAGCAAGTGGTTTTTCTCGTGAGGTAATTTCATGGAAGGTGTCATCAATGCTCTTAAAAGAAAGCACGGGCAACAAGGGGCCGAAAATTTCTTCTTCCATGATGCTGTCGTTCCATGTGATATTATCAAGAACGGTGGGCGCAATAAATCTTTTATCACGAAGTGTTCTACCACCATATACGACTTCGGAAGAGTCAATCAAGTTGGTCAGTCTATCAAAATGCTTTTCATTGATGATGCGCGTGTAATGCGCGCTGTCTTCTTTGTAATCGAAACTATCTAAGTACTCCTTTATGTGTTGCAAGAATTGTTCTTTCACATCTTCATGCACATACACATAATCGGGTGCGATACATGTTTGTCCGGCATTGATGAATTTTCCCCAAACGATTCTCTTGGCCGCTATTTGGAGGTTGGCGTGTTTGGTTACTATTGCGGGACTCTTACCACCCAACTCCAGCGTGATAGGAGTGAGGTGTTGCGCAGCCGCTTGATGATAGATTTTTCCGACACGCGTGCTGCCTGTAAAGAAGATTTTATCAAATCGGTTTTTGAGCAACTCCGTTGTCTGGGCTAAATCGGCTTCAACTACATGAAGATATGCTGGCGGAAAATTTTCATTGATAAGCTTTGCTATAGCAGCGGAGCTGTTCGTTGCCAAATCACTTGGTTTAACTACGCAGGTATTGCCTGCTGCCATTGCAGTAATCATAGGCAATAGTGTAAGTTGATAAGGATAATTCCATGCACCAACAATTAAGCAAACACCCAAGGGTTCCTTATATATTTTACTACTGCCAATGAGATTGGCAATATTGGTTCTTATTCTTTTCGGCTTGGAAAGACCTCTGAGATGTTTAATGAAATAGTCAATCTCAGCGTAAATAAGTCCGAGTTCAGTGGCGTAAGTGTCGAATTCAGATTTTGCGAAGTCCTTATAAATAGCATTATACAGTGCGGATTCATTAGCTTGCAATAACGCTTTCAACTTTCGAAGTTGTTGCTTTCGGAAGTCAATGTCCTTGGTTGAATGCGCTGCGAAAAATTGTCTTTGGTGCAGGATGATTTCCTCAAAATCCATGTTCATCTATGTTCATTAATGGGACACTAATGTAGGAAGGTCTATTCACCATTATAAATTCATATTTGAATGAACTCCTTGTTTTAGGGCATATTTGCCGCTCTCAATAAAGTGAGAGCAGCTATGAGTGTTCGAAAACTGAGTATAGTCGTCCCAGCATACAACGAAGAAAGAACTATTGCTTTTATCCTTCAAAAGTTGGATAAGGTGGTATTGATAAATAATATTGAAAAGGAAGTTGTCATTGTAAACGATTGCTCGAAAGACAATACCATTGAAGCCGTAGAAGCATTCAAAAAAGCCACACCTTCGTTAAATATTCAGTTGTTCAGCCAACCTAAGAATATGGGCAAAGGAGCAGCACTCCATCGAGGTTTCAAAGAGGCAACTGGAGATTACATCATAGTTCAGGATGCCGATTTGGAATATGACCCAGACGAATACAATGCGTTATTGAAGCCAGTGTTTTACGATAATGCGGATGTAGTGTACGGTTCAAGGTTTATGGGAAATAATCCACACCGGATAATGTTCTTCTGGCATAGCATCGGAAACAAATTTCTCACCTTTTTATCCAACATGTTTACCAATCTCAATCTTACAGATATGGAGACATGTTATAAGCTTTTCCGAAGCGATATTATTAAAGGCCTTCAACTCAAGGAAAAAAGATTTGGATTTGAACCGGAGGTAACGGCTAAAGTTGCGCGAATACCCAAGATAAGAATTTATGAAGTCGGTATTTCTTATTATGGGCGCACTTATGAAGAAGGAAAAAAGATTGGCGCCAAGGATGGGTTTAGGGCCATTTGGTGCATTTTGAAATACGGAATGTTGCGAATGAAATGATTTAGATAATGCAGCGATTTATAAGCCAATTCATTCAGGGTAGCTCAATGCCAATGTTACTTGGTCTGTTGGCAGGATTGTACTTTTTCGTTTTTCATGTCATTGGTTTTGGCTTTGAATATTTTCCTGGTGATCTGGGTGATGGTCGTTTGAATCTCTATTTCCTTGAGCACGTTCATCGCTTTTTTACTGGAGATGTTGCTTCCTTTTGGAATGCGCCCTTTATGCATCCTGAACCGATGGTGATATCTTATTCGGATAACCTTCTTGGGTCGGCACCTTTCTATTCTTTGTTCAGAGTCTTGGGTTTCGGAACCTATACTGCTTACCAATTGTGGTTTGTGACGGTGTCTTTACTGAACTACATCTGTGCTTTTTATTTTCTCAAGTATGTTTTTAAAAACAATTATGCCGCTGTTCTAGGTGCGTTTGTTTTTGCATTTTCAATTGCCATGCAGTCACAGCTTACCCATGCGCAAACCTTCCCAAGATTTGCTATTCCCCTTGCTCTTTGGATGGCGGTAAAATTTTCAGAAGATTTGAAGCCGAAGTATTTTTTCTATACGCTCCTCTTTGTCGTTTATCAAATCTATTGTGGAATATATCTCGGCCTTATGTTGGCTGTACCAACCGGAATCTATCTTTTGCTCATTATTCTAAAGGACATTTTTGGTGAAAGAAAAGGAGTACCGAGTTTCAAATGGTATTTTAAACTGTGTTTAGCGGGAGTTGTGAATGTGCTGATACTTCTTCCGCTTATGGTTCCGTACATGGATCGGAAAATAGAACCGACTATGGATTATTACCGACAGATTTCCGGTTCTATACCAACCCTGCTTTCTCATTTTTACAGTCAACAAGGAAGTTTACTTTGGGACAGTTTAAGCCAAGTGGGTAAAAATCTTCCTGCATCGTGGGACCATCAAATATTTGCGGGGGCCTTTGCCACCGTTTGCTTGTTGGTGGCATTTTTTGTTTTGGTAATAGTCTTTACAAAGGCACGGTTGCGAATTGCAAAATTGAGTTCGCTCAGCACATTATTTCTTGCCGGATTGACTACGTTGCTACTCTACGTGCGTTTTGGAACTTTTTCTGCATATGTACTTGTATACCACCTTCCGGGATTTAGTTCGATGCGTTCCGTTACGCGAATCATCAATGTCGAGCTGATTTTTTTCGCGCTAGCTATCGCCTTTGTTTATGTTGAGCTGATTTCGAATAGAATCAGGTTACAAGTGATTCTATTCATAGCTTGTTTAGGTCTAATCATTTCGGACAATTATTTTTTTGCAGAAAAATCATATAAAACATTAGTTGATATTGCTGAGCAAAGAACTCAGACGGTCGATAAGGCATTTGCTCTGATACCAAAAGAATCAATAGCTTCTTATGAGCCAATGGAATTAATAGAGGCTCCACACCTGTATCAAATAGATGCTATGATGGCTTCTCAAGCTTATGATATTAAAGTCATCAATGCTTATACCGCTACGTGTCCGGGTGATTATGGTCCATACTGGAATCAGCTAAACGAATCATCAAGAATGCATTGGCTGGCTGATCGCGATATTGAAGCCGACACTTTGTATGTGGTGAAAAATGCGGAAATCATACAGAGGATTCCGAGCAGCATGATCGCAAACTCTGAGCAAAAATTAAAGAAGCGGAAAGAAAGACTTGAAGGGATGATGAACTATATACGTTCTGACAAGGCTTGGATGGAGCAAATTCAACAAAAGGCTTTGGATAAAAACATTTCAGTGGACTCGATGATAATACTGGACGCGCAGTGGTCGATTGAACATCAATGATGAAAACTACCTTCACAAATAAAGTCGTTTTAATTACTGGTGGCGCTTCAGGCATCGGTAAAATCATGGGCAGAAAGGCTCTTGAACGAGGTGCCTCAAAGCTTGTGATATGGGACATCAATGCTGAAGGATTGAAGCAAATTATCAATGAGTTTTCAGCGTACCGAGATAAAATACTCACAGTTGAAGTGGATGTGTCAAGAGTTGAGTCAATTCAACAAGGCGCTCGCTACACTTCTGAAGTAGTTGGTGTTCCAAGTGTCCTTATCAATAATGCGGGAATAATAGTGGGCAAGTATTTTCATGAGCATTCCAGCCAAGATATTGAAAGAACCATGCGCATCAATACTGATGCGTTGATGCACGTAACCAATGCCTTTTTACACGCAATGATGGATATCGATGATGGTGCTATTTGCAACATAGCTTCTTCTGCGGGATTGGTCTCCAATTCAAGAATGTCTGTTTATGCAGCGTCTAAATGGGCTGTTATTGGTTGGAGTGATAGCCTACGTTTGGAGATGGAAGAGTTGAAGAGAAACATCAGAGTAACCACTGTTATGCCTTTCTACATCAAAACAGGAATGTTTGATGGAGTGAAGTCGAAATTGATTCCGATAATGGAACCTGAAAAGGCCGCGGAGAAAATCATTCGTGCGATAGAACGAGGTAAAAAAATGTATGCCCTGCCCATGCCGTTTTGGTTTATACGATTGGCACAGGGCATACTGCCATTAGCTCTTTATGATTGGACCATGCGAAATGTCTTCGGCATTTATGATACCATGAAAGAGTTCAAAGGCAGAGGATGATCTTACTCTGGCTGTACAAAAAAGCCCCTCGATTTTCATCGAAGGGCTTTTCAGTATTTATAGTTGGTATGATGCTTACATCATGCCGCCCATGCCACCGCCACCCATAGGAGGCATAGCAGGAGTTTCTTCTTTGATATCGCTAATCACACACTCGGTAGTCAACAACATACCTGCGATAGAAGCAGCGTTTTCTAAAGCTACGCGGCTTACTTTCGTTGGGTCGATAACACCTGCTGCGATAAGGTTTTCGAATACTTCAGTGCGAGCATTGTAACCGAAGTCATCTTTGCCTTCACGTACTTTTTGTACGATAACAGCACCTTCACCACCTGCGTTGGCAATGATTTGACGAAGTGGTTCTTCGATAGAACGTTGTACCAAAGCGATACCTGTGTTCTCATCATCGTTAGCGCCTTGCAGTTTTTCTAAAACTTTTTGAGCACGGATGTACGCAACACCACCACCAGGAACGATACCTTCTTCTACCGCTGCGCGAGTAGCGTGAAGTGCATCATCCACACGGTCTTTCTTCTCTTTCATTTCAACCTCAGTAGCCGCACCGATGTACAATACAGCAACGCCACCTGCAAGTTTCGCAAGACGCTCTTGCAATTTCTCACGGTCGTAGTCCGAAGTTGTTTTTTCGATTTGAGCTTTGATTTCGCTGATACGTGCAGTGATAGCTTCTTTGCTACCTACACCGTTTACAATGGTTGTGTTCTCTTTGTCCACAGTGATTTTCTCTGCACGACCAAGATCTTCTAACGTAGCGTTCTCCAGTTTCAAACCTGTTTCTTCGGAGATAACTTGACCACCTGTAAGAACCGCGATGTCTTGCAGCATAGCTTTTCTTCTGTCACCAAAGCCGGGAGCTTTAACAGCAGCCACTTTCAGAGAACCGCGGATTTTATTTACAACTAAAGTTGCCAATGCTTCACCATCTACATCTTCTGCAATTATGAGCAATGGACGACCTGTTTGAGCAGTTTTCTCAAGCACAGGAAGAAGCTCTTTCATGGTGCTTACCTTCTTATCATAGATAAGGATGAAAGCGTTTTCCAAATCAGCTTCCATGTTCTCCGCATTTGTTACGAAGTAGGGAGAAAGGTAACCGCGGTCAAACTGCATACCCTCTACAGTTTTTACTTCCGTTTCAGTTCCTTTTGCTTCTTCTACAGTGATAACACCTTCGGTGCCTACTTTCTGCATCGCTTCAGCAATCAATGTACCGATAGCATCATCGTTGTTAGCAGAGATAGAAGCTACTTGTTTGATTTTAGCGTTGTCGCTACCTACAGTTTTAGAAATCTTTTGAAGTTCAGCAACAACAGCAGCAACTGCTTTGTCGATACCGCGTTTCAAATCCATTGGGTTCGCACCGCTGGCTACGTTTTTCAAACCACCTGTTACGATAGCTTGTGCAAGTACTGTAGCGGTAGTAGTACCGTCACCTGCAAGGTCAGCCGTTTTGCTGGCTACTTCTTTGAGCATTTGAGCGCCCATGTTTTCAATAGCGTCAGAAAGTTCAATTTCTTTTGCTACAGTTACACCGTCTTTAGTGATTTGAGGTGCACCAAATTTTTTGTCGATAACCACATTACGTCCTTTAGGACCAAGGGTTACTTTCACTGCATTTGCCAATGCATCAACGCCTGATTTTAGTTTCTCACGAGCGCTGGTATCAAATGTTATATCCTTTGCCATATCCTTTTATTATTTACTTGGAGATTAAAAATTAGATGATTGCGAAAATGTCAGACTCACGCATGATGAGGTATTCTTTTCCCTCAATGGTGATCTCAGTTCCGGCATATTTACCGTAAAGAACAGTATCACCTTGTTTAACGGTCATTGGCTCGTCTTTTTTACCCGAACCTACAGCTACGATAGTGCCGCGTTGTGGTTTTTCTTTTGCAGTATCGGGGATGATGATACCGCTTGCAGTAGTCGTTTCTGCAGCACTTGGTTCTACGAGAACACGGTCTGCGATAGGAGTTACTTTAACTGACATGGTTGTCTTTGTTTTTATAAATGGTTAATCAAATTATTTACTCAGTAGAAAACTCGTTTCCACGTTCCCGCACTTGTCATTTACTGTGCCATCAATAGCTTGGCAGTGTTTGCCTTAAATATTGTCAGCATTGAGGCCAAAAAAAATGTCAGTGTGCGACACACTGACATTTTAAATGTTATTTGAATGCTTTTCAACGTCTTATTGTCCTTCAGCAGGAGCTTGCTCACCACCGGTAGTAGCTTCTGTAGCAGCAGGAGCGGCTTCTTCATTGATGGTCGGAGTTGTCGTAAAGAAACGGGCCGACACCAGGCACAATACAAAAAGAAGTATTGCCAAGTACCAAGTAGCCTTTTCTAAGAATTCAGTAGTACGTTGTACTCCGCCCACTTGAGCTGCGCCTTGAAAACCAACGGCCAATCCGCCACCTTTAGGATTTTGAATCAAGACTACGATTCCCATAAGAAGGGCAACGATTACGATGAGGACGATGATGAACATGGCTTATTATTTTTTGTACTTGTCTAAATTTTTTAATTGGGCGGCAAAGTAAACACTTTTTTCCGGATGTAGCTCCATCAATTTTTTGAAAGCTTTGCGGGCCTTGTCCGGCTTGCCTTGTTTGGCAAATAGGATGGCCATGGTTTCGGTCACAAATGACAGATCTTCCTCCAGGCTTTCCTTGGCCAAATTGCCGGAGGTGTATTCCAAAGCCTTGCCGGGCGTGATTTTCGGCTCAAATTGGATAAAGCGGTCAATCAAGTCTTGTTGGCTAGGTTTAGAAGTTGCAGGACTCAATTTTTTGATGCCATGAGACAAATTGCGGCTTTCTTCTGCCGGAATTTCGTCTTCAAAGTCTTCTATATCGCTCTCGGCTGCCGGCTGTGGAGCGGTTCTTCGCCAATCGGAAACGGCCAAAGGCTCGGTGTCGGAAGGTTTTTCAGTCACCTCGTCTGAAAAATGCACCTGACGAGATCGATGGTATATCCACGAGGCAAAACTCCCCGAGCTGGGCATTTCTTCCTCGCTTCCTTCTTCGGTTTTCTCTTGCTTAACCGCTATGTTTTCCTCTTCTTCAACTTCGCTTACTTCTAGCTCAATGCTACTTTGCATAGCCTCCAGAAGTATTTCTTTTTCCATTGAGTCAAACTCCGAGGCTCTTACTTTAGGTTGTTCCGAAGCCGGTATTTCTTCAATCAATTCAGCTTGAGCTTCTCCAATAGGTTCCTCCTTAACAGGTAGAATTTCAGGCGTTGATTTCTCTACTTCCGAAGTAATTGCTTCGGGTTTAACAAGAGTCGAAGGTTCTTGTTTGGCTTTTGTTGGAAGGATTTCGTCATCCAACAAGAGGCTGACTAATTCTGCAACGTTTTCCTCAGAAGCAATAACTGTTTCCGTAGGTTTTGACTCTTCAATAAAAACTGGAGCAACTGTTTCTTTGGTTAATACTTCCTGTTCTACAATTGAAGGAGACTGAACTGTGACCTGATGCTTAGCTTTTATCCAATCATAAAGGTGCTTTCTGTCTGTTGAATAAATAGCGGCTTGATGCAGTTGGTCGGTATAGCGGTAGTCGTTGGAACGCTGATAGGCTTTGGTAAGCAACAACTGAGCCGCCCCGAAATAAGGGTATTGCGAGGAGATTTTCTCCAAGTCATCGACTCCTTTGCCCAGTGTCAGCTCAGGATTTTCAATGGCGTTATGTATGATGTCTTTATTCAAAAGCGGTGTTTACCAGTTACCAACGCTGGCATTATAAATTTCTACCGTAAGCTGATCATTGATTTGCTTCCACAAGTCCTGTTCTACAGAGAACAAATCACGGTTGGCTTCAAAGTCAGCGAATTTCGAAAAGTTCTTTTCAAAACTCAGTTCTTCTTCTAAAGTATTGGTGTATTTCACCTTGACTCCAATGGTCAATCGGTTCATGGAGGCCGTTTCGGCACTGCCTCCTTGGGCAGATACCGGAGCAATAGAATAATCTACAATGCTGCCCGCAAATTGAAGGTCGCCTTCCGATTCTCGTAGTTTCAATGGACTCTGTGCTTGCAAATAATCTTTCATTGCCTCGGAAAACTGCTGCGCATAAATGGGCGTAGCCAATCCGGTTTGTGGTTTGAAATAATCCACCGAAAAAGTTTTCGCATTGCCAAACTGACCACCCGTGAATGAGTAATTGACCGTGCAGCCGTCAAGAATAACGAACGTTAGAAATATATATAGTAGCTTTTTCAATGCTTGTTTAACGATACTATTTCGCGATGTTGTATTCCTTGATTTTCCTGTAAAGGGTTCTTTCGGAAATGCCTAATTCCTCAGCAGCATACTTGCGCTTATTGCGGTGCTTTTTCAGTGCACGAACAATCAGGTCTTTCTCTGAACTCTGCAAAGAAAGCGACTCTTCAATATCTATATGATGCTGACCGGAACCTTGCGAATTTCCAGTGTTAGGCAAACGAATGACGCTTGGTGATACAGAAGTACTCTGCGTAGGATGGTGCACATCGTTACCGGAAAACACGCGCTGCACAAGCGCTGCATTGTGCTCATCATGAATGAACTCGCTTCCAGATTGCATCATGCCTGAAACGAGTTGTTTCAAATCGTTCAGGTCGTTTTTCATATCAAACAGTACTTTATACAAAATCTCTCTCTCTGAAAAATTCTGTGAGCCATCGTTAGCATTGGCAGAGCTTATTGGCACCAGCGAACTTGAACCGAAACCTTCTTGAGGAAGGTAGTAACGCAGTGTATCGGCATTTACCGTTCTGTCTTGCTCCAATACATTGATTTGCTCTGTGATATTCTTGAGCTGACGAATATTTCCCGGCCAAGAATAATTTACAAGTAACTCGCGTGCTTCAGGTGTCAACTCCAGCACAGGCATTTTGTATTTCTCCGAAAAATCGGTGGTGAACTTGGCGAAGAGCATCGGTATATCTTCTCTTCTTTCACGCAATGGCGGAAGGAAGATAGGCACCTGATTCAAACGGTAATAAAGATCTTCTCTGAATTTTCCTTTGTGAATGGCGCTGCTGAAATCCACGTTGGTAGCGGCAACCACGCGCACATTGGTCTTTTGCACTTTGGAAGAACCCACGCGGATATACTCGCCTGTTTCCAATACACGCAGCAAACGCACTTGAGTAAGCGCAGGCAATTCTGCCACTTCATCCAAGAAAATTGTTCCGCCATTGGCTTCTTCAAAATAACCTTTGCGCGCATCGGTAGCACCCGTGAATGAGCCTTTCTCGTGGCCAAACAATTCGCTGTCTATAGTTCCTTCAGGAATGGCACCGCAGTTAACGGCTATGTATGGCGCGTGTTTGCGCGCACTGTATGCGTGTATGATTTTCGGGATATTCTCTTTACCCGTTCCGCTCTCACCGTTGATGAGGACGGACATATTGGTAGCGGCTACTTGCACCGCTATATCCAACGCGCGGTTTAGCATAGGCGAATTACCTATGATTTCAAATCGTTGTTTTACGGCACGGATGTCCATTTTGTCTAAAAACTTAATTAGTTCAATTCTTTTGTATTGTTTCTTATTGAAAATGTTATAGGCATCTTCATTGTAATTCTCGCTGGAATGAAATTCACTTTTGCGGGAGATTCAAACCACAGCAAGCCGACTACTCTTGCGGCTTCATTTGCCAAATTCTCTCCGTTTTCGATTTCATAATTGGTCTTAATGTTTGATACGTTGCAATCCTTTTCAACAATAAACTCAACCTCAACCTTTCCCTGTATGTCGTTTTCAAATTCCCATTTCGGATAAACGGCATTATTTTTTATAAAGTCTAACATCGCTCTTTCACCGCCTTTATACTTGGGCATTTCTTGCGAAAATTGTTCTTTCGCGAATAAACGGCTATATGTTTTCGAAAGCCATCTTTTCATATATATCCTCAAACTATTTCCCCAATCAATGTCACACTCGTGCAATCCAAATTTTTGACCATTACATATTCGCCAGGATTGATGCCTTCTTTTTTAGGGAATACTACTACCATGTTTTGCGAGTTGCGGCCATGGAAGTGTTGGTCTGATTTTTTAGAAGTGCCTTCGATCAGGATGCGGTGCGTTTTGCCAAGCATGGCTTTGGTGCGCACGGTGGCATTTTGCATTTGCAAATCGACTATCTCTTGCAGCCTGCGGCCTTTTACTTCCTCGGGCACATCGTCTTCATACTTGCGCTCGGCAAGGGTCTTTGGACGCTCGGAGTATTTGAACATATAGGCCATTTCGTATTGTACCTCTGCCATGAGCGAAACAGTGTCGGCATGTTGCTCTTCTGTTTCACCACAAAAACCGGAGATGATATCTGTAGAGATTGCGCAGTCGGGCATGATGTTGCGAATGGAAGCTATTCTTTCCAAATACCACTCGCGCGAGTAGCCGCGGTTCATGCGTTTGAGCACTTCGCTGTTGCCGCTTTGCACGGGCAGGTGAATGTATTTGCAGATGTTATCGTACTTGGCCATAACGTGCAACACCTCGTCTGTCATGTCTTTCGGGTGCGATGTGGAGAAGCGAATGCGTAGGTCAGGATTGACAAGCGCTACTTTTTCCATCAGCTGAGCGAAGTTCACCGTAGGCTTACCCGCTTCTACTATTTCACCTTTAGAGGTAATGTTCCATTTGTATGAATCCACATTCTGCCCAAGCAAGGTTACCTCGCGGTAGCCTTGGTTAAATAGGTCGGTGGCTTCTTGCACGATGCTTTCAGGGTCGCGACTGCGCTCACGTCCGCGGGTGAATGGCACTACGCAGAACGAACACATATTGTCGCAACCGCGCATGATGGAGATAAACGCTGTGATGCCGTTGCTGTTCAAACGAACAGGGGTAATCTCTGCATAGGTCTCCTCACGGCTGAGTAGCACGTTCACAGCTTTTTGTCCGTCTTCTATTTTATCGATAAGATTGGGTAAATCGCGGTAGGCATCAGGGCCGACTACGAGGTCCACCAACTTTTCTTGTTCGATGAGTTTTTCGCGAAGCCTTTCTGCCATGCAGCCCAATACACCGATGGTCATCTCGGGTTTGCGCTTTTTGATGGAGCGCAAGTATTGCAGTCGGCCGCGGATGCGTTGCTCGGCATTGTCGCGGATGGCGCAGGTGTTGAGTAGCACAAGGTCCGCCTCTTCGGGGTCGCGCGTGGTACTAAAGCCTTCTTTGGCGAGGATACTTGCCACGATTTCGCTGTCAGAGAAATTCATCTGGCAGCCATAGCTCTCCAGCAGGAGTTTGCGGCCTTTCTTGGCCTCACCCCGACCCTCTCCGGTGGAGAGGGAGTCCGTTGGTAGCATGAGGTATTCGCCCTGGCGGGCTTCGTCTATTGTTTTTTCTTCCACAGTGTTTGGCTGTTTTGAAATTTAAAAAAATGGAGGGCGAAGGTAATCAATGTTCTAGGCTGCCATATTATGAAAAGGTCATTTTGGCAGAAATTCTCTTAGAGGATTGTAGGAGTACGGCCAAATAGGATTGTAGGGCTTCGGGTGGAATTGTAATTCATCCTATTTTCCATCAGACAAAGACAAACAAAAAAACCGCCTCTTTGCGGAAGCGGTCTTTTGTTTAAAATGTTTATATACCAATGGGCTATATCATGGGAAGATACCCATAGACAAGTAGTCACTAGCAATCTTGTTGATAGCCACCACGAATGCGGCCGTACGCATTTCTTTTATGTCTTTGTTGTTCTTGAATGTTTCGCGGATTTGACCATAGGAGTTAATCATTGTCTCTTCCAAACCACTGTTTACCAAGTCAATCTCATCGGCACCTTTTGACAGCGCGTTCTTTTGAGCAGCACTCAATTTTTTACCGGTCAATTTCTCTACTGCATCTAGGATGTTGCGGTTAGAACCTTCATCAAAACGTTTTTGAAGACGACCGAAACGCACGTGCGATAGGTTTTTCAACCATTCAAAATAAGAAACGGTAACACCACCCGCATTGGCATACATGTCCGGAACAAGGATGGCACCTTTTTTCACCAAGATTTTTTCCGCATCCGGTGTTGTAGGTCCGTTAGCCCCTTCAATTATGATTTTAGCTTTGATGTTTGGTGCATTGTGCTCTGTCAATTGGTTTTCCAAAGCCGCAGGGATAAGGATGTCGCAATCCACTTCCAGGCCAGCCATCGTGTTGGCCAATGTTTTAGAACCGGGGAAGCCAAGGATGCTGCCTGTTTCCTTACGGAATTCGAACAGCTTTTTAATATCCAACCCTTTAGGATTATAAATGGCACCTTCCAATTCAGCAATGGCCACTACCAAAGCACCTTCTTGCTGTGCGTACAAAGCACTGTAGTAACCTACATTACCCAATCCCTGAACAACCACTCGTTTGCCATTCAGCCCAGGTGTAAGCTTAAGAGCTTTCATATCGTCCTTGTAGCTTACTACTTCTTTCAAAGCGTAGATAACACCACGACCGGTAGCTTCTCTACGACCCTGAATACCGTTTTGAGAAACCGGCTTACCTGTTACGCAACCATATCCATCTACCGATGTCGGATTTAAAGACATGTAGGTATCTACAATCCAGCTCATTTCGCGCTCGCCTGTTCCGTAGTCAGGTGCAGGGACGTCAATGCCGGGACCAATGAAATTTTTCTTCACCAACTCAGCCGTGTAACGTCTTGTGATTCTTTCAAGCGTTTGCACATCGGTATTGCGTGGGCTGATTTTGATACCGCCTTTACCACCACCAAATGGCACATCAACGATGGCGCATTTATAGGTCATCAACGCAGCAAGAGCTTTTACCTCATCTTCGTTGACATGGATACTGTAACGAATACCGCCTTTAGTGGGTGTGCGGTGGTGCGAGTGTTGAACGCGGTAAGCTTCTATAACTTGATACTCATCTCCGATTTTTACCGGGAAGTTCATCTTATAAACCGAGTTGCACGTTTTGATTTGTTCCAGCAATCCTTTGGGATGGTTGGTGTATGCAGCTGCTTTATCAAAGCTTTCGCACACGGCATCGAAGAAGCTATAGTTCTCCATGTCATTCACCTTCGGTGTGGTACTTTTCTTCATGATGAAATTTTACTGTTTGATACTTGTATTATTTTTTTATCTATTGAAAAAAACGGATTCAAAATTTTCGGGGACAAGAGTAAGGTGTATCACCTATATATGAGTCGTTAAAAAAATGGTATTTGTTTTAAACCTGATGTGGAGAATTAATCAGCGTCTTCTTTGTCGCGCTCCGGCCATTGAGAAGAATACTCTGAAGTGGGTTCGTGTGTATCGGAATCAAACGAAGCGGATGCCGGAACTTCGGCAGTAGTTTCTTGAACTACCGTAACCGGCTTGGGGAAAAATTTCTTTTGAAAAAGCAAAATGAGAATGATGCCACAGGTAATGCTGGCATCGGCAATGTTGAATACAGGCGGGAAAATCTCGCGAGAGTTACCTCCGATAGTTATTCGCTTACTGAAGTGGAGCATATCTACCACGTTGCCCATAAGTGGTTTGGCATAACCCTCTCCATTCATGAGGGCTTTTCCATAATACATTCCGTAGTCGCCAAGTTCCGGGTCGAAGGTGGAGCCTCTGTCAAAAAGCAACCCGTAAACTGCACTATCAATGATATTGCCAAGCGCTCCGGCTATGATGAGCGATACACATATTATATAACCCCAGTGTACTTTTTGCTTTACCAGCTTTACCAAATACCAGCTGATACCTGTAACCACGATGAGACGGAAAATGGTAAGCGCCAATTTTCCACCCTCGCCCGGTAACATCCAGCCGAAGGCCATGCCTGGATTTTCCACAAATTGCAAATCGAACCAACCCGGAATAAGCGTGAGGTGCTCACCATAGTTGAAGTTGAGTTTTACCCATATCTTGAGCCATTGGTCTAGAACCAAGATGGCCAAAATGGTAAGTAACGCTTTTCTCAATGGATGGATTGAAAATTAAAAATTGCCTCGGCTCAACCGAGACAATTTTTAATAATGAATAGAATATTACTGCATGTTTTTAGCTTCGATGCTCAAAGTAGCATGTGGCACTAAACGCAGACGTTCTTTTGGAATCAATTTGCCGGTTATACGGCAGATACCATACGTTTTATTGAGAATACGCAAAAGGGCGTTCTCTAAGTTGGTAATAAATTTCTCTTGACGACTTGCCAATTGAGCCAACTCTTCGCGGTTCATAGTCTCACTACCATCTTCCATCATCTTGAAAGTTGGTGATGTGTCGTCCGTTGAGTTATCACTTTCATGAGAAAGTGATTTTTTCAATTCGTCCAAATCTGCTTTTGCCTGTTTCAATTTGTCATTGATCAGGTCTTGAAATTCTTTTAAATCTTTATCTGAATAACGTACATCAGCCATATCGCTCGCTTCCTTCTTGTCTTTTTTATTAGGTTGAACTACAGGTTTTGGAACAGCCACCGGTTGTGGCGCCTCTACCTTTTTAACTTCCTCTACTACAGGTTTCGCAACAGGTTTTGGAGCTTCAGGTTTTTTAGTAATTACCGGAGTTGGTTTCGGAGCCTCTGCTTTTTTCACCACCGGAGCAGGTTTTGCAACAGGAGTAACTTTCTTCTTCACTACCGGCTTGGCAACTACCTTTTTAGCAACTGGTTTTACCACCTTCTTGGCAATTGGCTTCGCTACTTTTTTAGGAGCTACTTTTTTCTTGGCTACGGGTTTCGCCACCTTCTTTGCAACCGGTTTAGCGACCTTCTTAGCTACTTTCTTCGCAACCGGTTTGGTCGCTTTCTTAACTACCGGCTTCGCTACTTTTTTAGTTACTTTCTTGGCAACAGGTTTGCTCACCTTTTTAGGAGCTACTTTCTTTTTAGCCACAGGTTTAGCTACCTTTTTGGCTACTTTCTTCGCCACAGGTTTCACTGCTTTTTTCACTACCTTTTTAGCAACTGGTTTTGCTGCTTTTTTGGCGGCTTTCTTTGCTACCGGTTTAGCAGCCTTTTTCACTGCCTTCTTTACTACTTTTTTTGCCATGTCTATTAATGGTTTTATCCAAGTTTCGCAAGTGCGATTTGGGTAGTTACTCCTTCTTCTATTTCAACTTGATGACCATCTTGGAGTGAATTCACCAATTGCAAGTCATCCGCTAAAATTTGCGCGCGAATATATTCTGAATTTGATAGTACGGCTTGTTTGAATGAATCATGTTCCACAATCTTCACACTTATTTTATCAACCACATCAAAACCTAAGTCTTTTCGCAGGTTTTGGATACGATTGACAAATTCACGAGCGATGCCTTCTTGACGAAGTTCGTCCGTCAATGTCACATCAAGCGCCACGGTCAAAGCACCGTCATTTACCACTTTCCAGCCCGGGATGTCAACAGGAATGATGTCCACATCTTCATGCACCAGTTCGATAGCATCGCCCTCTATATGAATGGTATAAGTGCCGTTTTGCTCTATGCCTTTTATGATAGCCTCTGAGTTATCCGTTGCAAAAGCCTGAACGGCCTTCATGTGCTTGCCGCATTTTTTTCCTAATGTCTTGAAATTCAGTTTCAGATTCTTGACGATCTGCGCTTGAGATTCATCTACAAACTCCAATTCCTTCACATTGGTTTCTGCCAAAATCAAATCTGCCACAGCTTCAATTCTGCCTTTATCCGTGTTGTTCAACACAGGAATACGGATGGCATGCAGCGGTTGACGCACACGGATATTTTCCTTTTTGCGGATAGAAAGCACCATGGATGAAATCTCTTGTGCAAAACCCATTTGCTCCTCAAGCTCCAAGTCTATCAACTTTTCATCTGCTTTTGTAAGAAGAGAAAGGTGAACGCTATCATTCTTTAAGAGAGTGTTATTCTGAACAGCTTTATCGCGCACGCAATCAGTCAGGTTTTTATACAACCATTCACTAAAGAAAGGCGCATAAGGTGAAGCCAATTGACCAACCACATTGAGGCATTCATAAAGTGTTTCATAGGCTGCCTTTTTATCGGCATTCATCTCTCCTTGCCAGAAACGTTTGCGCGAAAGACGAACGTACCAGTTGGACAGGTGCTCATCCACAAACGCTTCGATAGCACGCGCTGCCGGAGTTGGGTTGTAATCGTCCAATTCCTCAGTAACGAGTTTTATCAAGCTGTGCAGTTTGGAAATAATCCAACGATCAAGCTCGGTGCGTTCTGCAATTGGCGTAACGTTCTGTTCGTCAATCACAAAGCCATCGATATTGGCATAAATGGCAAAAAAGCCATACGTATTATATAGTGTGCCGAAGAATTTGCGCTGAACCTCGGCAATTCCCTCTACATCAAACTTGAGGTTGTCCCAAGGTTGTGCATTGGTGATCATATACCAACGCGTAGCATCAGGACCGTATTTAGCGATAGTCGTAAATGGATCGATGGCATTGCCCAAACGCTTGGACATTTTGTTGCCGTTTTTGTCCAACACGAGTCCGTTGGAGATGACATTTTTATACGCAACACTATCAAAACACATGGTAGCGATGGCGTGAAGTGTATAGAACCAACCACGGGTTTGGTCAACGCCTTCAGCGATATAATCAGCAGGGAAAGCCTTTCTTTCATCTATCAACTCCTTGTTTTCGAAAGGATAATGTAGCTGCGCATAAGGCATGGAACCGCTATCAAACCAGACATCTATCAAGTCACTTTCGCGATACATTTTTTGACCAGAAGCAGAGACTAAAATGATGTCATCCGCATAAGGCTTGTGCAAATCGAAAGTGTTGTAGTTCTCTTTGGAAAAATCATTCGGAGAAAATTCAGCCAACGGATTTTTAGACATAAAGCCTTTAGCAACAGCCTTTTCAATCTCTTGCTTCAATTGTTCTGCGCTGCCGATGCAAATGGCTTCGCTGCTGTCTTCCGTTCTCCAAATTGGCAACGGAATTCCCCAAAAACGCGAACGCGAAAGGTTCCAATCGTTGGCATTTTCTAGCCAATTACCGAAACGTCCTGTACCCGTAGCTTCTGGTTTCCAGTTGATGGTCTTGTTGAGTTCCACCATTCTATCACGCACTTCAGGGATTTTGATAAACCATGAATCGAGCGGATAGTAAAGCACAGGCTTATCCGTGCGCCAGCAATGCGGGTAGTTGTGCGAGTATTTTTCTTTCTTAAAAAGTTTGTTCTCGTTTTGAAGCTTTAGAGCAATACGCTCATCTACGCTCAAATACTTAAGCTTAGAAGTATCTGCAATAAAACCCGAAAGCTTTTCTTTTTGCTTCTCAAGTTCTACAGATTTCTCCTCTTCGTTGTAATAATCTTCCTTTACATATTCATCGCCATAGAGGAAAACATCATCTTTTACAGCAGGAAGAAAACGACCTCTTTTGTCCACCAATGTCAATGAGCCGATGCCGTTTTGCTTAGCCACGCGGAAGTCGTCCGCACCAAAAGAAGGTGCTATGTGAACGATACCAGTACCATCTTCAGTTGTTACGAAATCGCCAAGGATTATGCGGAAAGCATCGCCATCTTCAGGCTGAGCAAAAGGAAGAAGTTGCTCATAATAGATACCGTCAAGTTCAGAGCCTTTAAGGACAGAAAGGATTTTCCAAGGAATAATTCTCTTTTTATTGCCACTGATAAGATGAGGATTCTCTTTGTAAAGTTCCTGTGGCATATCAACTCCAGTCCATTCCTCAATTGAGTAAGAATCTTTATTAGAAGTGTAGTATTCTTCGTCTGCTACAGTCCAATCTTTACCATCATAGTGAAGTCTCCCATACACATCATCTACTTGATAATCAACATCACTCTTTGCAACGAAATAATCTGAAAATCTTTCTTTTGCCACAATTACACTGCTGAACTCAAAAGAAAATGGATTGATTGTTCTGACCAAGTAATAATCAATCTTTTTTCCTACAGCCAAAGCGGTGTTGGAAGGAAGTGTCCATGGGGTTGTTGTCCAAGCCAAAGCATAGACATCACCTGCAACATTAAACTTATGTTCTTTCAACTTGAACATCGCCACGGCACTCAAATCTTTTACCTCGCGGTATGCGCCAGGTTGATTGAGTTCGTGTGTGCTAAGGCCTGTTCCAGCAGCAGGCGAATACGGCTGTATAGTGAAGCCTTTATATAATAGGTTCTTGTTATATAACTGTTGCAACAACCACCAAACGCTCTCAATGTACTTATTATCATAAGTGATATAGGGGTCGGTCATATCCACCCAATAGCCCATGATGCGTGTAAGTTCTTCCCACTTATCGGTGTATTTCATCACCTCTCTGCGGCAAGCTTGATTGTATTCTTCTACAGAAATCTTTTTGCCAATGTCTTCTTTAGTAATTCCTAAAGTCTTCTCTACCGCAAGCTCTATGGGCAATCCATGCGTGTCCCAGCCTGCTTTGCGTTTTACTTGTTTTCCTTTAAGCGTTTGATAGCGGCAAAAAATATCTTTTACCGTTCTCCCCATCACGTGGTGAATACCAGGCACACCATTAGCACTTGGCGGACCTTCATAAAAAATGAAAGGATTGTTCTCATCGCGCTCGCTTACAGAACGTTCAAAGATTTTTTCCTTTTGCCAAAATGCGAGCACTTCCTCTGCTATCTGCGGAAGATTGAGCTGTTTAAATTCTCTATATGACTGAGCCATCGGCTGAAAATTTCAGGGTTTAAAAACGGAGCGCGAAGATAGTCAGTCGGTTTCATCGCATATAACTCTAAATCACCACAATTAATCTCCCGAAGACGTTCTCAAAATAAAATTTTTCAAGAATGTAAACCTTTTCGCAACGCTTGCAGTACAAGCACCTTGAAAACAATTTTTTGTGAAAGCAATCAATCTAACCGACTTTAAAGGAAAATTTTTTGACAACCGCTATGTAATTCATTTCCAAAGAGTTTAAGGCTCCTAAAAAGTGAAAAACGTACTGGAAACATTTATTTTTTTAAACCATCAAGCGTAAGCATATGATGACCTCTACTCTCGGTTTTTCTGCAAATAACCTCTCAAAATTTGCAGTTACGGTATCTCTGATTTGTGGTGCAATTTTTTGCAGCACTTCTTCCACGGCTCAATTAACGGTGGATGAAGACGCTACTATTGCCACAATGACCAATCTTATTCAAGGTTCGGGAGTTACTATTACCAACATGACCGTCACGCAAGGGCACAATCGACAAGTGTCCTCGTTTGCCAATACGGCCATTACCGGTAACCCACTGAATGTGAACCAGGGCGTTCTTTTGTCCACAGGTAGAGGAAATGGTGCAATTGGGCCAAATAATTCAACGAATTATGGCACTAATTACAACACCAATTACAACGATCCGGATTTAATTGCACTCGAGCCATTGGCAACCCACGACGTTGTCATTGTGGAGTTTGATGTAATCCCGAAAACGGATACCATGCAATTGACCTTCCAATGGGGTTCGGAGGAGTATCTTGAATACACTTGCAGTGAGTACAATGATGTATTTGCATTTTTGGTTAGCGGACCCGGTATTTCAGGTCCATATAGCAACGGAGCACAGAACTTTGCAAAACTTCCTGATAATACGGTTGTATCCATCGGCACTGTGAACCAAGGAAGTGCCGGTCAATTTGGTAATGCTGCCAATTGCGCGAGTTTAAGTAACTCATCTTATTTCATTACCAATCCAACAAACAATACTTATGTTCAAGCAGATGGTGTTACGACTAATCTAAGAGTAAAAGGAGTAGTGACGCCATGTGGTACTTATCACGTAAAATGTGTTTTGGCCGATGCCGGAGATAATATTTACGATTCCTGGGTATGGCTTCAAGGTTTTGAAGCATTGGGACAAGCCGTAACCATAGTTCCAAATATTACGGGACAAACCTTGGTGGAAGGATGTAATACTGTACAATACCGAGCACATCGAGTGGGTGATCTTAGTGTTCCTGTAACTGTCACACTGGCATATTCAGGTACTGCCACCAATGGTGTTGATTATACCGGTGCCCCTACTTCTATTACATTCCCTTCCGGAGCCGCTGATATTTATTTTACGGTGACACCGGTGGTTGATGCTTTGGCAGAAGGAACAGAATCAGTTATAATAACTGCGACTTGGAATATATGCTCTCAGGTCATGTCAGGGTCCTTTAATTTTTCCATATCGGACCGAACGGTTTCCGTCAGTTGTCCGGCAAATATCACAGTGAATGCCCCACCGGGTACATGCGCTGCCACAGTAAATTATACTACACCTACAGCTACCGATGCTTGTGGGCCATGTCCGGCACCTACCAGTATTTCAGGATTCACACTTCTGGGTACTTATAATAACCATACTTATTTTATATCGAACAACATGGCCACATGGCCAAATGCAAGGACAGGTTCCATTCAAGCAGGTGGACACTTGGTTACCATCACCTCTGCGGCTGAGCAAACTTGGCTCAACAGCGTGCTAACAGGACCATTGGCGGTTCAGTCTTGGATTGGTTTAAGTGATGAGATAACTGAAGGTACCTATCAATGGGTAACAGGCGAGCCATATAGCTACGGCACTTGGTGTGGTCCGGCACCTGTCACTGCTGCGCAGGATTATGTAGCAACGGTACCCACTTCATCAGGTTGTTGGAATGATTACAATGGAACTGCCACGAAAAATTACGTTATTGAGTTTGACTGTTCTTTGTCTCGCACAGCTGGACTTTCAAGCGGTAGCGCATTTCCCGTTGGTACCACTACTGTGACTTATGAGGTGACCAATGAACTTAGTACTCAAAACTGCTCTTTCAATGTTACGGTGGTAGACAATCAACAGCCAACCATTACTTGCCCGGCAGCACAAACCTTATCTTTAGGAGCGGGTTGTTCCACAACACTTCCTGATTATCGCTCGTTGGCTACAACCACAGATAATTGCACTTTGAGCATCAGCAATATCACTCAGTCCCCTGCCATCGGGTCGGTTGTTACGGGTGTGGGTTCAATGACGGTTACGTTAACTGTAACTGATACAGGAGGAAATACTCAAAACTGTACTTTCACGGTAAATAAAGTTGATAACACGAATCCAACTATAACTTGTCCTGCCAATATCACAACCTATACCGGGACAACAACATGTAATGCTGCAGTAACGGTTCCGTCATTGGTGGACCTTTCTTCGACAGGCATTTCTTGTACTACCATACCTGCAGCAGGTAC
>Ga0209572_1000514_pt1 | contig 54645 bp, 59 predicted proteins | sample EBPBio232012_DNA_FD_185867 | JGI IMG/M metagenome (GOLD analysis project Ga0209572, IMG submission 185867) | Wastewater treatment Type I Accumulibacter community from EBPR Bioreactor in Madison, WI, USA - Reactor 1_1/23/2012_ DNA (SPAdes)... | ecosystem: Engineered > Bioreactor > EBPR >...
AGGCGGTGTTGAATGCCCAATTTCCCGTGCCTCCCCATGCCGGATCATGGACGCCTTTTTGAACCTCCGGGACATCGGCGTCGATGCTCGGCGTCTGAGTCTGCTGCGCCCAGTAAGCCAGGATCATGGACACGGAGGTTGGGGAACACAGGACATTTCCGCCAGGATAAGTGGCCTGGGCGCGCATCGGTACCGCGAGAGCGGGGAGCGGGGTCGCGAGGCTCGGCGCCGGCTCCTGCGGAACGGCGGGAACATCGGTCAGACTGAGGCGAACTCGGTCGATCTCAGGGAGCATTCCAGAAGTGCCAGGAGTGGCGAGGATCGTCACGCGGAGCCCGGTCGCTGGCTCCTTGGTTCGCAGAATATCGGTCAGAACCTCGGCGGAGGTGCCCACCTGCTCGTTGATGCTGGTGCGCGATCCATCTTGGCTCCAGACTCCCAGCGAGTAGGCACGGTCTGCGGCGGGCAAGGGAGAGAGCAGCACCTCAAACTTCGAGCCTCCTGGGGTGCGGGCAATCCAACTCGGAACGGCGTCGCGAAAGGGGCGTGCTGCGCGGACATCGGCGGTGTAGATCATCGTGCCTTCGCTCTCGTACCGCGCAAACTCGCTGACCTGCAGATCGGCGAAGTTGTGGGTGTTTGTTCGGAAAACGGGGAGATCGAGCGTTGTCAGACCGAGGAGAATCGGGATCACTTCGCCTAGATACCCCATCCCATGCCGCGATCTGCGCATCCGCGCTGCTTCATTCGGATAAACTGCGCGATTCATGCTGAAGATCGAAGGACTCAACGTTTTTTACGGGGCCATCCAGGCTCTGAGCAACGTCAGCCTCACCGTCAACCAGGGAGAGGTGGTCTCGATCATCGGTTCGAATGGAGCAGGGAAGAGCACCCTCCTTCGCTCGATCAGTGGCTTGGTTCGGCCTCGGTCGGGGTGCCTGGAGTTCGAAGGTACGGATCTGATCGGAGTCAGCGCGGACAAGATCGTCCGGATGGGGATCAGTCAGAGCCCGGAGGGCCGCAGGATTTTCACCAACATGAGCGTGCTGGAGAATCTCCAACTTGGAGCCTGCACCCGCAAGGATGACGAAATCAAGGCCGATATGGACAAGTTCATGGACCGATTCCCGCGTGTGCGGGAGAGACTCCACCAGAACTCCGGCACGATGAGCGGCGGCGAGCAACAGATGCTGGCAATCTGCCGCGCCCTCATGGCCCGTCCTCGGCTTCTCTTGCTCGATGAACCCAGCATGGGCCTCGCCCCGAACCTGGTGACCGAGATTTTCTCGGTGGTGAAGGATCTTCACGCCGAAGGAGTGACGATTCTGCTTGTGGAGCAAAACGCCCACCGAGCCCTCGAAGTTGCTGATCGTGCCTATGTCTTGGAAACCGGGAAGATCGTGCTTGAAGGCGCGGGCAAGGATCTGCTTCATGACCCGAAGGTGAAGGAAGCCTACTTAGGCGGCTAACCGCATGAGCGTCAACGTTTCTCTGCTCGAAGAACGCCACCTCGCGCAGGTACTCGCGATCGAGGGTAAGTCGCAGACGGCTCCTTGGTCGGAGCAGAGTTTCCGTAACGAAATGACCCAAGATCACGGCACGTTTTTGGTGCTGGAGCAATCGGGGCAGGTCGTCGGATTCGCCGGGATGTGGCTGATGGTGGATGAGGCGCACATTATCACGGTGGCGGTTGATCCCGATCAGAGGGGCAAGGGATTTGGCAAGAAGCTCGTCGTGGAGCTCCTCCTTCGCGCGCAAGAACAAGCGGCAAGCTGTGCGACTTTGGAAGTGCGCGTGAGCAACGAGGCAGCGATTGGTCTGTACGAGAATCTTGGCTTTTCGCGCTCGGGCATCCGCAAGCGATACTATCCCGACAATCGCGAAGACGCCCTCGTGATGTGGCTCCATGATCTGGCGGAGTGGGGGGCACCCTTGCCGAAACCCGCCGCGACGGCTCAGGAGCTTTGAAGGTGGAGCGGCGCGTTCCTCCATTTTGGGATCGCCCGATTTTGGCGATCGAATCGAGTTGTGACGAGACGAGCGCGGCGGTCGTCGTGGGCCGCGAAGTGCGCTCGAATATCGTCGCGTCTCAGATTGAGATGCACCAAAAGTGGGGAGGTGTGGTTCCGGAAGCGGCGGCGCGGGCTCATGTCGAGTCCATCGTTCCGGTGATTCAAGCGGCCTTGTCTGCGGCTGGCTTGGAGAAAGTCAGCGCGGTTGCGGTGACGAGGACACCTGGTCTTGTGGGGGCCCTCAGCGTCGGGTTGAGCGCGGCGAAGGCACTTGCGATTCAGTGGGGCGTGCCCATTTTGGGGGTGCATCACTTGGATGGCCACCTGATGTCGCCCTGGGGCGATCCCTCGCTGGAGGGGCTGCCATATCCGCACTTGTGCCTCACGATCAGTGGCGGGCACAGCGAGATCATCCAGGTGACCGCGCCGGGAGAGTATCGACTCCTGGGCGAGACGCTGGACGATGCAGCCGGTGAGGCGTTCGATAAAGGAGCCCGACTCCTCGGGTTGGGTTATCCAGGAGGGAAGGCGATTCAGGAAGCCGCCATCGGCGGAAATCCGCACCGGTACAAGCTGCCCCGGGCCTTGCGCGATGATCCGTTCCATTTCAGTTTTAGTGGCCTCAAAACGGCGATGCTCCGGCTGGTGCAGGTCGAAGGCTCCGCGCTCGATGTGAGGGATGCGGCGGCGAGTCTGCAGGAGGCGATTGTGGACGTCATTGCCACGAAAGCCATGCAGTGCGCGGGGCGAACCGGATCCTCAGCGGTGACTCTGGTCGGAGGGGTCAGCGCGAATCGCGCTCTGCGGGATCGGCTCGCAGGCCTGTGCGCGCAGAATGGTCTCGGGTTTGTGGTTCCGCCATTTTCTCTCTGCACCGACAACGCCGGCATGATCGGCCTCGCGGGGAGCATGAGATTGGCGATGGGGGAGAGGGGGGATTTGTCCATGGATGTTTCGCCCGGAGATTCCCTGCCTGGGTTGATGGAGTAGTCGGAGGTTTTGTCGAGTCTGCCGCCGACAAGATGCTCTCAACAGAAAACCCGCTAAACTATCCTCATGGATCAGCAGGAAACGAGTGAGCAGCCGGTGAGTGAACCTGTGAACGAACCGGCGGCACCCACCACCCCCGAACCCAAGAACGAAGCTCCCACCGCGCAACCCAAGACGAAGCAAAGCCTGAACCCGGCTGTCCGTCAAGGGATTCTTGCTGGGCTCGCGCTTCTCCTGCTGCTCATCGTCATCGTCGTTGGGAACATCAACGCGACTCGCGAGAGGGAGGCTGCCTTGGCGCGGGGCGTCGACGCCCTCAGCGAATCGGTTAAGCCGCTGCTGCTTGCCCGAGACCCTGAAAAGGCCACGCAAGTCCTCACGGCGATTGCCCAAGCCGGAAAGTTCAAGAGTATGACGCTGGTCGACCGTGACGGAACCGTGCTCGCCGCAACGGATCGAACCAGACAAGGCAAGAAGTTCTCCGGCATTCTCAAGGGGGCCAGCCCCTCGAAGGTCATCACTGAGGAAGGCGTCAAGCTCGTCCGCCGCCCGATTTTTCTCGGAGAGAACAACCTGTTTGGCGGCCTCGAAGTCGTACCCGACTGAATCCGAGGCCGCCCAGCCCGCAGGATCACCGGCCCTGAGGTATCAAAACGGTCAAATCGCCGAGGCTGATCCAACCCTCCCCCGATGGGTCGATGAGACGAATCTGGATGGGGGCACCATCGAGCAGGGCCGTTTCAAACTCAACCGCCGTCCACTTGGTGTCCGGTTCAAACTCCGCCACAACCTCACGTGAATCAGCCCGAAGGATCTGAAGCAGAGTGTCTCGACCGTTGATGGTGAATCGGAGCACTCCGGCTGGGGCAAGGAAGCTCTGGCTCTGGATCGAGCCGATCAGGCTTGGATCGACTTTCCCTGTCCCGGAGTCGCCGGTGCTGAGAACCGCCTTCTTTTCATGGACGAGGCTGGGAGCTCCGCCCAGCAGGAGGTCTCCATCACGCTCCCATCCGCCGGGGCCGACCGAGATGAGATCGTTCGGGACGCCGAACCAGCGGCGCGTCGTGGAGGCAAGGGAATCGCTGCCGATTTTGCCGACGAACCGAACCTCTGCCCAGCCCGAGATCTTGCCCAAAGCCGCGCTGAGGCCATTCGAACTCTGTGTTCCAGGGATCTTGCGAGCACCCAAGAAGAAATCGCCGGTCAGCGGGGCATCCCCTGGTTCCAAAGTCAGGCCGAATTCGGAAGTCGCCGTGACTCCGGCGGCGGTTTCGGCGAGCCGAATCTGGGTGACCGCAGGAATCCGCAGAGCCCGATTGGAGTCTGTCTTGACGCCGGTACGCACATCCAAAATCGGCTCCTGGAACGATCGCTCGAACGGAAGTGGGTTCGACCAGAGTGAATTGACCACTCGATTCTCACCCATGAAGGCAAGGCCATCGATGCCCACGCCCGTTCCGTCTTCGAAGACCGTGAGCCCGCCTGATTCCAAGATGACCTCCCACAAGGCCGTTGTGGCAAGCCCCTCAGAGGATTCAAATCGGACTCGGGCATCGGGCAGAAACGCTCGGGTGAGCCCCATGCTCGGGAAGGCTTCATCCATGGGAAGCCCCTCACTCTTGAGGAGAGCGGTGCCCGCGAGATTGGAGAGACCTTGCAGCGAGCGCAGGGCGAAGGCGGCTCGATCCATCCAATCCGGTCGTTGGTAAAGCATGGCCAGCCGGGCGAGACTGGACCCAAAGTGAGCCGTGCGGTTGTCCATCAATCCCAAGCCGCCGAGCGCGCCAAAGCCCAGCGTTGCGCCCCCTGGGTAGCTGGCATCGAGAGAGTTTTGCTGCAAGCTCCACTGTCCAACCAGGGACTCGACCGAGGCTTTCATTGGGGCGGGATTGGCTCGGGCGAGCCAGTAGGCGGCCTCAAGCACCCAAGGATCACCCACACCGGTGAGGGGAGGCACGCCCTTCACAAGGATCTGCGCCGCGTACTGCTGGCTCGTCGGGGTGGCGGAGGGAGTCGCGAGGGTTCGAGCGGCAAGAGCGTAGGCCGCCCAGGGCTGCTCGCTTCGACCCGCTGCACGCTCCAAAGTGCCTTCGATACGTGGCTGGAGTTCCGTATTGAGCTCGTCTCCGGGGAAGTGCCAGACCCAGGCAAGAGCGTGGAAGGCGGTTGCTGCTTCGTCGGCTGGGGTCGGAGAGGCGAGCTCGAGCGGCTCTTTCCCGACGGCAGCGAGTGGGGCAAAGCCATTCGGAGGACTCGCGGCAAGAAGACTCTTCACCGTCATCTCCGCGACACGAAGCCAGGACGGCTGCTGCTTGAGAATCCCGAGGCGTTTGTGAATCACGGCTACCCGGAGCAGGTTCTCTTCGCTGCGGAATGCCATGTCGGGCTGGTTGAAGGGTCCGCCGATCTCCTTGCCAGGCTCCCCAAACGACCACCACCGAGCCCCGACTTGCATTCCCGGCGTGACGGGTTCGCCTTTTTCATTCAGCTGCACAAGATTCCCGACAAAGGTTTGCCGAGCTGCTGCGGCTGCGGGCAACTGCTGGGGGTAGCTTCGCCATCGCCGGGCCTCCGCGCCCAAGCGAAACACCCGATCCGCCGACTGGGCGACCGCTCCTGACCCTCCGCTCGGAGTGACCCAGACAAGGTGCGACGAGGTGAGGGAGCCCGTCACGGAGCGTGGGGCAGATTCGGGGGTCGTGAACCCGAAACCCCAATCCGACAAGGTGGGCATGGCGTAGCTGCCAGCCACGTCCAAATTCGGGTCGGGCGTGATCGTGACCGCACCGATCCCTTCCAATTCATGCGTCTGGAAGGGGGTGGTCCAGTATCGCGCCTCGGCCTGGATGGTATGAAGTGTCTTGGAAGGCCCCTGAGGCTGGTAGGAATCCATCCATGTCCCGACGCGAAGACCAGGGGGCACCTGCCACGTCGTCGAAATCGAAAGGGAATCGGGGAAGGGGCCGCGCCGGATTCTCGTTGTCGTGATCCCTCCTTTACGACGTCCTGTCAGGATGAGCGAGCCCTCTGAGGCGACGCTGTAACCGATCTCCGTGTCGCTCTGAGTCCAGACGACCAGCGGTTTGCCGCCGAAACTGATCTCGGCCCGCGCCGACTTGGAGGAGATCGGAGCGGTGATCGTCAGGGAGTCCAGCGAGAGCGTGCGGGACGACCCCAGTAGGATCGGGGCGATGAGGCTCGCAAAAATCACCCGGTAAGGATACCGAGAGATCGTGCTGAGGCAATGAATCCCGGTATTCATGCGCCGGTATCGGTGCGAGAGTTAGGGGCAAGCCTGGTATTTGTCGTCGGGCACGGTGCTCAAACCGGCGGCGATCTCGGGAAGAAACCATGTGTAGCCCCGAGTTGGGGCAAAAAACTGAAATGCTGATTACCCTCGCCATGACCGCCATCACGATTGCCGCTATTGCCGGCGCGTGGGGACTGACCAAAGACGCTTTACAAGACTGGAACCGAGAGCAAGGTTCCGACGGCGACCCCAGCCCAACAACCCTCTAAGAGCTCAACCCAAAACCCTGGAACCCTCGGCCCTCACCCTCGTGGTGAGGGCTCTTTTTTGCTCCGGGCTCTGGTAGGCTCAGGTTCCTGTGGCCGGTCTTCCGCACTTCTACTATCACCCGCGCATGCTGGCTTACGACTTCGGGCCGCAGCACCCTTTGAAGCCGGTGAGGTTAGAGCGGACAATCGCGTGTACGAAGGCTCTCTACCCTTGGCTGCAATGCATCGAGCCTGGTTACGCCTCGGAGGAGGATGTCCTCCTGGTTCACGACGAGGACTATGTTGAGTTTGTGCTCGAGTTGACCGAGCACGGAACGGCGGTGCCCGAAGAGCTCTTTGGACGGGGGTTCTCCACGCACGACACTCCCCCATTTCCCGGGATTTATCAGGCGGCACTTGCCTATTCGGCAGGATCGGCTCGGGCGGCCAAGGACGTTTGCGAGGGAGCGATGCTCGCGATCAATGCGGGCGGAGGACTCCACCATGCTCAGAGGTACCGAGCCAGTGGATTCTGTGTCTTCAACGACCCGGCGATGGCGTGCGCGATTCTGAAGGAGAAGTTCAACCGGGTCATGTATGTCGATATCGACCTCCACCATGGCGACGGCGTTCAGGCGATCTTTCTGGATGACCCGGATGTGATCACCTTCAGCATCCACGAGACCGGTCGGGTGCTGTATCCGGGCACGGGGTTCATCCAGGAGCGCGGGGCAGGAATGTCGGTGATCAATGTTCCTCTGGAACCAGGCACGACGGGAGACCTGTGGTTGCAGGCATTCACCGAGGTGTTTCGTCGAGCGGTGGATGTACTGAAGCCAGAAGCTTTTGTCCTCCAAATGGGCTGCGATCCTCATCGCACCGATCCCTTAGGGCACCTGGAGTGCGATGTCCAAAGTTGGCTTGGCGCGGTCAAGGAGGTTCGGGATGTGGGTCTGCCGATTGTCGCGATGACCGGCGGTGGATACGATATCGCCAACGTACCAAGGATGTGGAGCGCGGCGTTCCTGACGCTCGGGCGGCTGGAGGTTCCGGCGCGTATGCCGGACTCGATTCCGGTGGAGTGGGGTTGCCGGGAAATCTTCGATCCGCCGCTCGGGCCAGGGCAGAGTCACGGGCACGAGTCGGTGGAGACGATCATTGACTATTGGTCCGAAGTTTTGCGTTAGACTGCGGGCATGTCGATCCTGGAAAGTGCCTATCCCTTGAGTCCTGAACAGCGCGACGCCTATGCGCGTGATGGACACATCTATTTGCCCGGCTTGATTTCAGCGGATGACCTCGCCCCGTACCGCGAGGCGATTCTGCGCACGAGCGGCCGACTCAACCAGGAGTCTCGCCCGCTGGAAGAGCGGGACACCTACGGCAAGGCCTTTCTGCAAACCACCAATCTGTGGCGGCACGATGAAACTGTCGCGGCATTTGTGCTTGCCAAACGATTCGCGCGGATCGCCGCCGATCTGATGGGAGTCGATGCGGTGCGGCTTTATCACGATCAATCGCTCTTTAAAGAGCCAGGTGGGGGCCTGACTCCGTGGCACCAAGATCAGCAGTATTGGCCGATTGATTCCGACAAAACGATCACTCTCTGGATGCCTCTGGTGGATGTCCCGGAGACCATGGGGACGATGTATTTCGCCTCGGGATCCCATGCCGAGGGGTACCTGGGGCACCTGCCCATTTCGGATGGCTCGGAGGCGCTAATCCAGAATTTGATCCGGGAGAAGGGCTACACGGTCTCGCCGCCGCGTGCGATGGCGGCCGGCGATGCGACTTTTCACTCCGGCTGGTGCCTCCACGGCGCACCGGGGAATCCCGGGAGCTACACCCGCGAGGTGATGACGATCATCTACTACGCGGATGGCCTTACGGTTGGATCGGTGGATTCGCAGGATCGGGCGAATGATCTCGCGGCCTGGTTCCCCGGGTTGAAGTCGGGGGATGTTGCGGCGTCGGAGCTGAATCCTCGGTTGGGTTGAGATCCTGTTGGTTCCTTCCCCATTCCTAGGAGAGGGCAGGGATCGGGCCGCGTGCGCGGATCGCCTTGCGGGCACCGACCACTGATTTCCAAGTTGGGGAAAACGGCGAGTGGTAATGGGTGGGATCCCGACCCTAAAGGGCTCGGGGCACCAAGACCTAAGGGATCGAGGAACCCGGATCAAAAAGCGCTTACGCCCGCGTGCCGGGTTTGGTGATGGGGATGGCTTTGAGCCAGTCGGGGACTTCGTGGTCGGCCCAGGATTCGGCATCCACTCGGTATGCCGCATGCATCGGAACCCCGAATCCAGGATCTTGGGTGCTCCGGTCGATCAACACACCTACCCCGATGACATCCCCGCCCGCCAATCGCACAGCGGCGGCGGTTTCGTGCACGCTCAGGCCAGTGGTAAGCACATCATCGACGATCAAAACCCGGGCTCCGGCCTCGATGGATGCCCCCCGGCGGAGCATTTTCAGGCCATCCACGCTCTCCACATACAAGGAGCGCAGCCCGATTTGCCGCGCGACCTCGAAGGCAATGATGATCCCGCCCGTGGTGGGTCCGGCGACGACATCGACCTTTCCCTCAAACGCCGAAGCGATTTCCGCGCAGAGCGCACTCAATACGTGAGGTTGCTCCAGCACCCGGAATTTCTCGAAATAGACATTTGAGTGCCGCCCGCTGGTGAGCAAAAAATGCCCCTGGAGCACCGCGCCCGATTCCACGAGCAAGGCGCCGAGATCAACGCGGGGGGAATCAGCCGAGGACATTGTGAGGACTCAGATCGCGGACGATTTCGTTGTTGTCGCCGAGGAGAAGGATGCGCGGGGTCACTTGCTCATCGGTGAGAGTGAATGCGGCGATGATCAGTCGGTCGCCTTTCTCAAAGTGGAAGGCCGCGCCGCCGTTCATGCCCACAACCCCTTTGGGGCCGCTGAAAGCGTAGGTTTGGATGCGCGCGGTGTGATCAACCGCCCACACATGGACGAGCTCGCCATCGAGGATGCCCGCCTCCCGCATGATGTCGGCATCAATCTCGATGCTCCCGATGTAGTCCGGATTTGCATAGGTGATCCGGGCGTGGTGGAGCTTAGACTTCAACAGGCTGTGGAGGCGCATCGGCGTTCTCTTCCGGCTTCACGGCCGGTTCGGTGGTTGACTCGCTGCTCGGTGTCGGCGGCTCCGGTCGGGAGCGGCGGCGGTACCAAGCACTCAAAAATCCACCGATCGTCATGATACCGACCCCCCACCACACGAACCCAGTCAAAGGTTTGTAGAAGATCTGGATCGGATAGGCCGGTGTGGTGTAGTGAACGATGAAGAACGCCTGATTGGTGGCGGCATCGATCCGGTCGAGCTGGAGGCCGAGGCCATCACCGATGTCGATGATCGGTCGCTCCATTTCGCCAGGTCCGAGGAGTTTCACGTAGGGCGTGACGCTCTTTTCGCCCTCGGGAGTCCACACGGAGACGGGGGTCTTAAAGGTTGCGCCGAACGTGCCCGGGGTGCCCTCGGTCTTGAGGCCCTTGTATTCAAATACGTAGCGGTTGAACTCCGCTCGCTGCCCAGGCATGAGGCCGACGGGCTCGGATCCACCGAAGTCCGGCTGACCATCCTCGATCACAAACGCCCGAACCACAACATAGATGTCATAGATGCCGTGGTGCTGAATATGGGGCCAGACGTGCTCTTGCGGAGCCCCGTCCTGACCGGGCGTGAAATAGAGGCCGGATTTGGCGAGGAACTGGTCGCCGTTCGGCTTCTCGAACCGCACCTTGACTTTGTTGTTCCGATCCACGAAGCTCGAAGTCGTGCCCTCGACCGTGGCCAAGTAGCCAAAAGCGGGGAGTTCTTTGCTGGGGTGGACAATGCCTTCGATCTTCTGCTGCAGACCCCGCGAGAAGATCAGACCGGTCATCGTCATGATCACGCCGAAGTGGGTCAGCATGCCTCCGATCGAGGTCTTGCTCGTCTTGGCAAGTTGGAACATTCGGCCGAGATTGGCAAAGAGCGCGAAGAGACAAAGTCCGGTGAGAGCGAGCACCCAGGGAGCGGTAGGCACCTGGAAGACGCCCATCAGCATCGAGGTTTGCTGGGAGAAATCAGCGGGCTGGCCGGGGAATCCGATCACCAGAGGTCCGAATTGGACTTCGCGCCCGCCCCAGGTCAGCCAGTTCATCAGCACGCCGACGGCAAAGATCGTGAGGGCCAGGGTGTTGACGAATTTCTTCGCGATCACGCCAAATCCTTGTCCCTTCCATGTCAGGAAGGGGCCGATCGCCATCAGGACGATGAGGGGAATGAAGGCGAAGGATGTGACGGTGTTGTAAAGCTGCTCTTCCACCACCTTCGGCTGCTGGCCCATCAGCGATTGCACGAGCGGCACGCTCATGCCGAACCCGGTCACGGCTCCCATGAAGAGCAGGAGCTTGGTGCCGAGCGAGTAGAAGGCTTCCTTCTGCAGGGCACCCGAGGAGGCGAGTCCTTCAGGGCGATTTTGCTTCCACCAGGGCATCGCTTTCGCGATCGTGACGCCGAAGGCGATCATCGCGGTGGAGATCAGGGCGATGAGGATGAACAGCGCGGAGCGATCCATCTGGGCGAAGCTGTGGACGCTGGTGTCGCCGAGGAATCCGCTCCGAGTGAGGAAGGTTCCGTAGCCAAAGGCCAGGAAGGGAAGCCCGGCCAGAACCACGTTGGCGATGTGCCACTTTTTGCGAGCCTTCTGGATGAAGATTCCGTGCACCAAACACGCCACGATCACCCAAGGGACAAACGAGGTGTTCTCGACCGGATCCCACATCCAGAATCCGCCCCAACCAAGGGTCTCGTACGCCCAGAATCCGCCCATACAGAGTCCGGTTCCGACGAGAGTGAGGGCGACCAGCGACCAGGGTCGAACCTGATCCACCCAGGTGTCGAGATCGCGATGGATCAGGGCCGCCATTGCCCAGGCGTAGAGCGCGGTCAGGGCACCAAAACCGAGGAAGATCGTGGGGGGGTGGATCACGATCCAATAGTTCATCAGGGTCGGCGACATGCCGTTCCCGTCGATGATTGGGGCTCCGGCTGGGTTCAGGAAGAAAGGAGATTCAAAGCTCAGAATCCCTGCCAAAGCGGCGAGAAAGGCTGCGTAAACCCCGGTGAATCCGCGGCGGTACTTGCCGGTGAATCGGAGGGTGATGACGCCGAACACCGCCGAGCAGATCGCCCAGAGAAGGAACGATCCTTCTTGACCCGACCACACTCCCGCCACGCGATAGCTCATCTCGTGGTCGAGGGCGGAGTGTCGCCACACGTATCGGAACTGGAACTGATTCGTGATGAACAGAGTCATCAGGATCGCGAACGCGCCAAAGAAGCTGACCGACCCTGCGATCAGCAGGCGGCCGGTTTGCTTGACATCCCAATTCTTAAAGCTTCCGAAGACGGCAGCAAGGCTGAGCAGTCCGGCGGCTCCGATGAGCACCATGCCGAGCATCCCCAGGCCGGTGAGGGAGCCAATCGGCAGAAGAGGCTGTGGGTTCATGATTGGTCGATCTTCACCGACTCGGGGTGCTTGCCCGGCTCGCTCTCATATTTGCTCGGGCATTTGGTGATGAGCTTGTGGGAGGTGAATGTGCCGCCTTGCATTCCACCGACGGCCACCACACGAGTTGCATCGCCCATGTTGGCAGGGGGCAGACCCTTGTGAACGACGTCAAGCATTTGCCCTTCGTCGTCCTTGATCGTAAAGCTCACCTGCATGTTTTGGTGATCCACCTTCACCGATTCCTTGATCAAATCGCCTTGGAGGTGGAGGTTGTTGCCCTTCGTTGTCTTGGCCTGAGCGGCGGTAACATAGGGGCTGGCATTGGAGAGCATCATCATCGCGACGCCGCACAAAACCGAAACAGAAACGGCCGCACCGAGCAGAGGGCGAATCTTCATCTTGATTCCGTGCATTGTACGCGAGAAATCTTCTGGCAAAAAGTAGTTTGCTGGGACGTTACGACAGCTATAGAGGCCATTTCTTCATCAGGACGCGAGTTGAGTGTCGGGGTGATCGCTCCCTGGAGCCCTCGTTGAGAACCCGCTAGCGGAACGTGGGAACTCGTCGCGAGCGGACTGCGTTTGAGAGAGAAGCCCCCTCGCGCGGGCCCAGACGTAGAGGAATGACGGCCTTCTGGAGTAAAATCTCGGGGTCATTTTCGTCTCAATCGCAGAGAAGGTTTTATGAAAAAGTTTGCTCGAATCAGCCTGGCCGTGGGAGCCCTTGCCGTTGCGACATACCTGGTCGCACAGCCGGCGACGCAAGCACAGCGAGCGGGTGTCACAGGCAAGGAAGAGTTCGGCACGATGCACCTTCAGAGCAACTTGGGGAGCTTCCGAAGCATTGATGGGCAAGGCCGACTCGAGACCACTTTCAAGGGAACGCTGCTCGTCAGCAAGCTCGATGGCAAGATGGACATCGTTTCCGGCAAGCTGCGAAAGGAGTACGAGGGCATGGACCGAATAGTCTATACCGGGCAAGCTACGGTGGTCTTTACCGGCAAGTGGCGCGCCATTCAATGGTTCGGCTCGGACATGCGCACGGTTTGGTACGGCCGTGGATTCATGCGGATTTCAGGCGAGTTTGATCGCAACATGCAGACCGGGGACTACTGGTACGACAACCCGGCTGAAAAACTGCCGTTCCCCAGTTCCAGCGTCTTTACTCTGACGCTGCCGCAACAACGCACCGGTGCGGATCAATCCATCGTCCCGCAGGGTCGGAAGAGCGATTCCCTCGGCGGCGAGTGATTTCTGGGAGCCGCTGAAGAACTCGTGCTGCAAAAGACGTTCTGTCATGTGCCCGGCATCGGGTCGCGGATGGAGCAGTCTTTGTGGGAGCAGGGGTGTGATTCTTGGCTGACCTTTCTCGACCGACCAGCTGAGTTTGAGATCGGTACCGCCGACCGCGAGCGCGCCATTCACACCGTGGAAAAGTCGGTGACGGCTCTGGAAGAAAAGGATCATCAGTTCTTCTGGAGGGCGTTAGGGTCGAAGGAAGCTTGGCGTGCTTGGCCCGAATTCCGAGATCGAATCCTCTATCTCGATATCGAGACCGATGGAGGACGGGAAGGCGATGCCGTCACCATGATCGGGCTGTACGACGGCACAACCTTCACCGCTCTGACGAAGGGCAACGATCTCGCCAACTTCCCGGACATGCTGAGCGAGGCGGGCATGATTGTCACCTTTTTTGGGCTTGGATTCGACGTGCCGATGCTGCAACGTGCATTCCCGCGTACTCCCTTTGACCAAATCCACCTCGACCTGTGCTTCTCGCTCAAGCGACTGGGAATCCGCGGTGGCCTCAAGAAGATCGAGCGCCAGCTCGGCCTCTCCAGGAGCGACGAAACAGACGGGCTCACGGGTCTGGATGCAATCCGGCTCTGGAGGGAGCACTTGCGGGGCGATGCCGACGCCTTGCGGATCCTCACCGAATACAACCGGGAAGATGTCGTGAACCTTGAGCACCTCGCCCAGGTCACCTACGATCGGAGTCTGCAGGCACTCGGGCGCGGCTCCCTGTTTGTGTAAGGCTCAGCTACTCGCGAGTTTCCGGAAGGCCCGAATTGCGATTTCTAGCCCTGTATCGCTGACATCCCGGTGGAACACCAAGCGAAGCCGGTGAGGCCCAAACGGGAAGCAATCGACTCCTTCGTCGGCGAGTTTCGCGACCCAACTCTCGGCCGAATCGTCGGTATCGACCATCACGATATTCGTTTGCGGAGCCGGGGAAGTAAGGCCATTCAGGCCGTTGATGGCGTCCGAGAGAATCTTCGCGCGACGGTGATCGTGCTGGAGGTCTTTGAACTGGTGATCGACCGCATAGAGGCACGCGGCGGCAAGCAATCCCGATTGCCTCATGCCTCCGCCCAGACGTTTTCGCCAAATGCGCGCTCGCTCGATGTGCTCGGCTCCGCCGCACAGGACGGATCCGACCGGCGCGCCCAGCCCCTTACTGAAGCACAGGCTCACCGAGTCCACGTGCTGAGTAAAGGCGTGAATGGGGAGGCCGAGAGCGCTGGCGGCGTTCCACAAACGCGCCCCGTCCATGTGAACCTTCAGACCCAAGTCGTGCGCTACTTGGGCGGTTTCAGCATGAATCTCCGGTGAGGTGATGGTGCCTCCGTGCCGGTTGTGGGTGTTTTCGAGGCAGACCAGGGTTGTGCCGGGTGTATGGAGCGAAGCTGTCAGCTTTCGCGAGGCGAGGCTCGCCGGATCCACAACCCCGAAAGTGCTTGGCATCGAGCGCACGGTCAGCCCGTTCAAGACGGCGAGCGCCCCGACTTCATAGTAAAGAATGTGGGCATCGTCTTCGACCAAAATCGAGTCGCCGGGCTGCGTTTGGCTGGCAATTCCGATCTGATTGCCCATGGTGCCGCTCGGCACAAAGACGGCGGCTTCGTGACCGGTCAGGCCGATGCACCGGGCTTCAAGCTCTTGCACCGTCGGGTCATCGCCGAGGACATCATCGCCGAGTTTGGCGGACATCATCGCCTCTCTCATTTCTGGAGAGGGTCGGGTGACGGTGTCGCTGCGAAGATCCACGCGTGTGCTCATGATTTCAAACCGTCCGGGCGAATTCTGCCGCCATCTCCCGCATCTTCATCCAGGCTTCGTAGGTGAATCCGTGCTCTTCGCCCTCCAGGATGTGGAGTTCCGCGGGCACCCCGGCCTGGCAGAGTGAGGCGTACAGAGATTGGCTCTGCGCGGTGGGGACAATGGAGTCCTCGGTGCCGTGGAAGATCAGAAATGGCGGTGCGCCCTCATGGATATGGCTCATCGGGCTGGCAAGTGCCCATTTCTCTTCGGCACCTCCGTACCAACCTCCCATGAATTGCTCCAGGAACGAGGCGGCAATGGGGAAGTGATTCGTGTCGGGATCGCGGAGATCGGTGATCGCGCAGACGCTGACGACTCCATTCGCTCGCTCGGCGGGATCGCCCTTCGCGGGATCGTGTGTGCACAGCCCGGCCATGCAGGCGAGGTGTCCGCCTGCGCTATTGCCCATCGCGATGATGCCGTTTGGATCGATCCCGAGTTCGGCCGCATTTTCTCGGGCATAGCGGATGAACGCGAGTACGTCGCTGACGGCAGCGGGGAAGGGATAAAGCGGGGCGAGTCGGTAGCTGATGGTGGCGCAGGCCAGACCTTGCTCGACAAAGTAGGGAAGTTCGGATTCAAACGTCGATCGGTCGCCACTGATCCAGCCGCCGCCGTGGATGAGCACAACCAAGGGAACGGTGGCGTTTCCTGCCGGGCGCATGAAGTCGAATTGCCGTGCCCTCAGGGCGGGGTCATAGGTCAGGTTTCGCTGGATCACTCGCCGGAGTGTATCGCAGAAGGCGGTCCGTCCTGGCCCACGCAGATCTGCGGGGAAGCTTTTCCTGATGAAATGGCAGTGAAATCTACGTGACCCTTGCGTTTTATGTGGACACTTGGTTCATACTCATTCCAGAGCTTTCTCCGGTTTTCCGGGACAGGTTCTGAAAAGGTGAGAGATCAATATGTCCAATCCCTACCGGGTGAATCTGCTCGGGCGCGTGGAATTTTGCGTCCGGGATCAGGTGATAAACGAGTTCAAAACAACCAAGGTGCGAGACCTTCTCCTGCTTTTGGCCCTCAGTGCTGGCCGTCCGGTGCCGCGTCGCGATCTGATCCGCTGGTTGTGGCCAGAGGAGGAATCGGAAAACGAGAAGAACCGGCTTTCCGTGACCCTCTATCTTCTGCGTTCGGGAATTACCTCGATTGGCGGCGATCCCGAAGAGGTTTTCCAAAGCGGAAGGCAGACGATGAGAATGGTCGCGTTGCCGAGTGATCTCAACGATTTCGAAGCGTTGGCCCGAGAGGCCAAGGGTGCGGCAGAGTCGGGCGAGCCAGCGTTGGCTCGTGACCGCGCGATGGCTGCTTTGCAGCTGATTCATGGCCCAGTGGGGGGGGCGCTCAAGCTCTCCTGGTGCGAAGTGGTTCGGCAACGTGTGCGGGCCTCTGCCTTGGAAATGGCGATCTTGATCGCTGATTCCCGGGCGGCGGAGAGTTTCGAGGGGTCCATGGCTGGGTTTGAACGAATCATCAGCGTCGACCCGGGCTACGCCGAGGTTTACGAGGCAGCGATCCGGCATTGCCTCTCTTCCAGCCGCCTCGATACGGCGAGAGATTGGGGGTTTCGGTGGCAAGAAGCCCAGGCGCGCAGCTCAGAGCCCAAGCCGAGAGGCTCCGCCATCGTTCCGCATTTGTTACCTGCGCGCGGGATCCCCTCAGCTTCGGGGGAACCAACCTTGACCGCGATTCTTGTCGACAAAGCTGCCCAGGTTTCTCTCGCCGAGGCGGCGTTGCAGCATGGGCTCCTTCCTCAGGAGCCAGGGATTGTTCTGGCGGCCAATCCTCTCATTGCCCGCGATGTGGCCCGCGATGTTCTGCTCCAGAATCACGCGGCTCGGGTGCTGGTGTGCACGCTCATCATGTCTCCGGAGAGTCAAGTCCCCGCGCGGGCCCTGACCTACCATCGGGCGGTGCCCCCTGGTCAGGTTTGGGTGACAAGGGGCACGGCGGCTCTCATCGACGAGCACACGCAGGATGCGGTGTTTGAGAAGGTGGAAGCCAAGGGGCACTATCGCCTGAGGTGAGCTGGCTCTTCCCGGCTGCCATAGAAGAAGCAAGCCCGCCTGGGTCAGCAGGCGGGCTTGCGGGATACGTTCGTCAGTTCACGGCCTGACGGAACTCTTCAAAGACGGGAAGGTAGAACCGCCAATCTTCGCGGGTCATGGCTTTAAGGTACTTCTGAAGACTCAAATACGGCACGTAGTTCGGGCGTTTGGGCTGTTTTTTCAGCTTCATGTTGGCCTGAACCGGGGTCTTGTCGCCCTTTTTGAGATTGCACTTGCGGCAGCATGCCACCAGATTTTCCCACGTATGAGGTCCGCCCTCCCACCGAGGTACGACATGGTCGATGGTGAGTTCTCGGGTGGATCCGCAGTACTGACACTCGTAGTTATCCCGCGCCAGGACGGAATGTCGCGAGAGTCGCAGACGCGGGATCGGCCGGCGAACTTGATAGCGCATCCGCACGACACTGGGGACATTCAGGCTGCCGGAGCTGGTGTACACCAAGCGATCCGAATCCTCGAGGATTTCGGCTTTTCCAAGCAGGACAAGCGAGACCGCCCGCCGAATGTTGCAGACATTCAGCGGCTCGTAGTTCGCGTTCAGAAGGAGCACGTCGTGATGAGCCATGGGGTTTGTTCCTCGGGCTGCCGCGCCTGGGGTGCCTTCCGACGAACCGGAGTCTCTGCGGCAACAGAGAGGGGTTCAAAAAAAGAAGGGCCCGCGTGCCGGTCGCGCGCGGGCCCACTCTGGGGCAGGGGAATGCACCCAGATATCTGCACATCCACCCGTATGGGGGGATGGGCGCTCCGTGGTCTCGCGTCGGGGAGCAGGCGCGGCATGCTTACTGTATACAACGGATCACCCGCAAAAAAGGGCGCGATTTCACGAAATGTTAAAGAAATCTCTCCAAAGCACCCGGTAACGGATCACGGCTCGGTCAACGGGAGTCGAAAGGACGTGGACAAGTTTCTTGTGGACCGCCAAGATTGCTGTGGTGTAGAATAGACCCTCAGCGCCAGGGATTGGCGAGATCAACGAGACACTAGGGAAGGAACTGGGATTTATGAGCGTATTGAGGATTCAGGGTGGACAGCGGCTGGTCGGAGAATTGGAGGTCTCGGGCAGCAAAAACGCGGCTCTCGCGATTCTCTCCTCCGTTCCGCTGGTCGATGGACAGTTAGTGCTGCACAACGTCCCGGACATTGCGGATATCCACATTAAGATCGAGCTGATGCGCGGCTTTGGCATCACCGCCGAATTCCGCGAGAACAGCCTGTTCCTCGATACCACACAGCTTCACAACAACTATGTCCCCAGTGAGGAGCTGGTGCGAAAGATCCGCACTGGTTTCTACATGCTCGGGCCGCTTCTTGCTCGGTTGGGCCATGCGAAGCTCCCGATGCCCGGCGGATGCAAGATTGGCGCGCGTCCGGTGGATTTCCACATCAAGGGTCTGCAAGGTCTGGGCGCCTCGATCGAAACGGTGGGCGGCCACTATGTTGCTGAGGTCGCCAAGCTCGTTGGCACAGAGATTTATCTGGATTCCCCCAGCGCCGGGGCCACTCAGCACCTCATGGCAACCGCGACCCTGGGCGAAGGGATCACCACGATCAAGAACGCCTCGATTGAGCCGGAGGTCGTGAGTCTTGCGGAGTTTCTACTCGCCGCAGGGGCTCGTATCGAAGGCTTTGGCACCAGCACCATCACGATTGAGGGTGTCAGGCGACTCGGTTCGGTGACGTTCAATGTCCCGGCTGACCGTATCCAAGCTGGCACTTATCTCCTGGCTGGTGCTATCACGAAGGGAGATGTCAAGGTGAACGGGATTCTTCCAGAGAATCAAACCGCGCTGGTCAATAAGCTGAGAGAGTCGGGCGTCCATGCCGAAGAAGGCCACGATTGGGTGCGCGTTTGGGCCACCGAGCGCTGGAATGGCATCCGCGTGAAGACGATGCCCTACCCCGGATTCCCGACAGATATCCAGCAGCCGATGGCGGCTCTGCTCTGTCTTGCCAATGGATCGAGTGTCATCGAAGAGATGATTTACGAGAGCCGGATCGGTCACATTCAAGAACTCTCGCGGATGGGGGCGAACATTCGGGCCGAAGGTCGCAATGCCAACATCACGGGCGTAGAACAATTGACGGGAGCGGTCGTGGAAGCGAGCGATCTTCGAGCAGGTGCGGCCCTTTGTCTGGCCGCTTTGGCGGCGAAGGGCGAGAGCACGATCAAAAACGTCCACTTTATCGACCGGGGCTATCAAAACCTGGAAGCTAACCTGACGAAACTAGGCGGACTGATTGAGCGAGTCGCGACTGAAGAGCACCCGGTAGCTTGACTCCGGGGATTGAGCGTCACCTGAATTGAGACTTATTCCTGAAATCGGCATTGATCTCGGCACGGCGAATATCTTGGTGTATCGCCGGGGCAAGGGCATTGTCTTCACCGAGCCCACTGTCGTCGCCATCAATACCAAAACCAAGCGAGTCCTCGCCGTCGGAAACGATGCCCGCGAAATGCTGGGGCGAACTCCTGGCAACATCACGGCGATCCGGCCGATGAAGGACGGCGTGATTGCCGAATACACCGTCACGGAAAAGATGCTGGAGTACATCCGGCTGAAAACCGTGCGGGGCCCCCAGTTCGTCAAGCCGACGGCTCTCATTTGCGTGCCGAGCGGGGTGACGAATGTTGAACGACGCGCGGTGATCAAGGCAGCTCACGCGGCCGGTTTCGGTCGGGCCATGACAATTGAAGAACCCATGGCCGCGGCGATCGGGGCGGGTCTCCCCATTTCTCAAGCAGGCGGCAACATGGTGGTCGATATCGGGGGAGGCACCACGGATATTGCCGTGATCAGCCTGGGTGGCATCGTGAAATCGGCCAGCCTACGGATCGGCGGCAACAAGATGGACGAGGCGATTATCCGCCACATCCGCAATGTCTACAATCTCGCCATCGGAGAGCCAACGGCGGAAGAACTCAAGATTCGGATCGGATCTGCGTATCCGCTTGATCCCGAACTCAAGATGAACGTCCGCGGACGCGACATGATCGCGGGGCTTCCGAAGACTGTGGAAGTGAGCAGCGAGGAGATTCGTGAGGCCCTGAGCGAGCCGGTTCGGCAGATTGCCGAAAAGCTCTGTCAGGTTCTGGAAGAGACGCCGCCGGAACTGAGCAGCGACGTTATCGAGCGAGGCATCGTCCTTACGGGTGGCGGCGCGCTTTTGCGAGGGCTCGATATGCTGCTCACTCAGGTCACCCAGATTCCGGTTCGGGTTGCCGACAATGCTCTTGATTGCGTGGCGATTGGGACAGGTCGAGCGTTGGAAGAACTTGACGCGATCGGGCGCAGCGGCGCGGTCACAAATCTATGAAAAAGCTGGCGATGGTCTCGGTCTTGGTGTTTGGGCTCCTGAATCCAGGGCTCAGCGAGAAGCAAGCTGTGCCCGCCGCGATGACCCACGCCGACATGATCGCTGCGCTTGCGGAAGTCGATCCTTCGGTTGCCCGCACGATTGGCGCTCAGCCATTCACCTTCCCCAAAGCGGAAAATCGACCAGCGACGAGAGCCGAGATCATTGCGCTCTTGGATCAGATGATTGAGAATTACAAGCCAGCGTTCCGCGCCACTCCGCGTGGGATTCGGGTGGAGAAAGGGATCATCGACGAGTATAACGCCGATTCTCAAACCCGCGAGCAGCTCGCTCGATTGGTGGGTTGGGGATTTGTTGGCCCGGTGGCACCCTTGGTCACCAACAAGAGCGGAACCCTCACCAACGAAGAGTTTGGGGATGCGCTTGGCCTTGCCTTGGCCCAGGTCATGTTCCTTGGGCATCAGCCTGATCCACGCTGGACACCCAGCCTCTCGACCGGCGAGTAACTCAGCCTGAGAAGCGCCCTCTCGGTTGCCGATAATCACAGGGAGTGGCAGCCTCTCCACGATGGTCGCAGGCGGATCTTTGGGATCTGTTTGATCTGAGCCCGGTTTCGGACTCGGATCTGCAGTCGTATCTCGACATCACGCTCGTCAAGTGCGTCTCGTGGTTCCGGGCGTCCGGTGGATCCATCTTTTTGGGTGAGCCCGCCAGCGGCTACACCATCCGCACAAAGTTTGGCAAGCAAGAAAGCCTGCCTGATGACGCGCACATCGCGCACGGGCAGGGAATCGCCGGCATTGTCGCCTACAGCGGAGTCGCGCGGATTATTGATGATCCGCGGCTCTCCCCCGATTTTGCCGAGGTGAGGGGTAACGAAAGCATCGCCAGCGCGATGGTCTTGCCGCTTGTGGACACGAAACGCCAAGCCATCGGCGTGCTGAACATCAGCCGCGAGAGCGGTGAGAGTCCCTTCACTGACCGCGACCTCGATCAGGCAGCCGCTTTGGCCGCGCATGTTGCGCTTGCCGTCAGCAATGCCTTTCTCGTCACAACGCTCAAGGAGCAAGTCGGCGAGACGATGATCGCGAACGAAAAGCTGCTTGCCGTGCTTGACTCAGTCGCCGGAGCGGTGGTCGTCGTGGATCAAGATGGCCAAATCCTGAATCACAACCAAGCCGCCGCAGCAGATGCTTTCCTCGGATCGTTCGAAGAAGCGGATCTGAGTCAGCTCGGCACGGTGCTTCGCGGCACCGTCAGCGAGGTCAATTCAGTGGGAGAGCTGGTGCAGCGCCAAGCCCACGATCCTGCAACTGATCGGTTCTGGCTCGTGCAGGGGACACCCCTCACCTCCGGAGGCGGGGTTATCACGGTTCAAGAAATCACCGATCACGAGCGCGAGCAGAGGGAAGTCGCGCGGGTGAAGCGTCTGGCGGAAATTGGCCAGATGACGGCAGCGATCGCCCACGAGATTCGAAATCCGCTCACCGGGATTCGCTCTGCGGCGCAAATGATTCGCCAGCATCCTGAACTCTTGCCAGACTTCATCGGGATTGTCGAGGAGGAAGCGACGAAGCTCAACTCACTGTGTGAGGAGTTTCTTGAGTTTGCGCGCCCGATGCAGCTCAATCTCGAGGAGACCGACCTCAATTCGCTGCTTCTTCCGATTGCCAAAGTTCAGCAGGTCGAATTCGAGGAGTCCGGGATTGTGCTGGAGGTCAGCGTGGCGGAAACGACCAAGCCGATTCTGGTGGATCGGCGGCGGCTCGGTCAGGTGATTCACAACCTGTTGCGGAATGCTCGTGAAGCTTCTGGATCGGGCGACACGGTCATCCTCGAAATCAGCGCCACTGGGTTCAGTGTTGCCGACCACGGGGTGGGGATTTCCGAGGACGAGAAAGCCCGGCTTTTCTCCCCGTTTTTCACGACAAAAGCGTCCGGCACTGGGCTCGGCCTTTGTAACGCCCGAAAGATTATTGATGCACATCGCGGAGAGATCGCGGTGGAATCGGCACCCGGGGAAGGGAGTCGATTCACGGTGACTCTGGACCGGTGCGCCGCCTAGAGACCGACCAAACGAAGGAATCCATGAGTCAGAAAAAGCGCGTGTTGATTGTTGACGACGAGATGAACATCCGTCGGATTTTGCAGGCCTCGTTCGACAAGAACGGCTGGCACGCGATGATCGCGGACTCAGCCGATATGGCTCTGGCGATGCTGGAGCGTGAGTCGGTTGACTGCGTTCTGACCGACGTCACCATGCCGGGCATGAGTGGATACGATCTGCAGAAAAGAATCGCGGAGCTGCATCCAGAGACTCCAGTCGTGATCATGACGGCGTTTGGCACGATTCCCCAGGCGATCGAGGCGATTCGGAACGGGGCATTTGAGTTTGTCACCAAGCCGTTTGATCTTGATACGGTGAAAAAGATCATTCAAAGCGCTCTAGAGGGCAACGAGCCGAAGTCGGCAAAGGCCAAGGCGAAGCCCAAGAAGGCGAGCGGAGACGCCAAGGTCGAGCGTGCGTTCATTGCTGAATCTCCCGCGATGAAGGAGATCCTCGAGACCATCCAACAGGTCGCAGATTCGCGGGCAACCGTGCTGGTTACGGGCGAGAGCGGCACAGGAAAAGAAGTCGTGGCGCGTCTCATCCACACCCTCAGCCAGCGAAGCGCCCAGCCGTTTGTCGCGATCAGTTGTGCGGCTTTGCCGGAGACTCTGCTCGAAAGCGAGCTCTTTGGTCACGAGAAAGGGGCCTTTACGGGGGCTGACACTGCCAAACCGGGGCGCTTTGAGCTTGCTGACCAAGGAACGTTCTTCTTGGATGAGATCGGAGATATCCCGATGCCGATCCAGATTAAACTTCTCCGGGTGCTTCAGGAGCGCGAGTTTGAGCGTCTCGGAGCCACAAAGCCGACCCGAGTCGATGTCCGCTTGGTCACCGCCACCAACCGTGATCTGCAGGCGGCGGTCGATGATGGAACCTTCCGTTTGGATCTGCTTTATCGACTCCAGGTCGTCGAGATTCATCTGCCGGCTCTGCGCGAACGGCAGGAAGATATCAAGCCTCTGTGTGAGCACTTCCTTGCAAAGTACAGCGCCGAGAACGCGCGGGAACTCGCCACGGTCAGCGACGAAGCCCTTGCGTTGCTCCACGCCTATCCCTGGCCAGGGAATATCCGGGAGCTGGAGAACACGATGGAGCGCGCCACGGTGATGGCCTCTTCCGGTGAGCAAGAGCTGCTCCCGAAGCATCTTCCGACGAAGATGCGGACCTCAGCGGCTTGAGGCAGCGTTGGCGGGAACAGCTCGGTATGCCCAGAATTGGCCCTGAGTGATCTTGGTCAGGGGATACCGACTGCGCGCGACATGGATGCGGCCCTCGCTGTTTGAATGCAGCAAGGTGGCCATGCCGGTTTTGGGATCGTACGACTCCACAATGGCGGTGTGGTGACTGGCGGCAATGGTTTCTCGCCGATAAGTTGTTTTGAGCTCGAATTTCGCGTCCCGGAACTGGAGAATGTCGCCGGGGCGGATTTCTGCGAGAGAGGGGGTCTGGGGAGAGTCCACCGTGGCAATTCGGTTGCCCCACACATAATCTCCCGGCTTAGGATCGTCTTTCCAGCTTCCGAATGGCTTGGCCTTCGCGCTTCGCAGGACGTGATCGACAAACTCGGCGCATTCGCCCGTGCCGAACTTCTTGCCAATGGCCTCCGCGCTGATCGAGACGATTTTGTCTCCGAGCGACGGCGGCGCAGTGACCTGCGGCGTGTCCTGGAGAACACTGGCGAGGGTCAAGGTAGCAAAGGCGACGATCGGCATCTCTATTCCTACAAACGAATCACGAACCTAGAAGATATACCAGGACCGGGGCATTTTTATGAAATGAACAAGAATTTGCCCTGTCTCTGAATGTCTGTTCCGTGTTCGTTCTGGTTTCTCAGGACAAGAATTGGGCGGATCCGTGACAGTGAGGGGCAAAACTTGCACTTTTGTCAGGAGAGTGCGTGCGGACTGAAGCGGCCGTGGGCGACTCGGCGTAGAAGGAGGCGTTCCCGAGACGCCGCCATGTTGCCCTACGATAAGTCACTGATCCAGGAGATTGAGTCGCACCGCCCAAGAATCCCGGTCGGGCTCCTGAGCCGCGCGGAGAAGGATCGCCTGATTGAGCGGAGTTTCCTGGGACTGTACCGGTGGTACATCAATCGAAGCCAGAGCCAGCGGAACTGGAATCCCGATACTGATGTGCCGTGGAAGGACATCCGGCAGGATCACAACGAGGAGATCAACAAGGTTCTCGAAGGGTTCTTTGCCGTGGAACAGTACGTCCCCGACTACGTGGAGAATATCGTGAATCTGGTGAGGGGAAGTCATGGCCGGAGCCATTTCCAGATTCGATGGGGAAGTGAGGAGGCCAAGCACGCCGACCTGTGGCACAACGCCTGCCTCTTTAGTCGATTCAGGTCGCCGGATTGGCTGAGGAACTACATGGGAGAGCTGCGCTCGAATCAGTGGACGCTGCCCTGGGAGGGTGATCCGATTCGGATGATTTTCTACACCGTGTTTCAGGAGCGCGCAACTCAGATCAACTATCTCAATCTCGGTGTGATTGCCCGGGGCAAGAGTCTGGTGGAGAAGTTCAAGGGTTCAGCGGATCCCGTGTTGGTGCGGGCCAGCCAGCTGATTGCCATGGACGAAGCCGCCCACTACAACTTCTTCTTGGAAGGGGCACGGCTCTTTCTCTACTACTATCCTGCCCAAGCCCTGGAGGCGATGACGGATGTCATCAAGTACTTCTCGATGCCAGCGGGCAACATCATTCCGAACTACAACGAATTCGCGGAGATTGTGCACAAAGCTGGGATCTATGGGCCCCGGGAGCATAGTCGAGACGTGGTTCAGAGCTGTCTGGACAACATGGGGATTGAGAACAAGCGTGCTCTGGAACGCGGGATTCGGGAGACCCGACTGGTGCCCGATGAAGACGGAAATCTGCGCCAGACTGCGATTTTCCCGGGGCTTGATTTTTCGCACATCGAAGACGCAGTGAAGCGACTGTTTGGTCGGATTCAGAAGTACGAAGGCGAGGTTGGGTTCGACACGGTCGATCCAATCGAGTTCAAACCCAACTATTGAGCTTCTGGCAACACGAAGAAGCCCGGGGTCTCCGACGAGATCCCGGGCTTTGTTTTTGCTAATGTGACCGGATGTTATCCGCCAGCTTCAGCCTTGTCGATGGCCGCGCTGAGTGCCTTTAGGTTCTCGTCGGTTGGGTCGAAATTGGCCCAACTGGCGACAACGCGCCGCTTGACATACACGTAGACCACGTTTTTCAGGCCGGGCGAGGTGGCTTTGTAGGCACTGACCCCTGATTCATCCTGGCCGACATGGGCCACGGCAAGCTTGTTCGCTTTGATGGCATCGGCGAGGGAAACGGCTTTCTGCTCATCTTCCTTCGACTTTTTGACCACGATGAAGAAGGCTTTCAAGTCCTTCGTCGATTTCGCGAGCCGTTCTTCGAGGAGGGTGGCAATTTTGGCGAGATTTTCAGTTTTCTCGTCGTTGATCCAGACCTGCACCGCAGGTCGATTGCCGTATTTTCACGTGGGGCACGTGACGCTGCCTTTGTCGGGCCCTGCCACATGGTAGGGGTCGAACGCGCCGACGCGATCGCCCACCTTGAGGACAGAGACCGTCTCCGAGCCGGGGGTCGTCGAATCAGACGACTGAGCCACGCTCGGAGAACAGGCCGTCACGGCCCACAGAGCTGCCATCGCGCAGATGGCTAAGAGGCTGTGAGCTTTCATGAGGTGTTATCTCCACAAGTTTGCACTTGCTCCTTCATTATATCGGCTGGCACCGGAGGAAGTTCCGACTCACCCCGCCCGAGACCTGACTCACCGGGGTCGGTAGACTCAAGGCACTATGGATATCGGCAATTTCTCGTACCCAATGCCAGCGAACGAGCCCGTGCTGAACTACGCCCCCGGCTCCCCCGAAAAGCGACGACAGAAGGAAGTCCTTACCGAGTTGAAGAGTCAGGAAGTGGACGTGCCGATGTTCATCGGCGGCGAAGAAGTGCGCACCGGACACCTTGTCCGTATCCATCCCCCGCACGAGATTGCTCATACCCTGGGGCATTATCACAGCGGATACCGCGAGCATGTCGAGCAGGCCATTGAGGCGGCTCTGGCGGCGAAGCCCGCTTGGGAGGCCATGAGCTGGGAGAGCCGCGCGGCAATCTTCCTCAAGGCGGCTGATCTCATCGCCACTAAGTACCGCGCCTATATGAACGGCACCACGATGCTTGGGCAAAGCAAGAATGTGTACCAAGCGGAGATTGATGCGGCGTGTGAAATCATCGACTTCCTGCGTTTCAACGTCCACTTTCTCGACGAGATTTATCGAGAGCAGCCGAAGAGTGCTCCGGGGATGCACAACCGCTTGGAGTGGCGGCCGCTCGAAGGGTTTGTTCTGGCCGTGACCCCGTTTAACTTCACGGCTATTGGTGGCAACCTGCCGACGAGCGTGGCGATGTGCGGCAACGTCGTGGTGTGGAAGCCAGCGGGAACCCAAATCTACAGCGCGCAGATGTTCATGCGCATCCTCAAGGAAGCGGGGCTCCCAGATGGCGTCATCAATCTGATCTACACCGATGGCCCGACGGTGGGCGAAGTTTGTTTCCATCACAAGGATTTCGCGGGCGTTCACTTCACTGGCTCGACCGGAGTCTTCAACCGAATGTGGAAGACGATCGGGGAGAACATGGGGGTCTATCGCTCCTATCCGCGGATCGTTGGGGAGACGGGCGGCAAGGACTTTGTCGTCGCTCACAAGTCGGCGGATGCGGCGGTGGTCGCGACGGCTCTGCTGCGCGGGGCGTTTGAGTTCCAAGGCCAGAAGTGCTCAGCCGCAAGCCGCGCCTATGTGCCGAGCAATATCGCGGAGGAAGTCTTCGCGATCATGAAGCGCGAGATGGCGACCTTCACGATGGGAACGGTTGAGAACTTCTCGAACTTCATCAACGCGGTGATCGACGAGAAGGCGTTCAACAGCATCGCCCACTACATCGACCAAGCCAAGGCGAACCCCGAGAACGAAATCATTGCGGGCGGAAACTACGACAAGTCGGTCGGCTATTTCATCGAGCCGACGGTGATCGTGACGAAGGATCCGAAGTCGCTGACGATGTGCGAGGAGATCTTTGGCCCTGTGCTGACGGTTTACGTGTATGACGCCGACGACTTTGAGGCGACGCTGGGTCTTGTGGACAGCACCTCGCCTTACGCCCTGACCGGAGCGGTGATCAGCACGGATCGGGGCGCCGTGGAGCTGGCAACCAAGAAGCTGCGACACTCGGCAGGGAACTTCTACATCAACGACAAGCCGACCGGGGCGGTCGTGGGGCAGCAACCGTTCGGCGGGGCTCGGGGCAGCGGCACCAACGATAAGGCTGGCTCTGCCCTGAACCTCTATCGCTGGCTGAGCGCGCGCACGATCAAGGAAACGTTCGTTCCGCCCACGGACTACCGGTACCCGTTCCTCGGCGAAGAATAAGCGGAATCTCCATCCGGAATGGCCCCCTAGGGACTCTCGTCTCCGGGGGGCTTCGTTGTTTGACCAGGTGGCCTGATCTCTTCAGGATCGGGGGCTTTCCGTTCCGACCCTGAAGGGATCGGGGCACCCAAGTGGTGGGCCAGGGGAGGTTATTGACCGGGTTTTCGCCCGAAGTAGAGCGGCAGATTGAATCGCTCCATGCGCTCCCAAGGGAAGTTGATCGGGTCGTTTTTGCGGCCTTGGGGCTCGGCGATGTATTCGTGGCTGACGATCTGGCGGATCGGGTACCACCGCACGAGCACGGCAACCAGGCTCTCGACGGCATCGAGCTGATCCTCGGTGTAGGGATCCTTGCCATCGCCTTTGTTGACAATCTCGATGCCGATGCTGAAGTCGTTGACGTTCTTGCGTCCGTGAGCGTCAGTGCTCGCTCCGGCATGCCAGCCGCGCATCTGCTCCATCACCATTTGCACAATCGACCCATCTTTGCCGACAGTGAAGTGGCAGCTGACCTTGCTATCTGGCATCGTGAACCACTTGACCGTGCCCGCGAGATTCGTGCTCGCGGTGTGGTGGAGCACAATCGTGTCGATGACCGTGCCCTCGGGTCGGGGGTTGATGTTCGGGCTATCCACCCAGACCACCCGATTCTTGCCCGGAGCGGTGAACTTGAAATCTTGCGCGAGAGCTTCCCAGTCGATCATGGAATCATCGTGGTCATCGTGACCGATGGGCGCAATGCCAAGTGTGAAAAGAAGCATCACCGAGATCAGGCCAGGAACCATGCGGGGAGTGTAGACTCTGGGTTCGATGAAAGTCCAGGGAATGCAGGCGATCCTCTATGTGAAAAACATGGGGGTCAGCGCGAAGTTCTACGCGGAAACCCTGGGGTTGAGCCTGGTGACGGGTCTCAACTCGGCGGAGCTTGCCCATGAGTTCTGGGTGGAATTCGACCTGGGCGGGAGCCACCTGGCGCTCCATGCCGATGGGGAGCCGCAGACTCATCCTTCGCAAGCGGCCCTCAGCTTCTATGTCGATGATCTGGTGGCGTATCGGGATGCACTGATCGCGAAGGGGGTCGAGGTGGCCCCGATCATTGAGCCGCATCCTGGGGTGATGTTCTGCTCGCTCCGCGATCCGGATGGGACGCCGATCTTTCTGAAACCCGCTCGGGACTAGCCCAGTTCGCTGATTCCCATCACCTTGACGACCACGCGCTTGCGTCGCTGACCATCGAACTCCGCATAGAACACCTGTTGCCACGGCCCCAAATCAAGCTGGCCTTCGGTGATCGGCAGGATCACTTGGTGGTGCATGATGAGGTTCTTGAGGTGGGCTTCGCCGTTGTCTTCGCCGGTTTGGTGATGTCGGTAGTTGGCTTTCGGGGCCAGGTGGTTCAGCCAATCCTTGATGTCGGCAATCAGGCCGCTTTCCCAGTCGTTGACATAGACCGCCGCGGTGATGTGCATCGCACTCACCAGAACCATGCCATCGGTCACTCCGGATCGGGCGACAATCGCCTCGACTTCATCCGTGATTCGGACAAACTCTTCTTGTTTCGCCGTCTCGAACCAGAGATATTCGGTGTGGCTGGTCATCGTCAGAGTCCTCCCTGAGCGAGTTCGATGGCCCGCAACGCGGCGCGGGCTTTGCTCGCACATTCTTCGTATTCGCTGCTGGGGTTGGAATCGGCGACGATCCCCGCACCAGCTTGGACGTAAGCCTTGCCATCTTTGATGAGAATCGTGCGGATGGCGATGGCGAGATCGACGTCTCCGTTGGTGGAGAAGAACCCGACGGCACCCCCGTAGAGGCCTCGGCGTGACGGTTCAACTTCCTCGATGATCTGCATCGCGCGGATCTTGGGAGCTCCGCTGAGGGTTCCGGCGGGGAAGGTGGCGCGGACGAGGTCGACGCCGTCGCGTGCAGGCTCGAGTTCGCCTTTCACGTCGCTGACGATGTGCATGACGTGGGAGTACCGCTCCACGACCATGAGATCCTCCACGCGGACCGTGCCAGGCTGGCTGACGCGCCCCAAGTCGTTCCGCCCGAGGTCGATGAGCATAATGTGTTCCGCGCGCTCTTTCTCGTCGGCGAGGAGGTCGGCGGCGAGGGCATCATCGTCGGCTTTGTTCGCCCCGCGCTTGCGGGTTCCGGCGATGGGGCGGACGCTGGCTTCGCGCTCCTTGAGGCTGACCAGCAGCTCGGGTGAGGCACCCACCACGTCGATTCCATCCAAGCGCAGGAGGTACATGAACGGGCTGGGATTGAGGGAGCGGAGGGCGCGGTAGAGCGTGACCGGGTGGGCATCGACGATGGTCTCAAAGCGGAGAGAAGGCACCACCTGGATGCAATCTCCGGCGAGGATGTAGTCGATGATTTTCCGCACGCCGCTCTCGAACTCCGATTGGGAGACGTTGGCAGAAACGGGGTGAACCGGAAACTCGCCCGTCGGGAGAGCGGGCAGAGGCTCGCGGAGGCGAGACTTGATTCGCTCAATCTCCGCACGGGCGTGGTCATCGCTGCCGGGCTCTCCATCGCTGAGGGCGAGGATCGTGATCTGGTTTTTGGCGTGGTCAAACACCACCACGGTTTCGCAAATCATCAGGGCGACTTCGGGGAGATCGAGGACATCCGGGTTTGTGCTCGGGATCCGCTCGATGGTGCGGACGTAGTCGTAGGAAATCCAGCCCACCGCGCCGCCGCAGAACCCGGGGAGACCTTCGCTGAGACCTTCCGGGAGATGTCCGACCAGATCGCGGAGGGGGGCCAGGGGATCGCCGTGCGCCGAGTCGGTGAGATCGGTGGTGGACCCGCTTTCGGTGTAGATGGTTTGTCCGTGGTGCGAGCGCAGGACACCTTTCGGGCGCAGACCAATGATGCTGTATCGCGCGACCTGCTCGCCCCCCGTGACACTCTCCAGCAGGACGCTGTGGGGCTCATCATGGGCGAGCTTCCAGTAGGCACTCAGCGGCGTTTCGATATCCGCCAGCAGAGTCTCTTGAATCGGGGTAAGCGTGCGCGCCATGAGCTTTTCATTCTATCTTGCGGGCTTGCGTGATGGCTGGAGTCCCGCCCCGTGCCGCGCAACCCTCGCAGAATCAAGGGCATGAGCGTGAGGACGGTGGAGGAGTGGGTTCCTCTGATTCACGAAAACCTTGCCGTGATCGAAGAGCGGATTCAGGCTGCCTGCGATTCCTCGGGTCGAAAGCGGGAGGAGGTGACACTGATCGCGGTTTCCAAGACGCAACTTCACGAGGCGATTTTAGCGGCGCACGCGCTGGGTCTGCGCCATTTTGGGGAGAGCCGGTGGCAAGAAACCGAGACAAAGGTCCACGCATTGCCAAGCGATATCACGTGGCACTTTATTGGTAAGGTCCAGTCGAACAAGGCTCAGAAAATCGCCCAAAGCGTCGATGTCATCCACACCCTGGAGAACTCGAGGCAGCTGGCGGAAATCGCCAAACAAACGCGGACCTTTGATGGCCTGATACAGCTCAACATCAGCGGGGAAGAACAAAAGTTAGGAATTTTTCCCGGAAATCTTGACAGGCTTGTAGAAGATGTAATACAGTGCAAGCATGTTCGGTTTCGCGGACTGATGGGCATCGCCCGGATGGTCGAGGATCCGGAAGAGTGTCGGGCAGAATTCCGATTGCTCCGCCAAGAAGCAGAGCGGATCGGGGTCAACTGGCTCAGCATGGGAATGAGCCACGACCTGGAGGTGGCGATCCAAGAAGGATCGACTCACGTTCGGATCGGGACCGCACTCTTTGGTTCGCGCTAGGCGCGAAACAGAACTCCACGGAAGGACAACTGTATTATGGAAGAGACTCTGGAAAAGCCCGGCGTGTTTGGTCGCATCCGCGACTTCTTTGTTCGCGAAGTCGAAGACGAATTTGACGAGGAAGCCCTTTCGGCTGCCCCCACCAAACCGACCACTCTGCGCATCAACGCAGCCACCCGCTATCACATCACGGTTCGACGCCAAATTGTTTCTTTCCAAGATGCCGTCGCGGCTGCCGATGGACTGAAGCGAGGCGAGCAGCAGATTCTTAACCTTGCGATGGCTCCGGCCGAACTCCGCGAGAAGATCAAGGACTTTATGTGCGGCGTGAACTACAACGCTGAAGGCACCTGGGAAGAGCTGGGCGAGAGTGTTTTCCTTCTTGCTCCGTGCACCGCACAGGTCGAAGTCGCCCCCGCCAGCACCCGCATGGTCGCCGGTCGAAACTAACACTTTACATTCACGAAAACAGCGAAAGCACTTGGGAACACCTCTTGCCCCCGCGTCGGCAAACGCGGGGGCTTTTTTCGTTTGGGGCGGCGGGCTATATTGAGTAAAGTAGGGGAGTTATGAGAGCAAACACATTTGTCCTCTTCCTCCTGCCTCTCTCGGTTCTGTGCGGGTGCGCTCCCGAGGAGAGCATCCTTGGTAAGTGGAAGATGACCCTGAACCAGCAAGGTGTGTCCGGCGATATGATTATGGATTACCGGGCTGACGGAACCCTCGAGGCGAATTTTGAAGCCGATCAAGGCGTGAACATCAAGATCCACTACACCTATGTTCGATCCGGAAACAAGATCACGACGACGCTGACGAGCACCGAAGCCTCGGGGCCACTCGTCGAATCAAACCCGCAGTACAAGCAGGAGATCCAGAATCGATCAAAGGATCGAATCGGGCGGACGGAGTCGATGACATTCGAGATCAAGGGCGACCAGATGATCGTCACGCCTCCGGATAAGAAGAAGGTCACGCTGACCCGTGTCAAGTAGCGTTGCCTCGATACCCTAGCACCACTGGTGCCTTATCCTCGTGAGACAACGGCTAGCAGTTTGGACGAGCGATGCTGAACCCCAAGTAAACCTACGGTCAGGACTGCGGCGATTCGTGGGATTCTTTGGTCTGACCGCACCACGTGTGTATAGTGGCAATGTGATGAGACGAGGTGCTTTCTTCTTCTCCCTCATAGCGCTCGCGGCAATGCCTGCTTGCGCTCGCGAACCAACACTGGTCGGCAAGGGGAAGGGCAGCCTCGGTGCGCCACGCGACAGTCCATCCGTTCTCATAGAATTTCGCGAGGACGGTACGTCAACATACAGTGTTGTTTGGGAAGATGGCATCCAGCTTGACTACTACGCCACGTACTCCAGAAGTGGAAACGTGCTGACTACCGTCTCGCAAGGTTCTCGCGCATCCGGAACCATTCTGGACTTTGTTCCGACCGCAGAAAAGGAGCTAGAGAAGTCGATCGAGACTGTACAAGTTGGTTCCAGGACAATCTCGACCCTGCGTTTTAGTGGGCCCGATACTCTACACCTTTCGTCGTCGAAGGGCGATGTGTTGACGTTGACTCGTGCCGATTAGGATTTCGAGATGTTCGTGATCGTGATCACACAATTTTGCTGCGTGCGGTCGCATCATAGAACCCTATGATTCCACGCGCTGCGTTGTTCGCTGTCCCCGTCACCGTCCTCTTCGCTCTCTACGGGTGCGCCGCTGCTGGCCCCAGTTTGGTTGGTAAGTGGACAGGCCAGGTCGAAGTGGGCGGTTCCAAAGTTCCGGCCGACATCGAAGTCAAGGCCGACCAAACCATGACCATGGAAATCGAAACTGGAGGCGTTCGGCTCCAGATGATCTCCGACTGCACCATCAAAGGCGACAAGATCACGATGAAGGTGAAAGACATGAAGGTCGTCAAGCTCCCCAAGGAGCAAGAAGACAAGAAAGAACTCATCGAAGCACAGCTGAGCAAGGCCAAGGGTGAGGAAACCACCAATGCCTTCAAGTTCGAGGGCGAGGACAAGGTGACTCTCATCAGCACCGGCGCTCCGGTCACCTGGACTCGGGTGAAGTAAGGTGCCTCACTAAGGTGACAAAAGAGAAGCGCACGATCGAGGAGATCGTGCGCTTCTTCTTTGGGTCTGGTCAGGGTCAGTCGATCTGAACGAGTTCGTAGGCTTCGATGACGTCGCCTTCTTTGAAGTCTTCCCAACCGGTGAACTTGACGCCGCAGTCCTGACCCGCGAACATTTCGCGGACGTCTTGCTTGACGTTCTTCAGCGAGTCCACCGTGCCTTCGTAGACCAGCTCGGTGCCGCGCTTCACGCGCACCTTGTCGTTACGAAGAATCTTGCCATCGGTGACGTGCGATCCCGCGACCTTGCCCGCCTTGGTGAGCTTGAAGACCGCGCGGATCTCGACGGTGCCGTGGTACTCCTCTTCGAACTTCGGCTCGAGCATGCCCTTCACAGCGGCTTCGATGTCCTCGATCAGTTCGTAGATGATGTTGTAGGTGCGGATTTCGACTTTTTGCCGCTCAGCCTCGCTCTTGGCTTTGGCTTCGGGCTTGACGCCGAATCCGACGCAGATCGCGTTACTGGCGGCGGCCAAGTTCACATCGCTCTCGGTGACGTTTCCGACGCCGCTGAGGAGAATCTTGACATTCACCTCGTCGCTCTCGATCTTCTCGATGAGCCCCCGAACCGCTTCAACCGAGCCCTGAACGTCAGCCTTGATGATGAGGTTGAGGTCCTTGATCTCTTCGGCTTGGAGATGGTTCCGCAGGTCGCGGAGGGTCATCTTCTTCTTCGGGCCAACAACGTTGCGCTGGCGCTCTTCTTCCAGTCGCTCGTCGGTGAGAGATCGGGCGGCGCGCTCATCCTTCACGACGATAACGGCATCGCCTGCCATCGGGACATCATTGATGCCCAGAATCTCGACCGGCACCGACGGGCCAGCTTCCTTGAGAGGCTTGCCGGCGTAGTCGTTCATCGCCTTGATCTTGCCCCAGGTCTTGCCGACGACCACAACATCTCCGCTCTTCAGCGTGCCTTCTTCCACAAGAACCGTGGCGACAGGGCCCCGGCCTCGTTCGAGTTTGGCTTCGATGACCACGCCCTCAAACTCACCCTTCGGGTCGGCTTGAAGCTCCATCACGTCGGCTTGGAGGAGAATCATTTCCAGCAGGTGCGGAACACCTTCTCCGGTGTGAGCGCTGACGGGGCAGACGGTGATGTCGCCGCCGTATTCGCTCGGCACGAGCTCGTGTTGGGGAAGAGCCTGCAGAACCTTGTCGAGGTTTGCAGCGGGCTTATCAATCTTGTTGGCGGCTACGATGATCGGAACGCCCGCGTTCTTCGCGTGGGTGATGGCTTCGATCGTCTGGGGCATGATGCCGTCGTCGGCGGCGACCACGAGGATCGCGATATCCGTGACTTGGGCTCCACGAGCGCGCATTGCGGTGAACGCGGCGTGGCCTGGAGTATCGAGGAAGGTGATGACCCCGTCGCCCATCGTGACCTGGTAAGCACCGATGTGCTGGGTGATTCCGCCATGCTCCTTGTCGGCGACGTTGGCTTTGCGGATGTAGTCGAGAAGGCTGGTCTTGCCGTGGTCAACGTGACCCAGAATCGTGACGACCGGAGGCCGGGGGTGCTTGCCCCCCTTGGCGACCTTGCTGGCGGACGGCCTATTCGCCACGGGCTGAGCCCATTCGAGCTTGAATCCAAACTCGGCGACAAGCTTTTCGGCCATTTCATCCTCAAGAACGGTGGTCAGGGTGACCATCTTCTTGAACTTCTTAATGAGCGCGGTCAGAACTTCCTTATCACTCACTCCGAGCGCCGCCGCGATATCGCGTGGGCTTCGGCCGTGGGGAAGGGAAATCGTCTTGGAATCGCCGGAACCGGTTCCGATGGCTTCGCGCAACAGTTCCAGCAGATCGCTGTCGGCTTCAAACGATCCGTTGGTGACCTCAACGCCAAGATCGTTCAGCTGGGCCAAAACTTGACCAGGGGCGACCTTGAGTTGAGCAGCGAACTCGGCAACATTCACGGGCATGAGTTGTAGTTTTACCTCTGATGACATAAATCCTCTAGGGAAAGCCCGGATGAGTCAGGAGTCGGGCGAGCTCCTCTTGGTCAATCGCGCGGCGGAGGGTGCGGCTGAGGGCTTTGGGGGTCAGCTTGGATCGGCACTCTGGGGTGGGGCAGATATACGCGCTTCTGCCGGTGCCTTGTCGTGGATTCGGGCTGAGAACTCCTGTAGAGTCCTCAGCCCGAAGGCGGATGAGATCCTGCTGAGGGGCCTTGAGTCGGCACGCAATGCAGGTTCGAATCGGGGTGTGCTGGGTCGGTACGATTAGCCTCCGGACTTCTCCGAGCCGCGCTCGTCGCCGTTGATATCGATCTTCCAGTCAGTGAGTCGGTGAGCCAGGCGCACGTTCTGTCCGCCTCGGCCAATTGCAAGAGAGAGCTGGCTCTCCGGCACGATGACGTGGGCGGTTTTCTCTTCGTGGTTCAGCTTGATCGAGTTGACCTTGGCCGGGCTGAGCGCGTTGATGATGAATTGCTTCGGATCCTCGCTCCAGGGCACGACGTCGATCTTCTCCGGTCGAAGCTCGTCCATCAGAACTTGGATGCGCGAGCCGCGTTGGCCTACACAGGCGCCGACGGCATCCACGCGCTCATCGTGGCTAATGACCGCGAGCTTGCTGCGCTGACCGGGTTCACGGGCCACGCTCTTGATCTCGACCAGCCCTTCGGCAACTTCCGGCACTTCGTACTCCAGGAGCTTGCGGAGGAGGTTCGGGTGGCTTCGGCTGGCGACGACTTGGAATCCTCGTCGATCTTCCTCAATCTTGAGCACGAGGACGCGGAGTCGCTCGTTCGGGCGATAGTCGTCGGTGCCGACTTGCTCGCGCTTCGGCAGAACAATCTCGTGTCGGTTGACTTGGAGAAGGACGTTGCCCTCTTCGCGTCGGCTGACGATGCCGGAGACGACTTCGCCGACCTTCTCGCTGAATTGGTCGTGAAGGCGTCGAAGCTCGGCCTCTCGGAGCTTCTGCTGGAGAACTTGTTTGAAGGTCTGAGCCGCAATTCGTCCAAAGGTGTTCGGGTCAACTTCGACGGGGATGAAGTCGCCGATCTGCGATTCCGGGTTGTAGCGTCGGGCGGCGTTCAGGCTGATCTGGAAGCTCGGTTCGAGCACCTCGCCCACGACTTCCTTTTCGATCACCGCGCCGCTCTTGACGTTCTTGTCGAGCCGCAGCGTAACCTCGCCCTGGACGCCTTTGTACTTCTTGTACGCGACGGCCAGTGCCTGCTCAAGCTCAGTTTTGAGTTCATCCAAGGAAAGTTCGCGTTCCATCGCGATCTGTTGGAGTTGTTGCAGAATGTCCATCGCTATGCCTCTTTCTTACGCCAGGTCGGGCGACCGGTGCTCCTTCATTCTTAACCTTTGAGAGGCAAAAAATGTGTCCGAGCTAACAAAAAAGGCGGCCCTGTGGCCACCCCGTGTGTTTTCTGGAGCCCTGCCTGGTTGTGTACGTCCAAGAATACCCCGAACGGAATCGCTCGGTTGCAGCCTCCACGGGCCCTCAGATCAAAAATCCTTGCCGTTTATTCGGCAGCTTTGACGTCTTTCGGAATCGAAATCGTGTCGCCGACCTTCACGCCCAGCTTCTTGAACAAGCCAGCTTTGGCTTCCAGCACATAGAGCGAAGCCGCGGCTGAGGAGTAGTCGGTCGTCTCATCCAGCGCCTTCATCGTGTAGATGCTGTTGATCTTGCCGTTCGCGTGGATGTAGGCGATGTCCAGGTCCACGAGCGTGTTGCGCATCCAGAATCGTTGGTAGGCGGCGCGGTTGAAGACAAAGAGCATGCCTTGCTTCTCGGTGAAGTCTGCGTCCAGCAGGTGCATCATCCCTTCGGCGCGCTTCGAGTTGGTGTCCATGATCCACGCCGTCAATTCCATCTTCTCAGGGATGGAGATCTTTGTGGTCTTGAGCTCCTTCAACTGATACATCCGCTCTGCGACGAACCTGGGCTCGACAGGCGTGGTGGGTTGCTGGTTGCTGGCGATCAGCACGAGGGCGGTGAAGGCAAGTGACATCATGGACAATCCCCAAGGGGGCTCCTGCTTCTTCTATTGTAGCCGGGATTCGCGCTCTTTAATGCGAACGACCGAGGGAAGAGGCAGTGAGAAGCCCCGATTCGCTACCTGGCGAATCGGGGCTTCTCGGTTTGGTTCGTATTCCCGAGCGATCAATCGCGGGCCCAGAACATGCTGCCGGCTTCCTCGAAGATCACGGCTTGTTTCAGCACGTCGATGGCTTTGCTCAGGCCTTCCATCGGGGACATCAGACCATCCTCATGCTCGATGCTGAGCACGTGATCGTAGCCGACCATGCGCAGATTGCTGACGAAATCCTTCCACCACTCCAGGCTGTGACCATAGCCGACGCTGCGGAACACCCAGCTGCGCTCCAGGATATCGCCATAGCTCTTGGTGTCGAGATTGCCGTTGCGCGCGCTGTTGTACGGGTCGATCCGAGTGTCCTTGGCATGAACGTGATACAGAGCCCCCTTCGCCCCGAGTTCGCGGACGGCGGCGATCGGGTCGATGCCTTGCCACCACAAGTGGCTCGGGTCAAAGTTCGCTCCGATCGCATCACCATCGGCCCCGATTCCATCGCGGAGCTTGAACAAGGTGTCGTTGCTATACACGACAAATCCCGGGTGCATCTCGATGCAGAACTTGACCTTGTGAGCTTTGAGGAAGGCGGCTTGCTCCTTCCAGTAGGGAATCACGACGCTGTTCCACTGCCACTCCAGGATGTCGCGGTATTCGTCGGGCCAGGCGCAGGTCACCCAGTTGGGGTTCACGGCGTTCGGGCCGTCGCCGGGGCAGCCCGAGAATCCGTTGACGCACTCAATTCCGAGGGCGCTTGCGAGCTTCACCGCGTTGACAAAAGCGTTGTGGTGATCTTCAGCGGTTGACTTGACCGGGTGGATGGCGTTTCCGTGCACCGAGATCGCGCTGAGAATGAGGCCGCGATCCGTGATTTTCTTCATCAGAGCATCGCGTTCGGCTTGGCTCTCCAGGAGCTTGGGGACATCAAGGTGAGGGGTGCCGGGGTACGCGCCCGCGCCAATTTCAACCGCTCCGAGCCCAAGGCTCTGGGCGATGTCGAGCGTCTCGTCGAGTGGCTTATCGCCGAACAGGGCGGTGAAGAGTCCAATACGCATAGGGAGAGGGTACCTGCGGGATCGAACCGTTTCGCTGGGCTCGGGACAGTTTTCGGAAACCCAGCTCAGGCAAACAGAAAAGCTCCCGGATTCTTCATCCGGGAGCCTGGGATTGGGTGTCGCTCAGCGAACTCAACCGCCTTGATCGGCCTTCTTCTCTTTTTCCAGCGCGTCCTGGATTTCCTTCTTGAAGTCCGCCATGTTCTCATCCTTGGCGTACTTGGCATCGAAGGCCTTGAGGGCGCGCTCCAGGACCGTGATCGCGCGCTTGTGCTGCTTGTGGATGCTGAACGCCGGGGCGGCATAGAAGAGCACGACTGGATCATCGGCCTTCAAGTGATCGGCGATCGTTTCTGCAGCGATCAGGGCGAACTTCTTGTTCCCGCCATCCTCGGTTGCATTGGAGACGGAGAAGATCGTGAGGGCGAACTGCGAGTTCAGGCTGTCGCCTTGGGCAAGTTTCTTGGCATGATCGCGGAATCCTTGTTCGTTGTCCGATGCAAGCATCCTCAGGCGGGCACCTTCGACATCCATCGCAAGATCGGGTTGCTTAGCGACAATGGAATCAAGGGCGGCGAGGGCTTCATCCTTCTTCCCGGCGGCGTAGTCTTTCTCCGCCGTGCCGATCATCTCGACCATCTTGCCCATCTCTTCTTGCTTCTTCATTTCTTGCATGAAGCTCTCGCGAGAGGCTTTGACGTCGAACTTGCCGTCGATCACTTGCTGGAGCGGCTCATCCATGCTCATGGGGTGCCCGATCCAGGCGACGGTGCCGGTCTTGTCGACAATGAAGGCGGCGGGGATGCCGTTTTGCTTGGCTGCTTCCATCCATGTGGAGGTCATGGCCTTTGCTTCCGTGTCGCGTGCGACGGTGTAATCCATCTTGTCACCCATCTTGGCGACGAAATCTTTGACCCGCTTTTCGAGATCCTCTTCATCTTCCCAGATGTTCACGCCAATGACCGTGGCTTTGCCCTTGTGCTGCTTCGCCAGCTTCGTGAGGTGGGGGATTCCTTCGATGCAGGGGCCGCACCAGGTTGCCCAAAACTCGACAACATAGACGTGGCCCTTCTTGAACTCCTTGATTTCGCTGCCCTTGATGAACTCAGCGACTTGAAGTTTCGGGGCCTTGTCGCCCGGGGCCAGGAGCTTCGGCTCCTCCTGAGGTGCGGCGGCCGAGGCGACAGCCGCCACAGCGAGAGTGAGCGCGGCCATCCATGCGCCGCGAGAGAAACCGGATGCTCGATTCATGATAAGACCCTACTTTACGCCATTCACCCCGCAGGATGAATAGGTTATGCAGAGAGAACGCTTGAAAAGAGTTCTCGGTTCGAGGGCCCAGAAGGTGTCACCCATGTCTCCGGAACGAACGTGGGGAAGGGAGAAAGGGGAATTGGCCCGGCTGGAGGGATTCGAACCCCCGACACCCAGTTCCGAAGACTGGTGCTCTATCCGCTGAGCTACAGCCGGGCAGGAGGGAAGAGATTACCAGGAGATGAGACCCGGAGTTAGGACATTTCGGGGCTCGCGGCCGTGGATTCAGCAGGATTTTTTGTCGTCACCTCGCCCCGAGCCCATTGCCAGACGAGCAGCAGGACGGCGCCCAACTTGAGGAACTCCACCGCCACGTACACCAAGTGCCACTGACTCGGAGGCAAAGACTCCCCCGAAATGATCGCCCGCGTGCGGGCATCGAGGGAGGGCATGATGAGTATCCACTGAGCCGCGAACAGCGAAACTGGGAGGGCCAGCCACTTGGCGCGGGGCACGGTTCCGAAGCTGACGACAACGATCAAGAGCGCGAGGAGGGCAATCTCTGCAACGGCTATCCAGCGGAAAGTGATCCGACCAACTTCTAGGGCGGTTGCAAGCTCGAGCGAGGGAGCTCGGAACTTAGCCGTTGGAGCAATGAAGTTTCCCGCCAGGATCACGCCCGCCCAGAGCGCGGCAATGTGAGAGGCGACTTTATTCATGCGCAGGCACCGTCACCGATTCCAGCCGCTCGGCGATCGCGCGGGCGCGGGTCATGAAGGGTTCGCGTGCCGCGGGCTCAGGGAAGACCTCGCGCAACGTGAGGTCGAACAGGATGAGCCAGTGGTGATAATGCTCCTTGGTGAGCCCATCCAGTTTCATGTGCGCTTGGATCGGTTTGCCCGTGTAGGTGTTGCTCCGAAGGATGAGCGAAGACCAGAAGGTGTTCATCGTCGCCAAGTGCTTCGGCCAATCCGAGATGGCTCCGTTGAAAATTGGCCCGAGCGAGGGGCTTTGCCGGATCCGGTCATAGAAGGTGCTGACGAGCAAGGCGATGGTCTCCTCGGTCACCCCCAGCTCCTCCATCCGCAAACGATCCGCTTCTCGCTCCCGCTGGATACGCTGGAGGTCTTCAAACACTTGCACGTTCATCTTTCACCATCATCATGGCGACGCGAGGGGTGCCGCCCTATGACGGACGTCATGCCTGGGCCCCTTTTAAGCAAATCTGCCCTCCCGAGGAATCGGGAGGGCAGATGGGGGGGGATCCGAATCCTCAGTCTTCGATTCGGTAGGCCACGATTTCGTAGCCGCGCCGAGTTTCACTCAGGCCGATCGAGTGTCGGCTGGTGCGGGTGCGTCCCCATGGGTCGCGGTAAATGTGATCCGCGACCAGGCTGGCTCCGCCTCGGAACGTACGAACCTCTCGAACGCGGAAGTCGGTGGTGTAGGTTCCCTCGATGAGGTCGCGCATGAGGTCATAGAAGTCATCGCCGTTGAGCTGATACTGGGTGTACCGATCAAGCTCGACCCAGATGCGTGCGTTGCTCGGAATCAGATCCGTCATGTAGCGAATGCGTCCACGTCGAAAGGCATCGTAGAGATCGTCAATCGCGAAGTCGAGTTCTTCGTTGGTGTTGTTGTACCCACCGCCCCAGCCCCAGCCATCATTGCGCGGTCGGTCGTAGCGCCAGTTGTGTCGACTACCGCTGCGCCAATCCCATCGGAAGTTGGTGTTGCCAATTTCGATGCGAACAATGTTGATGTACGCGGGAAGGTGCGGATAGTAGTACCACGGCGAAGGGAAGCAACGATCTTCGTAATAGTTGAAGCTGTAGTGCGGATACCAGAAGTTGTTGTCGTTCCAACCGTTGTTGTAGTGAACGTAGCCGCTTCGGTACCGACCACTGGAGCGGGTGACATTGCCTTCGTTCCAGCCTTCGCTGCGGATCCGGGAATCGGACCGCACGGTGGGTGGTTCGGGAATGTTGAAGCTGTCTCGGCTGCGTGAACTCGCCTGGTTGTTGGAGCCCTCGTAGCGAACCGAACCGCTGCGGGAGGCTTCGTTACCACCGCGACCAATCAGATTGTCGCTCTTTTGCTGGTTGCCAGAGTTGGATTGAGGCCGACCCAGGCCGCCGCCCGAGTTGGAGGATCCGCCATCGCGATCCCGTCCACCCGAGGAAGAACCGCCGGAATTGCTCGATCCGCCGCCGGAGTTGGTGTTTCCACCGCCGCCGCCTTTGCCGAGTCCGCCGCCAGAGCCACTGCCAGAGCCACCACCCGAATTTCCGCCGGATCGAACCGGTGGCGGAGGGGCTTCGCGCCCGCCGCCGGATCCAGAGCCGCCCGAGTTGCCCCCGCCCGAGTTACCGGAGCCGGATCCGCCGCCACTTCCGCCTCCTTTGCCGAGCAGACCGCCATCGGCAATCGCGGAAACGCTGACCAGGGCCATCATGCTTGCGCACAGGAGGGAAAGAGTTCGTTTCATCTCAGTTTCTCAAGAGTTCTTAGCTCTATGGTACACGACGTTTGACGAAACCCCGCGTTTCAGAGTTCGCCACGGGTGATTTAGCTCGTGAGCACTTTGATCTCGTTACCGATTCCGGGATGCAGAATTCCGGTATTCGAGAGCGCCTGACAGTCGTAGAGGAACCCGCGGTGCACCTGCTTCTTGCCCATCCCTGCGGCGTGGCGCATGTCGAGATACAGCCTTTTGTCTCCGGATCGCGTGACAAGCGGAACTAGCGTCTGCACAGGGGTCTGATTGGCCTTCACCGATTTGAGAACCCGGGAATAGGAGCGCAGATCTTCGGCATCCATGAGATCGCCGAGCACCGAGGGCAGGCTGGCCTTGTCGGTGGCAGAATGCCCCAAGGCCTCCCAGTCGCCCTTCACCCAATGCAGCTCATAGGGTCGCTCCGCGCTCATCTGATACATTAGGCCACATGCATGGAGAGAGAACGAATCCACCGAATCGGGCAGGGATAGCCACACTGAACCGCGTTGGGGTGCACTCTCGTTTCCTGGTTCTCCAGCCTCGTTCAGAAGGGCGGAGAGCCGCTGAATTTCGAGTAAGGCGGTGGACAACTCATCCTTCATCGACTGAACGAGGATCGCTGCGCGCGTGCTGAGACCATAGTGGTGGCGGAGCCTTTTCCAATAAGTTTCAACCGTGTGCGGGCTGATGTCCAGCCGTTCCGCGATTTCGCGATCGGTGAGGCCCTCAGAGGCCAGGTCTAAAATTGATTGAAGGCGCGACGGTTGTCCGCCGACACCTTGTCGGAAATTTGATGGTCTTCGGTTCGGGTGAGCCAATCCTCGTTCTCCCTTTAACGTTCTTTTCATTATCCATATCCGTACGGTGACTAGGACCCCGTCCTAGTGCGAACCTGATGATCAGGTGGGCGAATATCGGACAAGCGGCATAATCGGGCCGTGCGTTGGTGGTTGATGAAGTCCGAGCCGGACACTTACGGCATCGATGATCTGGCGAAAAAGGGCGGGCCCGATATTTGGGAAGGGTGCCGGAACTACCAGGTGCGCAACTCCTTCCGCGATGACATGGAGGTCGGGGATCTCGCGTTTTTCTATCACTCCAATGCCGAGCCGAGCGGGATTGTGGGAACCATGCGGATCGCGAAGAAGGCGTACACCGATCCCACCCAGTTCGACCCGAGCAGCAAGTATTTTGATGCCAAGAGCCCGGTCGACAACCCCCGCTGGCTCGCGCCGGACGTGGAGCTGGTGGAGAAATTTGATCGGGTGATCAGTCTCGCCGAGATGCGGGAGCACGAGGAGCTTTCCGAAATGCTGGTGCTGCGCAAAGGGCAACGGCTCAGCGTCCTCCCGGTGACGGAGCGGGAGTGGGATTTTATTCTGAAGAACTTGGCGAGGGGCTCTTCGGTGGGATCCGCTTCGGGGCATTTTGAAGGGGAAAGTCGTTCATAAACTCCGGAACCGTAGGGATAGCGGATTGCACGGCGGTGGAGTTGGTTTTCGCACTGACTATGGAATACCAAATGGACGACGGAGAGAATCGCTCAGCTAGCCCAGCAGGCCGCCATAGGCTTACAGCATACCATTCATCAAATTTCACGTCGCGAGGAATTTGTATAAAGTAGTCAGAACCTGACTTGCTGTAGTTAATTTTTTCGAACCTCTTTTCAGAGCGAAAAAATAACATCACATTCGCCTCAGCCATCCCGTGACGTGGGATAAAGGCAGGAGAGCCCACAGGCAGCACAACCAACCCAGCGCCCTCGAAATCACTCGATAAATCAAGTGTCAGTACCCAGGAGGCACCATCATTAGTGCCCGGTAGTTCGTAAGTTGAGATACGTATCGTGTTTACCTCCGTCCTCTCGACACGAACGTCCCGAATCACAGTGCTGGCAGGGGCGTACACTTTGAGATCCTCGTCGGTGGTCACATCGATAAAACGTAGCAACACGGTAGGCGCCTGGCAGGCCAAGAAAGTAAGTGCGAGTATCATAGGCATCCTTAGTTGTCGTAAAGCCAATTCCATGGCGTGTGCGGCGGAATTTGATTGTTCTGACCATCCGGCGTACCCATGTAGACCAAGTTACCATTTCGGTCATAAATCTTCAGGACACCAGTGCTTGTGTTGTATATGTAGTGCCAGAAATTATCGCCATCATCTGGTATTCCATTCCCATTCACGTCTTTCCAGTTAATGTGATGGATATAGAAGACGCCGTTGATCTGCTCAATGTACTGGTAATTTTTACCGGGAACCTCGCGGCACTCGCCAATGATTGCGGTGATCTCGTTGGCGTCGAGCTTACCGTTTCCATTGGTATCGTGTCCAATCACAGTCAAAAGCAAATCTGAGCGATCTGCACCCGGGATACCTTTGTCAGCGATCCAACCGTCGACGATCACGTCTCCTAAAGGTTCAATAAGTGTGTCGCGGTCAGTATCCCAGTCCTTCAAGCCACCTCCGGTAATGTCGGCAGGCTTTGGAGTACCCGGTGGGGTCGGAACTCTGTATCGCTTCCTATCACTGCGTAAACCCCAAGTTCTATTCGTCCGAATAATCAATGGTGGCGAAGAAGAAACGATGCTCGGATCTAGATCGAGTACCGATCCTGGATACATTTCAACAACTTCCGGTCCAAAACTCTGCACCCAGAACTCAGGAGCATAGTGGTGCTAACCGTCTCGAGCGACGCTGCCGACGCAAGTGATGAGTCTAGACTGATGGCAACGGAGTTCCCGTCCACAAACACAGCTGCACTCCCGACCACAGCACTGCCAGATTCGTTTAGGATGGCAGCCTGACCTGGCTGGAGGCCCAGGTTTGGCACCGAGGCTGAGCCTAGGCAGGCAACGACGATGAGTCCGTTAGATAGTTCTGCCTTGATTAAAAGGGAACCACCAGTGGCGACACTTGATCGCATGTTGACCGTGATGATCCTGTTTGCACCGACTTCGGACTCGCTCGCGCTCAGAATTGCAGCACCAGATGGAAACGAGTAAGGCAACGTGACTGGAACGGGATCGGTGTTGGGCCCGACCGGTATCTGAATCACTTGCGGGCTCGTCTGCGAACTTGCGAGCGCGCTCAGCAGCAAAACGGAAGATGTGATTGTTAGGTGACTCCACTTCATGGCACCATTGTTGCTCGCCATTGAACCTACTGTCAACTGTCGTTCTGCAGAAGGTGAATCGCTGGGATATCTATCATTGAACCGAAGTCCGATGGAGACCGAAATCTCACCACGACCCAACCTGGTCCCGCAGGTTCGCGGCGAATCTGTCATACTCCTCCTCGGCTCTCCCGAAGACAGTTGGTCGCACCGAAAGGTGCTTTAATTGCCGCCGCTGAGAAATCAGACGCAGCATCCAGCCGAGGCAGGCAAAGAGAACAACACGATTTTCCCGGGCTCTTCGGAGCACACACCGGACAAGCGACGTTGGGCTCCTTCCCCTCATCAGGGTGGGAGCCCATTTCCGTTTGACGGAGGTCAAGCAACAAAACATGCAGACCGCTCCAAAACCGCAAACCGTGGCCAAGGCCTCGGTGATCACAGAGACGCAGGAGAAGTATCAGCGCGCCAGTGGCGTGCTGTTTACGGAATATCGCGGCCTCAAGGTGAAGGAGATCCAAGCGCTGCGCAAGCAGCTCAAGGATAAAGGTGGCGAGCTCGCGGTTGTCAAGAACACCCTGTTCCGCAGGGCGATTGGCGACGATGCCGCGAACGTGCCCGAGGATCTGACCAGCGGCCCGACCGCAATCACCTTCATTTATGAGAATGAAACCGATTGCGCCAAGGTGTTGATGGACTACGCCAAGACCCACAAGAATCTTGTGGTGAAGGGCGGCCTGCTCGCAGGCAAAGCCTACAACGCGCAAGCCGTTGAGAACCTCAGCAAGCTCCCGCCGCGTGACGTGCTGATTAGCCAAGTGATTGGCGCAATCGCCGCTCCGCTCACCAACCTCGTCGGAGTGATTGAAGCCCTGTACGCTGATCCGATTCGGGTCATCGGTGCAGTGGCCGATAAGGTCAACGAGGAGGCCGGTAACCCGGTCGCCCCGAAGGCTGAATCCGCTCCCGCCGAGGCTGCCGAAGCCCCTGCCGAAGAAGCCCCCGCAGCTGAAGAAGCTGCCCCGACCGAGGACGCTCCCGCAGAGGAAGCCGCTCCCGAAACCACGGAATAACCCCAATGGCAAGCACTGTTGAACAACTGGTTGAATCCATTAGCAACATGACCGCTCTTGAGCTCAGCGAGCTGAAGACGGCCCTCGAAGACAAGTTCGGCGTCACCGCCGCCGCGCCCATGGCTGGCTTCAACCCGGCTATGTTCGCTGGCATGGGTGGCGGCGACGCTGCCCCCGCTGCGGAAGAGAAGACCGAATTTGACGTCATCCTCACCGCCGCTGGCGACAACAAGCTCGGCGTCATCAAGATCGTCAAGGACCTCCTCAGCCTCGGTCTGAAGGAAGCCAAGGATCTCGTCGACACCGCTCCAAAGCCGATTAAGGAAGGCATTGGAAAGGACGAAGCCGACGCTCTGAAGAAGCAACTCGAAGAAGCCGGCGCGAAAGTCGAAATCAAGTAGGCCTTATTTGGCTTGGTTTGATTCTAAAAGCCCTCGATCCCCCGGGATCGGGGGCTTTTCGATGTTATGGTTACCGCCACGATCCTTGCGCGCTTATGTGCCAATGAGTTTTCTCAATACGGTAACCGCGAGAGATCTTAGTTCCTCATCGTTTGAGCACTCCAGCACCTTTAGCGCAAGGTCAGATGCTTCGGGAAATCGATTCTTCTCCACCCTGGGAAGATCTAAGCCCAGTGCTGCTCGAGGTACATCGTAACAATCAGCAATTTTTTCTCTGAGCGGAGGAGGAATGACTGCTGCGCCACGTTCATATTCAGCGATCGTGTTCCTAGTTCGGCCAAGCCGCTCAGCAAGCTGCAGCTGCGTCTCGCCATGGAGTTTCCGGTACTTCTTGAGTACCTTTCCTAGCTCCACTCCCTCTGATGATTTCTGTCGGGTTGACATCGCACTGAATTACCCGTCAGACAAAGACTGGAAGAGTAGGAATCAAGCACATGTCTCAAGGGTTTCAGAAGCATGCGCGCATCGCATCCAGAGTGGCTCTCCTGGTTTCGGTTGTGTATCGGCTCACCCTACAGATCAAACGACTTTGGCTTCTTCGCCGCTGACTTCTCATCCGCGACGGCTCGCTTATCCTCTTCGCTCGAGACAATCGCATCGACCCCTTGACCCGCAACCTTCTCCCACACCCCGTACTCGCTCTTTTTGTAAGTAGAAAACCCCTGTTTCGCCGCCTTGTCATAGTTGGTTGTCTTATCAATCGCAAACCGCATCGCGCTGACCACGCGCTTCACCGAGAGTCCGCAGGTGGGGCAGTAGGCGAGGGGGTCATCGGTGATGCCTTGTAGCGCGTCGAACCGACCGGGGCAAATTTCGCAGTCGCCGTCGCATTTTTCGTACTCGTAGATCGGCATGGGGGATTGGGTGACAGAATAGCCTCTGTGCACCCCTTTGACGACCTGAACCGCCGAATCGTTGCATGCGAATCGTGCCCCCGCCTGCGCGAGTGGTGCACCCGGGTAGCGGCGGAGAAGCGCAAATCGTTTGCCGATCAGGATTATTGGGGCAAGCCGGTGCCGAACTTCGGCGACCCCGAGGCGCTGGGCTTGATCGTGGGTCTGGCTCCCGCCGCCCATGGTGCCAATCGAACCGGGCGGATGTTCACGGGAGACCGAAGCGGCGACTGGCTCTACCGAGCCATGCACCGCGCAGGTCTGGCCAGCCAACCCAACGCCGACCACGCGCAGGATGGGCTTCACCTGATCGGCACGCTCATCACCGCGACATGCCACTGTGCGCCGCCCGATAACAAGCCCACCCTCGAGGAGATCTCCCATTGCGCCAGGCATCTGCACGACACGCTGGCCCTCCGTCCGTGGCGCGCTTATCTTTGCCTGGGAGGAATCGCCTGGAAGGAACTCCACCGCGCTCTCGGGCTCAAGGCTCCCGCGTTCTCCCACGGTGCGGAATCGCGCAGCAGGCACGGAGCTCTCATCCTGGGATCCTATCACCCCAGCCAGCAAAATACATTCACCGGGCGGCTCACCGAGCCCATGCTCGATGCCGTGATGCAACGCTTCGCCCAGATCATCCAGGCATGAAAAAGCCGCCCGGCTCCGCGAGGAACCGGGCGGCTGATGGCTCCGAACCGGGTTACTCCGACATCATCGGCTTGTTCACCATCACTTCGCGAGTGAGGCTGTATCGCTCCAACACGCCGTTCCGCGACACCGAGAGGTCAACCTTGGTGCCCGCTTCGCCCTCCAGCATGCTCTCCAGGGCATTGAAGCTGACGTTGCCCAAGAATTCGCCATTCAGACCCAGCAGAAAGTCGCCGCGCTTGATGCCCGCTTTGTCGGCGGGGCCGCCCGGAGTGACGTTGAAGATGAACATCCGCTGGTCACGAGGACTGTAGATCGCCCGCAGACCGACATCGGCGGCCACCGGATCCGACTGCTTGCCGGAGAAGTTCTGCAGCACCACCAATCGGCGATCAATGTCGATGGTGATGTTGAAGTTCTTCAGGAATCCAAAGCCCACCGTGCCATCGCTCTCGCTGGAGCTGGAAGGGAGGTCGATGATGTTCCAAACGGCTTCCTTCACCGGAACGCCGTAGATCTTCATATCGCTCATCAAAATGTCCCACGACGCCACAGGGCCGGAGGCCACCCAAGAAGCCTTCATGAAGTTGGGCTTTGTGCCGGTCTTCCACATGCCCACGCGCTCCAAAACGTCCTTGTGAGTGGTCGAATAGAATCCGTTGCCCGTATCGAGGCTCAGATACATTTTTTGGCCATTCGGAGCCTCCACCGGCAACTTGATGACGTTGTTGCCAATCGGCAGAATCTTGAGCCGCCACGACGTTTTGCCATCCACCGGAATCTTGGTGATGTCGTAATCCTTGGGATAGAACACGAACTTGCTCTTCTCAAAGTTGATCTGGAAGATCTCGTGAGAAAGCGGCTCCAGACCCATGATCCCATCGACGTGGGTGCCGTAGGACATTGAGTAGTTCTGGTTGCCCATCTTGACGACGGTCATGCCTTCGGAGGGAATCTTGACCTCGCCCATCTGGATCGACTTGATGTCCACCGTCTCGGCTTGGAAGGCGCCGACAAAGTCTTGGAGAGTCATCGTGCCCGTCGCTTTACCGACGTTCACCGACTCGTTGAGCACGTAAGCGCCCGAGAAGCCGGTGTCGAACATACACGACACCTTTTTCCCATTCACAACGCTATCAACAATGATGGCGGAGTCCATGATCTTGAACGGCCATTCGATCGTCTTGGGGGACTGCTGGGCTAGGACAGCGGAGGCAAGCAAGGTCGTAAGCATGGTTTTGTTGGAGAGATTGTAACTCCCTTGTTTTCTGATAAACGCGCAAAATGGGTTTTGGTTCCTTGAAAATCGTCACAGAAGGCCGGTTTCGTGGGTCGAAACCCCCGCCGCATCCAGCCAATCCCCTACCTCGGCAAGAACCTTGCCGCGATGGCTGATCGCATGTTTTTGGTCGGCAGTGAGATCGGCCATCGTGCACCCAAACTGGGGGAGCCAGAAAATCGGGTCGTAGCCGAAACCGCGGTTCCCGCTGGGTTCGGTGGCAATTCGGCCTTCACACAGAGCGGTGAAGGTGATCGTCGGCTCGCCTGGTCGGGCCAGAGCGACCGTGCAATTGAATCGCGCTCCGCGCTCGGCTTCTGGGGTCTCCTTCATCCGATCCAAGATGATCCGCATCTTCTCAGGGAAGGGCGTTTCCTCGCCCGCGAATCGCTTGCTGAACACGCCCAGCTCGCCCGGGAGGGCATCGATTTCCAGCCCAGCATCATCGGCGAGACACCATTCTCCGGTGGCTGCACAGGCCGAATCGGCCTTGATCTTGGCGTTTTCGGGGTAAGTGGTGCCGGTTTCTTCTGGCTCCGGCGCATCCGGGTAGTCGGCGAGAGTCTTGATCGTCAGGCCAGGGAAGCGACGACCGAGGATCGTCACCATCTCCCCGGCCTTCTTCACGTTGTGTGTCGCAATGACGAGCGTGCGAATCACGGTTAGATTCCCAGAGCTTGCTTCTGCAATTCCACGAGTTCCAGCACGCCCTTCTTGCCCAGTGCGAGCATCTTGCCGAGCGCATCGGCGCCGAACGGCTCGCTCTCGGCGGTGCCTTGGATTTCGACAAATCGACCGCTTCCGGTCATCACGATGTTCATGTCGGTCTCCGCCTTGCTGTCTTCTTCGTAGCACAGGTCGAGGAGTTCTTGCCCTCGGACGATTCCGACGCTGATCGCGGCAAGCGGCTCCTTGAGCAGAACCTGCTTGATCATCCGCTGGCTGACCATCCATTGCATGGCCTGATAGGTGGCGACATAGGCCGCGGTGATCGCCGCGGTTCGCGTTCCGCCGTCGGCTCGGATGGCGTCGCAGTCGATGGTGATGGTGCGCTCGCCCATCCGCTCCATATCCACCACCGCGCGCAGAGATCGACCGATGAGTCGCTGGATCTCCATGCTGCGCCCATTGGGGCCTCGGTTGGCATCGCGCTGGTTGCGCTGACGCCCGGAGCGGGGAAGCATCGAGTACTCAGCCGTCACCCATCCCGACCCCTGACCCTTCATGAACGGAGGCACGCGGTCTTCGACCGTCGCCGTGACATACATGTGGGTGTCCCCCATCTCGATGAGGCACGAGCCCTCGGCAAACTTAGCGACCCCTGCTTCCATCTTCACAGGGCGGAGTTGATCAGGCTGACGGCCATCGACACGCATAGGGCGCAGTTTACTGTTTCCGCCGCCGGTTGATCGGGCTCCGTGGAGCTCCGTCCTTTTTCGGAAACTGCGCGCCCAGAAAAGTGCTCGTGCCCCCAGTTTGACTGGGGGCACGAGTGAGTATTGACCGGCGGCCGAGGCTTACTTGTCGTCGCCCGAGGCGGCTTTCTTCGTGATCTTCACGCCGTACTTCTTGTTCGTCTTCTTCGTTGCGTCCAGCTCATCCTTCACGGTGAAGTTGTCGTTGACCTTCTTTTCCTTACGGAACACGGCGTTGACTTCCACGGTGTCGCCATTCTTCGGGGTTGGATCCAGAACGCCCTGCACGTAGACGCTTGCGATCTTATTTTCGCCTTGGATCTTGAACGTCGTGTACTTGTTGCCAGCGCGGCTCTCCCGCTCGCGGAAGTCGGCGACCTTGCCGGTCACCACCACATCCTTGCCATCGTGGTCATCGCGGTCCTTCAGCAGCTTGTCCACGGTCAGGACCTCAGCGGCATAGGCGACCACGGCGAGAGCAGCGATTCCGATCAGAGCGAACTTCTTCATAACTTTCTTGACCAATCCTTAATATTTCAGCAGGGCGTGGATGTTGTAGCCCGGGAGATTCTGACGACCATCGAGGAACTCCAGTTCGACCATGAAGCCAAAACCGGCCACTTGGCCGTTCAATCTCTCGACAAGTTTCGCGGCGGCTGCCGCCGTTCCTCCCGTGGCGAGCAGGTCGTCCACGATATAGCACCGTTGACCCGGCGAGATTGCATCGGTGTGCATCTCAATTGTGTTGGTGCCGTATTCCAGCGAATACTCTTCCTGAATCTTGTCGTAGGGAAGTTTGCCGACCTTGCGAGTCAGAACAAACGGGAGATCCAGATTCAGCGCAATGGGGACACCAAAGATGAATCCCCGGCTCTCAATTCCGACGATGACTTCCGCACCCTTGGCCTTCGCATCCTCGGTCAGGAGGTCGCAGACTTCCCGCAGAGCCTGCGGGCTTTGGAGCACCGGGTGGATGTCCTTGAACATGATTCCCGGCTTCGGGAAATCGGGAACGTCGCGAATCAGGGATTCAGCAAAAAGTTGGGCCATGCCAAGGGGCGTTATACCCGCCTGATCCTCCGGTCTTACGGCTCGACCTCTGGCCCCGGCTCCCAGCCTTTGTCGCTCGCGCGCATCAGGACGCTCACTTCCATGTTGCGATCCACCCGAACCTGACAGCTGAGGCGGAAATTGCCGAGTTCGCCGTCTTCTTCCAGCGAATCGTGCTCGACCTGGCCCATTTCCGGCTCGCCTTCCGCAAACGTGACGCGGCACGTGGTGCAGCGAGCCAGTCCGCCGCATCGGTGGCTTACATCCACCCCGCTTTTCTCGAGCGCATGCACGAGCTTCGTCCCCTCTTCGACCTCATACGTTCCGAAGCCTTCCACCTTCACTTGATGTGTTGCCATGTCCCCCGATGCTACCTGCTCAATCGTCATCCTCTTGCACGTTGGCATCCAGCTTCAGGCCGCGACCCTTCAGCCCGCGACCGTGCGCGCCCGCCCACTCGCTGGGATACCGCGTCTGGAATCCCTTTTGCGAATGCCAAACCCAGCGGTTCAGAGCATCCATTTCCGCCGGAGTCTGGACCTCGCGCTGGCGCAGATCGATCTTCTTAATTTGCCGCCAAAGCGCAAGCTCCGGTGCCGACATCGCCGATTCCTGCTTGGGGAACTCGTCAAGCGGCGTCTTCGGGGTGATTGCGGTGTAGGGGTTCAAGTCCGCCTTTTCACCGAAGCAAGCCGCCATCAGATTGGAGGCGGAATTGTTCTGGTTCATCGGCAGGATCCCGAAGATGTGGTGAATCGTGCGAAGCACCGAGGTCTGGTTGTAGAACTCGCTCACGGTTCCGCGCTTACGACTGTACGGGCTCACGACGAGGCAAAACGAGCGGTGGCCATCGACGTGATCGGTGCCTGCCTGAGGGTCATCTTCGTTGATGAAAATGGCCGTCTCGGGCCAGAACTTGCTCTTGCTCACCGCCTCGACCAGTCGCCCGATCGCCAGATCGTTGTCCGCCATGTGGCTCCTCGGCGTCACCGCTCCGCCGGCGTGATCCTGCGGGAGATAGACGATGATGAAGTTCGGCATATCACCCGACTTCTCGAACTCCTTGAACTCCGCCAAGAACCGATCCATCCGCAGTTGATCCGGGATGTTCATGTTCCAACCCGGGTAATCGCGAGAGGAGTAGCGGCGCAGATTCTCGATTCCGATGTTCTGCTTGAACTTCAGATTCTCGCCCGCTTTGTACTTCTCCCAAATCTGGCGACCGTTCATCGGAGTTTCTGGTTCGGCGTAATCCATCTCGCCGTAGTTGCGGAAGCTGAGCCCGGCAGCCAGAACCCCATCCCACACAAACCCGCTACTGGAATAGGTGATCGGGTCATCCCCAAAGGTGTAGCTCCGAGTGAACCCGCCGAAGGCGCGATTCAGGTACGGCGTCACGTTCCCCTCGGTCGCCCACGAGTGACCGTCTGCGCTTAGAACTCCGTTGCAATAGTAGTTGTCGAGCAGCACGAAATCGCGGGCGAGAGTGCGGTGGTTTGGCACGTCATCTTCGCCGAAAATGTTGAGCTTCGGTTCGCCGTCTGCGTTCGGAAGATCGCCGAAGTACTGGTCGTACGTGCGATTTTCCTTGATCACATAGATCACGTGTTTGAACACGCTGGGCTCGCCGAGCTTCTTCGGAATGGGCACCGGTTTGGTCGTGCCCTTGCTCACGCGCTCCTGGGCCGCCAAGATTTGGGGCACGCGACTATCGGTGAGCACCGTTTTGGTCATGGTTGCCAGCTCCGTAGCGCTCGGCTTGGCGATCTTCAGCACGGTGCCGGATTTGTCGTGCGAGTTGCGCGGCGATCCTTCCAGCTTCCCGGGAGCCCGGGCTCCCGGGAAGCTGGAAGGATCGCC
>Ga0209572_1000517_pt1 | contig 54287 bp, 57 predicted proteins | sample EBPBio232012_DNA_FD_185867 | JGI IMG/M metagenome (GOLD analysis project Ga0209572, IMG submission 185867) | Wastewater treatment Type I Accumulibacter community from EBPR Bioreactor in Madison, WI, USA - Reactor 1_1/23/2012_ DNA (SPAdes)... | ecosystem: Engineered > Bioreactor > EBPR >...
TCGCGCAGCAGCGTATCAAGGCTGTGCTGGAGATGCCTGACGCAGACTCCGTGCGCATGATCCGCTCGGTCAAGGAGAGCGGCTGGCGCGTGTCGGGCAAGCTCGCAAAGGAGTACCCGCGGCTGGAGGACAAGGCCCTGGCCTTACGCATCGTCGAAGCCGTGCAATCTGCATTCGAGGATCGTGAGCCCTTGCCCATCATTGAATGAGTGAGAACCCTTCTGCGGGGGTACTCTGGCTGCGTTAGCACCATCTCGTTGCAGGCCAACCATGTCCGAGCTGCGCTTGGGCCGCCCCCCATTGGCTGCGGAGTGTGGAAAAGCGGTAAAATGCATGAAATTTCAATGAAAAACTAGCCATGCCAGCCGCCACCCAATCTCCTGTAGCTTCCTTACGAGGCGGTGCTGCGCATCTGGCAGACGAACTGCGAGCCGGGCGTGTCTACCGGAGAGAGGATCTCGCACGCCTGTCCGCGGCAGTGGATCGGCATCTGCGTGAACTGGTGGCTACCGGAAAGCTGAAGAAGCTGGCCCAAGGTCTGTACCACGCACCCAAGCAGTCCAGCTTTGGTCCACTGCCACCGGCCGATGAGCAAGTGGTGGGCGGGTTCCTGCGCGACAAGGATTTCCTGGTGTTCTCCCCCTCGGCTTACAACGCCGTGGGCCTGGGTACGACCCAGCTCTACAACCGCACGCTGGTCTACAACCACAAGCGCCACGGCGTCTTCAAGCTCGGCAATCGGCAGTTCGACTTCCGGGTGAAGCCGCGCTTCCCCAGGAAGCTGACGCCGGAGTTCCTGTATGTGGATCTGCTGAACAACCTGGACGAACTGGCGGAGGATCGTGATGCGGTCTTGCGGCAGGCACGCAGCAAGCTGCTTTCATTCGATCCCGCCCGTCTGCAGCGCGCCGCCGACAGCTTTGGCAGCGTGGCCACGCGCAAGCGTCTGCGGGAGTGGGTGGGTGGCTGAATTCCTGCACGAACGACGAGACTTCGATCAGTTGCTGTCGGTGGTTGCAGACGAGCGCGGCCTCGATCCCGTGCTGGTCGAGAAGGACTACTGGATCATGCATTGCCTGTGGGGCCTTCAGGCTCAGGGCTTTCAGTTCGAGCTGAAGGGCGGCACGTCCTTGTCGAAGGGGTTCGGTGTCATCCACCGTTTCTCAGAAGACATCGACATCCGCATCGAGCCGCCCGCTGGCATGGACGTGAAGACTGGGCGCAACCAAGACAAGCCGGCGCATGTCGAATCGCGGCGTGCGTACTACGACGCGCTGGCAGCAAGGATTCGAATTCCGGGCATCGACAGTGTTGAGCGCGACATACAGTTCGACGACGACAAGATGCGCAGCGCAGGCATCCGCTTGATCTACGTACCGCGTGTCCCGGCGCTTGCTGGCGTCAAGGACGGCATCCTGCTGGAACTCGGATTCGATGACACCGCCCCGAACCGGCCCGTCACGATCTCGTCGTGGGCGCTGGATGTAGCCATGGAGCGCGGGGTCGCGGCGGGGGACAACCGCGCGGTGGCCGTGCCGTGCTATGCGCCCACGCACACCTTCGTCGAGAAGCTGCAGACGATCTCCACCAAGTACCGCCGACTCGATGAAACCCAGGCGTTCCCCGCCAACTTCCTGAGGCATTACTACGACGTGTACTGCCTACTGGAGTTGGAGGAGGTTCAGGCCTTTATGAGGACGCTGGCCTACCAGGAGCGCAAGGCGCAGCGGTTCCGGACCGGCGATGACCAGGCCATTGCTCGCAATCCTGCTTTTTTGCTGGCCGACGCCGATCAGCGTCAGCGATTCGCGCAGGAATATCGAAAGACAGCCGCGCTGTACTACCAGGGGCAGCCTGACTTCGAGGTGCTGCTGGACAGGATCCATCAACACGTCGACGTCATGTGAGGGGGTGAGAAGCAATGGTGTCATTCAGGGTCGTCGATTCGGCCTCTGCCCCAAGCAACGGCAATGAGGTACTCCTCGGCCGCGACAATTGGAACGACTGGTTCACCTGGGTGACGCAGTTCCATGTGATCGTAGTCACGGAAGATCGTCGGCGGATCGATATTGGCAACGTAAAGATTGCCAGGGCGGGGATGACCCTTGAGTCTGCCGTCAGTTCGGCATTGCTCGATCCCGTGTTTTCCAGGCTCGAGGCCCCGTGGTTCTCGATAGGCCAGACCGAGAACTACTACGAACAGCTCAACGAACTTGGCGAGCAGTTACGAGACGAGTACCTCCTCGCAGTGCGTGACATGGCGCGGAACCCGTCGCTGCTCGAGGAATATGCCGCCGAGGAGGTTTTGCGGCGATCGCTGCTGCGCGATATCGATATCGACCGGGTGCGCAATCGCTTCCACCGGCTCGCGCTCGGCAATGCCGTGCTGACCGCGTTCGCATTTCGCTACACGTTTCCCCAGGATTCGCGCATCTCTGACGCTCCGCCGCAACTCGATTTTCAGGTCACGCCCGAATCCAACCCACCGACCAACGTCCACGTCATCATCGGACGGAACGGCGTTGGTAAGACGCGCTGCTTCGACTATTTGTCGCGGGCCTTTCTTGGCCTTGAGTCGCGCGACGGAGGTGCGGTAGGCGAGTTGGGGCCGCTCAATCCTCCTGGGTTCACCAGTCCGTTTGGGTACGTTAATTCATCCCCGAAGAAGGGCCATGACTTTGCCGGACTAGTGACGGTCTCGTTCAGCCCATTTGACGAGTATGGCCCGCTGGTACGCGCGAATGCTCAACTGGATGTGAGGTACGAGTACATCGGCCTGATCCGACAGTCCGCAGCGGATGTTCAATCAAGTGGCGTCGATGACGATGGACAATCGGAGCTGAGCATCAAGGGGCGCCCCGAGCTTTCTCGGGATTTTTTGAAAGGCATAGTCGCCTGTCGCGGTGCCGCGCGTCGGCGTCGCTGGCTGAAAGCGGTCGAACTGCTGGAGGCTGATCCCTTATTTCTTGACGCGAATGCCAGGAGCGTCATCGATGACACTGCTGAGGGCTGGGAAGATCGCACGCGCAAGTGGTTTCGGCGACTGAGCTCGGGTCATAGTGTCGTCCTTCTGACGATTACGCTGCTCGTCGAACTTGTCGAGGAAAAGTCGCTGGTGCTCATCGACGAGCCCGAAGGGCATCTTCATCCGCCGCTGCTATCGGCCTTCGTGCGGGCCCTGAGCGAGCTACTGGTTAACCGTAATGGCGTGGCAATCATTGCGACACACTCACCGGTCGTTTTGCAAGAAGTGCCCCGTTCTTGCGCATGGGTGCTCAACCGCTCGGGCCACTCCGCGCGCGCCGACCGGCCCGAGCTTGAGACTTTTGGCGAAAACGTTGGAATTCTCACCCGCGAGGTGTTCGGACTGGAGGTTGTTCAGACGGGCTTTCACCGCTTGATCAGCGACGCAGTGCAACAAGGCGGATATGAACAGGCCATAGCGCGATTCGGCGGCCGACTCGGAGGCGAGGCCCGATCGTTGGCTCGCGCACTCAGCATGGTGCCTCCGTCTCCGCCCGACGCGGCAGGCGAGGGGGCCTGACATGCGAAGTTTGCCTCTTCCAACCGACACGCAGGCGAGTGTGTTCGCGCTGTGCCTGGGCGCCACGACAGATCCTGGCCGTCAGGCCCGCCTGACGGCAATTGCTGCCAGCCTCGCTGCTTCTGGGGTGACCTACCATGCGAACGCTACAGCGGCCTCGCTCCACCACGTCGAGCGCCGGCCCTCGGTTGGCGGTGTCACCAAGGCGGAGCTGACCGGACTTTATGAGGAGCACCTGAGCAAGACGAGCGGCGCGGCCCGCGCGGTCTATGACCGCATACGCAGCGCGGCACCGAACAACCGTTGTCCGCTGTGCGGTGTAGGCAGTGTCGCCCATTGCGACCACCATCTGCCCAAGTCACGCTATCCCGACTTGTCCATTCTGCCGTCCAACCTGGTGCCCGCATGTCATTTCTGCAATGACAAGAAGCGAGCGAAGTATCCTGCCACGGCCGGACAACAGACCTTCCATCCTTATTTCGACCAGCATCTGCTGAACGCACCCTGGGTGCGCGCAACGCTCAACCCCGGGCCGCCGCCGGTGCTGGTGTTCGATGCATGCCCTCCAACTGCGTGGACCACTGTGGATCAAGATCGCGTTCGGCGGCATTTCGACGTGTGTGGGCTGGCGATTACGTTCACGACCAATGCCAATGACGAATTGCCGATCCTTCGCGACAGGCTGGCTCTGCAGGCAAGCCGTGGTGGCGTGCCTGCGATCCAGCAGTTTCTCGATGATGAGTGCGACGTGCATTTGGCCAGGCCCAACAGTTGGCAGTACGCAACCTATCGCACGTTGGCCGCTGATACCTGGTTCGTGGGTGGGGGCTATCTCACGATTCCGTGAGCGAACTCGGCCGCTCCTTGCAGTGTGATGGAGCGGCCGCCTGTTGGGGAACCCTTCTTGCGGGGTACTCCGGCTGCGCTAACACCATCTCGTTGTAGGCCAACCATGGCATCCGGCTCCTTGGTGCTCCGCGCGGCGAGTGCAAGTTGTAGCTGCCGTGCTGGGCACGTGCATGGCGTGCTCCCACATCACGAGACAGAGACGCAAGCGCACATTGCACCAACATCCACAACACGGCGCCGATTCCCGATATCTGGTCTCGCGACGGGATGACATGGAGCCACCCTATGGCATCATCTCGTTGCGTGGGTCTGAATGAATGCGCATGGTGCAGCTTCAATGACGGTGACGTGCCACGACGTATCACCGAAGCCCACGGGTTTTGACGGTATCTTTGACGGTATAAAGGACTTCGAAGTCGCTTCCGCCCCAGTGCACAGAGGCGTGCAGAGGCGAGTGAATTATCGAGTGGGAGTGAAATCAGGTCCTTCGGTGACTATTGCCAGCTATCGAGAATCCGACGTAACGTGTTGATATTGAAAGAAATACGTCACGGCAGCTATCGGTAGCTATCGCCGGCCAGCAGAAAAAGTTGACGGTAGAGCTGACGGTAAAAATCGAGGCCGGATTAAGACACTCTCGTTCACTATTCAGACTTTTACCGTCTTTGACGGTAAAAGCCTTCTCGGTAAAGCTTGTTTCATGGGGCTTTCCGGGCATCAGCAGGTCTCCAGGTCCCTGACGGTAAAACCTGACGGTAAATCCGTCACATGCCGGAGGAAACCTCGATGCTGACCGACGCTGCACTACGCAATTTCAAACCTAAGTCCAAGATTTATAAGGCTTCTGACCGAGACGGGATGTACGTGACGGTATCGCCTGGCGGAACGATCACGTTCCGCTACGACTACCGGCTCCACGGCCGCCGCGAGACGCTGACCCTCGGACGCTATGGCCCTGGTGGCATCTCGCTGGCAATGGCGCGCGAACTGCTGCTGGACGCGCGCAAAGCCGTTCTCAAGGGTGTCTCGCCCGCGCTGGAAAAGCAGCGTGAGAAACGCCGGGTGGTCGCCATCAAGACCTTCGGCGCGGCGATGGAGACGTGGCTGGCCAACGCAAGGCTGGCCGACAGCACCCGCGCCATGCGCAAGCACATCATCGACCGGGACATCCTGCCGGTCTTCCAGAATCGCCTGCTGACCGAAATCCAGGCCGAGGACCTGCGGGCCTTGTGCAACAAGGTCAAGGAGCGTGGGGCACCGGCCACGGCGGTACAGATTCGGGACATCGTGAAGCAGGTCTACGTCTACGCCATCGCCCACGGTGAGAAGGTGGACAACCCCGCCGACAGCGTGGGCGCGGCCTCGATCGCCACCTTTGTGCCGAAAGATCGCGCCCTGTCGCCGCTGGAGATTCGGCTGTTCATGCAGCAGATGGAATCGGTGGCGACCTATCCGACCATCAAGCTGGCGCTGCACTTGATCCTGCTGACGCTGGTACGCAAGAGCGAACTGATCCACGCCACCTGGGATGAGGTCGATTTCGAGAGCAAGACCTGGACGATTCCTAAGCAGCGGATGAAGGGGCGCAACCCGCACGTGGTCTATCTATCGCGCCAGACGCTCGACATCTTCGTGACGTTGCACGCCTGCGCGGCGGGATCAAGGTTCGTTTTTCCGTCTCGGTATGACGCAGAGCGGTGCATGTCCAACGCCACTTTGAATCGCGTCACGGGGCTCGTGGTGGAGGCGGCAAAGGCCAATGGGCTGCCGCTGCAACCCTTCACCGTCCATGACCTGCGCCGGACCGGCTCGACGCTGTTGAACGAAATCGGCTTCAACCGCGACTGGATCGAGAAGTGCCTGGCGCACGAGGACGGGCGTTCCTCGCGCTCGGTTTACAACAAGGCCGAGTACGCCGAGCAGCGGCGCCACATGCTGCAAGAGTGGGCCAACCTAGTCGATGCCTGGGGCGGCGGGCAGACCTACGTGCCGAAGCTGTTACCGGCGAACGTGGTGGTGCCGGCGTTAAGCGCGATAGCCTGAAACAGTGGTTTGGTTGTCACTTGACAACCAAACCAATCATCCCCATACTGGAGATCATTGATGGCTCGTTCCCCTCATCCGAAAAAAGAGGTCGAGGAAGCTCTCAAGCACGCCGAAGGGCAGGGCTGGCGCGTCGAAGTCGGCGGCAGCCACGCTTGGGGGCGGATGTATTGCCCTTACGACGATGAAGAATGTCGCTGCGGCGAGTTTTGCATCACCAGCGTATGGAGCACGCCGAAAAATCCCGGCAACCACGCGCGCGCCTTGCGGCGCGTCGTGGATAACTGCACCACACACCGGTCGCAGCGCGACGCTGATGATGGTGCCAAGGAATAGCGCTATGGAATACACCTTCACCTTGAAGTACCAACTCGCCGAAGACGACTGCGACCTGGATGCATTGGTCGAGCGCTTGGGTGAAGCCGGCTGCGACGACGCGCTGGTCGGCATCGGGCAACCGGGGCGGCTGGCGTTGGAGTTCACCCGCGAGGCAGTTGATGCAGCGGCCGCCGTGCGCAGTGCGCTGGCGGACGTGCGCAACGCCGTGCCGTCGGCCAAGCTGATCGAGGTGGCGCCGGATCTGGTCGGGTTGACCGACGTAGCCGACATCGTGGGCGTGTCGCGGCAGAACATGCGCAAACTGATGCTGGCCCATCCGGGCAGCTTTCCGGCGCCGGTGCATGAGGGCAGCGCGTCGATCTGGCACTTGGCGGACGTGCTGGCCTGGTTGCAGGCCAAAGGCAGCTACTCGCTGGCCACAGATGTGCTGGACGTGGCGCGGGTGGCCTTGCAGGTCAATGTGGCGAAGGAAGGCCGGCGTTTGCCGCGCTCGGCGTCCAAGGAACTGCAAGCCTTGGTCGGATGAGGAACGTCGCTGGCCTCATTTCTCACTCGAACCCGCCCGAACAGGGCGGGTTTTTCGCAGGTGGACATCAGGCTTCGAGACGCTGCGGCGAGGGGCTTGCTTGCGTTGCTCGATCCACGCTTCCACATCTGCTAAGTCCCACACGACGCAGCGCGGCGTCAGGTTGAAGCGGCGCGGGAACTCGCCGCGCCGTTCCATTTCGTAGATCGTCGTTTCAGCCAGGGGGACGATCAGCCGCAGGTCCTGGCGGCGGATGGTGCGTCGGAAGGGAAGGGGGCTGTGTTTCGGGAATTGCGGCAGTTCCTCGTAGGCTTCCGTTCCCGGCAGGGGAAGCGCATTGGATGTTTGTGATAGCTGTTCCACCTCGGACTCCATGAGCACGCTGCATGGAGACATGGTGAAGTTCACTACCTATCGGGACAACTTGCTGTGGCGTAGTGCAGCGAATGACATGGCGCAGAGAGCTACGCCAAGAACTTTGCTGTCGCCCGCCGCGTAGGAGAAGCAATGCCAACGCATGCCGAGATGAGCATTCGAGAAGTCCGATTGTCACGGGCGCAACAATTCAAGCGGTGATTCTCACCGCTGGCCCCGCTAATCACAGCTTCACAAATGAGTATCGCTTCTTGATGTTGGCATGAAGATACTTCCCCTTGGAATCTGCGTTCATGATTCCGTCGTGCTCGCTAGAAGGCACGCCTGAATACTGGTAGACCGATCCGTCATTGAACTCGATCTCAAGTATCTGGTTGTCCTCATCGTAGCCGACGGAGGCGATGTTGCTTGAGCTGACTGGCGTACGTTCCACGATCGTCTCTCCTGATCCATTTAGGGTGTCGGTTTCGTTGGTGCAGTTGTACCTGCGTCCGGGTCTTGCGTGCGCCACGCATCGACAAGAGGCTTGTAGTTTTCATTTTGCACGGGTTCCGTCCAGCCACCGCTTCGTATGCGCTTCCCGGTTGGGTCTTTGGGAACGACGACCATCGGATCGTCACTGTCGGGGCGCCGACCCTCGCTGGGCCGATCAATGATCGCCCTGATAGGCATGCTGACCGCTTCTCCAACCACCAGCGCCTCACCGGTGCGTAGTACCGGCAACATTGAGAACAATCCTTTGAGGTTGTCTGAAGCACAAGAAGTGACCTGTGAACGATCCGAGTCGTTCGTTAGCCGCATTGCTATCACGGTTCCGCATTGAGACAAAATCGTGGGATCAACTTCGGCGGGGCGTTGGCTGACTAGCATCAAGCCAACGCCGTACTTTCGTCCTTCCTTTGCGATACGTCGTGCGGCGTTCGCTGCACGGCCTTTCGACTGTGCCCCAAGATATACGTGCGCTTCCTCTAGCACGACCATCAACGGCCTTTGTCGGCCACCCTCCGGCTTCTGTCGCCCCCAAAATACGGCATCGTAGAGAATGCGAAGCACTGCCCCGACGAGATCGTCAACAACCGCGGTGGGAATCCCAGAGAGATCGAAGACTGAGATCGGAGAGTCGGCGCCTATCCACTCAGAAAGCAGCGCATCAAGGTCGGCGGCAGTCGTGTTGTCCTTGGCGACGGACCATTTTCCTGGGCGAAAGAGGAATTGCATCCGAGGATCGCGGAGCTTGCTCTCCAGGACGTCCAAGTGCGCGCGCGGTATGTCGGCGTAGAGACCGGCGTAAACCTTGTCGGGATCGTTCGTCTCGTTTTTAAGCGCTCGAAATCGAGGTCGCTCAAGTTTGTCCGCATCTCCAACCATCTTCACTGAAGGCGTGCCTTCTTCAGCGTAGGCGCGCGTACTCTCGCTCTGGTTCTGGTTTTTGCTAACACTGTGGCTGGCGTAATGCAGTGAGTACAAGTCATGCCAGAGTTGATAGACAGAGAATGGAAGCGGCGTGTCAATTGTCACCGAGAGGTCTGGCAGCCCGTGAGCAACACCGCCGGCTTTGGAAGCTCGCTTGCACCCAAGCAGCCGTTCTTGAAGCAGCGTCAGCGGAGTCGAAGTGACCGATCCCATCGACATCGAAATGAATTCCTCGGCCGTCAGCGCCCAGAACGGCACGTGCAGCTCACGCTCTCCAGCATTGGCATCCGCACCGACCTTGAAGACTCTGGCCAGGTCACCAAATGCCTTTCCGTACTCGCCGTGAAGGTCAAACAACACGATGCGGGCTGACTTGAAGTGGTCCCGATTCGACACGGCGCCGAGCAGATTTGCTACCGCATTGGACTTGCCGGCGCCGGTGCTTCCGACGACCGCAGAATGACGGCTGACGAGCCGATTCAGGTCAAGGTACGCGCGAATCGACTCGGCGCTGGCAACGCGGCCAATCGCAACATACCCGTCTTCGTCGCCTGGAGCGTAAACGGTCTTGAGGTCCGACTCGGTGACTACGTGAACCGTGTCACCGATGGATGGGTATTGAGCTATGCCTCGCTCAAACTTCGTGCCTCGACGTCCTTGGCCGACAAGCTCCACACGGAGCCACCGATTGCCGAACTGCGGAGCAAGCTCGGGAGGTCCAGGCGCGGCTCCTGCACCAACTTGGGAGATCACTCCGTAGAGGTCAACATAGCCGGAGGGGATGCGAACGAACCCGCCTACTTGGCCGACTTGGTATGCCTCTCCGTTAACAAAAAGGAGCCCTCCGGGTGTGTTTTCTTCGAGTTTTACACTGATGCTCGATCCATCGACATTCTCCACGGTGCCGAGCCGAGAAGGGACCAAGTTAGACGAGGACGTGTGCATCGGATGCGCCCCCACCGCAAAGTTGCTCCAAGAACAGTCCGAAGTAATGAAAATCTCCGAGGCGGCAGCGCGGTACGCGATCTTTCGGATCGACACCCGCGACGGATTCCTCGGTCAACCACGGCGAGTTTTCATCGCCACCCGTAGTTCCGGGGCGGTATCGTCCAGCACGTGTTCCCACCACTGCCCCGTCTGAGGCGAGCACGGTCAGATTGCTTTGCTTCGATGCGTATTCGACGACCTGGGGATGTGCGTCGAGACTGGAGTACATCAGGGCAAAGCACTGGGCGTTGCGGTTGCCGCGCAGGCCATCGAGCAGGATCTCATTCAGGTGGTCGTCGAGGAACGAATAGCCGCAGACGATCAACCGAGGCGCATCTTTCCCATGAAAAAAGGCCCGCAGACGATCGAGCATCGCCAAGTACGGCATGCGGCGGCTTTGGTCGTACTTCAAGTGTGATGGATAGATCATCACCTTTCCCGCCGCGGCAGCACGGGTGACCCGAACGATGCGTGTCACCGTCGTCGCGTTCACCGTCTCTTCGTTCTTTTCCCAGTTAATCGAACCGTGAAGTTTCCAGAGCCGCGTCCAGCGATTGGGAATCGCATCGTGTTCGATCGACGAAAGGTCGAACCAAGGTTCACGCGACCCGACAAATCCATCGAAGTGTGGCAGTGGATGCTGCTCAAGAGCCTGCTCAAAGAGTAGGTCGTAGTTGGGCGTGAAAATTTCCGCAGGCCAATCACGTTGGACGCCACCGATCCACGAGGCAAAACGATTGTAAGAGTTTCGATAGGTAGGGAGACTCTTGCTAATCTCGTTGGCAATCAGTGTGCAAATCGCCTCATCGAGATCGGTAAGGTTCTTTTTTGTCATCCCGAGGATTTCTGCGTTCCCTCGGCGATTGGCCAATGCCCGGAGTTCTGTCAGAACGTCCTCGACTGTTGGCTCTTTTCCATCAGACGGTTTGCACTCTCCATACATCGCGTCCCAATGTGTTTTGAACGTGGAGGCGGCGCCAGGCGCGCTGTCGATGGCTTGCAATCCATTAGCGACCCGTTTTGTCAGCTCGACGACAGCGGGAATCAGCACGACGCTATTCTCACCAGCCGCGTCGTAGACACCGAGAGGGCAGCCTGCACCAAGAAAGCAACCGATGCGCTGCTTGTCGTCCTGAAGAACTTGACGGAGATTCCTTGCCTGCTGAGCGGCATCGTGGAGCTGCGGCAGTGCCGACGCGGGAGGCGCGGTTGGATCGACCGATGCTGCGCCCGGAGTTGGTCCGGTTGTCATTGTGGCAACTCTCCTTGGTTGTCATCGCCCGGACCTGGCAATGCCGCCAAGCTCAAGCCTTCGATTTCCTGCAACGTCTTTCCTGCTATGCCCTGAAGGTCCCCATACATTCCAACCGTGGCGACCATGACCCGCTCGATTTGCTCGTCGCGTTTCGCCCATTGTTTCATGATCGCCTTGCGCTCCCTGTCCAAGTCATCTTTCATAGAAGAAAAGGCTTCGACGATCGCCTCGACGCGGTGACGAAATCTAGGGCCGGTGAGGTACTGATAGACCATTTCTGTCTTTGTTTGCTGTCCTTCACCGACTTGTCGCGCGATTCCTATTTCTAGCAGCGTGTGACGCAGAATGGTGGCTACCGGCAATGCAGCGCGAGGTGTGGTTACCCATACGCCGTCCACGACGTCAAATGTCTCGATGCCTTTCGGTAGCGCCTGGCTAACAAGAATCGATACTTCCGCCTTGGCGGCTCGCTGATCGTCGCGCAGCTTGGTAAGCCAGCCATCGCTCCAGTTCTTGGTGCGTTTTGACTCCCAGAGAATCGCTCCGCTTGGCTGCCCGGTGGAGTTGTTGACGCGCTGAAGCACGTCGCCCCCAAATTCACCTTTAGCGACTGGCTCAATGGAGTCGAACGGAAATTTGGCTCGCAGGAGGCTTTCAAGATCCATCTCCTGAACCTCCCCCTGCAACTGTTGAGAACCTTGCTCGGCTTTCTGCTTCAGCTCCTCGATCTTTTGTTGCATGGAGGCGATCGTCTGATCTTTCTCCAACACCTTGAGCTTGAGGCTGTCCTCGGCTTCTCGTCTTGCGGACGTACGAACGTCGTTTAGGCTCTCTTGAACACGCTTTTCTACGGTAAGTTCAAGCTCCCGCTTTGCATCATCCAGCTCGCGCTGTTTCTTGATTAGCTCGGCCTGTGCGTTTTGCGCTTCGGCCAGTTTCGCGTCTCGGGACTTCAGCACCTCTTGCAGATCGACAAGCTCGCGCGACTTTGCTTCCAACTCAGTCGCTGCGGCAAGTCGTGCTTTCTTGGCTTCTTCGGCTATGACACGTTCGCGCTCGGTCTTTAACTGCGCAGCAACTTGATCCGCGATCTGTTCGTCTAGGGTGCGTCGTGCATCGAGAATCTGCTTTTCTCTATCACGTATGTTCTGCTCTCGCTTGGCAACATCCTCGTCTTTCTGGCGTAGTTGCTGTTCGTACTGCTGGCGAGTTGCGGCAATCAACGGAGCCGCAAGCGATTCGGTCAGGCGAATTTCCGTCTTGCAGTTCGGACATGTGATCTTCGGGTCCGATATTGACGTGCTATTCATGACTTCTTGCGCCTTGTCTTGGTGACGCCATTGACATCGAAAGGTAGCGCCTTGTCGGTTGCGACTCGGATGAGGAGTATCCGAATGACATCGGAGACAGATAACCCCATTCGCGCCAAGACGTTGCTGGCTTCCTGTTTGATATGTCCGTCGATTCTGGCCCGGACGACATCGGTGCTCGCCATCGGCTTGTCCTCAGGTTGCATGTAGCTACATTGTGGCTCATTTGGGCCATCAAGTCATTCATGTGCTTCACAAGGCGGTATGGCATCCCGGCGTTCCGCCGTCGGGCTCGCGGGCTGCGCCCCGCGCTTCGTGCCGAATCGCGGCCATCCGGCTTTGATCCCTGACGCCTCCGGCCCGCTTGGGCCTGCGCGCTCCGCTTGCCACAAAAACGGAGAGTGTGCAGTGGGCCGGGGGTGGGCGGTCTTGCTGTTCCCTTCACCGTATCACGGCGTTCTCGCCGTCAAGGGCGGCGCGCGCTATGCGCACTGGCGTCCTGGCGGCCGTCTGCGACCCCTGACTGCTTGCGCTGCGCCGTGCTGGCCACGGTTCCGGGCAATTCCGCCCGAGCAACCGGAACACGATCATGTCGCAACTGTCTTTTTCCTCGTTCGATACCTCACTGATGGTGCGCGATGCACAAGGCCGCTACCTGCTGGCGACGGCCGACCAGATTCTGGAGGCGGCGCGCCAGGCCATCGAGCACAAGATGCAGCGCGGTGCGTCGTTCAGTTCGCCGGCGGCGGTCAAGGAGTACCTGCGCGCCAAGCTGGCCGGCTTCGAGCACGAGGTGTTCGCCGTGCTGTTCCTCGATACACAGCATTGCCTGATCGAATACGCCGAGATGTTCCGCGGCACCATCGACAGCGCATCGGTGTATCCGCGCGAGCTGGTCAAGGAGGCGCTGCGGCTCAACGCGGCGGCGGTCATCGTTTCGCACAACCATCCGAGCGGCAATCCCGAGCCGAGCGCCGCTGATCGGGCGCTGACGCAGCGGCTCAGGGATGCGCTGGCGCTGGTGGATGTCCGCACGCTGGACCACATCATCGTGGCGGGTGGCAGCACCACGTCCTTTGCCGAACGTGGCCTGATCTGATCGAGGGGGCTTCGGCCCCCTTTTTGCTGCGCCCGGCAGCGCAACTCCGGCCCACATGAGCCTGGGCGTGCGGCGCGCTTGCCAACGGCCGGAATTTGTGGAGGTGAGAGGGAGGCGATCTTGCTGTTCCCTGCATCGTGCCACGGCGTGCTCGCCGTCAAGGGCTGCGCGCCGCTGGCGCTTGCGTCCTGGCGGCCGTCGTTGACCCCTGACTGCTTGCGCTGCGCCGTGCCCCGGAAGGGTCGGGCAATTCCGCCCGGCAACCTTTCGGGAATTCACCATGAACAACGTACTCATCACCGACGAGCAACGCATCGCGCTGCTGGCCAATGGCCGCGAATCCTTGGAGAACCCGGACTTCGATCCGGCGCCCATGGTCAAGCTGTTCACGCCGGACGCCGGCGCGACCTGGCTGCTGACCGAGATCGACCCCGATGACCACGACCACGCCTTTGGCCTTTGCGACCTGGGTCTGGGGATGCCGGAACTCGGCTGGGTCAGCTTGGGCGAGCTGGCGACGGTGCGCGGCGGGCTGGGCCTGCCGATCGAGCGCGACCTGTCGTTCCGCGCCGAGAAGCGGTTGAGTGCCTACGCGCGCGATGCGCGGCTGGCCGGACGGATCGTTGCCTGACCCCGTCCTGGAGCGCCGCAAGGCGCTCCTTGTGCTTTCTCAACCATCGACGGAGATCAATGCCATGAGCAGCCATCACGAATACATCATCGAAATCACGGCGCAGCACGACGCGCTCAAGCCGTTCGCGCCGGAGAACGGGCAGCCCTTGCGCTTCAAGATCGGCGACGCGGTGATCTACACCAACGAATTTGGCGCACAGTTCCGGCGCCGCGTCACCGGGTTTTATCGGCCCACCGAGCCTTCGGGGCTGTATGCGCGTGGTAGGCGCTACTACCTGGACTCGACTTCGCCTTGGATGCCGGTTGCGGAATCCAGCCTGCGCCCTGACGACTCGGCGTGATGCCTTTGCGCCCCTGACGGGGCGCTGCGCGCTTTGCTTGCCTCCAGGGGAAAGCCCTGCGGGTTATCCCCGCCGCGCGGAGCTTGGCGCCCCTCAAAGATCGCCGACCCGGCTGCGCCGGATCGGCCAGACAGCATCCGCAGCAGATCCACGATGCCTTGCGTGTACTCATCCTGATTCTGTTGCTTCTTCGGCTTTGAAGTCCGGGCGTCCCCGGCCACCTGGGAGATGGCCAGTCGCGCTGTCGTGCTGCGCATCGAACCCCCTGCGGGGTTTCGCCCCTGTCGGGCTTCCATCGTTCCCTCGCTCCACTCGGCTGACGCCTGCGGCCCGGCTTCCAGCTTCGGGCCTGCGCGCTTCGCTTGCCGTGCGGTCGGCGTGTTGAGGGGCCGTTGCCTTGTCCAGCCGTCTCCCCTGACTTCATCACCTTGTCCGCGACTGTAGCCCGCGCCCGTGCGCCGTCAAGGCGCGCAGGGCCGTGTCCTCGGCTGCGCCTGCGGGCCGCACCAACCCTGCGCTTGCCTCCTTGACGGCCCCCGTCCACGGGCTCCCCTTCGTCGCGGGCGATGAACTCAGGAAAGACGGTGGCAACAGGGCCAACCGGGTTCCTCGTGCCGACCGCACCGAACAGCCGAAAGGCTGGGCTCCGAATCTAGGAATCCGGTGTGCGGTGTGAACAGCAAACCCTCTTTGTCAGGAGAAAGATCATGCAACTCGCATCCCGTTTCGCTTCCCATTCCCCGGTGCTGCGCAGCGATTACCCGCTGTCCGATGACCAGATTCACCGCGTGGCCCCGTCCATCTTCGCGGACGCCCCGCACGAAAGCCGCTCCGAGCGGTACAGCTACATACCCACCGCCGCCGTACTGACCGAGCTTCGCAAGGAGGGGTTTCAACCCTTCATGGTGACGCAGACCCGTGTGCGCGATGAAGGCAAGCGCGAGCATACGAAACACATGCTGCGCCTGCGCCACGCCAGCCAGATCAACGGCGCGGAAGCCAATGAAATCGTGCTGTTGAACTCCCACGACGGCACCAGCAGCTATCAGATGCTGGCGGGCATGTTCCGCTTCGTTTGCAGCAATGGCCTTGTCTGCGGCGACACCGTGGCGGACGTGCGCGTGCCCCACAAAGGCGATGTGGCCGGGCACGTTATCGAAGGCGCTTATCAAGTGTTGAGCGGCTTTGAGCGCGTGAAGCAAAACCGCGAAGCAATGCGGGCCGTCACGCTCGACGATGGCGAGGCCGAAGTATTCGCCCGTGCTGCATTGGCCCTCAAGTACGACGACCCGAACAAGCCCGCGCCCGTCACCGAGTCGCAAATCCTGATGCCGCGCCGGTTCGACGACCGCCGCCCCGACCTGTGGAGCGTGTTCAACCGCGCACAGGAGAACTTGACCAAGGGCGGATTGCATGGCCGCAGCGCCAACGGACGCCGCCAGCAGACCCGACCCGTGCAGGGCATTGATTCCGACGTGCGCCTGAATCGCGCCCTCTGGATGCTGGCCGATGGCCTGCGCCAGTTGAAAGCCTGAACCGTTCCCCCGCCGGAGGGGCGGTTCCCCTCCATTCCCTTGTTTCACTCGATTGGAGATACACCATGAACGCCATTACCCAAACCGAAGCCCGCGCCATCCAAGCCCCCGCGCTGGAAGCTGCCGACCCGACCAAGAACCTGATTCTGGTTCCGCTGTCGCGGCTGGTGCTGCGCCCCACGGGCCGCAACGTGCGCAAGACCCCGCGCATGTCCATCCCCGAACTGGCCGCGAGCATCCACCGCGTGGGCCTGCTGCAAAACCTGATCGTGATTCCCGCCGCCGATGGCGAGCATTACGAGGTGGTGGCCGGTGGCCGTCGCCTTGCAGCGCTCAAGCTGCTGGCGAAGAAGCACCGCATCGCCAAGGAATGGGAGGTGCCTTGCCTGCTGGTGGCCAATGGCACCGCCCGCACCGCCAGCCTCACCGAGAACGTGCAGCGCGAAGCGATGCACCCGGCAGACCAGTTTGAAGCCTTTGCGGCACTGGTGGCCGAAGGCCGTCCCATCGAGGACATTGCAGCGGATTTCAGTGTCACGCCGCTGGTGGTGCAGCGCCGCTTGAAGCTGGCGAATGTCTCCCCGCGCCTGATGGCCGATTATCGCGCCGATGCCGTGAGCCTTGACCAGTTGATGGCCCTTGCCATCACCGACGACCACGCCGCGCAGGAAGCCGCGTTCTACGATGCGCCCCAATGGCAGCGCCAACCTTCCGCGCTGCGCGAACGCCTGACCGAGCGGGAAATCGACGCCTACCGGCATCCGCTGGCGCGCTTCGTCGGGCTGGACGCCTACGAACAGGCGGACGGAGGCATCCGCCGTGACCTGTTCGCGGAAGGCGATGCGGGCGTGTATCTGACCGATGCCGCGCTGCTGGAACGGCTGGTGCAAGACAGGCTGGCGGCTATCGCCGCCGAGGTGAAGGCCGAAGGCTGGACATGGGTGGATGCCACGCCGGGCGTGACCCATGCTGACCTGCACGCCTTCCAGCGTGCGCCGAGGGAACGGCGCGAACCGAACAAGCGCGAAGCGCAGCGCATTGAGAAGCTGCAAACCAAGCTGCACGAACTAGCCGAAGCCGTGGATGCCGCGCTGGACGCCGACGACGAGGAAAAGGCCGACGCCTTGCAGGAGGAAGGCGAAACCGTGGGCGAGCAGTTGCAAGCGCTGGAAGATGGCTTACAGGACTACGACGCGAACGTGAAGGCCACAGCCGGTGCCATCGTCACCATCGACCGCAACGGCGAGGCCGTGATTCATCGTGGCCTGATGCGCGAGGCTGAGGCCAAGGCACTGCGCACGCTGGAACGGCTGCGCCAAGGGTTCAGCGGCGAGGATGCCGAGAACGAGAACGATGATGAAGGCGACACGGCAGACGAGACACAAGCCCCCACCATGTCCGACCGGCTGGCGCAACGGTTGAGCGCCCACCGCACGGCGGCGCTGCAAATCGAAGTCGCCCGGCATCCGCAAGCCGCGCTGGCTGCCGTGGTGCATGGCATGGTGCAGACCGTCTTGCAGGAGCGCCACTACGGCCACGACTTACCGTTAGGCGTGAGCCTGAAAGTACAAGACCGGCTGGAAGGCATGGCCCCGGACTGGCCGGAATCGCCCGCCGCCGTGGCGCTGCGCGAACTGCAACAGGTGGCGGGCGAAGCCTTGCCGCAGGACAGCGCCGAACTGTTCGCCGCGCTGCTGGCGAAGTCGCAAGACGAACTCGTGAGGGTGCTGGCCATGTGCGTGGCCTCGACGGTTGACGTGGTGACGCCCCGCGCCACGCCGTACCAGCCCGGCGCGGGACTGGCGCAGGCCGTGGGCCTCGACATGGCCGCATGGTGGAAGCCGACCGCCGAAGGCTACTTCAAGCACGTTCCGAAGGCTGCGATCCTGCAAGCCGTGGGCGAGTACGCGCCGGAGCACGTCACGCGGCTGGCGAAGTTGAAGAAGGCCGACATTGCCAGCGAGGCCGAACGGCTGGCCGATGGCACGGGCTGGATGCCCGCCATCTTCAAGGCCGCAGGCTCGCAGGATGCCGCGCAGGAGGCAGACCCGGAGCAGGACGCCCCGGAAGATACCGTGGCAATGACGGATGAACCCGCCGAGGTGCTGGCCGCTTGACCCGTGCCGAAGGCAAGCGCTCCGGCCTCGACCGGGGCGCTTTGCTGGAAGGAAAAGCCACCATGACCCGCACCACCACCAGCCGCCCGCGCATGGCGGCGATCTACGTCCCCGGCACGGTACGCGCCCGCCGCTGGCACGGCGAAGGCGACGTGCGCGGCTACCGCCCGCCCTCGGGCTGGTCGGCCCGCGCCGATCTCATCGACATTCATCCCATCACGGGCCGCGCCTTGCCGCGTGCCGTGTGGTGGCTCATCGAGACGAAGGAATAACCGCGATCAGCACCGCGCCCAGGCCGTTCCGTCCTGGGCGCGGTGGACGCAAAATCCGGGTGCGGCAGTGGCCGCGCCCTGTGTTCAAAGCTAACAGCCTCAAGCCGCAGCTCGAAGCAGCGCCATCATGCAGCCACCAGCGCCGCCAGATGCTGTTCAAAGCTGCCCGCGCTGCTGGCGGCGTTCACATGGTCGAAGTAGTCGTACCAGCCGCTGGCCTTGATGCCCGCCAGCAGCGCGTTCCGGGCGTGCTGGTCAGGGAAGCGCCAGATACCGAGGAAGCGGTGTTCGCTGCCTTGGTCGATGTGGGGTTCGGTTTCGGCCAGCGTCAACACTTCCACCCCCATGCTGGCAAGGCCACCCATCGCATTGCCGACGTTGGCGAGGAACTGCTGGCGCTGCTCGGCCGGCAGCGCATTCCATGCGGCGTTGGGGGTATAAAGTTCGACGAGGTAGTGAGACACGGGTTTCTCCTTTGTGGTTATGCGAGGTTGCGCTGGGCGCGTTGACAAATGCGGCGGGTTGCATCGGTCGATGCACCTTGCAGCCACTGGGTACAGAGGTCACGCACGAAAACGGGTTGATCCTTGGCGGCATCGTTGAGCCAGTTGGCCACCGAGTCCTGCACGTAGGCAGATGGATCAGCGCGCAACGGCGACAAAATGGGCAGCGCCTGTGCGGGTTCGCGCTTGAGCGCGGCGATGTGGGCGCACCACACGCCACGCGGACGCAGGGCTTCGCTGGCGAATCGGCGCAGGCGTTCGGATGGCTCCGCCGTCCATGGCGCCAAGTGCGCGATGGACTCCGCCAGTTCCTGCGCCAGATGCGGGCGCACGCCCATCCACGCCCATTCACGCACGCCGAAATGCACGTCGTCGGCCAGCGGGCGAATGGAAGTCAGCCGCGCTTGCAGATCCAGCGCGGGCTGCGCGCCGATCATGAAGCAGGCCCAGCCACGCACCGTATCGGCAGCGTGGCTCTGGCACTGTGCAATCCCATCCGTGCCCAGTTCGTCCAGCAGCACTGCACCGATGCAGGCCATGCGCTTGAGGACGCCCAGCGCGCAAGCGACATTGACGGCCTTCAACGCAGAGGCCGACAGGCCGGGAAACACGGTTCGCACCAGCATGGCCTGATCGAGCGCCATACATTCGGCCAACGTGGCGCTTTGCATCTGGCCGCGCGACAGGGCGTGCAGCACATCGGCAGGAATGTCGGCGGCGCGGATCGCGCCTTTGCGGGCGTGCGTCATGGCGCAGTCCCTGCGAGATTGTCCGCGACCTTTTCCAGCAGCGTCGCCAGCTGCTTGCGCTCCGGTGCGGAGAGATTGCCGTACAGGCTGGCGATCCAGCGGCCATGCTGCTCGAATGTGACCTTCGCAACCCGTTTGCCCTTGCGCGTGAGCCGTATGCACAAGGCGCGGCGGTCGGTGGCATCGGCATGGCGCTCGATCAGTTCTTCGCGCTCCAGACCATCGAGCAGGCCCGTCACCGTAGCGCGGGTGACGCCGGCCCGTTCGGCCAGTGCGTTGGGTGCTAGCCCGCCGGGTGCGGCATCAAGCAGGAACAGCAGTACGAAGCGGCCCTCGGAGAGACCGTGAGGTGCCAGCAACGTGGCGCAGTCGCGGTCGATTCCAGCCGCCAGCGAGAGCGTCTGGAAGCATAGGCGAATGCCATCCACGTCGGGCATCTTGCGTTGCTGCGCTTCCTGTATCAGCGCCAGATATTTTTGTTCCAACTTCATGAAAATGCCGCCATATTGTATGGCGACTAACTATATCAGGTCAGACACCCATCGAACATTGCGTGTCGGCGCGTAGCGCCGCCGGGCTTTCAGGCTGCGCCCCGTGCCGTCTTTGCCGTCACGGCCATTCGGCTTCAATCCCTCACGCCTTCGCGCCTGCGGCGCTGCGCGCTTCGCTTGCCTCCAGGAGAAAGCCCTGCGGGCTATCCCCGCCGCGCGATGCTTGGCGCCCCTTGATGCGGCCGAACCGGCTGCGCCGGATCGGCCCGACCAGCGCCCGCCGCGATGGGCGGGGCGCTGGTGAACACGCTGGCGCCTGCTGCGACAGGTTGTGCAGATGGGTGCCGTCCTCGACGCTGGCGATCGTTGCCTGTCCATCACGAAGGACGGTTCACGGACATCCTGCCCGGCATCACTATGGAGCTTCCACGCCACGCCTCAAGGCCGGCACCGCAAAGTGCGGCAGGGACGTTCTCGCCTGTCGTCGGGTGGTTGACCTGGCCCGCGTCAGCGGGCGAGCCGGAGAACCCTTCGGGCGGGGATGCCGAGTTGGCTCCACCTCCTTTCGGAGCGGTTCGGCCCAAGGCGTCCTTGTCTCGTTGTGAATCCTGGCGGGGCCGCGGCTGCGCCTCGGGCTTCATGGCTGCAACCGTCCAGCGAAAACAATTTCCCCTGCGCTGCGCGCATTCCTCGCGGGACAAATTCTTTTCGCCTCCCGGCTCTCCACTGCGTTTCGACCGCAAGCGGTGCAGCCCGCCCGTCCCCCGCCGGTCGGATCACAACAAGGACGCGATGGGCGCGAACCTTGTTCAACCGAAAGGAAATTCATCATGGCCAACATCGGCACCTTCACCGCAGACAAAGACGGCTACACCGGCACGCTTCGCACCCTGACGCTCAACGTCAAGGTCAAGCTGGTGCCCAACGACAAGGGGGACAACGAGAAAGCCCCGGACTTCCGCGTCCAGGCGGCCAGCCACGACATCGGCGCGGCGTGGAAGAAGACCAGCGAGGCCGGGCGCGATTACCTGTCCGTGACCCTCGATGATCCTTCGTTCCCGGCAATGGTCTATGCCCGCCTGATCGAAGGCGAGGACGGCACGCACGACCTGATCTGGTCGCGCAGCAAGCCCCAGGCGGCGTGACCGCCGCAGCGCCCCGTCCGTTGTGGCGGGGCGCTGTGCAGCTTTCGCAGCAGGGCACGAAGGCAACATCTCACTGGAGCGTGGCTCGTGCCGGCCTGTTCCCAAATGCGTTGAGACTGTGGTTGCACGGACAGCATGGCGTGCCGGTGCTTTGCACCGCCGGGCTTTCGGGCTGCGCCCCGTGCCGACTTCGCTGTCACGGCCATTCGGCTTCAATCCCTCACGCCTTCGCGCCTGAGGCGCTGCGCGCTTCGCTTGCCTCCAGGGGAAAGCCTTGCGGCTATCCCCGCCGCGCAACGCTTGCCGCCCCTCGATACTGCCGAACCGGCGTGCGCCGGATCGGCCAGGCCAGCGACTATGAGCGGCCCCCTGCGAGTTGGCCTTCGGTCTGGCTCATCAGCACTGCTGTGCTGCATTCGAGCGCACCGGCGATCTTGAAGATGATCGCGAGCGTAGGCATATGCTCGCCGCGCTCGATCTTGCCCATGTGCGAACGCTCGATGCCAGCCAGGTTCGCCAGCGATTCCTGCGCAATTCCGCGCTCCATCCGCAGCGCACGCACCGCCGCGCCGAAGGCGTGAGCCAACTCGGCATCATGGGTGGTGGAGCCAGCCGGTCGGCCGCGCTGGACGGATCGCTTCTGCATGGACAGAAGCGTCGAGTCGCAGCACAATTAAAACCACGTTATCTTTAACTCATTCGCCGTAGCCTCGCTGCTTTGCGTTTCTACAGAAATCCGCATTTGGTGTTTTCAACGCAAGTGCAAAGCCATGGAATCACAATCGTGCTTGTCCACAAATCCGCTGGTGCGGCTTGCCGCTTTCACGCATTGGCGGATTCGTGCGGCCTGAAGGAAACACCGTGAACCGGCTCACCACCGACGACGAGCGTGAGCGGTTGCTGGCCCACGGAAATGCCCGTGCCGCTGGCCGGGCCATCGACCCGATGCCCGTAGTGCGGCTGTTCACGCCGGACGCGCATGTCACCTGGTTGCTGGCAGCGCTCGATCCCGCCGATGGCGACACCGCCTGGGGACTTATCGACCTGGGGATCGGGATGCCGGCGCAGGGAACCGTCAAGCTGTCCGGGTTGGCCGGTATCGTCGGGCCGCGCCAGCAGCCCGTGATGCGTGACCTCTACTTCCGCCCCACGCGCACGCTGTCGGAATACACCCGGCTGGCCGAGCGTGATGGAGCCATCCCGGACTGAATACGGCCTACTGTGGCTTTTTCAGTCTGGCGCCATGCCGGGCGGGTCTCAATCGGGATTCTTGCGGCAGAGCCGCTCCAGTCTGATCCAAATAGTCATGATGCCCCGCGCGGACTGCGGCAGGCTGGTCTGTACGGCGTCCCATGGTCGGGACACTGCCGCCGCGGCAAACGCAACGCATCGGAGCCAATCGGACAGACCATCTACCTTCTCAACCCATGACGTTTCGACGATGGCGATGTAGCGCGTAGTCCCCGCCGTGGCGGCGATTCCTGTTCGCAGGAGGAGGCGTCATGGTCGATCCTCACCACGTCGCGCATTGGTATCCGACCGCTGCGTACTTGTATGTCCTTTGGCTGGATGCGCTCGCGCTCGCCTGGGAGTACCTGCGCAGGCATCCCGACTACCGGATCGACTGGCTGCGCCATCGTCGCCGGCGGCAGGCAGCACAGCAAGCGGCGCTTCACTGGGGCTTGCGCCTGCTGGAAGACCCGACGCTGGACGCGCGCGACGCGCAACCGGCCTGGCTGCCCGGCCACGATGCCGTGGTGCAGCTCTACCCGGATGCCGATCCGCCCATGGATGCCGAGCGGTTTACCCTCTGGCGCATCCCCGGCCACAAGCAATTGCTTCACGACGGTAAGGGGCTGACGCTGGTCGCGCGCACCCCCGGCCATTGCCTGCGCTTCGCGTTGGCACCTGGCCTGGAAGACGGCATGGCCGTGGCCTATGCCTATCGCGGTCGCGGCGTCACGCGTGCGCCCGACACGTCCGCGCCAATGGCCCGGCCCAGGCCGCCCCCCGCCGCACTGCTGGAACTGCACACCTTGCAGGCACTCGACGCCACCCTGGCGGGCGCGTCCTTGCGCGAGGTCGGCGAAGGGCTGTTCGGCGCCGACGCCGTGACCGATTGGTACAGCGACGGCGGCCTGCGCTCCAAGGTGCGCCGCCTAGTGCGGCGCGGCGATGCGCTGATGCGCGGCGGCTATCGCCGCCTAGCACAGCTTGCACCGCTTGAGAAGGGTCGTTTTGAATCCAACGCAAAACGACCCTGAGCAGAAGGGCCTCGTTTTCTGAGACTGCCTCCATCCGGTTGCGCTGTGTGGCCGGGCGTTTTCAGCCGATGGAGGTTCACACCATGCGTCCCGCTCCCTTGCGGCCTGCCGCCACTGTCTCGACCGTTGCCGCGCAGCCCCAACGCTATCTCACCAACGACGAAGCCGCCGAGTACCTACGGCTGTCGCCGCGCACGCTGGAAAAGCAGCGCGTGATCGGCGGCGGTCCGCGCTTTCGCAAGTTCGGCCGACGCGTCATGTACGCCGTGGCCGACCTCGACACATGGGCCGCCGACCGCAGTTTCGAGACGACTTCCGATCCCGAATACGCCGAGCACCACTCGGCCGACAGCCGTGCGCGCTGATCGGCCGCGCGCGGGTGGCCTCCGCCGTGTCCAAACCGTCGCAGGAGCGCGAACAACTCGACTTGTTCCGTGCCTTGCCCGGCGACATGGCGCCGCGCGACAGCCAGGACTTGATGGCCTATCCGTTCTTCTCGCTCGGCAAGTCGAAGCGAGTCAAGCCCATCGACTTCCGGGCAGGCAACGTAGCGATCCGCGTGGAAGGCACGGCCGAGCACGGCATCGCCACGATTTGGGATGCGGATGTGCTGATATGGGCAGCCTCGCAGATCGTGGAGGCGAAGGACGCGGGCCTGCGACCATCGCGGCTGATGCGCGCCACGCCCTACGAAATCCTGCGCTTCATCGGGCGCGGCAAGTCGCTGCGCGACTACCAGCGCCTCAAGGCCGCGCTGGATCGCCTGCAATCGACCACCGTGGCCACGTCCATCCGCGAGACGACAGGCCGGCGCCTGCACCGGTTCTCGTGGATCAACGAATGGAAGGAACTGGCCGATGCCAGCGGCACGCCGCTGGGCATCGAGCTGATCCTGCCGGACTGGTTCTATGCGGGCGTTCTCGACGCCGCCCTGGTGCTGACCATCGACCCGGCGTATTTCCGGCTCACGGGCGGCATCGAGCGGTGGCTGTACCGCCTGGTGCGCAAGCACGGCGGCCGACAGCCGGGCGGCTGGCAGTTCGACTTCCGCTACCTGCACCAGAAATCCGGCAGCACCGCCAAGCCCTACGACTTCGCCTGCGACCTGCGCGCCCTGGTCGCGCGGCAGTCGCTGCCCGGCTACGTCCTGGGCATCGAGCGGATGCCGGACAACGGCATGGAGCTGCTGACATTCCGGCCCGTGCCGCAGACGGCACGGGGATAACTTCGGGAAAGCCTGTGAATGGTGTCGTGCTATCAGGCGTGCGGGGTATCGTGCTATCAGGCGTGGGACTATCGTGCTATCAGGCGTGCCGATCGACCGCAAACCCGCGCCAGCGTTGGGTTTGCGCGCCCTCTAACTTCCCTAACTTAATTTCTCTAACTTTTAGTAGGGAAACGCCGCTGCGGTGGATAACCACCACGCGGCCACAAACGCAGCAGCAACAGCCCGGCTTTCCAACACGGAGGGCCGCGCCATGATCGTGGCTCTGCTCAATCAGAAAGGCGGCGTCGGCAAGACCACGCTCGCCACGCACATCGCCGGCGAGCTGGCAATGCGGGGCCAACACGTCATCCTGCTGGACGCCGACCCGCAGGGTTCATCGCTGGACTGGACGCAGCGCAGAAGCCAGCAAGGCTTGCCAAGGTTGTTCAGCGCCGTGGGCCTCGCACGCGAAACGCTGCACCAGGAAGCACCAGAACTCGCCAGGCGGGCCGATCACGTCGTCATCGACGGGCCGCCGCGCATCGCGGCGCTCGCGCGCTCCGCGCTGCTGGCGGCCGAGCGCGTGCTGATCCCGGTGCAGCCCAGCCCCTACGACCTGTGGGCCAGCGCCGAGATGGTGGCGCTGATCCGCGAGGCGCAGGTATTCCGGCCGCTGCTCGCCGCAGCCTTCGTCATCAATCGGCGCGTCAGCACCACCGTGATCGGACGCGAGGCACGCGGCGCGCTCGCCGAGCAGCCGCTGCCTGCGCTGCGCGCCGAGGTTCGTCAGCGCATCGTATTCGCCGACAGCGTGGCCGCCGGCCGGCTCGCCCGCGAGACGGCGCCGGACAGCGCCGCCGCGCGCGAAATCACCGCGCTGGTGGACGAGCTGCTGCGGTGGCCGGCATGAAAGCGAAGCCAGCACCACGCACCAAGCGCGTCGGTATTGGCGCGCGTCCGCCCGCGAATCCGCACGCCGAGGCGTGGATTCGCCAGGGCGACGCCGACGCGCTCAACAAGGGCGACCTCTACACCGCCCGTCTGACGCTCGACATCACGCCCGCGATGCGGGCGCGCATCAAGGTGTCGGCCTTCACGCAAGGCGTGACCGTGGCCGACCTGCTGCGCGGCCTGCTGGAGCGCGAGTTTCCCGAGCAACGCAGGGAGAACACCCCATGACCGCATCCGCTTCGCCTGCCGCTGGCGCGACCACGGCTGCGCTCGCAGCACCTTCCGGCCAGCCTGCCAGCGCGCCCCTGACGCGCGTGGCGCTGGCCTACATCGAACCGCGCTTCAAGCTCTATTTGCGCTTCGGCGAACCCGTGCGCACGCACCAGCTCGACCGCTGGCGGCGCTGCGCGGTGTTCCTGCCGGGCGCGGTGTTCTGCCGCATCCGCTGGCAGGCCAACGACTACGGCACGATTCGCTGGCAGGTCATGGTGATGCAGGCTTGCACGCCGCTCGATGCGGCGCAGCGCATCCCCGGCGTGCAGCCGGGCGCGCGCCTGCTGCTCCACGCCGAAGGGGAGAACCAGGTGCGCGCTGTGCTGGAGCGCATTGACGCCATTGAGGCGCTGGGCATCGCGCCGGTCGGCGTCTCGCCCGCGTACTGGCGCACGCTCGCCAACCGGCTCGCTGCACGCCTGCCGCTGCCCGAATACACCGCCGAGCGGCACGCCGCCTGGCTGACCGGGAGGGCGCTGCCATGACCGCCGTTTCCACTGCCGGCACCGCGCCGCGTCCTTGCTCGCCCCGCGCACGTTTGCGCGCTCGCCTCGTGCTGGCGGGCCTGTCCGCCTGCGGCCTCGCTGCGCTGGCCTGGGCGTCCTTCGTGCAGCCGCTGCCGCGCCTGATCTACAACCCGTCCGACAGCGTGGCGGTCGGCTGGTATCGCGTCGATCCGCAGGGCCACGGCATTGACTCGCTGCCACGTCCTTTGTCCGTGGGCAGCATCGTCCTGACCACGCTGCCGCCAGACGCTGCCGCGCTGGCCGCGCAGCGCGGCTACCTGCCGGCGCGCGTTCCGCTGCTCAAGCGCGTGGGCGCCGTCGCGCCGCAGGAGGTGTGTATCACTGGCCGCGTTGTCCGCATCGACGGCATGCCTTCGGCCGCCGTGCTGCCTGCTGACCACTGGGGCCGGCCGCTGCCATCCTGGCAGCAATGCCGTCGCCTTGAATCCGGCGAACTGTTCCTCTTGAGTGTGACCAACCCGGCGTCGTTTGACAGCCGGTATTTCGGGCCGGTCAGCGCATCCGCCGTGATCGGCGTCGCGCGACCGGTCTGGCTGGAGACACGGCCATGATGGGCGCCGATTCGCTGCGCGTTGCCGTGCATCTCGTCGTGCCATCGGGCGTGTCGTTCTGCTGGCCGTCGCCGTATCGTCGCGCGTGCAGTGCGGGTGCCAATCCTACGCATTGGGCACCGCACTTCGCGCTGCCTTCGGCGCAGCCGTCCAACGTGCAGGCGTCTTGCCTCGAACGCGCCTGGCTTGCGGCCTTCATCGCGCTGGTTCGCGCGTTCGCCGGCGCGCTGGCTGCTCACGCAGCAGCGCCGCCGGGCCGCCGCTGCCCGGAGCGTCAGCGAGGGACAAAGGCGGAAGGCGAGGGACAAAGGCGGAAGGCAAGACAAAAGGACGCGGCACCGGGCCGCGTCGAAAGCCAGTCTGCACATGGGAGTTGCGCGGCACGGAGCGGCTTCGCCGCCGTGCCGCGTGGGGCGCAAGGTCCGCGCCAATGCAGGCATGTCCGCGTGCTTCGCACGCCCGGACACGCCGGAGCTTGCAGGGAACGCAGCCATGACTGACCGCCGCGACGATGATTTCCGCATCCGCACCAGCGCCCCCAAAAACCGGGGTAAGACCCAAAGCCAGAGCTTCGTGTCCAAGGTGCTCAAGCAGGCCGGCAAGGCCAGCGGCGGCAAGTCGGCGATGCGCCGCCCGGCGTCGGCTGGTGGCACCGGAAAACACGTCGGCCAGCGTCCTGGCTTGCGCCTGGGGCGCGGCCATACGGCGGCGCGTTTCGCCGGGGCGAAGTTGACGCCCCTATCGCGGCGCGTGACCATCAAGACCCTGCTCGTCAATCAGCAGCGGGCCAGCCCGCAATCGCTTGCCAAGCATCTGCGCTACATCGAGCGCGATGGCGTGGGTCGCGATGGCGAGCCAGGTCAAGCCTACGGGTCGCAGACCGATGCTGCCGACCTCGACGCCTTCAAGGAACGCTGCGCCGACGACCGGCACCATTTCCGCTTCATCCTATCGCCCGAGGATGGCGCGGAACTGGAAGACCTGCGCACCTACACGCGGCATCTCATGGGCCGCATGGAAGCCGACCTGGGCACGGGCCTCGATTGGGTGGCCGTCAACCACTGGAACACCGACAACCCGCATGCGCACATCGTCGTGCGCGGGCGCGACGACACCGGCAAAGACCTCATCATCGCGGGCGACTACATCGCCGATGGCTTCCGCCATCGTGCCGCCGAGTTGGCGACCGAATGGCTGGGGCAGCGTACCGAGCTGGAGATCCAGCAGGCCTTGCAGCGGGAGGTGGAACAAGAGCGGTGGACGAGCCTGGATCGCACACTCAAGCGCGAAGCGGACGACGAAGGCCAGGTACAGATCGAGCGCTTCAACGAGCCGAAGCTGCAACGCCAGCGCCTGCTGCTGATCGGCCGCCTGCAACACTTGCAGCGCATGGGCCTGGCCGACGAGACGCAGCCGGGCACCTGGGCTGTCCATGCCGACGCGGAGAAGACCTTGCGCGCCCTGGGCGAGCGCGGCGACATCATCCGCACCATGCAGCGGGCCATGCGCGGCGAGCCGCGCGAGCTGGCGGTGTTCGAGCCGAGCGACGATGGCCGTACCGTCATCGGCCGCGTGGCCGCGAAGGGGCTGGCCGACGAGCTGCGCGACCGGAGCTATCTGGTCATCGACGGGGTGGACGGCAAGGCCCACTACGTCGCGCTCAACGCCCGCGACGAACTGGCGAACTACCCGAGCGGCGCCGTGGTGGAGGTGAAGGGGTCGGCCGACGTGCGAGCGGCCGACCGGAACATCGCCGCGCTAGCGAGCGATGGTCTGTATCGCACCGACCACCACCTGGCCATCGCGCAGGGTCAGGCCGTGCCGGGCCGCGACCCGCAGGAAGTTGTGACGGCCCACGTTCGACGCCTGGAAGCCCTGCGCCGCGCCGGAATCGTGGAGCGCGTGGCCGAAGGCCTATGGAAGGTGCCCGGTGATCTGCCCGAACAGGGCCGCCGCTACGACGCGCGGCGCCTGGGCGGCGTGGCGGTGGAGCTGAAATCGCACCTGCCCATCGAGCGGCAGGCCCGCGTGATCGGGGCCACCTGGCTCGATCAGCAGTTGATCGGCGGCGGCAAGGGCCTGGGCGATCTGGGCTTTGGCGGCGAGGCCAAGCAGGCGATGCAGCAACGCGCCGACTTCCTGGCCGAACAGGGACTGGCCGAGCGGCGCGGGCAGCGCGTGATCCTTGCCCGGAACCTACTGGGCACGCTGCGCAATCGAGAGCTGGCGCAGGCCGCCAAGGACATTGCCGCCGACACTGGCCTGGAGCATCGGCCCGTGTCCGACGGCCAGCGCGTGGCCGGCATCTATCGGCGTAGCGTGATGCTCGTCAGTGGGCGCTACGCGATGCTTGACGATGGCACGGGGTTCAGCCTGGTGCCGTGGAAGCCGGTGATCGAGCAGCGACTAGGGCAGCAGATCGCGGCGACTATGCGCGGCGGCGTTGTGTCGTGGGATGTGGTGCGGGGACGTGGGATGTCGATCGGCTGAAACCATCTCAAGAAAGTTCATCACGACGTCTCCGTGGCATATCGTCAGGCAGTGCTGTCGGCACACTTCGTGGGCGGCACAGGGCTCACGCGCCTGACTCACGCGTTCAGTAAACCACTTGGATCGCCGGTGCCATCAAGAGCTGCGCGTTGTGCATGGTCGAGCAGTGCTTCACGATTCCAGCCGGCCACAGTCGCTGCGGCATCCACCGCATGCGCCCAGGTGCAGCGGTTGGCGAACAGCATGCCGGCAACATCGAAGGTGCCGCCGCAGCTGATATAGCCCAGGGCGCGGGTCCTGGCCGGGCCGCTATCGATGCGGCGCAAAATGCCGAGCATGGGCTCGGGGCGGGTGTGGGTGAGGATCACGCGCGGCAGGCCCGGCGGGAACAGCGCGTTGACGGTGGCGTCGTCATCGACGAATTCCGCTTCCATGGCGTCGCGCGGGATGCGCAGGCGGCCGGGTTCCAGGATGACGGTGACACAGGTGCTCTTGCCCAGCTCGGCAAGGTGCTGCTGCGCCTTGATGGCCTCGTCGAGCTGGTAGGCGCCCAGCGCGATGAGCTGCACCTCGGCCTTGGCGGGGTCGCCGATCAGATGGGCGGCGCCGTCACGGAGAAGACGTTGCGCTGATTCGGCGTCGAAGCGGTTCTCGACGTCGCGCTTGGAGACGATCAGGCAGGCCAGTTGCCCGCGTCCGGCATAGACGTCGCGCAGCGCGGCGACGGCGGTGTTGCCATCCACCGGGAACAGCACGCGCGAGGTGTCCGACATCTCGCCCAACAGGGCCTCGCCGATGGTCGGGTCTTGATGCGACTGTTCGTTCTTGGCGTTTTCCCAGGTGTGCGAGGTGACGATGAGCGGCACCGACAGCCAGCCGGCGGGCCGGCCGACCTGGCGCTGGTGGCGGGAGAAGATGATTTCCTGCCGCATCAGGCCGAGCATCTTCACCGCGAAGGCTTCGTAGCTAACGATCAGGTTCAGTCCGCCCTTGTTGCCGAGCGCGGCGGCGGCCACGGCTTCTTCATTGAGCGCGGTGATGACGGCGCCGTGCAGATCCTCGGGGACGCCGGGTTCGGGTTCGTTGACGCGGTGCCTGAGCAGCGCCAGCGTGCCGCCCATCTTGTTGCTGGCCAATTCATCGGGGTTGCCGATGCGCATATGCAGCTCGGGATTGGCTTTGGCGAACTCGACGAACCACTGGTCCAGCGCCGTCATTGCGCTGCCTTCGCTGCCTGATATTTCCCAGCACGGTTCGAGCAGCTTGGGCGCGGCGGGGTGCCGGTGCGCCATCGGGTGCGCGCTTTCCAGCGGACGTTGTTGGGCGGCGTGGGTTGCGAAGGCGGCGAGCGCAGCATCGAGTTCGGCCGGCGCAACGAACAGCGCAGCCGCGCTTTTGTTGAACAGCTCGCGCATGGCGACATCGGTATGAGGATTGCCGCCCAGCGGTAGATTGTGCGCGGCGTTGCTGCCTGCGCCGGGAAAGCCGAAGCCTTTCTCGGTCTCGGCGATCACGTAGGGCAGAGGCGCCGGATAGCGACGATCCGGATCGGCCGCGAAGGCGCGCAGCGCGTCCTCGGCTTCGAGGATCGCCCAGGCGATCGCGGCCGGGTCGCGGCCATCGACGATCACCGGGTCGAAGCCGTTGTGGCGCACGTCTTCGGCCAGCCACTGCGCACCGCCTTCCTGCATGATCTGGGTGCGCTGCTCGATGCGGCGGCCGTTGAGGATCATCACCGGCACGGCGAAGCCGCTGTCGTGCGCGCGCCACCAGCGCGGCGCCCAGTCCGGGCCGCGCTGCTCCTCGAAGGCGCCGTCGCTGAGGAAGGCGACCAGCGATTCGCCAGGCAGCGGCATGTGGATGTACTGCAGTTCGGCAAAGCCGAGGTAGCCGCCTTCGGACACGGCGCCGGCGGTGTTGGGGCCGGCATGGCTGCCCAGCGGCACCGCCGGGCGGCCTTGCGCATCGATGGCATAGGAATAGAAATCGGCACACAGACGCGACAGGCCTTCCTCGCTGCGGTCGTAGCGGCCCCGCTGCGCGGGCGAGACGTCACCGGTCAGCGCGTTGACGGCTTCGATGGCGGCGACACAGTGGCCCTGGCCCATGATCCAGCCGCGCGTGCTGCCAGTGAGCGCGTTGGCGAGCAGGTAGCCGACGAACGCTTGCACCATGTTCAGCGAGCCGCCGGTGTGGCCTTCGGGCGTTGGCTTGAAGTCTTCGGCTGACAGCGCCACGCCGGAAAGATCGATGCGGCGCGCATAGGTCATGTGCGCGACCACGTTTATGGCCACGCAGCTCAGGCGGTCGGCGGCGGCAAGCAGGGTGTAGGCCGTCGTCTCGTCGGCAACACGGCCGTCGGTGATCAAACGGGTCACCAGAGTTTCCATGCGTTTGCCGGTCTCGTCGCGATGGACGATGGGGCCGTGGCCGGCAAGCCAGCGCTGGCGGATGGTGGAAGCGGTGGTCATGCGATTTTCCTTCTTTGATGTCGATGAATCCCTGCGTGGCTACAGAGTCAGTTGAGCTGAGTGCGCTCGGCCTGGCTGGGACATCACGCGGCGCTCATCAATTCCTGCGCATAGCGTGCTGCGATCCATTCCTCGTTGGTGGGCTCCACCGCGACCAGCACGCGGCTGTCGGTGGTGGAAATGACCAAGGCATCAATGGCGTTGGCATCGGTATCCAGGGTGATGCCGGCAAAGGCTAGGTCACGGCAGACGCGCTCGCGCACGAAGGCGTTGTGCTCACCGACACCGGCAGTGAACACGAGCAGATCCACGCCGCCAAGGACTGCGACCAGTGCGCCAATCTCCCGCACGATACGGCGCACATAGAGCGCCAACGCGATGCGGGCGCGTTCGCCGACTTCGCCAGGATCATCTTCGTGCTTCACCACCACGCGCGGCTCGGCCGAAATCCCGGAAACACCGAGCAGGCCGGACTGGTTGTATAGCGTGTGGCCCATTTCTTCCAGCGAGAGCTTTTCGATCTCCATCAGGTAGAGCAAGGCGCCCGGATCGAGCGAGCCCGTGCGAGTGCCCATCATCAGGCCGTCGAGTGCGGAAAAGCCCATCGTGGTGGCGATACTCTGCAGGTTCTGCATCGCGCACAGGCTGGCCCCGCTGCCGAGGTGCGCGACGATGGTGCGGCCACGCGCAAGATCACCATGGCGCTCGGGCAGGACGTGGCTCATGTAGTCGTACGAAAGGCCGTGGAAACCGTAGCGGCGCAAACCGCGTTCCCAGGCCGAGTACGGTAGCGGCAGGATCTGCTCCACTTTGGGCACCGTGCGGTGAAAGGCTGTATCGAAGCACGCTACTTGAACAATTCCGGGCCACTGCTCGAACAGCAAACTCATGGCCTTCAGGGGAAAGGGTTGGTGCAGCGGCGCCAAAGGAACCAAGGCCCGCAGCTCCGCGATGGTGCTAGCGGTCACCAGGGTTGGCTCGAAGTACCTGCTGCCGCCATGAACGACACGATGCGCGATGGCCACGATGCGGCGGCCATCGAGTCGGGCCACGATGCGCGCTTGAATCAACGCCAGAGCGGCGGTGTGAGGGTGTTCGTGATCCAGATGGATGCGCTGCTGTGCAGTGCCACTGTCGCTGTATTCAGGCGCGGACCCAGCAATCCCTTGCACCTTGCCGTGCCACAACGGCTCGCGCGGCAACGGACACGCCTGTGCATCGAACAAGGCGAACTTGATGCTTGAGGAACCGCAATTGAGCACCAGGATGAGGCTCGGCTGTGAGTTGCTCATCGCCACGCTCCCAATCGTGATGTCCCATGCAAACCGGTCTGGGACAAGTGCGTGTCAGCGGCTCCCATAAAACTGCTCCACGAACGATTGTCGGAAGCTTTGGTGACAAGCGAGGCAGCTTTGTTGTGTCTTGGAGAATGCGGCGATCACGGCCTGACCGTCGCCGCGCCTGGCGGCATCCCCCATGGCGCTCGCAGCGTCGTGGACCTGTCCATCGAAACCCCGAAACTTCCCGGCATCCGTGCCAAGCCAGCCAAGAATGCGCATTTTTTCGCCCAGGGGTGGCTCGGCATGCTTGGCGATTTTGGGCGCCAACTCGGCGACCAGTGTCCATTCCTCCTTGGAAATCGCACCGGTGACGGCTTGCATGTCACGGCCAAGTCTCTCCATGACGCTGCGAAGCGCCATCGGCTTTGCAGCGTCAGCGGACTGCGCGCCCAGTCCCGTGGCGGCGGTGGCCAAGGCTACTGACAAGGTGATCGTCAAAAGCTGTCGAGGGTTCAAGAGGTAACTCACGAGGTTCTCCATTGAGGTTGTTGGTGAATGCTTCGCAGGCGGGCGCATGGCTTCGGGATTTCAAAATTCCATGCTCAACGCAATCGATCCGAAGGCGTGATGGCCGATCTGCTGGTCGAACTCGCGGGTTCTCCAGACGCGCATCACGGCAAGCCGCACGCCATGCCCGGCAACAATCCATTGGCTGCTGATGCCAATGGCTGCCTGAGCGACCCAGGGCCGTCGACTGACGTGATGGCTGTGCCGAAACAGATTCCCGTCGAGCGAGAAATCCCAGGCAACGGCTTTGGCCTCCAGGTTCAGGAACGCATGCGCTCCGGGTTTGGGCGCGCGCGCTGATTGAGGCTCTGTTCTGCGCAGGTCGGAAACGCCCGAGGGCGGGCGGTTCTCCGCGCCGGGCCGAATCGGATAGCTGCCGAAATCATTGGGGATGTTCCAGCCAGCACGCAGCTCGACACCGGTGCTGGCTGCGGTTTCGATGTTTCCGATCCGCAGGGCATAGCTGCCGATCACGTCGCCGCTCCACCCCGGCCGGACGGCACCCTCCGTGTATGGCTTGAACTTGCGCTCCATGGCCATCTGGAATGCGGGTTCGTTGCGCAACTGGTTGTCCCAGCCGCGAAAACGATCGATGCCCCGCATCCGATGCACCAGATCCTGCGATTGCTCCGCCAACGACCAGGGGCCAATCACACCCAGGGTCAATTCGCGCACATCCAGCATTTCATAGCTGGCGGCCTGTGGGTGGACGCGGCGATTCCATGCCAGACCCAGGTACAGCAGGCCAGCGTACGGGCGATCGTCGGAAATCAGATCGGTGCGCGTCTTGTCCTCGGGCGTGTACATGGACTGACCGAAGCGCACGACGATGTTTTGCGATGCCGACTGGGCGCCGGAGTCGCGCCAGAACTCGGGATCAGCCCAGCCGATGAAGCGGGTGTACCAGGCAATCGGTTGGGGCAGACACTCCGGGCGGAGCGCGCCTTGCAGATCGCGCGAAACCACGCTCAAGGCCACACCGTTGGTGTAGTTGCGGTCGGTGCCCGTGAACAAATCGTTCTCTAGGCGCAGGGTGCCTCCTCTCAAGTGCAAGGCGTGCTCTGGCAGGCAGCGGGAAATATCATCCGAGGATGCGGGTTCTGCGCCACGGGCGGCAGTCGAGCCGAGTACCGCGCACGCAATCAGTGGCGTGATACTGCGCATCGACCATTGCGCATTGGCCTTGGACAGCCGCGCGTGAAGGCTGCCGATGCGCATCATGATGGCGCGCCATCTGCTGCTCTATCGACGTAAAAGCGTTCCAGGGCACCCATGATTTCCTCGGCTTTGTCCACGCAGGTAAACAAGTCGAGATCGGATGGCGATACGTAGCCTTCGTCGAGCAGAAGATCGAAATCAACGGCTCGGCTCCAGAAGTCGCGGCCGACCAGTACCACCGGAATCCGTTGCATCTTCCCCGTCTGGATTAGGGTCAGTACCTCGAACAGTTCGTCGAGCGTTCCATAGCCACCGGGGAAAGCCACCAGACCTTTCGCATGCAGCAAGAAATGCATCTTGCGCAACGCGAAATAGTGGAACCGGAACGCCAGCTCCGGACACATGTAGGGGTTCGGCGCTTGTTCGTGCGGCAAAGTGATGTTGAGGCCGATCGAGCGAGCCCCGGCATCGAACGCACCGCGGTTGGCAGCCTCCATGATGCCGGGACCGCCACCGGTGATGACGACGAAGTCGCATCGCCCCTCCTGCTGGAAACGAGCAGAGATCAGTTGGGCGAAGCGCTGTGCCTCTTCGTAATAGCGCGCCTGTTCCACGCGACGACGGGCCAATGCCAGTTCTCGCCCAAGCGTCGGATTCCCTGGCATGGTGCCCGCTCGCTGCTCCAGCACAGCGAGCCGGTCGCGTGCAGTGACAGCATCGCTTACGCGCGCACTGCCAAACACCACCACGGTCGAATGCACGCCTTGCTCACGCAAGATGCGTTCGGGCTTGAGCAGTTCGAGTTGGAGACGCAGCGGACGCAGGTCGTCCTGGCCAAGCAAATCGATGTCTTTATACGCAAGGCGGTATGTGGATGAATCGAGGATGGCGCGCAGGCGCTCGTCAGGATCAGCGGGCGGTGTCATCGCTCGACCACCAGAAAATCCGGCCACGGAACGACCCGACCGTGCTCGGGCACCGAGACCTGCCAGCCAAGCTGCTGTTGCAGGAGTTCAGCCAAAGCCTGCGCGGCGGACGGCTCCCCATGCACCACGAAGGTTTGCTCCGGGGGTTGCTTGAAGCCTCGGGCCCAAGCCATCAGGGCCGCTTGGTCAGCGTGCGCCGAGAGCCCATCCACACTGTGGATCGCCGCGCGCACCGGTATGTCGTCGCCGAAGATGCGCACGCGCGCCGCGCCATCGACCAGTTGGCGGCCCAGTGTTCCCTGCGCCTGAAAGCCGGAGAACAGGACGCTGCATTCCTTGCGCGGCAAATTGTGGCGCAGGTGGTGCCGGATGCGTCCCGCGTCGCACATGCCGCTGGCGGAGATGATGATGGCGCCAGAACGAATCTGGTTCAGCGCCATGGATTCCTCGGCGCTTTCCGTGAAATGCAGATATGGCAGGTTTTCGCCGCGTGCGTGCCATCCAGCCAGGCGCTTCGCCTGCTCGTCGAACAGCTCAAGGTGTTCGCGCGTGATGCGCGTGGCTTCCGTGGCCATCGGCGAATCGACGAACACCCTCGGTTGCCGCAGCCTCCCCTCGCTGGTGAGACGGTGCAGGTGGTAGAGGACTTCCTGGGTTCGACCGACCGCGAAGGCCGGCACGATGACGTTGCCACCGCGTTCGAACAGGGTTTTCTCGACGATGCCGACCATCTCCTCTTCGGTTGCCGAAAAGTCCTTGTGCTGGCGGTTGCCATAGGTGGACTCGATGACGAGGATGTCGGCGTCCTCGATGGGTGTCGGGTCGCGCAATATCGGGCGTCCCGGCTGGCCAAGGTCGCCGCTGAATACCAGTTTCGTGGGGTAGCCATACTCGGTGACCCAGACTTCGATGATGGCCGACCCGAGGATGTGTCCGGCATCGCGAAAGCGCGCGCGCACTCCGACACGGGGCGCGAACTCCCGGTCGTATTCGATGCCTCGCACCTGTTGCAGGCATTCGCGCGCATCCTGCAGCGTATACAGCGGTGGCAGCGCATCCTCTCCACGGGACCTTTTGGTACTGCGTTTTGCATCGCTCTCCTGGATGTGGGCACTGTCTGGCAGCATCACGCCCAGCAGATCAACCGTGGCGGGAGTGGTGTAGATGGCCCCTTTGAACCCGGCGCGGGTGAGTTTGGGCAATAGCCCGCTGTGGTCGATATGGGCATGGGTCAGGAGCACGAAATCGATTGACGCCGGATCGAACGGAAACGGCTCCCGATTGCGCGCCGCCGCCGCGCGCCCGCCTTGAACCATGCCGCAGTCCACCAGGAAGCGCAGGTTGAGCCCCTCCACCAGAAAGCACGATCCGGTGACTTCGCGCGCAGCGCCCAGAAATTTCAGTTTCATGGGATGCTCACTCGGGTTTCTTCTTGTGCATCGGGCAGGTATTCATGCCGAGCAGGCGGTAGCCCGGACAGCGGCCGGCCAGGCCGGTGGCGAGCGGCATGATTCCGATGAGTCCCAACCAGCGCCACGGCGTATCCAGCCACAACGGCAGGCTGAGCAAGATCAGGCCGATGATGACGCGCGCAATGCGATCGAGGTTTCCTACGTTCGTTTGCATGGAGGCACTCCTTGGTGGTGGGATGGAACGGGTTCGGGAAATCACGCCGACGGCTACATGGCCGCCGCGAAAATGGCACGAATTTCCTCGTGCGACGCCTGTATGGGATTGGTCAGTCCGCACGCGTCCTTGAGCGCATTGGTGGCCAGGGTGGGAAAGTCCTTGGCCTGAACGCCAAGCTGTGACAGCCCGCCAGGAATGCCGATGTCAGCGGACAATTGGCGAATCGCCAACAGGCACAGATCGGCCGCAGCCTCGTCGCCCAGTCCATCGGTCTTTTCCCCCATCGCGCGGGCGATGTCGGCGAGGCGCCCCGCAGCGACCTGCTTGTTGTAGGCCTGCACGTGCGGCAGCAGAACGGCGTTGCACACACCGTGCGGCAGGTCGTAGAAGCCCCCCAATTGATGCGCCATGGCGTGCACGTAACCCAGCGAGGCATTGTTGAACGCCATGCCGGCGAGGAACTGCGCATAGGCCATCTGTTCGCGCGCTTCGACGTTTCGCCCGTCAGCCACCGCCTTGCGCAGCCATTGGCTTATCAATGTCACGGCCTTGAGTGCGCAGGCATCGGTGATCGGCGTAGCGATCGTCGAGACATAGGCCTCGATCGCATGCGTGAGAGCGTCCATGCCGGTGGCCGCGGTCAGGCTGGCCGGTTTCAGCAGCATCAGCGCGGGATCGTTGACCGAGAGAATGGGCGTCGTGTGCTTGTCGACGATCGCCATTTTCACGTGGCGCGCCTCGTCGGTGATGATGCAAAAGCGGGTCATTTCACTGGCCGTGCCGGCCGTGGTGTTGATCGCCACCAAGGGCAATTGCGGCTTGGCCGATCGGTCAAGGCCTTCGTAATCCTTGATCGTTCCGCCATTGGCAGCGACCAGTGCAATGCCCTTGGCGCAGTCGTGTGGCGAACCGCCACCGAGAGAAATGATGAAATCGCAATCGTTTTCGCGCAGTTGCTTCAGTCCATCCGCCACGTTTTTGGTCGTCGGATTGGGTTGCACCCCATGAAAAATGCAGGCATCTACGCCATGGCTAACAAGGAGGTCGCGCACCCTGCCGACAACTCCGAGGCGGACCAAGGGTGAGTCGGTCACGATCATGGCTTTGCGAAAACCATACGACTGAATGGTTCGAACAGCGTCATTCAGACACCCCGCGCCCATCAGGTTCACGGGCGGGATGAAGAAGGCCGTGGTGGTCATGGCTTGGCTCCTTCGGTTGACCTGTTGGTAATCAAGTGAGTAATGGTTTTGCGATCCGCGCTCTGACTTGCGAGGTGTTCCATCGCGGCGTCGCTTGCAGGTATGTCCGAGCGACTTGCAAGAGGCGTGGGGCCGACGGCGCCTCGGGGCGGATTGAAGGTGGTTGGCGTCGTGTTGGATACGTCCCAGCCACCCCCGAGCGCCTTGTAAAGCGCCACCAATTGCACTGCGGCGCTGGTATGCGCGCGTGCGGCCGCAGTCTCAGCGTCGTGCAAGCTGCGTTGGGCGGCCAGCAGTTCCACCAGGGCCACATCGCCTGCGGCGTAGCGGGCCTTGGCGTAGCCGTAGCTGGTTCGTGCCGCATCCAGGGCCATGGCACGGCGCTCCAACGTGTCCAGCCCGCCGTGGTAGTCGCCCAGCGCTCGCTCGGCGTCGCCCAGCGCCGCCAGCACGGCTTGCTCATAGGCAAGCGCGGCCTGCTGCTCGGCTGCCTCGCGCGCCCGGATTTCAGCGCGCACGCGGCCACCGTCGAACAAGCGCCAGGAAATCAGCGGCAGGATGGAAAAACGCGAACTGGATGCATCGAACCAGTTGCCCGTGCTGAGCGCTTGAAACCCGCCGCCGACACCGATGGAGAGTTTGGGGAACAGTTCGGCCGTGGCCACGCCGATGTCGGCGGAACTCGCCGCCAGGCGCCGTTCCGCGGCCAGCACGTCGGGGCGCCGACGCAGGATTTCGGCGCGCTCGCCCACCGGCAGTGCGCGCAGCGTGCACGGCGCCAAGGGGCCGTCGAGCAATGCCAGTTCACGCTCGGGCGGGGAGCCTAGCAGCACGCCCAGTCCAAGCACCGCGGCGCGCTGGCGTGCCTGGATGTCCGGCAGCAGCGCGTTGACGGCGGCCCACTGCGCGTAGGCCGCCTCCACATCGGCGGCGGATGCGTCGCCCAACGCATGCCGCAGGCGCACCAGCTCCAAGGTCTGCTGCAGCGTATCCAGCGTGGCTTGTTGCGCATGTAGCTCGTAGCCGGCGCCAACGGCGGTGAACCAGGTGCGCGCGACCTCGGCCACGATGCGCATGCGCACACCCTGTGCTTCAACCTCGGTGGCTTGCAGGCGAGCGCTGGCGCCTTCCAGAGCGCGCCGCTTGGCGCCGAACAGATCGGCCTCCCAGGCCGCATCAAAGCCCGCGTCGTAAATGGTCTGCGTAGCGTCGAGGCCGGGGATGGAGCCCACGGGCAAGGGGCCGTTCTCGCTTTGACGGCGCCGATTGACGCTGGCCCCAGCGCCAACGGTGGGAAGCCGATCTCCCGCCACGCGGTCGCGCAGCGCACGCGCTTCATCGATGCGTGCCGCGGCTTGGCGCAGATCCAGGTTCTGTGCCAGCGCCGCGCCCATCAGACGGTCAAGGATGGGATCGTCCAACGCAGACCACCAGCGGGCCAGGTCCGCGGACTGCGATTCGCTCGCCAGAGGCAAGGTCCAGCCGTTGCCGATGTCCACCGGAGGCGGCTCGCGGTAGTCGGGGCCCACGGTCGCACAGGCGGTCAGCAGCGCGCAGGACAGGGCCAGCGCGAGCGGGCGCAAGCGCCTGGACGTCGGCTGTGCGGCTGGCGTGCGCGAGGAGAGGTGGCGGGTTTTGGTTTTCATTGCAGGCGTCCTCGGACGAATATGGTGGCCATCGTCAAGGTGGCGAGGGCGATGACCGCCAGCGGCCACAGACTGGCGAGAATGTCGCCGGGCGGCATGGCCTTGAGGAAGCTGCCTTCGACGATGATGAGGAAGTGGGTCAGCGGAATGGCCTGGGCCAGCCATTGCAGGACGAGGGGCATGTTCTCCACCGGCGTCGCAAAGCCCGACATCAGAACCGCCGGCACGCCGATGGCAAACGCCCCGAGGATGGCCTGCTGCTGGGTCATGCTGACCGCGGAAATCATCAGGCCGATGCCGACCACCGACAGGATGAACAGCACCAGGCTGGCGAGCAGCAGTGCGAACGAGCCGGTGAACGGGATGCCGAACAGGAACACGCCTGCGCTGATCATGAACAGGCCCAGTAGCGTGCCGATGGCCAACGCCGGCAGCGACTTGGAAACAATGATCTCCGGCGTCGAGGTGGGCGACACCAGCAGCTGGTCGAAGGTGCCAAGTTCACGTTCGCGCGCGATCGACAGCGAGGTGATGAGCAGCGCGCTGAACAGGGCCAGGATGCCGGTCAAGCCGGGCACGATGAACCAGCGGTAGACCAGGTTTGGGTTGAACCAGTGGCGCACGACCACGGGCGTTGGCGCCTGCGCATCGGGCACGACCTCGGCGCCGACATCGGCGGCGATGGTGGACAGATAGGCCACGGTGATCTGGCCCGAGTTACTGCGGCGGCCATCGACCACCACCTGTGCCTTGCCACTGCCACCGGCGGCGATGGTGCGCGAGAAGTCCACTGGAATGGCGAGTGCGGCGATGACCTCGCCCCGGTCGATCATCTCGTGCAACTGCCGCGGGCTGTCCACATGCCGGACGTGGGTGATGAAGCGGGCGCTGTCCAGGCGCTGCACCAGTTCATGCGACCAACGTCCAGCGTCCTGGTTGTAGACGGCGATGTCAACGTTGCGCACTTCCAGCGTGGCGGCAAAGGCGAATACCAGCAGTTGCAGGATGGGCGGCACGAACACCACCATGCGGCTGCGCGGGTCACGCAGCACGCTGAGCACTTCCTTGATGAACTGGGCGCGCAGGCGAGTGAACGAGAAGGCGGAGGTCAACATCGCGTCACTCCAGGTTCTTGCGCGTGGCGCGCTTGGCGATGGCGAAGAACAGCGCCCCGATCGCAGCCATGGCCGCCAGGTTGGGCAGGAACACGGCCCAGATGTCGCCGGCGAGGAACACGGTCTTGAGCGAATCGACGAAGTAGCGCGCCGGAACCGCCCGAGTGATGGCGCGGATCGGCGCTGGCATCGCGTCGATCTCGTACAGAAAGCCCGAGAGCATGAAGGCCGGCAGGAAGCCGGTGAACAGCGCGATCTGCGCCGCCAGGAACTGGTTGCGCGCCAGCGACGAGATCAGCAGGCCCTGGCCCAGCGCCGGCACCATAAACACGGCGGAGAGCAGCAGCAGCGCCGCCAGCGAGCCGTGCATCGGCACGCCAAACACGAACACCGCCAGCGCCGCCGCGCCCAGTGTGGACAGCATGCCGAGCCCGAAGTAGGGCAGCAGCTTGCCGATCAGGATTTCCGCCACCGAGGCCGGCGTGGACAGCACCGCTTCCATGGTGCCGCGCTCCCATTCGCGCGCCACCACCAGCGCGGTCAGCATGGTGCCAATGATGGTCATGACGATGGCAATCGCCCCCGGAATCAGGGCCCGCCGGCTCTCCAGTTCGGGGTTGAACCAGTAGCGCGGCTCCAGCACGACGGACTGCGCTGGCGCCGCGACATCGAGCTCGGCGCGCCAGGTCTGCACCACGCCGCGGGTGTAGTTCTCGACGTAGTTGGCCGTGTTGGGGTAGGAGCCGTCGGTGACGATCTGCACCAGCGGTTCGCCGCCGCGCTGGGCCAGGCGCTGCTCGAAATCCTGCGGAATGACGACGTAGCCGCGCAGCGCACCCGAGACGAGCTGGTCGGCCACCTCGCGCCGGTCGTAGGCGAATTGCGTCTTCAGGAATCTGGTGCCCGAGAACGCGGCGGCCAGCGACTGCGCCGATGCACCGGGCGACTCCAGCACCACACCGACACGAACCTCCTTGGCATCCAGCGACACCGCATAGGCGAACAGCAGCAGCAACACCACCGGCAGCACGAAGGCGATCAAGAGCGTCGAGGGGTCGCGCAGCGCCTGATAGCTTTCCTTGGTCACCAGGGCCATCAGTCGCCGCAGATCAAAGCGGCGCAAGTCAGGCTGCATCGAGGCAGCTCCTTTCTTGTCTTGTGCACCCGCGTTCATGCGGCCGCCTCCATCTCACGGTCGGCAGACTCCACCAGGTGGATGAAAGCGTCCTCCATGGTCGGGTCGGGGTGTTCGGCATTGGCGGCGGCACGCTTGAGCGCATCGGGCGTGTCGAGTGCGATCAGGCGTGCGCGCGAGAGCATGGCGACGCGGTCGCAGTACTCGGCCTCGTCCATGAAGTGGGTGGTGACCATGATGGTCACGCCCTTGCGCGCCAGGCCGTTGATGTGGGTCCAGAATTCGCGCCGGGTGATCGGGTCTACGCCCGAAGTGGGTTCATCGAGGAACAGCACGGGTGGCCGATGCATGAGCGAGCAGGCCAGCGCCAGGCGCTGCTTGTGCCCCAGCGGCAGGGAATCGGGCGTGGCGGACAGCCACTCCCCCAGGTCGAAGGTCTCGATCATTTCCGCTATGCGCTCGCGCCGGGTGTTGCCTTCCAGTCCGTAAACGCCGGCCGAAAATTCCAGGTTCTGCTGCACCGACAGCAGGCCGTAGAGCGAGAACTTCTGCGCCATGTAGCCGAGCCGGCTCTTGGCTGCACCGGTGGCGCGGCGCAGATCGTGCCCCACCACATGCGCCTCGCCCGCGGTGGGTTTGAGCAGGCCGCACAGCATCTTGAAGGTGGTGGACTTGCCGGCGCCATTGGGGCCGAGCAGGCCGAAGATTTCACCTTTTTGCACCTCGAAGCTGACCTGGTCGGTGGCGGTGAACTCACCGAAACGCTTGGTCAGATTGCGGCAGGACACGGCCACGTCGGAGCCCAGTTCGACCGGTGACAGCCGTTCGGCCAAGGTTGAGGTGCCGCCGGGCCCGCCGCCGAGCAAATCGATGAAGGCATCTTCAAAGCGGGCGGGTACCGGCGCCAGCGCTACTCGCGCGCTATCAGCCAGCGACTGGATTTGGCTGATCTGCGCACCGTCCCGCAGCACAACCCGCACCCCGGCGCCCTGGATCACGCCGTCGCTCACGCTCTCCAGATCGAGTGCTTCGGTCAGAACCGCCCGGCGCTCGGCACCGACGTTTTCCAGGCGAAAGCTGCGTCCTTCAAGTTGCGCGGTGAGTTGCTGCGGCGGACCATCGAACAAGAGCTGCCCTTGGTTCAACAGCAGCACGCTCTCGCAGCGTTCGGCCTCGTCCAGGTAGGCGGTAGACCAGACCACGGCCATGCCTTCATCGGTCAGTGCCTGCACCATGCGCCACAAATCCTGGCGGCTGACCGGATCGACGCCGACACCCGGCTCGTCCAGCAGCAGTACCTTGGGCCGCGCCATCAGCGCACAGGCCAGACCCAGCTTTTGCTTCATGCCGCCGGAGAGCTTGCCGGCCAAACGCTTCGTAAAAGGCCCCAGCCGCGTGAAGTCCAGCAACTCGGCAAACAGATCGGCATTGCGATCCGCGTCCATGCCGCGCAACTGCGCGTATAGGCGCATGTTTTCCATCACCGACAGGTCTTCGTACAGGCCAAAGCGCTGCGGCATGTAGCCGCTGGCGACATGGATGGCGTCGTTGTCCTTGACCACGTCAAAGCCAGCCAGGGTGACGCGACCGGCGTCGGGCACCAGCAGGCCGGTCAGAATCCGCATCAGCGTCGTCTTGCCGGCGCCGTCCGGGCCGACCAGGCCCGTCAGCCGCCCGTAGTGGATGTGCGCGTTCAAGCTGCGCAGGGCCTGCACCTTACCGAAATGCTTGTCCACGCCTTCGATGACGACGGCAGCGGCAGCGGCGTTCGTGCTGGTCGGCGTGGCGGCCATGACGGCGTTTTCCTGCATCTCAGCGCTCTCCCACGCGCGTGCCGGAGGCCGGTTTGGCATCGACCGCGATCGTCACCGGCATGCCCTGACGCAGGGCGGCGTCGCTGTCGGCCTCGTCAATGACGATGCGCAGGCGATAGACAAGATCGGTGCGCAAGTCCGTCGTCTCCACCGTCTTGGGCGTGAACTCGGCGCGCGGCGAGATGAAGCCGATCTGGCCGCGATAGAGCTTTTCCCCAGAGTCGCTCTTGACGTGCACCACGGTGCCGGGTGCGATGCGGCCCAGATCCCGCTCGCCCACGTAGGCACGCACGTACACGGGCCTGTCCAGGCTCAGGCTGTAGACCGTGCTCTGGCTGGCCACCATGCTGCCGGGCTCGCGCACCCGCGCGATGATGGTGCCGTTGCTGGGTGCCGTCAGTTCGGTGTCCGCCAGGGCCGTGCTGGCTTGTGCCGCGGCTGCCTGCGCGGCTGCCAGGCGCGCCTCTCCTGCCTCAATGTCTTCCTTGCGGAAGCCCTCGGATGCCTGCGACAGGGCAGCCTTGGCGGATTTGACACCCGCAATTGCCTGATCCCTTGCAGTGCGCGCGGCATCGACCGTGCGCTGGCTGCTGGCACCCGACGCCAGCAGGCTGCTCTGGCGCTGAAAGTTGCGCTCGGCGTCAAGCGCCTGCGCCTGCGCTTGTCTGAGCGTCTCGCGTGCCTGGGCGATTTCCTGTGGCCGCAGGCCGCGGCGCAGCTTGGCCAGCTCCACCTGCGCCACCTGCACCTGGGCCTGTGCCGCTGCAAGGGCGTCTTGATAGGGCTGCGCGTCGAGCGTGGCCAGGCGCGCGCCAGCGGTGACGGCGTCGCCCTCGTCAAAAGCCATTTGCGTGACGCGCCCGGGCTGGCGGAAAGCCAGTTGCACCTCGCGGATATCGACGTTGCCGTAGAGACGCAATGCGTCTTGCTGGTCATGGCTGCGCGTGAACCAGAACGCCAGTGCACCGCCGAGGGCGAGCAGGGCAAGAATGATCACGTCCCAACGGGCTTTTCTTGCAGGGGGGTTAGTAGTTGTCATGGATGGATTTCCACTGGAAAGAAATGCTCAGTGCCCGCGCGTGGTCGGTGCATGCGCTGTTGATCGACGCCAAGCCATGGCCGCGATGCCAACCCACACCAACGTGCGCAGCGTCATGGCAATGACCGTGCGCCGCTCCCAGGCGCCGTCCAGCGCCACATGCACTCCGAAGGCCAGGAATACGAGCGCCGTCGCCACCGCGATGGCCATCGCCATCCATGCGGCCCAGCGCCGACGCATCCACAATCCGACGCCAGCGATGGCATAGGCGAACCCGGCCAGGAAGTTGAACCAGAGCACGAACGGCACGTAGCTTCCGGCTGCGGCACGCGCCGCGCCGTCAAAAAACAGAACGGCGCCGCCTTCCCTGATGGTCAGCAGACCAAATGCGATGGCAATCAGGGCGATCACACGCATCCAGATTCCGCGCCCGCTGTGTGCAGTCATGTTCATGGCTCCCGGTTCTTTGGAGGGTTTGCTGGATCGTCGTGCCGCTTGTGGACTGGACGGGTGCTTCATGTGCCGCTTTCGATACCACGGCGATAGATGGCGAACACGGCGGGCGCATCGCGACGAATCCGGCTGACCTTGCCGGCCAGCAGCGACTGCATAACCAGTCCCTGGATCGTGCCGATGAACAGCACGGCGGCGGCATCCACGTCGAGCTCCGAATCCAGCTCGCCCTGCGCCTTGCCTGCTTCCATCAGGCGGCGCAGGCGCTGCTCGTACTGGCGGATCAGGGTTTGCACCATGCGCTTGGCGAGCGTTTCGCCAGAGCGCTGCAACTCTCCGAACAACATGCGTGGCACGCCCGGGTGCTTGGAGACGAAATCGATGTGCGTCATGAACATCGCTTCGAGCGCCGCGGCGGGAGATGCGGCGCCCTCGGCCGCCTTGTCCACGCTGACCAGAAGGCGTTCGCCGACCCAGGACATCGTGGCTTCCACGATTGCTTCCTTGGTGGGGAAGTGGCGAAACAACGCGCCCTGTGTCAGGCCCATTCGATCGGCAATCGCTGTGGTCGTGATCTCGGCCGGGTTCTGCTCGGCTGCCAGATCAACCACGGCTTGCACTGTGGCCGCGCGCCGATCTTCGGCGGACAGGTACTGGGGGCGTTGACTCACGATTCAGACTCCATGTAGTTAGTGATCTATTACTATCGTAGCACGCAAAATGACCATGACGCAAGAACGGAAAACTTGTTGGGTGAGACAGGACTGCGAGGCCCTTCATACGCAGAGCGGATCGGGCAACTTGATGCAACTCAAGAAGCTGTATCGCCTTCCAGGCAGATCAAAAGGTGCTTGATCGTTGGGCCTTCAGCTTGAGCAACGGAAGGGATCACGTTTGAGGAGGCTGAAAATCTGGTGCCCCTGCGGAAGGCTTGCAACTTTTCCTGTGCGCGATAAGATAGTAATATGTTACTCGCTAAATGAAGGGTTGGAGATGAGCATCGTCGCAACACATGGCAAGGCCGATCTGACACAACCTGAAGCCTGTCGCCCTGACACCCTGGATACGCTTGCGAACGCCTGGCGGGCGCGCAGCACGGGTGGGCTGTCACCGGCGGCCGGCCTGCTGGCCTGGTACGACTGGGCGTTGCACCTGAGCCTTTCCCCAGGCAAGCAACGCAGCTTGATCGAAAAGGGTTTGCACAAGCAGCAGCGCCTTGCACGCTATGCCTTGCGCGTTGCCAGTGCGCACGACTGTCCAACCTGCATCGAACCGCTGGAGCAGGATCGGCGCTTTGCCGCCCCGGCCTGGCAGCAGTGGCCCTTCAACGTGATTCACCAGGGCTTTTTGCTGCAGCAGCAGTGGTGGCACAACGCCACCACGGGCGTGCGTGGCGTGTCGCGCCATCACGAAAACATGGTCACTTTTGCCGGGCGGCAGTGGCTGGACATGTGGTCGCCTTCGAACTTCATCTGGACCAACCCCGAGGTGCTGCACGCCATCACGCAAAGCGGTGGCGCAAACCTGTGGCGCGGCGCCATAAACTTCCTCGACGATGTGCGGCGTCTCGCACTCGACGATGCGCCCGCAGGGGTCGAAGGCTTCGAGGTGGGCAAGGACGTGGCGGTCACCCCAGGCAAGGTGGTGTTTCGAAATCACCTGGTCGAGTTGATTCAGTACTCACCCACGACGCCGGATGTGCATGCGGAGCCGGTACTGATCGTGCCGTCCTGGATCATGAAGTACTACATCCTCGACCTGTCGCCGCACAACTCGATGGTGAAGTACCTGGTCGATCAGGGGCACACGGTGTTCATCCTTTCATGGAAGAACCCGACGGCGGCCGATCGTGACCTCGGCCTGGAGGATTACCGCTGGCTGGGGGTCATGGATGCACTGGATGCGGTCACGGCCATCGTGCCCGAACGCAAGGTGCAGGCGGTCGGCTATTGCCTGGGCGGCACCTTGCTCACGATCGCCGCCGCCGCGATGGCGCGCGATGGCGACGAGCGTCTGCAAAGCCTGACGCTGCTGGCGTCGGAGACCGACTTCCGCGAATCGGGCGAGATCGCGCTCTTCATCGACGACAGTCAACTGGCATGGCTGGAAGCCGGCATGTGGGACAAGGGTTATCTCGACGGCAAGCAGATGGCTGGCGCATTCCAGATGCTCAACTCGCGCGACCTGATCTGGTCGCGACGGGTGCGCGAATACCTGTTGGGTGAGCGTCAGACCTTCAATGACCTGATGGCCTGGAATGCCGACGTGACCCGCATGCCGTACCGCATGCACAGCGAGTACCTGCGGCGTCTGTATCTGGACAACGACCTGGCCGAGGGGCGTTACCGCGTCGGCGGGAGACCCGTGGCGCTGGCCGACATCGAGGTGCCCATGTTCATCGTCGGCACGGTGCGCGATCACGTCGCCCCCTGGCCTTCCGTGTACAAGATGCACCTGCTCAGCGATGCGGAACTGACCTTTGTTCTCACCAGCGGCGGGCACAACGCCGGCGTCGTCAGCGAGCCGGGGCACCCCCGGCGCAGCTTCCAGATAGCGACCCGCGCGGCGGGCGATCGCTATATCGATCCGCAACTGTGGCGTGCCGAGAACCCGCTGAACGAAGGTTCCTGGTGGCCGGCATGGCAGCAATGGCTGGCACAGCGCTCGGCCGGGCGCGTCGCGCCGCCTGCCATGGGCGGGACGCAAGCACCGCTTGGCGATGCGCCCGGAACCTATGTGGCCATGCGATGACAGGGCGATACGAGGTCGCCAACAGACCACTCAACTTTCATCGGGTCGTTGCGCAGGCATGGCCCACACCCGCCCCAGGGGGGCACATCATGACCTTGGAGCATTGAAATGAACAACGAACTGCCCATCCAACTCTACAAGGCCAATGCCGAGTTGCAGCTTCAGATCACCCGCCTGCTGCAAGAAAGCGGCCACCACTGGCTCGAAGCCATGCAGCAGCTCAGTGCCGGCGGCGTGCTGGAGACCACCTCGCGCATCCAGAACCTCCAACAGGCGGCAGACTGGCAGGCGCTTGCCACCTTGCCATCCGAGGTGTTCTGGCGCCTGTGCCAAGGCCGTATGGGCGATACCCAAGCAGTCGGTCAAGCTGCCGTGAAGAGTCAAACGGCATTTGCCAATGGTTTGCGCGAGGCGTTGACGACTTGGCAGGCGTCGGTTGCAGGCGCATTCGGCACCAGTGGAGAGACGGCCTCTTTTGTCCAGCTTTGCCAGAAGTGGATTCAACCTTGGAATACGCCATCCACCGAGCCGCAAGGCAAGGCCGCCAAAAAGTGAGGAGGCACACATGAGCAGTTCCGGACGAACCGCCCTGGTCACCGGCGGCAATCGCGGTCTTGGCGCGGCCATTGCTCGCGCGCTGGACGACGCGGGCCACCGCGTCATCATCACGCACACGCCGGGCAACGACAAGGTCGCCGCCTGGCTCGACGCGCAGGACACCAAGGGCTATCGGTTCGTGGCCTACGGCGTCGATGTTGGGGACTGGGAATCGACCCAGGCTTTGGCGCGTCAGATCCAGGCGGACGGCCACCACGTTGACATCCTGGTGAACAACGCCGGCATCACCCGCGACGCGACCTTGCGCAAGATGGACAAGGCCGGCTGGGACGCCGTGCTGCGCACCAACCTGGACTCCATGTTCAATGTCACCAAGCCATTCATCGATCCGATGGTGGAGCGCGGCTGGGGGCGCATCGTCAACGTCTCGTCGATCAATGGCAGCAAGGGGCAGTTCGGCCAGACCAATTACTCGGCGGCCAAGGCTGGCGTGCACGGCTTCACCAAGGCGCTGGCGCTGGAGGTGGCACGCAAGGGCGTGACGGTCAACACCATCTCGCCGGGCTATCTGGCTACCGAAATGGTGATGGCGGTGCGCGAGGACGTGCGCCAGAAGATCATCGAAGCGATTCCGGTGGGTCGCCTCGGCCAGCCGGATGAGATCGCGGCGCTGGTGGCCTTCATCGCCAGCGAGGCTGCTGCCTTCATGACGGGCAGCAACGTGGCGATGAACGGTGGCCAGCACATGTCATGAGTCGGGAGAGCCCGCAGCCCTTGCGGGCGGTTCCCCGCGCGGCAGTCAGCGCCTCCCGGAAGAGTTCCATGTATTCCCGATTTCTGGTGCCGCTGGACGGCAGTCCCACATCCTTCCTGGCGCTCGATCATGCGGCAGAACTGGCACGCCTGAGCGGCGCCACCGTGATCTTGCTGCATATCGTCGAACCAACCCGCCACAGCACGGGTTTCGAGCGCCCCGAGGTCTATATCAAGGATGTCCGCCCACGCTTCCTCGAAACCGGCCAGGCGTTACTGGATGAAGCTGCGATTCGGCTTCGTCGGAACGGAATTGCCACAGAAACGGTCCTGCTTGAAAGCGGCACCGAACGCGTGTCGGAACAGATCGCAGAGCAGGCCGAGGTGAGCGATTGCGACTTGGTCATCCTGGGCACCCATGGGCGTCGCGGCATGAACCGGCTGCTGCTGGGTAGCGATGCAGAGCAAGTGGCGCGCATTGCGCCAGTTCCGGTAATGGTGGTGCGCCAGTCGAGCCGAGATGGTGGCCAGCCTTCTTCAGCCGCACGGGCGCCAGTCAAGGCCAGCGACAACACCGGTACGTCAGGCCGGCGTCCAACTGGCGCAAGCAAGGTAAAGAAATCACATGAATGAACAAGCCCCTGAGGGTGCTCGCGCCGACCCTCAAAGCGGTGTCGAGCGTCTTATCGCCCATGTCAAAACCTTGGCCCCGGTTCGCACTGCGGTGGTGCACCCTTGTGACGCGCTCAGTTTGGGCGGTGCCTTGGACGCGCGCGACGCTGGCGTCATCACGCCAGTATTGGTGGCGCCGCTCGCCAAGCTGCGTGCCGTTGCGGCCGACACCGGGTTGGAACTGGGAGACAGCGAGATTGTCGATGTGCCGCACAGCCACGCCGCAGCGGCCACCGCCGCCCGGCTGGCTGGCAAGGGCGAGGTGCAGGCGCTGATGAAAGGCAGCTTGCACAGCGACGAGTACCTGGGTGCCATCCTGGCACCCGAAGCCTGCCTGCGCACCGAGCGCCGATTGACGCACTGCTACATCATGCAGACGGCCAGCTACCCACGACCCTTCATCATCACCGACGCCGCCATCAACATCGCTCCGACGCTCGAAATCAAGGCCGACATCGTGCGCAACGCCATCGACTTGGCGCACGCCATCGGCATTGCCGGGCCCAAGGTGGCGATCCTCGCGGCGGTTGAGACCGTCAACCCGCGCATGCTTTCGACCCTGGACGCAGCGGCACTGTGCAAGATGGCCGATCGTGGCCAGATCACCGGGGGTGTGCTCGACGGGCCGCTGGCCTTTGATAACGCCGTCTCTCCCGATGCCGCGCGCGTCAAGGGCATCAAGTCCACCGTGGCCGGGCAAGCCGACATCCTGGTCGTTCCCGACCTGGAAAGCGGAAACATGCTGGCCAAGCAACTGGAATACATGGGCCAAGCCGACAGTGCGGGGATCGTGATGGGCGCGCGTGTGCCGATTGTGCTCACCAGTCGCTCGGACTCGCGCCGCACGCGAATAGCCTCATGCGCCATTGCGCTGATCTTGGCGCATCGTCAGCGTGCTCTTGTTCAGGGCAAAGAGAACCGCGTATGAAATGCAATTTCACGGGTAATGTCGCGCTCGCTTCAGGTGTTGATTCTGCGATGCTGGTACGCAGCTCCCGATCGTGAGACATGTGCTCCTTGCATCTCTCTGGCGTTGGTTGATCGTGATCGCCGCCGCGTTTGCACTTGGTGGTTGCGCGGTCGTCAGTGAATTCAAACCTTCTGTCGCTGTACGCGCGATGACGCCGGATGAATACGTTGCCCTACGACGCGGCGATCTCCTCGGCAGAGGCAAACTCAGCGCACCGACCTTGCAGACGATCCGCGTTACCGGGCTCGATGAGCGAGTTTGCGCAACGAACACCTCGCTCACTTGCATCGAGGCGTTGACCATGATGAAGGACTTGGACGGCGAAACCAGGCTGTCGGCATTGGCTGAACTCTGGCTGCAGCATGCCATGTCGATCTCGACGGCAGTCCCAAATAGTCGCGCCGCTTCTACTTCCGCCTGGATCGAGACGGTTCGGCACGCTTACGCGTATCTATTTTTCACCAGGCGCTCTGCCGGCGAGCGCGCGTTTGAGGAGCGGCAGACGCAGGTACGCGATTGGTACAACTATGCGGTGCAAAAAACGGTCACGCAATTGTTTAGCCTACAGCACCAAGCACTTCGTGCACATGCTGGCGAAGCCAAAGCGACATTCCGCTTGGGGGACTGGGTTTTGCGAGTCGACTTGAACGCCCGGCTGCCCAACGATGCGACCACGCCACGCGAGTTGCTGCCTGCGAACGCTCTGGCATTCCAAGGTCTGCGCGGCATCTATCGCAGGGACGGCTTGGGTGCCGAATTGGTGGCCGTAACGGATGCCGAACCGAAGTCACTGGACGAATCAGGCGAATCGTCCGCCGGTAACGAGCGCCCGAGGGTATTTCCCGCCTGGAGCGAAATGCCAACGCCCAACGTGACAGTAGTGCTTCGTTTTGATGCACTCACCGTCGATGAGCTGCTTGCCTCGCATGAACTCATCGTCGGTGTATATGACCCCTTGGTACAGGACTATCTGCAACTCCACGGCCAACGCGTTCCACTGGCTGGTAACTTCACGGCTGGCTACGGCTTATGGTTGGCGCGTTCGGGATTCAACCAGCAATCCTTGCGAGGGCTGTTTGGGCGTGAGCGTGGCATCGATCAGCCGCATCTGTATCTGATGCAGCCGTTCGACCCGCGGCGGCGCATCATCGTGATGGTGCATGGACTGGCGAGCAGCCCCGAAGCATGGGTCAACGTTGCCAATGAGCTTCTGGCCGATGAGGAGCTGCGATGCGAATTCCAAGTGTGGGAGATCTATTACCCCACGAATATGCCTGTACCAGCCAGTCATGCAGCAATCCGCCAAGTTCTGGCGGCAGCTTTGCATCACTTCGACCCTGATGAGGAAACCTTCGCTTCCCACGGGCTGGTGTTGATTGGACACAGCATGGGAGGAATGCTGGTGCGGCTGATGGTCTCCACGGCTGACCAGCAACTGTGGGAGTGGGCTGCATCGGATCCAAGAATCGATCTGGACCGTCTTGGGAGCACCCGTTCCCAACTTGACCCCCTTTTGCGCTTTCAGCCATTCCCAGGTGTTGATCGCGTGATATTCGTTGCCACACCGCACCGTGGAACCGTGGTTGCCGGGCAGGGACTTGGGCGTTGGGTGGCCGGATTGATCCGCTTGCCATTGACGCTGCTGTCAACCCTCGACGACGCCTTCCCGGCTCGCGCGGAGACCATGGCCACGGCACAGGCCACGATCTTGCAGAACATCCCCAACAGCATTGACCAACTCGACGAAAATGATCCCTTCGTCAAAGCTACGAGCGAGCTTCCGATTTCGGATCAGGTGTCCTATCACTCGATCATTGCCAGGCGGCAGGCTAACAGCCCTCTCGCTGAATCGGACGATGGTTTGGTTCCCTATCGAAGCGCGCATCTGGAGGGCGCCGAGTCGGAAAAAATCATCGTGTCCGGACACAGCGTGCAGGAGACCGCCGCATCCATCGTCGAAATCCGGCGAATCCTGCGCGAAGATATTTCCAAGCATCGGTTGACAGCCGCTGATTCGTCTTCCGTCCGGAGAGAGAGTTGCCCACCCCAACGATGAGTTCAGTCATTGATTTTCCGAAGCATAGTAAGTAACATGTCACTTACTATGTAGTCTTGGCTGGATCGCTTGCATCGCACCGTGGACATTTTCGGTTTGGAAGGACGGCGTCCTTGGTGTTCTCACACGAGTGGAGCATCCGGCTGCACCCCACGGAACGTGGACGATCTGACACGCTAGTGTAGTGTTCGATTCTTGATTGAACTTAAAAAGTCGGCTGGTATCCCATGCTCAACTGGAGCTTGAAAGGGAGCCAATCCATGCGAGTTGCGCCAAAGATCGAATTGACGGATGAAGAGCGTG
>Ga0209572_1000518_pt1 | contig 54282 bp, 39 predicted proteins | sample EBPBio232012_DNA_FD_185867 | JGI IMG/M metagenome (GOLD analysis project Ga0209572, IMG submission 185867) | Wastewater treatment Type I Accumulibacter community from EBPR Bioreactor in Madison, WI, USA - Reactor 1_1/23/2012_ DNA (SPAdes)... | ecosystem: Engineered > Bioreactor > EBPR >...
ATTTAGAACTTGTCAGGCCAGGTAGATATTACCCAAGACCCCAAAATGTCCGACGACTGAATGGAAAATATCAAACCTTCAAAAACTATCGAAGAGCATCTTGAAATTCCTTAAGTCAACGACATTGACCTGTACCCAGTAAAACCCCGGATTCAGGCCTTCGAGCGATACTAAAGTGCTGCCTTTGGCTACTTGGTTGTTCACTTCCTGCCGGAGCAGCACCTTCCCGTCCGCATCTAGCACTGTAACGACGCCCGAAGCAACAGGCAGCACCACCGTCAGTTCCTTGCCCACCGGATTGGGGTAGAGCGCCAGTGTGGCGGCTTTGTCGTCGAACAACACCGATTTGATAGGCGAATACGAGGTTTTTCCGTCGTAATCTGTTTGACGCAGGCGGTAGTAGTTGACGCCGCCCAGCGGGCTGCGGTCGGTATACGTGTAATGTTGTTCGACGCTTGAATTGCCTGCGCCTTTGATCTGGGAAAGCGTCTCAAAGTGCACGCCGTCGGCCGAGCGTTCCACGCTAAAATAATCATTGTTGTTTTCCGTTGCCGTGGCCCAGTCGAGCACAGCAACGGCATTGGCGCGTTTTGCATCGAAGCGCAAAATCTCTACTGGCAGCGGCGCGGCCGGCAGCGTATAACCTGCTGCTGTGTATCGGTTGTAAATAGACAGTCGTTCGGTATAGGTATATCCCAGATTGCTGGAAGCGGTGTACACGGCATTGGCGGCATCGTTTTGGCTCGAAGTACTGTTGGTAAGGTCGAGGCCCGACCAGAATACCTTGTCGCAGCGGTTGCGGCCGATGTCGTCCCAGATTTTCATATTGGCCGTGGCCCAAATCTGCCCATCGGTGTGGATTTGATTCACCAGTCCGGAAGGATAAATGGGTGAATAATTGAGCACACGGCCGGCCCATGCTGTATTATGCCCGTCCCAGTTAAAAACCCAGTAGTAGGGAGCCTGTCCGCTGTTCCAGTATCCCAGTGCGCGGCTGTACGAGCCGGCAATGTAGTCGCCAGTGCCTTCGCTCAGGCCATTTACCTGCGACAGACTACCAAATGTGACCCAGTCGTGCAAGCCATGTCCGAGTTCATGAATAATGACATCGGCGTCTTAGGCATCGTCCACACCGCCTTCGCCGAAAGCCAGGCGGCCTGTAGCGCCTATGTAGTGAGAGTTATCTGCGCCGCTTAGTCCGCTTGGATCGAACCGCACTCCGGTGGCATACTGAAATGGCAAGATGCTGAGGCCCAGCATCAGGTTGATATGCCGCATCATATTGTCGATGTGGTAATAGGTGGAAACGGCCTCGAAAGCATCATTGTTTCTGGTAAAGTTGAATGTAGCGGTAGCCTGGGTAAAAAGGCCTTTGTTGGGGGTTTCAAAATCCTGAATTTCAGCATACGGGCCTTTCAATTTGTACACCCCTGCAAGCAGTTCAATGTCCTCCAGGCTTACACTTTGATTCTGGGCGGTGAGTTGCGGCGTATCGGCATCCAGGCCATCGCCATAGCCTGTGTCGGTGTAGGCAGCCTGAGCAGTCGTAAGCGGGTCGGGCAGAAAAACATTGCCGGTGCCGGCGACAGTAGGAGGTGCGCACAGCCAGATATATGGAAGCGTCGGCGGTTCTGGCTCTCCGGGATGGTGATAACAACTAATATCTTCCAGTTTCAGGATTTCGTTGGTTTTGGCATCCACATAGGCATCCCATTCACCGGTAAAATCATTGAACAGAAAGACAAGGTGGTGAACGAGGTAATTTTTATCGTCGTAGTGCAGCACCATCAATTCTGTTGTCTCGTCTTGTACAACGTCACCCGGTTGGAGGCGGTTCAGCGCCTGCTGCCGGGCCTGTTCGAACGAAAAAACAGGGGTAACATCCTGCAAATCAACGCCATACACGTATCCATTCTGCAACCAGTCCACCACACCTCGTGGGTTGATGTGGATGGTCACTTCGGCGTTGTGGTTGACTGGCAGGCCTTTCCATCTCTGGCGCAGGCGCACCGTATGGCCGGTTTCGGAGCTTCGAATGTGGTGCAGGTGAAAGTTATTTTGGATTTCCTGATCACTCAAACCCAACAAATCCCGGCGAGCACTCAGGTATTCCCGCGCGATGGCCTCCGGTTCGGTAGCCAGAGGGGTGTAATTTTCCTGATAAATAGCAGCAGGTCGGCCGGTTTTATCCAGTATCCGTTTATTGCCTTCCATGTGCCAGGCAGGCTCGGGCTGGTTGAGTGCAATGGTGACAGGATGAGGAGTATGAGGCTTTTGAGCCATCAGGGGTAATGTAAACGACAAGCCGACAAGCGACAACACAGATAAGACCGGGCGAAATAGCATAAGCAACAAATAAGGTTTGTGCGACAAAAGTAGCGTAAAAGTCAGGTTGGATAGAAACATCATTTGGGGGTTTTTGCAAAAATTAGCAGACCTTATACGGACAAAAAAATCAGGCGAAAAGCCTGTGTGCCTTCCGCCTGATTCAAAAATGCGCTGCTGAATTAGCAGTAAATAACTTACTTCTTCCGCCAGCCGCCCACAATGGCGCCGATTACCGTAAACAGCACCAGCGAGTACGATCCGTCGATCAGGGTCAGTACCGAAGGCTCCATGGCAAACAGGTTGCCCGTCAGGATACCCAACAACATCAGCACGCCAATCGACGCTCCAATCACCGCGCCGGTTTGCCAGGTGCTCACGTTCATTTTGTTGAGCAGCCAGTTCAAAATAAGGGCATACAAGGCCATTGCTACGGTGTTGACGAGCATGGGTGTCATGCTCATGGGCACTTCTGCACCGTTTTTGAACATTTTTTCGCCTTCCATGGTGAAACCGTGTGCGGCCATCCATTGGTTGTTAAAAAATGGCTCCGTACCAGAGAAATCCGATAATCATGGATGCGACAACAGAGGCGGCAATAGCCAGCCAATTTGTTTTTTGTCCCATAACGAGTTGGTTTGTTTAAAAATGTTTCGTTTGATTCGGTGAAGTTATATGTTCATGCAATATTATTCTGGTTTATGACAAAAAAAACGACAAATGGTGGAGATACGGGCTTGTGCGGCTGGATGGTGTACGTTTTGCGCACTGTCAGGGAGTGACCTGGGCTAATTTACGCAGCAGTAGTTGCCGTTCGGCAGGCAACTCAACGAAACCCAGTGCCCTGTTGTATGCCGCGGCGGCTAAATCGGGCGCTCCGTTTCGGGCATAAAAATCGCCCAGCGCTGCGTGGTACAGGTAGTATTGCGACAAACCTTCAATTTTTAGCAAGGCGTCGATTCCTGCCGCCGGGCCTTCGGCATAACCCAGTGCGATAGCCCGGTTAAGCGCCACAAAAGGGCCCGGGCTGATTTTCAAGAGTACATCATAGCAATAAAAAATCGCTTTCCAGTTGGTCTTTTCAAATGAGGGCGCCGATGCATGATAGGATGCAATGGCCGCTTCGATATGGTATTCGCTCAAGACCTTGTCGGAAGTGGTCTGATTCATGTGTTCATAGCCGAGCGCAATCATTCCTCGGTTCCAAAGCCCACGATCCTGGTGTTCCAGTAGAATTATCTGTCCGTCAGCAGCGAGGCGCGCATCGAACCGCGAAGCCTGGAAGCATAGCAGTGCTTGCAGGGCATGTGTTTTGGGGATATTGCTGACGGGGTGACGACACAGCAACCCACCCAGCCGCAAGGCCTCTTCACACAGGTCACGCCGTATAATGCCTGCTTCTGTGGACGATTTATATCCTTCATTAAACATCAGGTACACGGCTTGCAACACGGCATCGAGCCTTTCCGTCAGGGCCTCGCCTTTAGGCGCTTCCAGCAACAGTCTTTCCTGTCGTATCTTTTCTTTGGCACGGGTCAGGCGTTTGCCGACCGTATCTTCCGGAAGCAGAAAAGCCGCAGCCATTTCGCGGATACTCAAACCACACAAGGTTCGAAGCATCAAAACAAGTTGCGATTCGAATGGAATGACCGGATGGCAACAGGCAAACATCATGCGCAATTGAGCATCCTCTATCTCGTCGTCCAGAAAAAATGCGTCGAGCCAGGCATCAGGGGCAACATTTTGCCTCGCCATATCTGTCCATGCCGGCGCTACTTTTGTCTGAAAGTTGCGTTCCCGCCTCAGAAAATCGATCGTTTTGTTTTTCGCCGTGCGGTACAACCACGCCCGTGGTTGTTCAGGCACGCCATGAATTTTCCACGATTCATACGCCGCCAGCAAGGTATCCTGCACAATGTCTTCCGCAATTTCCACCTGCGAAAGCCCGAACAGGCGCACCAGCGCCGAGAGCATTTTGCCGGATTCTTCACGAAAAAGATGCATGACAGAGACAGAGAGAGAGTGAGAGAGTGAGAGGGTGAGAGAGTGAGAGGTGAGAAAAATTGCAACGTTTTCACTATTGTGAAGCCCTGAAAGGGCGTTTCCAATAGCACAGGGCAACGCCCTGTGTATTCGTACGTTTCCCCGAAAAAAACCGCAACGCCTCGGATTTTCGTACGTTTCCCCGCAAAAAAAACCGGCAACGCCCTTCCATTCCCCCTCACTACTCACTACTCACTACTCACCACTCACTCAAAGATCATCAATTTCCGTACTTCTACCGAGCCTTCGACTTCGAAAATCGGGCACCCTTTAGCAGCCTCGACGGCTTCGGCTTCACTGGCAGCCTCCATAACCAGGTAGCCGCTCACCAATTCCTTACCTTCTACATATGGGCCATCGGACAGGGCGCGACGCGAGCCGGTTAGAATTTTACCGTCGCCTTCGAGGGCATCGGAGCCGACGAGTTTGCCTTGTGCTGCAATACCGCCAATCCAGGTATTCCATTTGTCGAGGGAGGCCTGCATGTCTTCGGGCGACATCGACTGAAACTGTTCTTCGCTGGTAGGAGTGTTGCGGAAAATCATCATGTACTTGTCCATAATCAGGTTAATTTTTTAAATGGTTGTAAAGTCTTTCAAAATCAAAAGACACAGGGATGACGAACGGGTGAATGATTTTCGGACAAGGTCAACATTTTTTTTTTGAGTCCCCCTTTTTCACCTCTCAGCTCTCACTTCTCACCTCTCTTAACTTCCCCAACAACGCTTACCTTCGCATTTCCAATCCAACCCACTCATGGACGAACTACAATCTCTCATGGACGCGGTGCGACTCACGCCCGACAACGTGCCGCTCCGCAAATACCTCTGTGCCGAATTGCTGCGCCGCCAGCGCTGGGCAGAAGCGGAAATTGAACTCAAAGACACCCTGAAACTGGCGCCCAGCGATGCCGAACTCAAAATTGGACTCGCCACTGCCTTTTGCGAACAGCAAAAAACCTCCCTGGGGCTGGTCATCATCGAAGAACTCACTGCCGCCCCTGCCCCGCCGCCTCGCACCTGGCTGGTGTATGCCAAACTCCTGCAGCAAGCCCGGCAACCACAACAGGCCAAAGATGCCTATGAAAAGGCCGTGTTGCTCGACCCCACCCTGAAAGACGCATTCCTCGAATCGGACATCAATCTTTCCCTGCAAAAAGGTGAAACACCCGAGCCCCTGCGCGTGCCTGCCCACGGCGACCTTAATGCAGAAAACAGCGAACGCCTGATCGATGTGGAACGGCCGAAGGTGACATTCGAACAAGTCGGCGGTATGGATGCGGTGAAAGAGGAAATCCGTATGAAAATCATCCACCCCTTGCGGCACCCCGATTTGTACAAAGCCTATGGCAAAAAAATTGGCGGCGGTATCCTGTTGTACGGTCCGCCCGGCTGTGGAAAAACCCACCTCGCACGCGCCACGGCCGGCGAAATCAACGCCAATTTTATTTCCGTAGGCATTTCCGACATCCTCGATATGTGGATCGGCCAGAGCGAAAAAAACCTCCACGCCATCTACGAACAGGCGCGAATGATGAAACCCTGCGTGCTGTTTTTCGACGAGGTGGATGCGCTCGGCGCCAACCGATCCGATATGCGACACAGTGCCGGCAAACAACTGATCAACCAGTTTTTGCAGGAAATGGACGGCATCGACGGCGACAACGAAGGGGTACTCGTGCTGGCAGCCACCAATGCACCCTGGCACCTCGACCCGGCTTTCCGGCGCCCCGGCCGATTCGATCGCATCATTTTTGTGCCGCCGCCCGACGAAAGCGCCCGCTCTGCCATTTTTAATATCTTGCTGAAAGACAAGCCTGTAGAAAATATGGATGTGAATGCGCTGGCAAAAAAAACACCCGATTTTTCGGGCGCCGACCTGCAAGCCGTAGTCGATATTGCCATCGAAAGCAAACTGGAGGAAGCCATGCGTACCGACGTTCCTGTTCCCTTGCGTACAGCCGACCTTGAAAATGCAGCAAAAAAACACCGCGCTACCACCAAAGAATGGTTTACCACTGCCAAAAACTACGCCCTGTTTGCCAATGAAGGCGGTTTGTATGATGATATTTTAGGGTATTTGAAGATTAGGAAGTGAATGATGAATGATGAATAACTACTGAAAATCAATTGGTTATGTTTGAAAATCCGCTGTTTGAACGAGCATTATTGTTGATAGAAACCAATCGGTATGCCGATGCTGAGCAAATGCTGATGCAGGGCCTGGGCCAAAACCCGCAGGATCCGTATGGGCTGACACTGCTCGCGATTTGCCGGCTGAACCTCGATAAAAACAAGGAGGCCTTGACGGCTTCCGGGCAAGCACTTGCGCTGGCGCCCGACGACCCGTTTGTGCTCACTACCCACGGTCGTACCTTGCTGGTCAACAACCGCATCGACGACGCGCGTCGCACCCTGCAAGGAGCCCTTCAAATAGACCCTACCTATCCGGATGCATACAGTGTATTGGCTCAAATAGATTACCACGAGCGGCGCTGGGAAATGGCGCTTTTCAACGCCGAAAAAGGCCTCGAACACGACCCTGAAAACCAGACGCTGATCAACCTGCGTGCCATGGCGCTTGTAAAACTCAACCGCAGCGCAGAAGCATCCGAAACCGTCGATTACGCCCTTTACAACAACCCGGAAGACTCCTTTTCACACAGCAACAAAGGCTGGGTGAAAATAGAGCAGGGCCGCTACGATGAGGCGGTGGACGCCTTCCGGCAAGCCCTGCGTTTCAACCCGAACAACGGACACGCCCGCGAGGGCTTGAAAGAAGCCATCAAGGGCAAAAACTGGCTGTATCGCGGCGTACTGCGTTATTTCCTGTTTATGGGAAAACTGAGCGAACGCAACCAGTGGCTGGTGATCATCGGCCTGTATGTTGGTATTCGTTTTCTGCGGGTGGTGGCTGCCGAAAATGAGGGCTTGCGTCCGTTCATTGCGCCCATTCTGATTTTGTACATGGTTTTTGTGTTTGCCACCTGGATCGGGCAGCCACTGTCCAACCTGATCCTGCGCCTGCACCCGGTGGGGAAATTTGCGCTGACCGACGACGAGAAGCGTTTCAGCAACATCACCGGCATTTTCCTGGCAAGCGGGTTGCTGTCTCTCGCAGGCAGTTATGCAATTTCTGAAATGGAAACCACGAGCGCCAACCTGCTTATTCTTGGGCTCACGCTCATAGGGATGCTCATCCCGATCGGTGGCGTGTCGGGTACCCCTGAAAAAACACAATCGCGCAAATGGCTGGGTATCTACGCCATCGCCATGTTCGTTTGCGGGCCGCTGGTGCAGTTTTTTGTCACTTTACGTGGCGGTGAAATATCGGGAGGGTTGCTCACGATTTTCGGAGTGGGTATTTTCCTGTACGGCTGGGTAGCCAATTTTGTGATGACGCGGGAAGCGCGGCGATACTAGGCCACTTGCTGTTTTTGCACATGGCTTGATGTGACAGGAATCATTGAATTCCGGCTGGCGGGTACGGTAAATTTCCTGTATGAAAAAACTATCATTAGTACTCGTTGTATGGTTCGTTTGGGCAGCGTGTTTAAAAGCCCAGGCACCCATTGATACCCTGGAGGGCTGGTCTGTTTCAGCAGGTGTCGGCACTGGCAGTGCATATGATTTATTGGAACGCAACCTGGCGCAGGATTTAAGTGGCTTCAAAACGATTCAATCCCGTTTAGGTATGGAAGCCACCCTGACCTATCGCGCCAAACGGCACTGGGGAATGTCGATTATGTGGAATCAGGGTGGCTTGAATGCTACCAATTCTTCCTCCTTGGGCACAGTTGGCACCAAAAAATACAAAGAACGCAGTTCGCGCTACAATACCATTTCATTGCTTTTTGAGCGGCGTTTTGCTGTAACACCCGAATCCTATATTTATTGGGGAATCGGGTTTGGGGCCGGATTTTCCAATCTCGAAAAGATACCGACACAAGCGACGGAAGAGGTAGTTCGCAGCAGCGAATTTCTGTTTTTGCCGCAATGGAAGCCCCTGGGCATTTGTTTCGGTGGAAAACGGGTGCGTGCCTATCTGGAATCAGGCGTCGGCACACTCCCCTGGGCAAGCGGTGGCCTGAAAGTGTGGCTGTCGCGATAGAAATTTAAAACAATCCGGGGAATTCTTTCCTGATAGCCTCCATTTTCCCTTCCAGAAATACCAGTGCGTGTTCTGCAATGTCTTCCGTTACATCGCCGGGATACAAGAAAGCACGGTCGCGGAAAATTTCGCGCAATTCGGCCGCATCCAGTGCTGTGAGTTTGGAGGCAAACTGTTCGGCACGATCGAAACAGTATTGCAGGCGATCGATGATAAATTGAAGGTCGCGAATCCAGATGACAGTATGGGCAGGCAGCACCTGAAACAGCGACACTTTCTGATCCTGCCGGAAGCGCGTATTCAGGTTGGGCACAATCGTCACACGGCTGAGATTTTGCCGGCTGAGTTGGGTAAGCGGGTCGAAGGTTCGTACTTTTTCCACTTCGTCGTCGAACAATTCGATGCGGTACGGAAGTTCATTTCCGTAGGAAAACAGGTCGATGATGCCGCCACGAATACTGAATTGCCCGGGTTCGTACACAAAATCGGTGCGTTCAAATCCGTATTCGATCAGCACCTGCATTACAAAATCCACGTCCAGTTTTTCACCCTGCTTGATCTCGATGCGGGTTTGCTGAAGAATTTCCGGTTTTACCACTTTTTCAAACAAGGCTTCCGGATAGGTCACTATAATGGAATGGCTACTGTCGGTCGTGATTTTACTCACCAGTTCGCTCCGTTGCAGCATCTGCGTCGGGTGCAGGTCGTCGAAAAAAGCAGGGCGTTTGAAAGAATCCGGGAAAAAAAATACGGCATGATCGGGCAACAACCCTTCCAAATCGTTGTGTCGATAAGCGGCTTCCTCCTTGCCATTGGCAATAAAGAGATGGGTAGTAGCGGCATTCCGTTGCTGCGCGGTTGCGGCCAGTACAAAGGATTCCTGTGCTCCGGTCAGTCCGGCCAGATGCAACCGAATCGGAGTAGACTGATTCTCAAGGTTTTGGACAATTTTCTCTACCGCCGGATGTTTGCGATAGGCTTGTAGAAGGTGTTGTAGATTACTCATTTGCGTAGAACCGCAAAGGTAGGGAAAAGTTGGGAGGGTTGGGAGGGTTGATAAAGTTGATGAGGTTGATAAAGTTGATGAGGGTTGATGAGGTTGATAAAGATTGATGAGGGTTGTTATTCAGCCACTCGGGCAGGATAGATTGTCTAATTTTTCGAGTGGCTGAATATCAACCCTCATCAACCCTCATCAACACTCATCAACACTTATCAACTTTATCAACCTCATCAACTTTATCAACCTCATCAACCCTCATCAACTCCTAAAAAAATCGCCGGAGCGATTTGTGGTCGGACTCCGGCGAAAACCGTAGCAAAAAAAGGGAAAAAAATAGGTAGGTGTGGGAAAGATCAGTCCAGCGGTTCCTGCGAGATACTTCGGATGCGTTGAAGTAGGGCCTGGGAGGCTTTCGGTCGGGGCAGGTTGGACTTGATGAATTGGCGGAAATTTTCTTCTTCGGGGGTTTCGGGAACTCTGAGGCTTGGCTTTTTGTGGAAAATTTTATCTTCGGTAAAGGATTGATCATCCGGGTGTGGCTCTATGCCTGACATGGTGGAACGGGATGAGACTACGATGCCTTGCTTGGCGGCGAGATTGCCGGTGGGATTGATTGAATTTTTCATTGTCAGAAAAGTTTTTGCCAGCGTCTCCGGGCCAGGCTTGCTGCCACACATTTCCCACGGCATTGCGGAGCCGGAACAATCGGAGTCCTGCATACGGGTGCCAACCGGTACACAAAGAGCATTCGTTGTTGCCTGCCACTGAGAGCGCTGCGCAGTGGTGGGAGATGTGCAGGAGCAGGCAGAAGATGAAGCCTGCTGACCTACCGAAAGACGTTGACGGGTGAAAATCATTGTTGCTGTTTAATTTTGAATGGTAGTAAGGTTTGGTGTGCTCAGCCGTTCCGAGGGGCCAGCAATGAAAAAAGAAGGGTTTGCAAGGGCTGGAAAACCAGGCCGGGCAAACCCTCTTTATTTTTATGGCGTTGCGGACGGTGCTGCGTCATCGGCAGTACCCTCATCATCGTCCTGAACATTGTACCCTTGTCCTGCAGCGTATTCGCGCAGGCGGTCGGCCAGTACGTTGCGTGCCCTGTGCAGGCGCGAGCGCACGGTTCCGATCGGAATTTCGAGCAGAGCGGCGATTTCTTCGTAGGTGAAATCTTCCATGTCGAGCAATACCACTGCGCGGAAGGCCGGCGAAAGCGAATTGAGGGCAAAAGTGACCTCATCGCCCAGCAATTGGCCGCCCATTTCTTCATGCAGATTCAGGTAACGTGTCGAAGCCGGCTCGTCCTCATTGTGATACACCACAATGTCTTCGTAATCAACCTTGTACGGTTGATTTTTGCGGCTACGATAGTCGTTGATGAAAGCATTGCGGCAGATTCGGAACAACCAGGCTTTCGCGTTGGTATCTTCCGTGTACCGGCCGATAAATCGCCATGCTTTCAAATACGTTTCCTGCACCAGGTCTTCTGCCTGGGTGGCATCCGTAGTAAGGCGGTAAGCAAAAGCGTACAGCGCATCGGCGAGCGGGAGAAACTCTAGCTCGTAGGTGCGTTGGTAGCGCGTCTGCGCAGTGTTATTGGCTGTGTAGAATAAAGTAGCCATTTTGAATTGGGTTTTGTTATTCGGCGCTGCAAAGTTGACCGACAAAATGGCTGAACGCAAGAGGGAAGGCGGAAGTTCCCGAGAAATTATTTTTTTTTGATTACATGATTTCTGATTACATGATGTACGATGTACGATTGGATTGTAAATCGGAAATCAACGCTGTCCTTTCCGGTAGGTAGAAAAAAATCCGCGCCAGCGCATTTGCAGCACGCCCAGCATGGCTTCACGGATGATGTGGAGCGACATCTTGGATTGCCCTTTTTCGCGGTCTTTAAAAGTGATAGGCACTTCCATGACCTTGAATCCGAGGCTGTGGGCCGCAAATTTCATTTCAATCTGGAAAGCATAACCGATAAAACGGATTTTGTCGAGGTCGATGGCATCGAGTACGGCGCGGCGATAACAAATGAATCCGGCGGTCGGGTCAGACACAGGCATCCACAAAATCAGGCTGGCATACAAAGAAGCGCCACGAGAGAGAATAATGCGATCGGCAGGCCAGTTTTCCAGTTTGCCGCCGCGGCAGTAGCGGGAACCTACAGCCACATCGGCGCCGTCTTTCCTGCATCTTTCGAGCAATCGCACCAGATCTGCAGGATTGTGCGAAAAATCGGCATCCATTTCGAAAAAATATTCATAACCGCGCTCAAGTCCCCACCTGAAACCCGCGATATAAGCCGTACCCAGCCCCAGTTTGCCCCGGCGTTCGAGCAGATGCAAACGCCCTTCCAACTGCGATTGCTGTTGCAAATCGCGCACAATATCTGCTGTACCATCCGGCGAGCCATCGTCCACAATCAATACATGAAATGGTTCTTCCTGCTGGAACACGGCGCTGATGATGGCAGCGATATTTTCCCGTTCGTTGTAGGTGGGTATGATGACTATTGCGGGCATTGCTTCCGTGGTTCCGGTTCGAGCGTTGTAGGTGTATAGTGGTTAAACGGCAAAACTGATAGCAAACGCTGCCACTGAAAAAATCAGGCCGTACATAAAGATGTTGTAACAGATGCTCAGGTACTGGTATTTTTTAGCCAGCACGATACCCAGAAAGTACAGGTCGCGACTCATGGAACTGTACAAAAATTCCGGGTCCTTGAGCATTTCATTGACACCCCACTGGAATTCATCGAGTGTCATATTGTAGAAATTGCCGAAAAACAGGAGGTTGGCTTTGCGTTGGCGGATGGCTTCACGCGTCACCTTGCCTTCCGTTACTTTCGGACGGGTAGCCAGCGTGGCATACACCATGGAGCCAAGACAGGTTGCCGTCAGAAGGATGGTCGGCAGCACCAGTTTGGTAGAAGAAGGATCCTGCAACTTGGGCAACAGGTTGGACACCAGGATGGAAATCACGATAGCATTTACCGACAACATGAGGTTGGCTTTGCTATCGGCCATCGAACTGAGGTTGGTATGCGTGCGGTAGGTGGTGCGGTACATGGTTTCCACACCGCGACCGAAACGCGCCATTTTCAGTTCATTCTCGCTCTCCTTGAGCATTTTTTTGATGTTGCTGCTCTTTTCTTCCTCATCCAGAATGGCGAGTTCCTCGACCGTCGGGGCCTTGTCGGGGTTGAGGCGGCGCTTTTGTTTGAGCAGTTGCTGGATGTGTTTGGCTTTGCGCTTGTTGAACAGTTCATTCGCAACCGCCGTATGGTAATTGTGGTTGAGCATGAAATTGAGTTCAAAGTCCACCCAGTCCTGCTCACTCATGATGGATTTGCTCGTAAGGATGAGTTCCTGGCGGAATTTGCCGGTACGATCCCAGTAACTGTTCATCCCCAAATGACTGAGGTCGGCATCGCAAATAATTTGCTCGAGCAGTGTATTGGGCTGTTGAGGCACTTTGGTGGAACGGATGCATCCCAACACCGATTCGAGGTCTTCATCCGTAATTTTTCCACGCAGAAAAGCCTCCGCGTTCACACAACTTCTGGCTTCGTGGTCTTTCGGCCCGTCTGAATATCCGGTGTCATGAAACCAGGTAGCGAGTTGGACAATGAGCATGTCCTGCTGATCCATTTGAAAGCCTTCGGCAATCATGCGCACTGCCGCGACGGTCTGAATGGTGTGTTCCAGGTCGTGAAACACATATTCCGGCCGAATGTGTTCGGCAAAAAAATCTTTGATGTAGACTTCTGTCTCTTGTAATAATTGCTCGTCGGCAGTCATCATGTCAGAAAAGTTGCACGTGGCTGTTATTAATGGCGGCAAATGTAGTGGAAACTGCCGCACTTGACAACTTGTTGAGCGGAACATTGCAACAGTGTGGCATTCCTGCTGTCATGCTACCTGCATTTGCCGGGTTTTGTGCACCTTTGCGCGCCCCAAAACCACAATTATTTTCACGGCTCCGTCTATTCAATTTCACCGCATATATGCCTTTTCTCCCTACCCCTATCCCCGACCTTTTGATCTTCGAACCGAAAGTCTGGCCCGACGAGCGGGGTTATTTTTATGAAAGTTACAACCGAAAAACCTGGGAGGATGCCGGTTTGCAGGTCGATTTTGTACAGGATAATCAGGCGCGTTCTACACGCGGCGTTTTGCGGGGCCTGCATTTCCAGTCAGGCGAAATGGCACAGGCAAAACTCGTTCGCGTGGTGGAAGGCGAGGTACTGGATGTGGCCGTCGACCTGCGCCCCGAATCTGCTTCATACGGCCAGTGGTTCAGTATTTTGCTGAGTGCCGAAAACAAACTGCAATTGTTTGTACCGCGCGGTTTTGCACATGGATATGTGGTACTGAGTGAAACGGCAGAATTCGTATATAAATGCGACAATTATTACTCCAAAGCCCATGAAGGAGGCATTCGATTTGACGACCCGACGCTCAACATCGACTGGAATTTTGATTTGTCGGAGGTGCTGGTATCGGAAAAAGACCTGGCGTTACCCTATTTAGAGGTGAGAGGGTGAGAGGTGAGAGGGTGAGAGGTGAGAGAGTGAGAGGGTGAGAGAGTGAGAAAGTGAGAGGGTAGCCACTCATTACCACCATGAAGGAGCCCTGAAGGGGCGTATTCAATAGCACAGGGCAACGCCCTGTGTGTTCTGTGTGTTCGTTCCGTCGCCCAACAACCACAATCGCCCCTCCCGCCAAACATTATTACCCGTAAAAAAGCCATCATCCTCTCATCTTCACAACCGGAACCCCAAAACGCTGTTCATTTGAATTTCGTACCTTCTGAACAGACGACATCGCATAATTTTTACCATGAAACATTTACCCTTGCTACTCTGCCTGTTGTGTGCATCCCGAATCTTCAGCCAGAACACCCCCACAAAGCCCGATACCCTGCGTGCGGAAGAAGCCGTGCGCATCGCGCTGGAAAACAACTACGACATCCGTCTGAGCCGCACAGATGCCGAAATAGCCCGCCTCAACAACACCCGCGCCAACGCAGGTATGTTGCCAACCGTCACCCTGAACGCAGGTGAAAACGTGTCGGTGAACGCTTTTCAGTACCAGAAATTTTTCGATGGCCGCTCCAACGAAAACTACGGCGTACTGGCCAATACCCTCAGCGCCAACATCCAACTTGCCTGGACGCTCTTCGACGGCCGACGCATGCAAATCACCAAAAAACGCCTCGAAGAACTCGAACGCCTGGGTACGCTCAACCTGCAAGCCACGGTTCAAAATACTACCTCCTCTGTGTTGCAAGCCTACTACGCCATCGTACAAAGCCGTTTGCAGGAACACGCGCTGGAAGAAGTGATCGCCCTCAATGAAGAACGCCTGCGTATCGCACAAGCGCGGCTGGCAGCCGGATTTGCAGCGCAAACCGACGCCTTGCAAGCCCAAATCGACCTCAATCAGCGTCGTTCCGACCTCCTGACCCAGCAAAATGCCACAGCTGCGGCTAAACGAAGCCTCAATCGCCTGCTCGTGCGCCCGGCAGATACCGCATTTGAAATCGATGAAAACGTGCAGAATGTGTACAATCCCGATCGCAATACCCTGTCGCAGAAGATATTATCCCAAAACCCGACCCTGCTGACCCTGCAAAAAAATGCAGACGTTTCAGCCCTGATCGTGGAAGAAAACCGCACGTTAAACAAACCCCGTATCGTCGGCAACGGACAGTTCAATGCCCAGCGTGCCGACAACGGCGCAGGTATCCTGCTCAATAATACACAAACCGGCATAGCCGCAGGCGTTACGCTCTCCGTTCCGCTCTACACCGGCGGAAACATTCGCCGACAGGTAGAAACCGCTCAATTGGCAGCCCAGCAGGCCCTGCTGCAAACCGACGCACAGCGCCTCGCCCTGGAAACCGATCTCGACAACCAACTGACATTTTACCAGACCCAACAGCAGATTCTGGCCCTGGAATCGGACAATGTGCGCATCGCCCGCGAAAACCTGAATGTGAGCACCGAGCGTTTCCGCGTGGGCACCACCAACGGCCTCGAAATTCAAACAGCCCAGAATACACTGGAGCAGGCGCTCGTGCGCCGCAATCTGGTGCTGTTTAATTTGAAAACGGCGGAGATTAGGTTGCGATTGCTGGCGGGAGAACTGTAGTTGGTTATTGGTTATCAGTTATTGGTTATTAGGGGCAGGTAAGGGATTATTGGTTTTTCAGGCTGGATACTCGGGAGGTTGAGAGGTTGAGGGGTTGAGGGGTTGAGGGGTTGAGAAGTTGAGGGGTTGAGAGGTTGAGAGGTTGAGGGGTTGAGGGGTTGAGAAGTTGAGGGGTTGAGAAGTTGAGATTCTGCCACTCGGTAGCCCCCCCTTTGCATCACATGAGTGGCTGAATCTCAACTTCTCAACCCCTCAACTTCTCAACCCCTCAACTTCTCAACCCCTCAACCTATCAACCCCTCAACCTCCCCGAGTATCCAGCCTGAAAAACCAATAATCCCTTACCTACCCCTAATAACGAATAACCGAAATCACCTAATTTTGCACTCGAATCTGCACCACCACACAGGAATCATGCAACAGCCCGCACCATACCAGCCGCACCACAAAATCCGCATCGTCACTGCCGCCAGCCTGTTCGACGGGCACGATGCCGCCATCAATATCATGCGCCGCATCATGCAAAGCAGCGGCGCGGAAATCATACACCTCGGCCATAACCGCTCGGTTCAGGAAATTGTCGACTGTGCCATCCAGGAAGATGTGCAAGGCATTGCCATCACCAGTTACCAGGGTGGCCACAACGAATTTTTCAAATACATGTACGACCTGCTGCGCGAACGTGGCGCAGGCCATATCAAAATTTTCGGCGGCGGCGGCGGCACCATTCTGCCCTCTGAAATCGCCGACCTGCACCAATACGGCATCACCCGTATTTACCACCCCGACGACGGCCGGGCCATGGGCCTGCAAGGCATGATCAACGATGTGCTGGAAAAATGCGACTTCCCGGTCGGGTTTTCCGTCAACGGTGAAATGACGCGCCTGAACCATTTTCTGGAAATGGTGAAATCGCCGGAATCCGATCTGCAAAAGATTGATTTTAAAGATGTTGCGCGACTTATTTCCATTGCGGAAAACAACCCGGAATTGTATGAAAAGGAAATTGCACCCAGGCTGAAGCAGTCGACAGTCAACAGTCGGCAGTCGACAGTCGGGGCGACGCCGGTGGTGGGTATCACAGGGACGGGCGGCGCAGGAAAATCGAGTATGGTCGACGAACTGGTGCGCCGTTTTATCCTCGATTTTAAAGATAAAACCATTGCCATCGTTTCCGTCGACCCATCCAAACGCAAAACAGGTGGCGCCTTGCTGGGCGACCGCATCCGGATGAATTCCATTCACAACCCGCGGGTGTACATGCGCTCGCTGGCTACCCGACAGTCGAACCTGGCCCTGTCGAAATACGTGCATGCGGCGGTCGATATTCTCCAGGCCGCACATTTCGACCTCATTATTCTGGAAACCAGTGGCATTGGCCAAAGCGACACGGAAATCGTCGACCACAGCAACGTATCGCTGTACATCATGACGCCGGAATTCGGCGCTGCGACGCAACTCGAAAAAATCGACATGCTCGATTTTGCCGATTTGATCGCCATCAACAAGTTCGACAAACGCGGCGCCCAGGATGCCCTGCGCGATGTGCGCAAACAAGTGCAACGCAACCGCAATGCCTGGGATAAAAATGTGGATGACATGCCAGTATTCGGCTGTATCGCCAGCCAGTTCAACGACCCGGGCGTGAACCGCCTGTACCGCCGCCTGATCGACCTGCTCAATGAAAAATGCGACGCCGGGCTCGATTCCCATTTCAGCACCAGCAGCGGAGAATCGGAAAAAGTGTACATCATTCCGCCCAATCGCACGCGTTACCTGAGTGAAATCAGCGAAAACAACCGCAAATACGATGAATGGGTGAATAAACAGGTGGCCATCGCAAGGCAGTTGTTTGCACTCGATACAAGCCGGCAATTGCTTCAATCCGGTGCAAAAACCGAGGCTTCGGAAGCGCTGCTCGCGCACCATGCCACTCTCAGCGCCCAACTCCGCCAGGACCTCGACGGCGATTGCCAGCGCATCCTCGACGCCTGGGAAGACAAGAAAAAACGCTACGCTGCAGACGAATACATCTACCTCGTGCGGGGCAAAGAGATCAAGGTCGCTACCAAAACGGAGAGCCTCAGCCACCTGAAAATCCCGAAAGTGTGCCTGCCCAAATGGGCCGACTGGGGGGAAATCCTGCGCTGGTCGTTGCAGGAAAATGTGCCGGGCGAGTTCCCCTACACCGCTGGCGTATTTCCCTTCAAACGCGAAGGGGAAGACCCCACGCGTATGTTTGCCGGGGAAGGTGGCCCCGAACGCACCAATCGGCGTTTTCACTACGTGTCGGCCGGACTGCCTGCCGCGCGCCTGAGCACGGCCTTCGACTCCGTGACACTGTACGGCGAAGACCCCGATCACCGACCCGATATTTATGGTAAAGTGGGCAACTCCGGCGTGAGCATCTGCTGCCTCGACGATGCCAAAAAATTGTATTCCGGCTTCGATCTCTGCGATCCGAAAACCTCGGTGTCTATGACGATCAACGGCCCGGCGGCTACTATTGCGGCGTTTTTTATGAATGCTGCGATTGATCAGCAGTGCGAACGCCACATCCGCGAGCAGGGACTGGAGCACCTTGTGGAAGCGCGCCTGAAAGAAAAATACGACGATAGAGGACTGGAAAGGCCGCAGTACAAAGGAGACCTGCCTCCCGGCAACAACGGCCTCGGACTGCTCCTGCTCGGCGTTACCGGCGACGAAATTCTGCCGCCGGATGTGTACACCAAAATCAAAGCACATGCCCTTTCTGCCGTTCGCGGCACCGTGCAGGCCGACATTTTGAAAGAAGACCAGGCGCAAAACACCTGCATTTTCAGCACCGAATTCAGCCTGCGTGTGATGGGCGATGTGCAGGAATATTTTATCAAAAACAAGGTGCGCAATTTCTACTCGGTGTCCATTTCCGGGTACCACATTGCCGAAGCGGGCGCCAATCCGATTTCACAACTGGCATTTACGCTGTCCAACGGCTTCACTTTTGTGGAATACTACCGTTCGCGTGGCATGAATGTCGACGATTTTGCGCCCAATCTGTCGTTCTTCTTCTCCAACGGCGTCGATCCGGAATACGCCGTCATCGGGCGTGTGGCACGCCGCATCTGGGCCAAAGCCATGAAACGCCTGTACGGCGCCAATGAGCGCAGCCAGATGCTGAAATACCACATTCAGACCAGCGGCCGCAGCCTGCATGCCCAGGAAATTGCATTCAACGACATCCGTACTACGCTGCAGGCCCTGTACGCCATTTACGACAACTGCAACTCGTTGCACACCAACGCCTACGACGAGGCCATCACGACGCCGACGGAAGAATCGGTGCGCCGCGCCATGGCCATCCAGATGATCATCAACCACGAACTCGGCTTGGCCAAAAACGAAAACCCCTTGCAAGGCGCCTTCATCATCGAAGAACTTACTGACCTGGTGGAAGAAGCCGTGCTAATGGAATTTGACCGCATCACCGAACGCGGCGGCGTGCTGGGCGCTATGGAAACCATGTACCAGCGCGGAAAAATTCAGGAGGAAAGCCTGTACTACGAAACGCTGAAACACACGGGCGAACTGCCACTCATCGGGGTGAATACCTTCCTGTCGAAAGAGGGCTCGCCCACCATTTTACCCCGCGAGGTGATACGCGCCACGGAGGAGGAAAAAGAAGACCAGATCGCTACGCTTCAGAACCTGCACCGGGCCAATGCTGACAAGGCTCCTGCCGCTCTAAAGCGTCTCCAACAAATAGCCATTCAAAACGGCAATTTGTTCGAAGAATTGATTGAAACGGTGAAATCCTGCTCGCTGGGGCAGGTTACCGGAGCGTTGTTTGAAGTGGGCGGGCAGTATAGGAGGAATATGTGATTTAGGTTAACTTTGTACAATGTTTTGTAAAAATCTACAATTTAAACCATGCAAAAACTTGAGATAAAAAAGCAATTTATGGGGGTAAAGCCTTGTGAAATTGAATTAAAAAGAATGCTGCTTTTGATTGGAGAACAGGCAAGTGGTAAAAGCACTATTGCTAAACTTATATTTTTTTTTCAAACCTTACCAGATGCGATAATAGAGAGTGTAAGAATTGCTTCAGCAAGAAAAGAACAATTTGAATTTCAAAAACATATTAGTTACGTTGTAAGAGACAAATTCTATGAAACATTTGGCTCGACTTATCATCACACTACTGATTTTGATCTAAGTTACTACTTCGGTAAAAACAGGAAATTAAGGGTGTATAGAAATAACAAGGACAAAAGAGCATATGCAGAATTTGATAAATTATTAGGACAAGAGTTGACCTCTATCATTGATATGTATTTTAGACAACCTCAGGTATTTGATAGAGGAGGAGATATATTACGGAGACAGCAATTACTTGAAAATATCAATAGTTGTTTTTTACGAAATAACTCGGACTTCAACTATATTATTGCGGGACGTAATTTATCAGTTGGGTTTCCCGAAATTTTCGAAGGGAAAGTGCGATTTGAAATAGAAAAAATTATGGATGATGAAGTAAAAAGACAAGATCTACAGCAAAAGAGGAGAATTGGGAATGAGCGTTTGCTTCTAAGTTTTGTTGAGTGGGCTGAAGATGTGCGTATCTTTTTCAAAAACAATGGAGGCAGTTTTGAGTCTGCTGCTCAAGTATTAGAGCAAAGGCAACAAATATTATTAATCTCCAAAATTGCGGAAAAAATTTTAAAAGGCAAATACGATAATGATGCTTTCGGAGAGGTAATACGCATCAATTCAAACGAAAAAATCTTTCTCAAAGATGCTTCTTCTGGCCAGCAAGAAGTACTTCGGGTATTACAAGGGCTGTTTCTTTCAATTGGACTTAAAAACAGAAAAGATTTTTTTGTTATTGAAGAGCCTGAAGCACACCTTTATCCTCTTGCCCAAAAAGAATTAATTAATGCATTTGCTGTATTTCTTAATTCTATCCCTCAAGGGCGCCTTATAATCACTACACATAGCCCATACATACTGGCTTGTGTAAATATACTTTTAATGGCTTCTTATGTTGCATTACAATCAGAAAATGGCCAAAAAAAACAAGTATCGCAGATAGTTTCTCCTAATTTTTGGCTCAATTCTGATGAATTTACAGCATACTCAGTAGGGCACCTTGAAAATTATTGCAAATCAATTAAAGACACTTCCACTGGTTTGGTAGACCAAAACTACCTTGACTTGATTTCAGAACAACTTGGCATTCAGTATCAACAATTATACGAAATTCTTTCATAGAAATGATTCCTAAGGACTTACCCGTTACGCAACATGGCAATATTATTCATGTATTGCAACCAAGTTTTTGGATTGATGATGTAAAACAAATATCCGGTGATAATAAGATTGAGGTAAGATTAAAATCAGAAAAGGATTGGTTACATGTAAAGCAACAATTTAGTGAAGAATGTTATATTTTACCTGTAGATGGCAAATTTGGTGTTTTTGGGTTTTCTGGCTTGCCTGTTAGAAAGCCAGATGATTTTAAGTATGATTGGACTAAAGAAGACCCCTCCACAGGAAAAACACAAACTGTTACCAAAGGGGTAGGCGATTGTGATTGTCTAATAATTCATAATATGTGGCATTTTATTGAGTTTAAAACAGATGCATCATCGACATCATTGATTCAAATCGATAATAATACACGAAAAGCCTTTTTTCAACTTGCTCGAACTTTAACTTCAGTTAGAGAAGCATGTAGTCATATTTTTAATGCAAAATGTTTAATAGTAGGTCCCAAAATTTACCCTAAGACACCTGCAAGCATAATGACACAAAAGTTAAAATTCAAAAAGTATAATGCAGACCTTGAATTTATTAAGGTTGATGACACATATCATCTATAATAGAATTATTTGTTTTTATCAAATTGAATAGTCAATCAAACTATTAAATCTCTTTATCAGCCCAACCTCTCTTTGCGTCATTGAACAAAAACAGCCTATGAAACCCCGGTTTTTACTTCCAGCAAGCATTTTTCTTTTTCTGCTCTTCACCGGATTTCAATGCGGGGTAGAGGATTGTGTCACATCGCCTGTCCGGCTCAGCGGAGGAACGGCATTTTCGCTCGACAACCGTGGCGCGGCGCCTGTTCTGCTGGACAGCAACGCCCAGGGCTTTTTGCCGGCCTATGGGGTTCAGGTACAAATTGAATGCGAATTTTCAGATGATACCAATGGCTTCTGGGCAAGCGATTGTGAGGATGAAAATTTGGAAATACCCGCTGTAGATGGCCGCATGTACACCTTGCTGGACATGCCAAACGGCGTAGCGGCCGGCTCCGATGTGTCGGACATGTTTCGCATTGCAGACCGCTTTGCGCAACCCCTGAAATACCGCCCCGTATCGGAAGCCATGGAGGTTATTGCCAGGCATTTGAAGCCTGGCGCAAGTGCGCCATTCGACTTTTTGCTGGTGCAAACACCTCCGCAAAGTGGCACATACCAGTTTGAATTTCGGATAGAAAATACCGATAGCACCTTGCTTAGTATTCCCGTCAACCCCATTTTACTACAATGAAAACGTTGTTGAAATACTGCATCGTGGTCGTTTTGCTGTTAATGCGCCTGCATCTTTCGGCCCAGGAACCCGTTTTTGGCAAGGGTATTTACCTGCGCTTCGGAGTAGGAGCGGCTTCCTTTTATCATGCCAACAAAAGAGTGCCGGTGGTAGACCCTTTGTATTCCTTGCCCAGAGGCAATTTATCCACCACTTTCGAGATACAGGCTCCTATTGGTAGACGTGTGGACATGTTATTTCAGTTTGGTTCCGTGCATGTTCGTACTAGTGTTCCCGATAAGTGGGGAGCTGCCCTGCGCGATGCTTTTCCCAATACCTACATCACTACTTACTTCCCCGGGTTGGAACCCGGCCTGGAATACGGCGCCTTTCCGCTTCGTGCCATGATTGGGGGCGCCTACCTGATGGAACATCAAAGATGGTCTATTCAATTGCGCGCATTGATCGGCTCTTTCAACTGGTATCCGCAAACGGCATATGCTGATATCAAGCAACCGGATTCCAACCAATTATCGACGCTGACGGTCGCTCTTCATTCCGATGGCTATAACCCCGATCAAGGTGTTTCCACTTTTGCCGGAAGCCTCGGCATCCTGGCCCACCGCACCATCTGGCGGCGCTTGGGGGTGTATGGCAAGGCAGAATGGACAGCAAGCAGATCGCCATTTACATTCGACTATGTGCTGGAAAATCAGGTAGATCGCTCGGTAACGACGCGCACTTATGGCGACAAACAACGCATGATACACGAATTACAGGCGCAGGTGGGCATTTCCTTTCAGTTGGCACGGTTCAAGAAGTAATTTAACGCGTTTTTCGCCCCTCGATCCAGCGGTCAATTTTCTCTTCCAGCACCTTCAGCGGCACACAACCCGCATTCAGCACTTCATTGTGGAACGCGCGGAGATCGAATTGGTCGCCCATTGCTTTTTCGGCTTTCGCACGCAATTCCAGGATTTTTAACTGTCCTATTTTGTACGACAAAGCCTGGCCTGGAATGGCCATATAGCGTTCGATTTCAGCCGTAATACTTTCTTCTGTGTCCGCTTCATTGTCTTTGGAAAACTGAATGGCCTGTTCGCGCGTCCAGCCTTTGGTGTGCATGCCTACATCCACCACGAGGCGGATGGCACGGTGCATTTCGCTGCTCAACATACCGAAATATTGATACGGGTCGGTGTACAATCCCAGTTCCTTGCCCAGGCTTTCGGTGTATAGGGCCCAGCCTTCGCCGTAGGCGCCATACCACAGAAAGCGACGGAAAGCGGGCAATGTGGTATCTTCCTGCTGGAGCGACACCTGGTAGTGGTGACCCGGAATGGCTTCATGCAAAAACAGTGCCTCACCACCCACCACATTGTATTTGGTCGCATCGGGCACAGGCACATAAAAAATACCGGGTCGGCTGCCATCGGGTGTACCCTGGCTATATTCGGCGCTGGCAGAGGCTTCGCGGAAGGCTTCTGTGCGGCGCACCTCGAATTTTGATTTGGGCACCAGATCAAACATTTTGCTCAATTGCGGTTTCATCCTGGTTTCCATGGAAGCATACCAGCCCGTCACCTCTTCGGGGGTTTTGAAAGGGGTGAATTGTTTGTCGCTGCGCACAAAATCGAAAAAGGCTTTCAAATCGCCTTTGAAGCCCACCTGTGTTTTTACTTTTTCCATTTCCGAGCGAATGCGGGCCACTTCGCGCTGGCCGAGGTCGAATATTTCGTCGGCCGTCATATTGGTGGTCGTCCAGTACCGGATGAGGTGATTGTAGCGTTCGCGGCCGCCGGGCAGGGCAGAAATACCCGAAGTGGCGCGGCCTTTGGGCAGGTATTCCTTTTCAAAAAAATCGGCCATTTTCCGGAAACCGGGCACCAGCCGCTCGCCGATCATTTTTTTGTAAGCCTCTGTTAGGCGCGTTTTGTCGGCAGCCGGAAAACTGTCGGGCATTTGCCGGATGGGGCCGTAATACAGGCTTTTGCTGGGGTCGCTGACTACCAATTCCTTGAATTGCGGGATCACTTTTACGATCAGCGAAGTGGGCAATACATAGCCCGCATCCATGCCCTTGCGCGTGTACACCAGCGCAGAATCCATCCACACGGTGAATTTGTCCATGCGTTTCAACCAGTTGTCGTAGTCCTTCACCGTTTTAAATGGCTGTGGACCGCTGCCGGAGCCGAATTGCCCCAGCGTCAGGGGCATTCCCCAGAACTGATTGATAGACATGTAGTTATCAGGAAAACCGAGGTCGGCCAGGCTGATGTCGCATTCCCATTTCAGGATCTCGTAACTGATGCGATCATTGGCGTCGAGTTGATCCGGCTGGAACTGTGCCAGGGCGGATTGGGTGCGGGTGTAAAAATCGCGCAATTGCTGGCGATATGCTTCGCTGACGGTGATGGGCAACTGATCGTTGTAACCTTCCACGCCCTGGGTAGTGGCTTCCAGCGGGTAAAATACCAGCCGATCGCGGTAAAACTGATCGATGAACGTCTTCATGGATTTTTCGGGAGCAGCAGCCGTTTTCGATGAATTGGGCTTGCACTGAACAAACAAGAGGCTTGAAAGCAAGAGGAAATAACAAGTACGCATGGTAAGTATTGACTTTAGGGAAAATAATTGTCGGCAAAAGTAAGGACTCGGTTTTTGAATAATGGGCGTTACAGACCAATACCCAACACCTGCGCCCGAACAACGGGTCTGTATGGCCAGATTGTGTCGCGGACAATCAAAAACAGGTTTGCACCGCTTCGACGTTCCGATATGCCGTAGTTTTGAACCCAGTATCCAATAAATTCATCATTCATAATATGAAAACAAATTTCCTGTTAACCTGCCTTGTTCTGGCCATTTGCAACATCGCAAAGGCGCAGATAGTTGTAAATGAATACTCTTGCTCCAACCTCGACCAATTTCCAGATAATTATGGAAAACACGAAGACTGGATCGAATTGTACAATACCTCCTCCAGCCCGGTCAATATGGCTGGTTATTATCTGAGCGACGACGAGGACGAACCCAAAAAATGGGCATTCCCCTTGACGCTGTCAATCCCTGGCAACAGTCATTACCTCGTTTGGGCATCAGGCCGCAATGAAGTGACCGGCGATGGCGTACATGCCAGTTTTAAACTTACTCAAAGTAAAAACAACCCGGATCACATTGTACTGACAGATGCAGGTGGCAACCAGATTGCTAATATCGAGGTTTCAAAAACCCAGATAGACCATTCAATGGGCCGACAGACCGACGGCGGCACTCAATGGCGCATCATGAAAACGCCCACACCCGGCGCCTCCAACAACGCTGCACCTTCCGGACTAGCCTATGCAGCGCGCCCTACAGTAAGTGTGGATGGCGGTTTTTTTCAGGATTCCGTTTTCATTATCGTCACATCTACCGAGCCGAATGCAACGGTTCGGTACACGACCACAGGAGCAGAACCAACTGCCAGTTCGCCCATCTACACCCAGCCCATTAAAATTGACCATACCACGGTGCTGAAAGTGCAGGTATTTAGCAACAGCGCCTTGATTCTGCCCAGTTTTGTGCAGTTCAACACCTATTTTATCAATGAAACACATGACCTGCCCATCATTTCCATCGGTTCCAACGATGTGGAAGACCTCGCCAATGGCAACCAGTCGCTGCGCCCACGAGGTAGTATTGAATATTTTGACGTCGACGGCGACCGCAAAACCCGCGCCTACGGCGAACTCAACTCACATGGACAGGATTCCTGGGTGAACAGTCAGCGCAGCATGGACTGGGTGACACGCGACGAAATGGGTTACAACAACGCACTGAAAAAGAAAATTTTCAGCCGCTCCGACCGCGACAGTTACCAGCGGATTATTCTGCGCGCTGCCGGCGACGACAACTATCCCGACGCCAGCAACACCTCCGGCGCCGCCCACATCCGCGACGCGTATGTACACAACCTGGCAGATCGGGCAGGACTACATGTCGATGTGCGCCGTGCCGAAAAATCACTCGTCTTCCTCAATGGGAAATACTGGGGTATTTATGATATGCGGGAAATACCGGACGATCATGATTACACCGAATACTACTACGATCAGGGAAAATACGACATCCAGTACATCCTTACCTGGGGAAGCACCTGGGCCGAATATGGCGAAGAACAGGCCATCAATGACTGGAATACCTTCTACGGCAGCGTGTACAATTCCAACCTGTCGCAGGCCGGCAACTTCCAGCAATTGGCCAACCAACTCGATGTGGCCAGCCTCACCGACTATGTGCTGACCAACGCTTTCACCGTTTGCTCCGACTGGCTCAACTACAACACCGGCTGGTGGCGCGGCCTGAACCCCGACGGTGGCCACCGGAAATGGGGGTATATTCTCTGGGACAATGATGCGACTTTTGGGCACTATATCAATTACACGGGCATCCCGGATACCACGCCTTATGCTGAAACCTGTGATATTGAAACACTTGTGCAGCCCTGGCCCGATGTAAACGGGCATATGCGACTGCTGAACAAAATGCGACTCAATCCGGAGTTCGACCAGTACTACATAACTCGTCAGGCCGACCTGGCGAGCACGGTGTTCGGTTGTGAAAACATGCTGAACTACCTCGATAGCATCGTTGCGATCCTGACGCCGGAAATGCCGCGTCATATCGCTCGCTGGGGTGGTTCCATGCAGGATTGGCAGCAAAACGTAAATAAACTACGCAATTTCATCAGCATCCGATGCAATGAAGCCCCCGAAGGTATCGCCAGTTGCTACAACCTGAGCGGCCCCTACTCCACCGTTCTGAAGGTAGAACCGGCAGGCGCCGGAACGATTCAGGCCAATACACTCCTGTACGATCAGTTTCCGGTGAGTACGCAGTTTTTCGGTGGGGTGCCCCTCAAACTGATCGCACAACCTAACCCTGCCAACGGCTATGTTTTTGACAAATGGGAAGCGCAGAACAATACGTTTTCCAGCCCTACTACCCCCCTTTCGTTTGTAGACCAGGTGGCGCCAGACACGATCATTGCCCGTTTCAAACTGCCCAGCACGCCTGTGCAGGAACCTTTCAAGGCCGAGCTCACCGCAACGGCATTCCCGACGGTTTTCAACAATGTCCTGCAAGTGGCCTATGACCTGCCTGAAAGCGCAGCCATACGCATCGACCTGTATTCAGTGCTCGGCCAGCACGTTTCGACCCTGTATGATTCGGGTAGTCCCCAGGCCTCCGGCTTGCATACGCTGATGTTCGAAAACGCCGGAAAAAACCTGACGCCCGGCATGTACCTGCTTCAACTGCAGGCGAATGGACAGGAAAAGGTGGTGAAAGTGGTGAGGAATTGAGTTATGAGTTTTAAAGTTATGAGTTATGAGTTATACTCACATTGCTATTGGATACTCTAAAAATGAAGCCAATAGCAATGTGAGTATAACTCATAACTCATAACTTTAAAACTCATAACTCAACTCCTCACTTTCTCCTCCCCCAATCCCGCATACCTCCTTCATAATTGTACACCTTTTTAAACCCCATCTTCACCATTTGGGCGGAGGCCCTGCTGCTTCTGCCGCCGGTAGCGCAATATACAATCACTGGATTGTCGTGGTTAATTCGGGCGATTTTTGCATCAAAATCGGCACTGTTGAAGTCGACAGGCGTAGCGCCCGGAATCATACCCGACTCCGCTTGCTCTTCAGGGGTTCTCAAATCAATCAATTGAACAGTTTTGTCTTTTTGCATCATGTCGACCAATTGGTCGGCAGTGACAGGCGTTACCTTGTTGCTGCTGGTACATGCAAACAGAAGCACAGAAACGAGTCCCAAAAGTATTTTTTTCATGTCAGGCAGGTGTTGATACATTTTAACTGAAACATTTAGATGACGGGGATTGCCGGTATGGGTTACCAAAATCACCTGATAAAGCAGGAAGATTTTGAACGAAGTGAAGGTTTTTTGTGAACATTTCCTCACCCTACACCAGTAATACCTATGAAAGTCATACAAATGTACACAGGCTGCCTGGCTGAAGCAGCATATTACATCGAATCTGATGGGGAAGCGGCTGTAATTGATCCACTACGCGAACCCGGCCCATACCTCGAATATGCCGCTCAAAACGGTGCGCGCATTAAATACGTGCTGGAAACACACTTCCACGCAGATTTTGTCAGCGGCCACCTCGACCTGGCCAAAAAAACCGGTGCTACCATCGTGTATGGCCCAACGGCACAACCCGGTTTTGAAGCGCATGTGGCTGCTGACGGGGAAATTTTGCAACTCGGCAAAGCCCGAATAAAGGTGCTGCACACCCCGGGCCATACCATGGAGTCGTCGTGTTTTCTCCTGATCGATGAAACAGGGCGCGAAACGGCCGTATTTACCGGCGATACCCTTTTTATCGGTGATGTGGGCCGCCCCGATCTGGCCGTGAAAAGCGATCTGAGCCGGGAAGACCTGGCAGGCTATCTGTATGACTCGCTGCGCAATAAAATCATGCCGCTCCCCGACGATTTAACAGTATATCCCGGACACGGCGCAGGTTCGGCCTGCGGCAAAAAAATGGCCCATGAAACACAAAGCACCATCGGCGCACAAAAGCAACTGAACTATGCCCTTCGTGCCGACATGACCCGCGAAGAATTCATCAGGGAAGTAACCGAGGGCCTGGTTGCCCCGCCGCAGTATTTCCCTAAAAACGCCGTACTCAACCGCATGGGGTATGAAAGCATCGATCAGGTGCTAGAACGCGGTCGCCACGCCTTGACAGTACGCGAATTTCTGGCCGTAGCAGAAACCAAAAAAGCCCTGGTGATCGATGTGCGCTCCGAATCCGAGTATGTAAAGGGCCATATTCCCGGCTCTGTATATATCGGTATTGATGGGCAGTTTGCCTTCTGGGCCGGCGCGTTGATCACTGATTTGCAACAACCTATTCTGCTGGTTTGTCCGGCAGGGCGGGAAGAAGAAGCCATGATCCGACTGGCACGTGTGGGGTATGACCACACACTCGGCTACCTCAATGGAGGCATGGAAGCCTGGAAACAAGCATACAGACAAGTGGAAACCGTAGAGAATATCACTGCACATGAAGTTCCTGCCCGCCTGGCTGTAGGCGGCTGGAAATTGCTCGATGTGCGTCGCAAAAGTGAATATGATACCGAACATGTGCTATCGGCCCTGCATTTCCCGCTAGAACAAATGCATTCCAACCTGGCATTGCTATCGCAACAAGGCAGGTATGTCGTGCATTGCGCCGGTGGATACCGCTCGGTCATTGCCATCAGTTTCCTGAAAAACCTGGGATTCAAATACCTGATCAATGTGGAAGGAGGCTTCCAGGCTATACGCAAAGAACAAACACTGCCACTGACTACGTATGTAGCACAAACGACCGAACTGTAGTTGGTTATTGGTTATTAGTTATTGGTTATTAGGGGGGGGTAAGGGGTGGTTGGTTTTTCAGGCTGGATACTCGGGAAGGTTGAGAAGGTTGAGAGGTTGAGGGGTTGAGGGGTTGAGGGGTTGAGAGGTTGAGGGGTTGAGAAGTTGAGGGGTTGAGGGGTTGAGAAGTTGAGGGGTTGAGAAGTTGAGGGGTTGAGAAGTTGAGGGGTTGAGAAGTTGAGGGGTTGAGGGGTTGAGAAGTTGAGGGGTTGAGGTACAACCACTCAGTAGGAGTCCCCTTTGCATCACATGAGTGGCTGTACCTCAACCCCTCAACTTCTCAACCCCTCAACTTCTCAACCCCTCAACCCCTCAACCTCTCAACCCCTCACCCCCTCCACCTTCCCGAGTATCCAGCCTGAAAAACCAATCATCCCTTACCTACCCCTAATAACCAATAACTGATAACAGATAATTATTTGGAAGAGGTTATAGTTAAGCACACATGGAACCCGCCGTCGAAAAGATGGGCGGGTTTTTTCTTTTATTAAAAAAATTTGACAAATGAGGTCACAATTTTACTGTTACAGGCAATTAATCGAGTTATCACATTATATTTGACACATTAATCCAGAAAATTTTATGAAAAAGTACCCTGTCTTGCTGTTTGTAGCCCTGCCAATTATCCTGCTTACCGTACGGTTGGCCCATGCTCAAACCATGGAAACCGAAGTCGTAGGCGCCGCCGGCACTTCCGTCAGTACGGCGACTGCTAGCCTGCAATGGACGGTCGGTGAGCCCATGATACGAACCACAGGGCAATCTGCCGTCCTCTCTGAGGGTTTTCATCAAACGGCCGTGTGGGAAATTGTCCCCATAGAAGAAGTGCCGGAAATAGACATTACAGTCTGGCCCAATCCATTTTCCGAATACGTTGAAATTCGCACCGTTCAGCCGGTTCAGGTTGTACTGAACGACCTGTCGGGCAAACGGATGATCGATGAAGTCAGGATTGCTCAAAGTGCTACGCTGTCAACGACTCATTTATCTGCCGGCGCCTATATTTTATCTGTTAGCACCCTTGATCGGAAGCACCTTTCGACCTACAAGTTGGTGCATATTCCCTGAACACGCGCACCTCATTTTATCCATAGCGCTTCCCCTGATGTCTATTCTTAAGGCATAATCCATTTGAGTTGGTCGCGGCTCACAGGGCATTGTGTGTATTTATTTTGAAAAAACGTGTCGGAGGTATCAATGCCTGCACCCGATGTTTTGTCACATACTTGTTTCAAATCCCTCTTTTCACCTTTATTCTTTTGAAAAATGAAACCACTTTTACTCTCCTTCGGTTTGTGCCTGTTTTTTGCGCTTCAAGTTTCAGCCCAGGCGCCCCAAAAGTTCAATTATCAGGCAGTACCCCGATTGGCCAATGGCAGTTTGCTACCCGGTCAGTCCATCAAAGTGCGTTTTGTCATTACGGAAGATGGCTCGAACACCGTTCGTTATGCGGAAGAACAGACGCTCAGCACTTCACAGCACGGAGTATTGAGCGCAGTAGTAGGCGAAGGCGCTACCACGGGCGGGATGCCGCACAATTTTGCGGCCATCGACTGGGCGCAACACCAGTATTTCCTCGGCGTGCTGCTTGATTTGAATGGAAATGGAGTGTTCGATGCCGATGAAAATTTCAGCAGCAGCCAGTTATTGTCGGTGCCCTATGCTTTTTATGCCCAACAATCGGGCAGTGGTACCGACAACGATACCGACCCGACCAATGAGTTTCAGCAACTTTCCTTGAGTGGAAATACCATTTCGCTTTCCAATGGAGGTGGCAGCGTGACCATTCCGGATATGTCGCCCACCAACGAAATTCAGCAAATAACCCTTTCGGGAAATGTGATTACGCTCTCCAATGGCGGCGGTTCCATCACTTTACCGCCCGGCTCGGGTACCGATGCGCAAACATTGTCGCTTGCCGGCGCCAACCTCAGTATCAGCAATGGGAACTCCGTCACCCTGCCCGATGCTTCGGCCACCAACGAATTGCAAACGCTGTCGATCAATGGAAACACCGTTTCTCTCACCAACGGCGGCTCCATCACCCTACCACCCGACCAGGATACCGATGCCCAAAACCTGTCGCTCACCGGCGCCAACCTGAGCATCAGCAATGGCAACTCGGTTACACTTCCCGACGCTTCGGCTACCAATGAACTGCAAAACTTGTCGATCAACGGAAATATTATTTCTCTCAGCAACGGCGGGTCCGTCACGCTGCCACCCGATCAGGATACCGATGCACAGAACCTGTCGCTCACCGGCGCCAACCTGAGTATCAGCAATGGTAATTCAGTTACGCTTCCCGACGCTTCGGCTACCAACGAACTGCAAACGCTGTCGATCAATGGCAATGTCATTTCACTCAGCAATGGCGGCTCCATCACCCTGCCGCCCAACCAGGGCACCGACGCGCAAACCCTCTCCATTGCCAACAATGAACTGAGTATCAGCAACGGAAATACCATCACGCTGCCGGCCGAGGTGGATGGCTCCGTTACCAACGAGTTGCAACAATTGGGTTTTTCCAATGGCGCTATTACCCTCACCAATGGAGGGTCGGTCGCCCTGCCCGACGCTTCGGCCACCAACGAACTGCAAACACTGTCGATCAACGGAAACACTCTCAGCATCAGCAACGGAAACGCCGTCACCCTGCCGCCCGATCAGGACACCGACGCGCAAAATCTGTCCATTGCAGGCGGAAACCTCAGCATCAGCAACGGCAACACAGTCGCCCTGCCTGACGCTTCGGCTACCAACGAACTACAAACGCTCTCGATCAGTGGAAACACCATTTCCCTTACCGATGGCGGCTCTGTCTCGCTTCCACCCGATCAGGACACCGACGCGCAAACGCTTGCTATTAATGGAAATACCCTGAGCATCAGCAACGGCAACTCCGTCACACTGCCCTCCACAGGCGGCGGCAATACCGTGGTGGGAGGCCCCGGCATCGACGTTACCACCCTCCTCAATACCAGCACCGTGAGCGCCCGCATGAACGACCCGCTTTGGAACGCCAGTATGCTCCGTGGTCGACCTATCGACGGCATGGCGCCCAACCCGGGTTACATAATGGCCTATAAAAACGATACGGATGGCTGGGTGTCGTACAGCAACGATTTCAGTATTGTTGGTAATAACCTGCAGGTGTCGGCGCTGCGCGGTCGCCCGATCGATGGTATGCCGCCTAACCCGGGCTTTATTATGGCCTACAAAAACGACACGGATGGATGGGTGTCTTATGACAATGACCTCAGTATCAACAATGACCGTTTGCAGGTATCCAAAATTCAGGGCCTTAATGTAAATATGAGCAATATTGGACCTGGCAAGGCACTCATGTGTACAGATGTCGGCAATGGAGTATTCGAGTTCCAATGCCAGGATGTAGGCGGTGGCGGTGGCGGCGGACTTCCACTCAATTACACGGGCAACTCCTCCACGCCGCTGATTTCCATTACCAACACCAATACGGGCACGTTTTCGACGGTCAACGTAAGTGCTGGTACCCGCTATGGCATCAGCGGTACCACCTCCAAAGGCGATGCCTTGCCCATTCCTTTTGACTCCTACGAAAATCGCACTTTCACCTACCCCGCAGGCGTGTCCGGCATCAATACCAATAGTTCGCAAGAGGGAGCCGGTGTGTATGGCAAGTCTATTTCCCCGCTGGGTGCAGGTGGTTCGGGCGTTGGCCTTGGCGGCTTTTTCCAGGGGGGCTGGGTTGGTGCAGCCGGTATTTGTTACGAAGACGGCCATGCAGGACTGGTAGGCATCAAAAAAGCCAAAATAGCCGACGCCAACTGGCCCAAGGAACAACAATGGGGTGTTTATGGCGAAAGCACCCACGATACGTATGCCTATGCCGGTTATTTCGTGGGCGATGTCAAAGTGACCGACGACCTCGTGGTAGAAGGCTCGGTGGTAAAAGCGTCCGGTACGTTCCGTATTGACCACCCACAAGACCCGGCCAACAAATACCTCTTTCACAGTTTTGTGGAAAGCCCCGACATGAAAAACATCTACGATGGCGTGGTGACAACGGATGAAAACGGCTTTGCTACCGTAGAACTTCCCGGATACTTTGAAGTCTTGAACAAAGATTTTCGCTATCAATTGACTTGCATTGGTACTTTCGCACAGGCCATCATTTCCAAAAAAGTGGAAAACAACCGTTTCCAAATCCAAACGGACAAGCCGGGAGTAGAAGTCAGTTGGCAAGTTACCGGTATCCGCAAAGACCCTTATGCAGAAGCACACCGCGTACAGCCGGAAGTAGAAAAAACCGGTTATGAAAAAGGGAAATACATACACCCGGAATTGTATGGCCAACCGGAAAGTATGAAAATTGCAAAAAAGGCGGAAAGAGTAGATAGAGGGGAGTGAGAGGCAAGGGGCAAAAGGCAAGGGGCAAAAGGCAAGGGGCAAAAGGCAAGTTCTTGGCAAAAATCAGCCCTGAAAGGGCGTATACAATAGCCCAGGGCAACGCCCTGGGAACTGGGAACGAAGTGATGAAATGGAATAATACCCGTGCCCACGACAACAGCCACGAAACAAAAAATTCAAGAAAGACATTCGACATGCAACTTACCGAACGCCAGTGGAAAACGCTCGTAAAAGACCTTCAGCAGCAGCGATGCATCCTGTTGCTGGGCGACCGCATCTCGGTGGCAGCAGATGGGCAATCCGAACGACTGTCGGTGCTCCTGGCCAGGCATTTGGGTAAAAAAATGGAAGCCGAAGAGGTAGCGTTTGAAGCCGATCAGGCCACCAACCTGGCGTACATGGCCCAACGTTTTTTGTCGATTCCCCGGACGCGGCGCATCGACCTGGAAGACGAAGTGACCGAATTTTTCAGCAGCGTAACCCGCCAGATTCCGGAACATTACCGGAAACTGGCAGACTTGCCATTCCATATTGCTGTCAATCTCTCACCCGACGACTACCTGCTGCGCGCCTGGAAAGCCGCCGGGAAAAAAGATGCCACCACGGCGCATTACAATTTCAAAGGATCGGTAGAGGAAGATGTCGTGTCGCCTGTACCTTCAAGACCCCTGCTGTACAACCTGCTGGGTACCCTCGGCAATCCGGAATCACTGGTACTCACCCAGGAAGACCGGGTGGATTTTATCAAAAACGTCCTGCGCGACAACCCCAGCATTCCCAATGCAGTGGCAAGCCATTTCGGCGAGCGGAAAACGTACATTTTCCTGGGTTTCAACCTCGAAAACTGGGACTATCGCCTCTTGTTCGACACCTTGTTGCTGAGCCGGCAAAACCTGTCGTTCCTGCCGCAACCCGGCTCACAAGCGCTTTCGTCGGAAGCGCGTTCTTTTTTTGAAGACCGTTACCAACTGATTTTTACAGAATCGGAAACGGATGAATTTATTGAAAACCTGGTTTCACAATATGCCGCCTCCATCCCCGAAACTGGCGCTGCGCCGCTTTCACTGAAAAAAGCAGTCATATTGTTTCAGCGCAATGAAGCAGACAGCCAGCTGGTGCAATTGCTCACTAACCACCTGCACCCATGGATCAAACGCGGAGCACTCGAACTCTGGCACCAGGACATGCCTTTTGCCGGAGACACCGATCAGGAAACACGCCGCAGAATATCCGAAGCCGATGCCGTGCTACCTATCCTGAGCGCCGATTTCTGGTCGGATGAAAACATCCACAACCACTGGCTGCCCGAAGCACTGCAGCAACAACGCGAACGCGGACTGCGCATCCTGCCTGTGTTGCACCGTGCCTGCGATGTAGAAGGCAGCGAACTGGCCGGATTGCCTATTTTGCCTGACGCGGCGCGGCCCGTCCGCAACTGGAACGACGAAGATGCAGCGCTCAAAACCATTGTCGACCAATTAAAAAAACTGCTCTATGACTAAGCGAAACGCCTCCCGGTATCCCGGCATCCGTTCGTTCGAACGCAGCGAGCAGCACCTTTTTTTCGGTCGCGCCCGCGAAACGCAGGCTTTGTACGAAGCGGTAAAAGTGAAACCCCTCACCGTGCTGTTTTCGCAATCCGGCATCGGAAAAACCTCCCTGCTCAACGCCGGGCTGGTGCCCATGCTCGAACAAAATGGCTATTTGCCCATTGTCATCCGTTTGCAGGACACCTCGATTTCGCCGGTGGAAACCCTGCAACGCGTGTTGTCGCCTTACCTAGACCGGCAAAAACTGGAACAATTCGGTCAACAGCCCTACAGCCTTTGGGAGTACGTGCGGGCTTGTTCTTTCGGCGAGCGCCCGGTGGCCGACTCGGATGTGCCCGTTCCGGCTGTACCCGTGCTGCTGTTCGATCAGTTTGAAGAATTGTTTACACATGCCGCCCCGGCCCGCGATGCGCTCACACTGGCCTTGTCCGACCTGCTCAACGAACGCCTGCCCGAGCGCGTACGCGAGCAATTGCGCCAGCACCCGCGCGCACAGCGCAGCGATGAACTGCTGGATTGGTATACGCCGCTGAAAATCAAGATCGTTTTCGCGATCAGGGCCGACCGCCTGAGCGACCTCGATGCCCTGAAACACCATATTCCGACGGTGTTGCACGATCGTTTTCACCTCAAACCGCTGAGCCACGACAACGCCCGGGAAGCCATCATCAGGCCCGCAGCCTTGCCCGCGACTGCCGGTTTCGGCCCCGTATTCAGTTATGCCCCCGACGCCGTGCAGGAAATGATAAACGCGTTGGACAACGCCCAGGGAGAGATCGAATCCTTCCAGTTGCAGTTGTTGTGCAGTTTTCTGGAAGGAAAAGTCAAAACAGCGGGGCAGGTCATTACACCTGCCGATTTTGGCGGAAAAGAAGGCGTGGATACCATCCTGAATGACTACTACGAACGGGAAATGGCCGCGCTTGACCCGGCAGAACAACTGGCCGCACGTCGTTTCATCGAAGAAGGACTGATTGTCAATGGCCGCCGAGTAGGCCTGCCGGAAGGTACCGAACTAAGCCGTTTCGGTATCGGCCCCGATTTGCTGGCAAAACTCCTGAACAGTCGCCTGCTGCGCAGCGAAACCATTCACCTGGGCCGGATTTACGAACTCAGCCACGATACGCTGATCGAACCCATCCTGCGTTCGTATGAAAAACGCCACGCTGAAGAAGAACTCCGTCGGGCTGAACAACTGCTACAGGAAGAACGACTGCGACTGGCCGATGTACAGCGGAAACGCAGCCGCGCACGCCTGTTCGCCTTCGCCGGCTTTGCCTTGTTCGGTCTGGCACTGCTGGGCGGTGGATTTGCCTGGTACAATTATCAGCAGGCGGAAAAAGCCCAAAAACGTGCCGAAGCCACTGCCCTGGCAACCAAAGCCCTGAATATTTACCAAAACGACCAGACACTGGCATTTCGCATTGCACAATACGCCTATGAAAGCGATACCAGCAACGAAGAAACCCTGCAGGCGCTCCAAAAAATCGTGAATGAACCCACCACGGCTTACTACCAGACGGTATTTGCAGGCCATTCGCTGGATGTAAAAAGCCTGGCATTTTCACCCGATGGCGCCCGAATCGCCAGCGGCGGTTTTGATTCGGAAATATATGTGTGGGACAGATCAGGAAAAGCGCTCCAACATTTTTCCCATCAGAAAGAGGGAGGCATCCGATCCAGCGGCTCCGTAGAGGGCGTGGAATTCATGCAAAACGGGCAAAGGCTGGTCAGTGCCGACATCACGGGCGAAGTGCGTATCTGGGATCTTTCTGCCGATACCATGTTGCGCAGTTTTAAAACCCAGCGCGGACTGACAGGTATGGCATTGTCGCCCGACGAACGCCTGCTCATTACTTGTGGACAGGACAGCACAGCCAAAATATGGGACCTAACAGGCCGCCTGCTGCGCACCTTGAAAGGGCACAACGGCCCCGTTTTATCTGCTGCATTTTCGCCTGACAATCAACTTATTGCAACGGGCGGAGGAGATCAAACCGCACGCATCTGGCATATCAGCGGTGCGACAAAAACCGTGCTCCGCCCGCCGGGTATCAGTGTGGTAAATGATGTGCGTTTTTCGCCCGACAGCCGACTGCTGGCCCTGGCTTGCAATGACCACACCGTGCGGCTGTTCGACCGCGACGGCCTGCCAGTGAACACCATCAGCGGCCACACCGCTGAGGTTTCAAAAGTGCGCTTCTCGCCCGATGGAAAGTACTTGCTCAGTGCATCGTTCGACCATACGGCCATTTTGTGGACACCTTCGGGCGAAGAAGTATTGCGCCTTGCGGGGCACACCGAACGCCTCAGTTCGGTGGCGTTTTCACCCGATGGCGCCTGGCTGGCTACCGGCAGTTACGATTTTCAGGCCAAATTGTGGAACCTTCCATTCAACCTGAACAACAAGTACAACCGACACACCAATTATGTCAATAAGGTAAAGGTGTCGCCCGACGGCAGTTTCCTCATTTCCGGAAGTCGTGATTTTACCGTGAAAAAATGGAACTTCGCTGGCGACCTGCTGGCCAACATGCAGGGACATCAAACCAGCATTACCAGCGTGGATATTTCGCCGGATGCTCGCCTGTTCGCATCCACGTCCAATGACAAAAACATTCGGCTTTGGAGCGCCGATGGACAGGTGCTGCGAACGATTTCTGATAGCCGTGCCGATGTTCTAAAAGCCGTATTTACGCCTGATAATCAATTTCTTGTAAGTGGAAATTATACAGGTGAAATTTCCGTCTACACCGCTGCTACAGGTCAATTGCTGCGAAAATGGCAGGCATCAGCGAGCAACAAACCCATTCAGTCGGTGGCGCTTTCGCCCGACGGAAGCAAGGTGTACAGCGGCGGCAGCGACGGGCTGTTGCGCGCCTGGAGCATACAGGGCGATTCTTTGTGGTCGGCAGTGGTGGGCGTCAACATCTGGTCGGTAGCGGTGTCGCCCGATGGCAAAAAAATTGTGACTGCCGCCAAACAATTACTTGTAAAAATTTGGGACGACAAAGGGCAACTGATCCGCAGTTGTTATGGCCATCAGATGGAAAACTACTATGTGGCCTGGGCGCCCGACGGCAGCCGATTTATCAGTTGCAGTTGGGATAAAACCGCCAAAATGTGGAGCCCGGAAGGCAATTTGCTGGGCACTCTCCCCCACCCCGACGGCGTGTATGGCGCCGATTTCACCCCAGATAGCAAGCAGGTGGTAACGGCTTGCCGCGACAAGATTATACGTGTTTGGGACACCCACACAGGGCGGCTGACCAACACCATCGGCTACCGCACTGATGTGCGGCCTTTCTTCGCGGCAGAAGCCATTGCCAGCCTCGACGAAATCGTTTTTGATTGGGAGAAATACGGCATTTCCACCGCACTGGCCGGAAAAATTTACCGCAACAAACCGGAAAACCTGGTGCGCCACAGCACACAATTGATGCAAAAAGCGACCGAATCGCTGGGCGATCTGGATGGCTGTATGGGCTATCTGTCGGAAGCGGAAAGTATATTGCTGACGGCCAGAAAATCAGATCAAGCCGGCAAGAGGGCCGCCAATTACGACTCGCTCCTCGCAGAAACCTATGCCATCCGCGCCAACCTGCTGTTACTCAACAGGCAGTTTCCGATGGTGGTCAGCACAGCACGAAGCGGTATGAAATTCCAGCCGGTGGATATGTTGAAAGTGTATGAGGTAACAGGCCTTTTACTTGATGGGAAGACGGACGAAGCCATTCAAAAGGCAGTGGCGCTGAAGGGACAGAAAGTGATGCAGATACCCTATTATCCGGACATGACTTTTGGAGAAGTTTTTCAGGAAGAGTTACTGTATTACGAAGAGCAATACGGGATAGTATGTCCTGATAAAGAACGTTTTATAGAAAAAATAAAATAAGCAATCAACCGAACAGCGCCTCCCAGACGGCTTTTTTCCGGGCGCGTGCCACTGGAATTTCCGTGCCGTTGTCGAGGTTAAGCGCTTCGCCATTCATTTTTTGCACGCAGTCTTTAGCCACGATAAACGACTTGTGTACACGCAAAAAATGTGTGGAAGGCAGTGTATTTTCCAGGTTATTGAGGCTTTCCAGGGTAATCACCTTTTCCCGGGCGGTAAAAATTTTGACGTACTCTTTCCAGCCTTCTATGTAGCGGATGTCGGCCAGGGGTATTTTCACCCATTTCCGGTCGGCTTTTACGGTGAGAAAACCTTCGGGTTTGTCGCTAGCCTCAGCCTTCCGCTGCCCCAACAGCACGCGCGCTTTTTCCAGTGCCTGGTTGAATCGTTCGAAGGAAAATGGTTTGAGTAAATAGTCCACCGCATCCAGGTCGAATGCATCCACCGCGTGTTGCGCATAGGCTGTAGTAAAAATAGTCACGGGCTTGCGCGAAATGGCGCGCAGCAGGTTGAGTCCGCTCAGTACAGGCATTTGAATATCCAGAAAAAGCAGGTCGACAGATTCGCTTTGCAGTATTTCCACGGCGCGAATGGGGCTTTTGCAGGAAGCCACCAGTTCGAGGCCGGGCGTATCGGCCACGAATTTTTCGAGCAGGGAAATAGCAAAATGCTCGTCGTCCACAATCAAACATCGTATCACCATCCGAAATAGTTTTTTAATCTTCTAAGTCCAATCATTCATCATTCATCATTCATCATTCATCATTCATCATTCAAAACCTCCAACTCCGACACAAACCGCCCCTCACTTTCCCATACTTCCAGCCTGTGTCGTCCGGGGTAATTGAGTTCGAGTCGCTGCCTGATATTGTCGAGCCCCACGCCGCCAGTATCGTCTTTCTGGCGGTTTATGGGATCGACGGTGTTTTCAACTCTAAACAGCAGTTTCCCGTGCTCATTTTTTAGCAAAATATGAAGAAATGCCTGGTCAGGTTGTTCGTCAAGATTGCCGTGTTTCAGCGCGTTTTCCACCAGTGGCAGCAACAGCAGTGGCTCTATTTCCATTTTCTCGAGTGCGCCTTCCACATCGAAACGGATGGGCAAGGGATGTTCCGATTTCAATTGAAACAGGTCGAGGTATGCCCGAATCTGTGCCATTTCCTTTTCCAGTGGAATGCGTCGCGCCTGTCCTTCATAGGTCACATACCGAAGTAAATCGCTGAGCCTCAGTACCATATCGGCCGTACGCGGGTGTTGCAGTACGGCTGCCGAATAGATATTATTGAGCGTATTGAACAAAAAATGCGGATTGATCTGCGCTTTCAGGTAGTTCAACTGGGCCTGGGTATGGCGAATTTCGATTTCCCGGCGGTTTTCCAGCAGTTGATACAAGGCGCTGAAAATCATAAGCACAAAGTAGATCAGCGCCGTCACAAAAAATACGCGGTCACCGCCGCCATCGGGCATAAAATTGCTGCCTTTGAAGAGGCTGCCTCCAAAAGCAGCCCGTTCGGCCCATACACGCAAACCTGCAAACCCCAGCCACAGCGCCAGGCTCCAGAAACCCCATTGCCAGTAATGCCCTCTTTCGAAGAACCGGTTCACCACGATCTTTGCATTGAGATAAAAAAGGCCCGCCGGAAACAGGATATTCATCACCGTTCGGGCAAAAGCCTCCCCTGCCGGCCGAAGCCCCAGGATCAGGTAAAATGTTACCAGCGTCACCAGCAGCCAACCCGTAAGGTGGACAATCAGGCGGCCGCGGCCGGAGAGGAGGAGGGAGAGCATTATTAGAGTGTGAGAGGGTGAGAGGGTGAGAGCGTGAGAGGGTGGATTAGGGTTTGAGGAAGGGGGTGGAGGTGAAGGAGGCATGGGCGCCTTGCACTTCCAGATAATAAGCGCCGGCGGGCAGGTCGGCAATGCTGATGCGACGTTGATATGTACCCGGGGCTTGGGGTTCGGGCAAATCCTGCGTCTGCACAATCTGGCCGGCAGCACTGACGATACACAGATGCACCCTGGTTTTTTCAGCCAGGGTGTACGACACATTCAGGTAGTCGGTCGCCGGATTGGGAAACACCGAAACTTCCCGAACCACCTGATTTACAGGCACTTCCGGCACAGCCGTAGCCAACAGGGTGCTGTCGAGCACAATATTTTCATCGCCGGTCTGGTAAGCCATGTAGGCAAAATACACCAGCATCATTTCATCGGTCGTGGCTTCTCCCTGCACCACATTTTGGGGCGGGTCATTCGGCTGAAACGGGTTGTCCGTCGTATTGTCATAAGTAGCATATGCATGCAACTTGCTGCCTGCCGGCACGCGCAGCACTTTCTGAAAGGTATAACTGCCCTGCCAGTGAAAGTCCCAGTCGTTGATGCGGATGAGCGGAATGGTATCGCCCAGCGGCGTGATGGCAAACGAGGTGACATTGCGGCCAATAAGGTGCATGTGGGGCGCCACGCTCACTACCGAGCCGTTGAGCGGCACATTGAACGTGGCGTGGTAGGTTTTTACGGTATTGGCTGGTATCGACAGGGGCCAGTTTTGCAGGGAAAATGGCGAGTGGTTGAGCAGCGGCGCGAGGTTGACGGCGCGAATGTTCTGATTGGTGGGGGTAAAGAAGAAATTCAGGGTAGTCACATCGCTCATGCCGGTTACACCTGCCGGGTAATGCATTTGTACAATCAGATCGGCGCCGGGGGTGAGTTTTACCCCCATAAAAGGCGGGAAAAGCACCGTTTGGGCGCCCGGCACCCAGGCGCCTACCAGCCGCGCGCTGTTGACGCCAGGTCCGCCGAAATTGACATAACCCGCTTCGGGCGTCTGGCTGTCGAGCACCTCGGCCTGCCCCGTGGTATCTTCGTAAATCAGAATGTGGTGTACCATCTGGTGGTTTCCGGGAATGGCCTCCAGCCCCCGCAGGTAAGCGGCTTGCGAGAGTCCGTTGGGAATAACAAAGCACCGGTACTCATCTTCAGTCGCGGCTACTGTAAAAAACGGCGTCGTCAGGATATGATCGGGTTCGCCTACGGATGAGCCTTGCGAAAACACTGGATCGGGCGGCGCCTGTGCCAGATCACCGGAAGGAGCGCCTGCATCTACCCAGTTGCTGATTTGTTGTATTTCGGCGTCGGTCAGCCGGTTTTCATGGGTGAATTTCCGGTAGGACGGGTCGGGCTTCCAGGGCGGCATCTGACGTGTAGCGGTTTTGTCCTGAATGGAATAACGCTTGGAAAAGGCGTTTCCGTAACCTATGAGTGAGAAATGGCCAATTCCGCCGTCGCGGTGGCAACTCGTGCAATGATCGTACAGGATAGGGGCGATGTCATTGGCCCAATTGATGGATTGGGTTTGTGCCGAAAATGAGGCCAAACCCAGGAAACAAGTGAGTAGTATTTTGTTTTGCATGAAGAGAGGGTGTTGAATATGTTTCGGTGAATGGTGTGGTTGTTTTTTGAATGAATACGCGGTTACGAACACACAGGGCGGTGCCCTGTGCTATTGAATACGCCCTTTCAGGGCTCCCTCGTGATGGCAATCGGTTACGAACACACAGGGCGCTGCCCTGTGCTATTGAATACGCCCTTTCAGGGCTCTCTCGTGGTGGCAATGAGTTGTTATTCTCTCACCTCTCACTTCTCACTTCTCACCTCTCACTTCTCTCCCCCCTCTCACGCTCTCACTTCTCTCACCTCTCTCACGCTCTATCCCCTGGTGTATCTGGTCGATTTTGGCGGTGCTATCCTCGCGCAGGGTACCGCAAACACGGTCCCAGAAGGTGAAATACAGGCCGTAGTTTCCGGTAAATTTTTCATGGTGCAGGTTGTGGTGGATGGATGAATTGATCCAGCGGCTGACGGGGTGATCGTACATTTTTCTGCTGAACAATTCATATCCCAGGTGCCCGTACACATTAAAAACCAGCATCAAGGTAATAAAAGCAAAAAAAGAAATTGGGTGCAAAGGCATAATAATGAGCAGTACCGGAATAACACCTGCTTCCAGTACGGCTTCTACGGGGTGAAATGCATACGCCGCCCAGGGAGAAGGATTCACCGATTTATGGTGCGTCAGATGTACCCGTCGATACCATTTGGGATGGTGCATCCAGCGGTGCGCCCAATAGAAATAGGTGTCGTGTACCACTGATGTCAGCGGAATGCTCAGTAGTAGCCAGCCGATGCCATATTCGTGTATGTCGGAGTAAAACAGGGTATATTTTACAAGCGGTGTGCCCAGAAACAGCCACGACACAAACCCAAAAATGATGGAAGTCAGGGCCGAATAAAATATCTCCCGCTGGTAATCGGTAGGCTGCGGGAATTTCTGCTGGATTTTCAGATACAGCCAGTTGCGCCGATTCCATACATAAAACAGCAAATAACCAATCAGCGCAAACAGCGCATAGCGGCCAAAAATGGCTATTGGAGAAAGTAGCCAGTGTGCAGTCGAGAATTGGGTTGGGTCGAACATAACAATGGAGTTATTGGAGGGTGAAAAACGGATCGGGTTTAATGAAGCACTACACAAATATATACCCGGGCAGTTGCATGCCTGGTTCAGCATTCAACCACTGGCGCATTTGTTTCAACGAACGGCCGGCTGTTGTGCCGTTGGTTGAGCAATCTCCGCCACCGGTTGAGTGGATTTGTGCAGCCCCTCACTGCGCCCCCACTTTTGTCCTGTCAGTTCGATTCTGGCATCACTTCTGAAACATTTTAACTACAACCACACTACGAATTATGAAAAACATTCAAAAAATCTCCCCGATCTTCCTGTTTGCTGCCTTGATCAGTTTCGTTGCCTGCCGCAAATCCGGCGAAGAAATCATCGCCTTGCTGAGCACCACCGAAGCCGCTGAAATAGTTGAAAATTCCGTTGCTGCCAAAACTGCCGGATTTACCATGCCCACCGTCGATATGGCTCAAATCATCGAAACCTACCTCGACAACTGCAACGTACCCGGCGATACCACCCTGCAAAAAAGCAAAACCGTTGCCGCCGCCTCCTACAACTACACGTTTAACATGGACTGGCTGGTGAATTGCTCCACCGCTGGTTTGCCACAAAACGCTACCGTCAACATCGCTGGAAACGGCACTTTCAACACCCCGCACTGGTCGGGCTCCGATGCCACTACCGGCAACCTGACCTTCACAGGCCTGAGCCTCCAGGACCCCGCCTACATCGTAAACGGCTCTTACAACCTCGAAGGCGACATCACCGGCTCTCTGCGTCGCGTCGACCCTACCCTGGCATGCACCACCACGCTCAACCTGACCAACTTGACCATCAGCAAAACCACCTACCTCATCACAGGCGGTACCGGCACAGCGGTCGTATCGGCCAGCAGCGCCAACGGACAACAACAAACCCTGAATGCCTCCCTCGTATTCAACGCCGACGGAACGGTGACGGTAACGGTGAACGACCACTCTCACCAGTTCTAGAAGTGAGAGGGTGAGAGGGTGAGAGGGTGAGAGGTGAGAGGATAGCCACTCATTTCCACCACGGAAGAGCCCTGAAAGGGCGTATTCAATAGCACAGGGCAACGCCCTGTGTATTCGTAAAAACATCACCGCCCCTGCGTATTCCTACAAAACCCAAATTCAACACCCCAGAGAGGCAAACGAGCGGTCCTTCCAACCACTCTTTGCCTCTTGCCATTTTGCCTCTTGTATTTTACCCCTTGCCCCTTGCATTTTGCCCCAAAAACCTCTCTCCCATTTCATTGTTATAGTTCCTGAAAAACACCTGACAACGAAATACTGCAATGGATTTGACCATTCAAACGCCGGCACTGCTATTCCCGGCGCTTTCCCTCTTATTGCTGGCATACACCAACAAATTCCTGGCCATCGCCAATCTGATCCGCAAACTGGTTTCCGATTTCGACGAATCCAGCAAAGTAATGCTGCTTCAGCAAATCCACAGCCTGCGCCGACGCCTCTGGCTCATCCGGTGGATGCAGGTATTCGGAGTAGGAAGCATCCTTTTGTGCGTCATCACGATGTTTTTGGTGTATGAAGGCTGGCAAATGTGGGCTAAAATCCTCTTCGCCTTCAGCCTCTTGCTGATGATGACTTCCCTCGTCATTACCTTGATGGAAATTTTCCTGTCGGCAGGCGCCTTGCGGGTACTGATGCGCGAATTTGAAGACAGGGTACTGGGAAAATCATAGCCACCGCAGGGAACAAAAAACACCCAACTATTTGTAATTCAATAAATCCGACATACCTTTGCGCCACGAAATCAGGGATTCGTATCCGGGAGGGAACCATTGGTTCCCTCTTTTATTTGCCTGAAAACCAGCCCTGCTATACTGACAACCACTGAACAGCATGGAATTAACCGAACGAATTACCCAACTACTGGAAGAAAAATACAGCACCGATGAGGCATTTGCTGATTGTTTTACAGTGGAAATTGAATTGAAACCAGGCCAGAAACTCTGTGTGTTTGCCGACAGCGATTCAGGTATGACCTTCGAAAAATGCCAGAAAATCAGCCGCTACCTCGAAAGTTTTATCGATGCCAATGGCTGGCTGGGTGAAAAATACACCCTCGAAGTGAGCAGCCCGGGCATTTCCAGGCCCCTGAAATTCCAGCGGCAATACGCCAAAAACATCGGCCGCCAACTGGAAGTCACCAGAACCGACAAAAACCGAACCGTCGGCCTGCTGAAAATCGCCACCGAACAACACATCGTATTGAGCAATACCGTGATCGAACGCGACGAGAAAAAAAAGAAAAAAGAAGTGGAAATAGAAACCCTGATTCCATACGACGACATTGAAAAAGCCATCGTGAAACTCACTTTTTAGTCATTCATCTTCAACCAATTCATAACGTATAATGGTCAATTTAGTAGATGTATTCGCCGACTTTAAAACCGGCAAAAACATAGACCGCCCAACCATGGTGCGCGTACTCGAAGACGTTTTTCGCACCCTCATCAAGAAAAAATACGGTACCGACGACAACTTCGACGTTATCGTCAATACCAACAGCGGTGACCTTGAAATCTGGCGCGTACGCGAAGTGGTGCCCGATGGTGAGGTAACCAACGAACTGGCCCAGGTGAGCGTCACCGAAGCCCAGTACATCGATGAAAGCGTCAACGAAGGCGATGAGTGCTACGAACAACTCTCCATCGACGATTTCGGCCGCCGGGCCATCATGGCCGCCCGCCAAACCCTGGTGTCGCGGATCATGGAACTCGAAAAAGACGAGATTTACCGCAAATATTCCGAACTGGTCGGCAATGTCGTCACCGGCGAAGTCAGCCAGATCATGAAAAAAGAAGTGCTCATTCTCGACGATGCCACCAACAACGAACTGGTGCTGCCCCGTACGGAAATGATCAAAGGCGACTACTACCGCAAAGGCGACGTGGTAAAAGGTATCATCCGCAAAGTAGAAATGCGCAACAATGTGCCGTTTATTATGTTAAGCCGTACAGATCCAAGTTTCCTGCACAAACTCCTCGAAGCGGAAGTGCCGGAAATTGAAGACGGTGTCATTGAAATCAAAAATATCGTACGCCTCCCCGGCGAACGCGCCAAAGTGGCTGTAGAAAGCCACGACGAACGCGTCGACCCCGTAGGCGCATGCGTCGGTATGAAAGGTAGCCGTATCCACGGCATCGTGCGCGAACTTCGCAACGAAAATATCGACATCATCAACTACACCACCAATACCTCGCTCTTCATTCAGCGTAGCCTCACACCCGCCAAAATCACCACCATCGAACTCGACCACGAACGCAAACGCGCTTCCGTGTACCTCGACGCCGATCAGGTGAGCCTGGCCATCGGCAAAGCCGGTAGCAACATCAAACTGGCTACCAAACTGACCGGCTACGAAATCGACGTGTACCGCAACCAGGCCGAATACGAAATCGACGACGTCGATCTCGACGAATTCAGCGACGTTATGGAACCATGGGTCATCGAAGCCTTTAAAAATATCGGCTGCGATACCGCCCGTCAGGTGCTCGAACTCAGCCAGGAAGAACTGATCCGCCGTACCGACCTGGAAGAAGAAACCGTCCGCGAAGTGCTGCGCATTCTGGCGGATGAGTTTGAGGAAGAGAAATAATTTGGTTATCAGTTATCAGTTATTGGTTATCAGGGGTGGTAAGGGTACATAGGCGCGTATGCCTGGCCACTCTTAAGTGAGTGTTTTTAGGTTGTCACCAAGACTTTCACCCATAACCGGGTAGCCAAACTTACCAACCAATGTACCCTTACCACCCCTGATAACCAATAACTGATAACTGATAACCAAACACCCGCAAGGTTTTACGCTTTTTTTGTTATACCTTTGCACCGCATTTTCAACATTCAAAATAACAAGGCCTTCTAAACGATAGATCACGCGGCAATTTGAGCGTTTCCCCGCAAACGCATCCAAAATCAACTTTTCATAAAGCAGGCAAAATACTGCATGGCGCAAAAATTAATTAAGGTAGCAAAAGAGTTCAACGTCGGTCTGCACACCATCGTCGAGACGCTGCACAGCAAAGGTTTCCCCATCGAGGAGAAGCCCACCGCCGATATTACCGACGAAATGCTCATCGTGCTCCAAAAGGAGTTCCAAAAAGACCTTGCTATCAAACAGGAGGCGGACAAACTGGCCCGCCCCGTATTGAAAAAAGACCCCGTTTCACCCAGTGTGGGCGCTCCCGCCACCACTGCAACCACAGCGGCGCCTCCCGCGGCACGCCCTTCGCTGCTTCCTCCCCGTGAAGAAGCACCTAAAGTCGCATTGCCTAAAATCGAAGAAGCGCGCGAAGTAAAACCCGCCGCCCAAAAAGAAGAGCCGGAAGTAATTCAGCGCGAACGACCTGCCCTGCGCGTGATCGGCAGGATCGACCTCGACGCCGCCAATAAACCGCAGGCACCCAAACCGGAAGAGAAAAAAGCCGAGGCGCCAACAGCGCCGCCAACGGCAGAACCCGTGACGACGCCTGCCCCGGAACCGGAAAAGCCCGTTGTGGCGCCTGTAACCGAGCAAAAACCAGCAGCACAAACACCGGCTCCTGAACCGTCGAAACCAACCAATAAGCCGGCCCAGCCGGAAAGCAGCAGTGGCACCGACACCCCAGCCGAAGAATCCGAGATGTACCGCGCCGATGCACCGCAACTGCGTGGCCTGAAAATTCTGGGCCGTATCAGCCTCGACAAACCCAAACCCGAGCCGTCTTCCGGCAACCGCAACCAGCAAGGCGGTGGCAACCGCAACCAGCAGGGCGGCGGCAACCGCAACCAGCAAGGCGGCGGCAACCGCAATCAGCAAGGCGGCGGCAACCAGCATCAAGGCCAACAGAACCGGCCTGCCAATGCCGGCGGTGGCGGACAAGGTGAAGGCAACAGCAACGACCCCAACCGCCACAAGCGCAAACGCAAAAAAGTGCAGCAGCCCGTCACTGCCGCTTCGCTCCAGGCTTCTATGTCGGGAGGAGGCTCCGGTGGCGGTGACCGTCGTGGCACTGGCGGCGGCGGCCGACGCGACGATCAACCGAAAGAAGTTTCGCAAAAACAGATCGAAGATCAAATCAGGCAGACGATGGCCCGCATGGGCGCAGGCGCCAGCCGCAAACGCCAGAAAATTCGCCGCGACAAACGTGACGAACGCCGCGAACGCGCGGAACTGGCCGAAATGGAGCGCTCTGAAGGCGAAAAAGTACTGCAGGTTACAGAGTTTATCTCCGTATCCGACCTGGCAGCCCTGATGAACGTCAAACCGGCCGACGTCATCAAAGCCTGTATGAGCCTCGGCATCTTCGTATCCATCAACCAGCGCCTCGACGCCGAACTGATCGAAGTGGTGGCCAGCGAATTCAACTACGAAGTGCAGTTTATCAGCGCTGAAGAACAGGTGGAAGTGGAAGAAGAGGAAATCGACGATCCGAAAGACCTCGTTCCGCGCCAGCCGATCGTGACCGTAATGGGCCACGTCGACCACGGTAAAACCTCGCTGCTCGACTTTATCCGCAGCGCCAACGTAGCCGAAGGTGAGGCGGGCGGTATCACCCAGCACATCGGCGCTTACGAAGTAAAAGTAAACGACGACCACGAAATTACGTTCCTCGATACGCCCGGTCACGAAGCCTTTACGGCCATGCGTGCACGCGGCGCCAAGGTAACCGACATCGCCATCATTGTGATCGCCGCCGACGACAGCATCATGCCGCAAACGCGCGAGGCCATCAGCCACGCCCAGGCAGCAGGTGTACCGATCGTGTTCGCGATCAATAAAATTGACAAACCAGGCGCCGACCCCGAACGCATCAAAAACGAACTGGCTCAAATGAACCTGCTCGTCGAAGAATGGGGCGGCAAATACCAAAGCCAGGACATTTCGGCCAAAAAAGGTGTCAACGTCGACAAACTGCTCGAAAAAGTGCTGCTCGAAGCCGAACTGCTCGAACTCAAAGCCAATCCTTCCCGCCGCGCCATCGGTACGGTACTGGAGGCTTCGCTCGATAAAGGCCGCGGCTACGTCACCAAAATGCTGGTGGAAAACGGTACCCTGCACGACGGCGACCCGATCATCGCAGGCGAATTTGCGGGCAAGGTAAAAGCCATGTTCAACGAACGCGGCAAAAAAATCAAGGAAGCAGGCCCGGCCACACCGGTACTGGTGCTCGGCTTGCCCGGCGCACCGCAGGCAGGTGAAAAAATCAAGGAAGCCCGCTCCGAAAGCGAAGCCAAGGAAATCGCCAGCAAACGCGCACAGATCATCCGCGAGCAATCCAACCGCGCCAGCAAACGGATCAGCCTCGAGGAAATCGGCCGCCGTCTGGCACTCGGCAACTTCAAGGAACTCAACCTCATCGTCAAAGGCGACGTGGACGGTTCGATCGAGGCCCTCAGCGACTCGCTCATCAAACTGTCGATGGAGAAAATCCAGGTCAACGTCATCCACAAAGCCGTCGGCCAGATTGTCGACAGCGACGTCATGCTGGCTTCCGCATCCGATGCCATCATCATCGGCTTCCAGGTGCGTCCTTCGCTCACAGCGCGCAAACTCGCCGAAAAAGAAGGCGTGGAAATCAAGATGTACTCGATCATCTACGAGGCCATCGAAGAGATCAAAGCCGCTATGGAGGGCATGCTCGAACCGACGAAGGAAGAGGAAATCATGGGCCAGGTGGAAGTGCGCGAGGTGTACAAAATTTCCAAAGTCGGCACCGTGGCAGGTTGCTTCGTTCAGGAAGGCAAAATCAGCCGTAACCACTACATCCGCATCGTACGCGATGGTATCGTAGTGTACCCCGGCAATGCCAACCAGAATGCCGAACTGGCCTCGCTCAAACGCTTCAAGGAAGACGCGAAAGAGGTCAAAGCAGGTCTCGAATGCGGTATTACGATCAAGAATTTCAACGACGTTAAAGTGGGCGATATCATTGAATCGTATGTGATCAATGAGGTGAAGACCACGTTGCGGTAGAGACAAGGCACGCCTTGTCTCCACATCGATGGATAGAGACGGCGCGTATGGAACGAGGAGTTCTGTACGCGCCGTTGTTTTTTGGGGTTCGTGCAGGGCACGTAGAGACAAGGCATGCCTTGTCTCTAATTACAATATTTTACCATTCAGAATTTCATAACAAGTTAATATCCGTGCAAAATATGAAGTATTTCTTCCTGCCTTTCCTATTCTTCCTTGGCATTTCCACTGTAAAATCACAAATAAAGATGGTGCGTTCAGTCACTACTGTACTGGAAAAGTATGAGAACAAATGGCAGCATTGGGGTGGAGATGCCGAGACAATTAGTTTTGCAGCAGTAAAATATGTCTCCGATGCAGATAGTACCGTAACCATGCAGATCCGGGTAACAAATAAGGACTGGGAAAAAACAAGCATGTCCTCAGGCGCTGCATTTGGAGGAGGAAACAGCTGGGCTATTGGTATCTCCAGTACGGAAATGTTACAAAAACGTACAGGCCTTATTGTATTTACAAAACCTGAGGCACAGGCTTTGTACGATTTTGAAAATGAAATGTTTGTCAAATCCAATCAGACAAACCTTCCCGTGAATGAAACAACCTGGAGTCTTACATTCGGAGATAGATTTGTTGTGTCGGCAACTTATGATGGCAAATGGAAGCATACCTGGACAATTGATGATGCCAGATTTCAGATTCCTGATTTTGAAGTTTTACCCATGTTTAAAAAATTGAAAAGTGTTTTAAATTTATTGTAATGGTTGCATAAGGCCGGTAAACACCGTAGAGACAAGGCATGCCTTGTCTCTACAAATCCCGCCAATTTACCCTACCTTTATTCGCTTTTTAATCTTCATTTCGCCTGACAAACCGGATTTGATCATGGGTCCGAATAATCCGAAAGCCGCATGATACGGTGCACATGCCCTTCCGTCTGAGCATCCTGCTGTTGCTATTTTTTTTGTTGCCATTCGCTTCGTTTGCGCAACAATACCAAGCCTATGCGCACCGCTATGGCGTGGCCGACGGATTACCCCATCGAGAGGCACGTGCCATTTTGCAAGACCGGCGCGGCTTTATCTGGGTGGCCACGAGTGGCGGTATTGCGCGTTTTGACGGACGAAAATTTCGGGTGTTCAATCACATGGACGACGGCCTGCACGAAGACGCCGTCGATCTGCTGGCAGAAGACGCCGATGGCAACATCTGGGCAGGGCATTCCAGTGGAAATCAATGGGTAGACATCATCAATCCTGTCACCGGGAAAATCACACCTTTCGAGGTGTTCTTCAAGGATCAGGCGGTAGAGACAAGGCATGCCTTGTCTCTAGAACAAACAAAACATCCCTTGTCTCTAGAACAAACAAAACATGCCTTGTCTCTAGAACACACAAAACATCCCTTGTCTCTAGAGCAGACAAGGCATGCCTTGTCTCTAGAGCAGACAAGGCATGCCTTGTCTCTACCATTTCATGAAAAATGGCGCCAGGCCCCGCAATCCCTGGCCGATGGCACGCTGGTCATTTGGCTGGAAGATGTACATACCTTTTTATTGTACCATCCGAAACGTGGCTGGCGGGTTTCCCGGCTCGAAAATGCATCGTATTCCAAACTCGTTCGTACTACCAGCCGGCAAACCCTCTGGTGTGTGTACGAAGACGCTTCGTCCAAAGAGCGTCGCCTGGCGGAAACAGACCTCGATGGAAATTTGATCCGGCAGTATCCGATTGCTCCGGGTCATGATTTCGGGTTACTCAAAGGCCCGGCTCCCGATCCGGATGGTTTTTATATTTATGATCACTGTCAGTCCCCGGAAACACTGCAATTGTGGGAGATCGACGGCCAGGGGAATCGTACAATTTTACCGCCACGATTCCCGAAAATGGCCACTTTCCAGTTTGGAGTACTCGAACAGAAGAACCTGATCGTTCAATTCCCTTTTCTCCATCAAAAATCAGGCGAATTGCTGCTCGACCTGTCACAGGAATTTCCGGATCTCGACTCCTGGCAGTTTAAGGATTTATTAGTCGATCGCAGCGGGAACCTCTGGTTTGCCACCACTTTTGGTCTGGTGATGGTAGAATTGCGGGCAAATCAATTCCGTCGACTGCTGTACGACGAACATGCGCCCGGCGAGCGCGGTTTGGCCTGCCGGGGCCTGCTGGAGGTGAACGGACAATTGTTTGTCAACAACGACAACAATTCTGCCGGACGATTCATGGTGGATACAAAATCCGGGGAATCCCGGCGCCTGCCCGGCGCGGAGTCCGCATTGAGCATCTCCCAAAGCGCCGATGGTAACCTTTGGACAGAATGGACGCGAAAGGCCATCCAAACGAACGTAAGGCTGGTATCCTTACAAAAGATCACACCGGAAGGCGCGCCAGTTGGCCCGGCCTTGCAGGCAAAAAATGAAGGTATCGGCTTCATCTGGTCGATGCTGGAAGCAAGCCCGCAATGCCTGCTGCTCGGCCTGAGTACAGGTTTGATGGCTTTGAATCCTGTGACCGGCACATCCGTAAACAGACAACATCCTGCATTCCCGGAATTTGACCGTGCCTGTGTCAACCATTTACAACGCGACCATGCCGGACAGATTTGGGCCTGCACTTCCCTGGGCCTGTACCGTTTGGCAGAAGACGGCTCTGTAGCGGATCGGTATTGGCCGGGTGGCCAGGGAGAGCATCATTTGCCATATGAAAGCATGCTTCATTTGTATGAGGATGCCAATCATATTTTCTGGCTCGGTACGGCAGGTGGCGGATTGATTCGTTGGGATCGGTCGGCGCCTGCCGGTCAGCAAGTGCAGGTAATTTCCCGCAAAAACGGATTGCTCAACAACGTAGTGTACGCCGTTTATGAAGACAAGCATCAACATTTATGGCTGCCAACCGATTTCGGGATCGCACAATTGGACAAAACCTCCCTGCGCGTGCGGCGCACCTGGGTGAAGGAAGATGGTATTGCCCACAACGAGTTCAACCGGATTTCGCATTGCCGGGGGGGCGACGGAACGCTGTATTTCGGCGGATTGAACGGGGTAACGGCATTCCAGCCCGACGATTTTTATGAAGACGCCAAACAACAGAAGGAACCGCCCCCGCTGGCGCCCCTTTCATTTCAGGTGTATGACGGTGAAACGGGCCGGCTGGAAGATCATTTGACCGAACTGCTGGCCACCAACACCTTTACCATACATCCCGGCGACCGGTACCTGCAACTGGAGTTTGCTTTGCTGGATTACGTCGCCCCGGAAAAAGTAACCTACTACTGTCGTCCGACATAAAGTTTTGGACGTTATTAGCGACAAAAAGATTTGGACGGGGGTTAAGTTCTTTGACAAGCAGTAAGTGAAATGATATTTTCTGGATTAAACCTTTGGTCTTCAATGGATTTGA